>NPIE01002085.1_pt1 | contig 53299 bp, 42 predicted proteins | sample 8637661 | NCBI WGS metagenome assembly NPIE01 (sample SAMN07420842, study PRJNA396082) | bioreactor metagenome | isolation source: sample BA12 brine-fed electro-methanogenic bioreactor BA | place: Japan: Kochi | collected 2016-12-09 | reverse complement strand
GGACGGAACAGCGAAGGCCAGTGCGATGTTCCCTCCTCGAACAGCGGTTTCGTGGCGGTTGCGGGAGGATGGCGGCACAGCCTCGGACTGAAGGAAGATGGCTCCATCGTGGCGTGGGGTTTGAATGACTACGGCCAGTGCGATGTTCCCTCTCCTAACAGTGGTTTCGTGGCGGTTGCGGGAGGACAGTACCACAGCATCGGGCTAAAGGAGTAGTCCCCACCCAAATCCAACTGATTCATAACCGCGTGGTGCCTAAGGATGCTGCGCGGTTTGCTTTGTTAAGAAAACTCCGGTAGAGGCTGCTTCTGAGACGATCCGCGATTTCTCCGAACCCACTTCCAATCTATTCATCAAGTCATTATCCCATAACGAAATGCGCTTCGCTCTCCATATACAGCCGTCCAGTCGCATATCCGCATAACCTCGCATACGAGGGAATTGGAGGTATTCCATGTCACATATCGAAAAGAAGGCGGTGGCCTATGTAAGGGTCAGCACCGATGAACAGGTCAGGAACGGAGTCAGTCTGGAAGCACAGGCTGCTTCAATCGAGGATTGGGCGAGAAATGCTCATATCCGGCTCATAAGGCTCTTTGAGGATGCCGGCATAAGCGGGACAGGGATCAGGCAGCGACCAGCCCTCCAGGAGGCTCTGAGGCTATCCTGCGAGGAGAAAGCGGTTTTGGTGGTCTTCTCGCTGTCCCGTTTATCACGGTCCACTAAAGACACCCTGCAGATCGCCGAGAAGCTGGACAAGGCCGGAGCGGATCTTGTGAGCCTATCCGAGAAGATTGACACCACCAGTGCCTCCGGTAAGATGATCTTCCGCCTGATGGCCGTGCTGAACGAGTTCGAGAGGGATCAGGTCTCGGAGAGAACAAAGGCGGCACTCAATCACAAGAAGGCAAAGGGTCTTGTCTATTCCCCGGTCCCTTACGGATTCAGGCGGGAAGGAGACAGACTCATCCCGGTCGAAGAAGAACAGAGGATTCTGGACCTGATGCTGGAGTTCAGAAGCCAGGGAAAGAGTTTCCGGTGGATCGCTGACTACCTGACTGAGAAGGGCGTTCCAACGAAGAACGGCGGAAAGTGGTATCCGGCTACGGTGAGGGGGATGGTGAGAAGGTAGGGGTAAAGCGAGCCCGGGGGCGGCAGCCCCCGGACATCGTTACCGACACTCATGCCCGATTATCAATAGGAGACTCACGCCAAGACCCTGTTTATCCTTGCCTCTCACATCGGAGAGCTGAACCTTCCGCAGCCAGATTCAGATGCTTGGATAACAGGGCAGCTTCATCCGTGGTAATGTCATGCGGTAGGAGCAGCTCTGCTACGAAGTTCTGCCGAACAATCACTCTAATCCTGTGTGATACTGGCGCAGATTTGCCACCACTTGACTGCTTCACTAGCCCATAATCATGGCTAATGGGACGAAACTCCCCATTCTCATCTCTGCTTTCGAGAAAAGCCGTTAATGTCTGCTTCAGCCTTCTTCTGTACTCGCGTATCGTGTATTCGCTCCTGCTAGGATTATGTACATGAAAGTTAGTGACGGCAGTGTTTGGATTAATTTTTCTTACATCCTTCTGCTGATCCTCAGGCAAGAGACTGATCACGCTCCTGCATGCACTCCTGCGATTCCAGGTCACGGTCTTTTGCTCTGACAGTTCCGCTCCGAGAACAAGACAGAACTCAAGCAGAGCTTCTAATGAGAAATTGCTCATGGCTGATCTCCTTTGAATGAGTAGTGTGTTTTCCACTACTATTATGTGTCTCGCCTATCACATTTGAAACAGCAACACCAAGACGAAGTCCAAGTCCAGGTAGTTTCATAGAGTGGAGTTGATATGAATCCACGCCTTGAGTCAAAGAAGGAGGTCAAGGCTGGCGGGTCCCATGCAAGGCAAAGCTTGCCAGGAGTTAGATCCCGCACCCCGGGCGCAAGCATGAAGCACTCAGAATACGCGGCATCAGCTGCTTGCAATTTCTCAACCCTGAAAACATGCCAACGAGTCCGACAATGTTAAATAATGCGACATGCCCAGATCAAACCTACACTACAAATCGCGGTGAAACATTTTTTTTAGGCTTCGAGCCTTGATACCGTTCAGGACCCATCGATTACCTGATATGCTATAAAGTGATGCTATGCAACTATATAACAGGCTCAGGCTGGCGAAGCAGCCACTCCTTTGTGTACTAAGACCAAGCTTGTTTCGAGCATTCCAGATGAATTTGCAGGATTTAAGCAGAGAGAGATTGCTCTCATGGGAGGGCTTGTTAGGAAGAAATCAAAGACTGCAGTTACTACTGTTTGACTTATACCGTAAGACTAGGGGGGAGACTGAGCCTCCAACTGTTTGAACACTGTTGTTTATAGTTTGATACTGAAAAATTAGAAAGTAATTAGACAATGGACAGCATGTCTAATCATCAAGGAATAGATCTGCCCCTTACGTTGAGTTGACCTACCCATAAGAACTCTCATGCCAACTAACACCCATCTCCTCGCTGTATGCATCAAGGGCCATTCAGTAGGCCAGAGATCAACCCCAACATCGAAGAAGCGCATACACAACCGGTCGGATTCGTCCTGTGTCAATGGCATGAATCGTGTCTTTTTGCGGGGAAGGGAGGTGAGGCGATCAAACCGGAAAGGAGGTGAAGACCATGAAGGTCATCGGTTATGTCAGAGTCTCCACTCCACAGAGGAGCAAGCCCGTGAGGGTATCAGCCTTGAAGCCCAGAAACACTAGATCACAGCCTGGACCGAAGCCCTTGATGGGGAACTTCTCTTCATCGCTGAGGACGCCGGGATCTCCGGCAAGCACATAAAGAACAGAGACGGCCTCAGAAGGGCCTAGAGGCCACGTGTGCCGAGAAGGCTTTCCTGGTCGTCTACTCCCTTTCTCGGCTCTCCAGGAGCACCCGAGACACTCTCATGGTGGCAGACAAGCTGGACAAGGCAGGAGCAGACCTTGTTAGTCTCTCGGAGCGGATCGACACGACCACTGCCGCTGGGAAAATGGTCTTCAGGATGCTGGCGGTCTTGAATGAGTTTGAGAGGGACCAGATCTCTGAAAGGACCAGTGCGATCCTTCAGCATAAGAAGGCTAAGGGTGAGGTTTACTCGCCAATTCCTTATGGTTTCAAGCGGGATGGGAACAAGCTTTTGGAGGATCATACAGAGCAAGATGTGATAGGGTTCATTATCGAGCTAACCCGTGAAGGTCATAGCCTCCGCAGCATAGCTGCTGTATTGAATGAAAGGGACATCAAAGCGAAGAGGGGTGGCTTGTGGTATGCCTCTACCGTTAGATCAATACTCAGCAATTCTCTGCACCAGCAAAGTAATCAATGAGATACAGTGTTCTAATCGAAAGGTAGCTCCTTAAAGATAGGGGCTACCTTTCCCTTGATTGTAAACCGCTATATACTAGAACTTCATTAGTATTTATGCCTTTTTCAAGACCGGAGAGTGCAGTGAATAACGGACAGCTTAGCTGGATAATCAATTTCATATGGGGAATCGCCGATGATGTTCTAAGAGATAACTTTAAGAGGGGGAAGTACCGGGATGTGATACTCCCAATGACGGTCATCAGAAGGGTCGATGCCGTTCTTGAAGGTACCAAGCAAGAAGTCCTTGCAATGAAGAAAAGACTTGATGATGCCGGGGTTACCAATCAAGACGCTGCACTCAAGCAAGCTGCAGGGCAATCCTTCTACAACATCTCAGCCTTCACACTGAAGGATCTCAGAGCCAGATCCCGAAAGCAGCAACTCCGAGCTGACTTTGAAGCCTATCTTGACGGATTCTCTCCTGAGATCCAGGAGATCCTTTCCAATTTCAAGTTCAGAGTTCAGATCCCAGATCTTGATAAGTCCGACTCAATCGGATTTCTCATTGAAAAGTTCATTAACCCTGATATCAACCTAAGTCCAAATCCCGTCTACAACTCTGACGGCTCAGTGAAGCTTCTTGGCCTTGATAACCATGCAATGGGAACCATCTTCGAGGAACTCATCAGAAGGTTTAACGAAGAGAATAATGAGGAAGCTGGGGAGCATTTCACTCCCAGGGATGTTGTAAAGCTGATGGCTGATCTCATCTTTCTGCCCATTTCTGACGAGATCGAATCAGGAACCTACCTTGTCTACGACGGAGCTTGTGGTACCGGAGGAATGCTCACTGTTGCAGAGGAAAGGCTTGCTGACCTGGCAGAGAAACACGAGAAGAATGTTTCCATACATCTCTATGGCCAAGAGATCAATCCAGAGACCTACGCCATCGCCAAGTCGGATCTTCTGCTTAAGGGTGAAGGATCTAATGCTCTGAACATTGCTTCTGGTTCCACTCTTTCTCTTGATGCATTCAGCTCAAATGAGTTCGACTTCATGCTGTCCAATCCGCCCTACGGGAAAAGCTGGAAGTCTGAACTTGAAAGAATGGGCGGGAAGAGCAACATTACCGATCCAAGATTCATCACAACTCATGGAGACGACTACGAATACTCAATGCTGACCAGATCCAGTGATGCGCAGCTCCTTTTTCTTGTGAACATGCTCTCGAAGATGAAACAAGATACACCACTTGGCAGCCGTATCGCTGAAGTCCACAACGGTTCTTCGCTTTTCACAGGGGATGCGGGTCAGGGTGAGAGTAACATCAGACGCTGGATCATCGAGAATGACTGGCTGGAAGCGATCATTGCTCTTCCACTGAACATGTTCTACAACACTGGTATTGCTACATACATCTGGGTACTTACCAACAGGAAGCCGGATCACCGCAAGGGAAAGGTTCAGCTCATCGATGCTACTAAGTGGTACAAACCTCTCAGAAAGAACCTTGGCAAGAAGAACTGTGAACTCTCGGAAGAGGACATCAAGAAGATAACGAGTCTGTTCTTTGACTTTGAGGAGACAGAAGAGTCCATGATCTTCCCCAATGAACACTTCGGTTACTGGAAGGTCACAGTGGAAAGACCTCTCAGGATTGAAGGAGCAGAACCTGGCAGAAAGTACAAGGCCAAGGAACTGAAGGAACTCAAGGAAAAAGCGGGTACCTCCGAAAACGCTCCTCCAGTAATTAAGAAAATCCACAAGAAGGGTACAGAGCCAGATCCCATGCATGGTCTTTTCGGGACACCAATCAAAGGGAAATTAGCAGTTGTGGAATACGAGCCGGATTCAAGTCTAAGAGACACGGAGCAGATCCCTCTACTGGAAGAAGGTGGAATCGATGCCTTCATCAAGAGAGAAGTCCTTCCGTATGCACCTGATGCATGGTATGACCCATCTTCAGTAAAGATCGGGTATGAGATCAGCTTCACAAGGTATTTCTACAAACCTGAACCACTGAGACCTCTTGAAGAGATTAGAGCAGACATTCTTGCGCTTGAGAAGGAGACTGAGGGATTGCTGGATGAGATTTTCGGGGGGAGCGATTTGTGAGGTTCAAGCTGAAGCCCTATTCGGATATCACGCAGTCGGACTGGGGCTATAGTCCTAAGATTCCCTCACACTGGAATACGGCGAGACTAAAGGATCTTGCAGCACTAGAACGCTTTGGGATTGTGGACGGACCTTTTGGCACCCAGCTAAGCGTGAGTGAGTATGTTGATGTGGGAATACCTCTTATCAGAATAAAGAACCTATCGTACCGAGGTTGCTTCAGAGCTGCTAATCTTGTTTACATCACTGAAGAGAAATGGAGGAGTCTTTCGAGAAGTGCAGTCTATGCAGATGATATTGTTGTAGCTAAAACTGGCGCTACTATCGGGAAGTCTGCTCTTGTTCCAAAATGGATTGAGAAGGGTCTTATCGCATCAAGTTGCATTAAATACACACCAGAGCATAGCTTGGTTGATCCAAGATTCATGATATGGTTGATTTCATCGGATGGGTTTCAGAAGCAGATTGTAGCTGCCGCAGGGGGATCAACAAGAAGCACCATTAATGTAAAACCTTTCAGTGGCCTTGAGGTTGCATACCCTCCTAAAGGTGAGCAACACTCCATCGTCCGCTTCCTCAACTACATTGACCGCCTCATCCAGAAGTACATCTGCGCCAAGAAGAAACTCATCAAGCTTCTTGAGGAGCAGAAGCAGGCGATCATCAACCAGGCTGTTACCAAGGGTCTGAATCCTGACGTGAAGATGAAACCTTCAGGGATTGAATGGCTGGGGGAGATTCCGGAGCATTGGGAAGCGGTTACACTCAGGCGAGTAATCTATTCAGCGATTGATGGTCCACATTTTTCACCAGACTATATCGATGAAGGAATACCATTCCTATCTGCGCGTAACATAAAAGTTGATCGATGGAGTCTGGCAGATGCAAAGTATATATCGCAAGGAGATTACGCAGAATTCTCAAAGCGAGTTGTACCTGAGAAAGGAGATGTTCTTTTCACTAAAGGTGGAACCACAGGGATAGCACGTGTTGTTGATTTAGATTTTCCTTTCCAAATTTGGGTTCATGTTGCTGTTTTGAAGGTAAAAAAGAGCATCATCCAGCCGAGTTTTTTAGCAATGGCTCTGAACTCTTCAAGGTGCTATGAGCAGTCTCAGCTATTAACTAAAGGTGCAACCAATCAAGATTTAGGACTTAACCGTATGAAGGGCATCTACCTTGCTGTTCCACCGCTTGATGAACAGCAAGAGATTCTGGATAACCTCAATGAAATAATACCCAAGAGTCTGATAGCAGTTAAGCGCACCAAAGATGAGATTTCACTTCTTGGGGAATACCGCACCCGCCTCATCTCCGACGTTGTCACCGGCAAGATAGATGTCCGTGAAATAGCTATCCAGCTTCCTGATGAGGAAGATGACTTCGATGTTCCCGAACTGGACGATTCTCTTGATGAAGCCATCGATGATTTTGGAAATGAAGTAGAGGAGGACGAATGAGTACTGACACCTCCGAGAAAGGTCTTGAGAGCCTGATTGTTTCTGACCTTGAAGCTTCAGGTTGGATCGCAGGTTCTCCTTCAGACTACGAAAGAGAGTTCTGCTTCGACCTGGCACAACTCATTCCATTCCTGCAGGCAACTCAACCCAAGGTTGTAGAAGCTTTCAATCTCACTGAAGACCAGATTCGTAGAAAGAAATTCCTCTCCCGTCTTATGGGTGAGATATCCAAGCGTGGAGTCATAGATGTTCTCAGGAATGGTATCAAGAACGAGCAATACCATGTGACACTCTTCTACGGAACTCCCTCCCAGGGTAATCCTGATGCTTTGGAGAAGTACTCACTGAACCGCTTCAGCGTAACGAGACAACTTCGTTATAGCCGGGATGAGACACAACTATCCCTGGACCTCTGCATCTTCATCAACGGCCTTCCCATTGCCACATTCGAGTTAAAAAATCGTCTAACCATACAGACAGTCCATGATGCTGTACAGCAGTACAAGAGAGACCGTAACCCCAGAGAACTCCTGTTTGGCTTTGGAAGATGCATAGTGCATTTCGCCGTGGATGACCAGGAAGTAATGATGTGTACCCACCTGAAAGGTAAAAGCTCCTGGTTTCTTCCCTTCAATAAGGGCTACAATGACGGAGCTGGGAATCCTTCAAATCCATTTGGAATCAAGACCGACTACCTCTGGAAAGAAGTTCTCCAGAAAGACAACCTCACAGACATCATAGAGAACTATGCTCAGCAAGTTGAAGTTAAGACTGAACACAAGGGTAAGAAGTACAATCAGATATTCCCCAGGTATCACCAGCTTGATGTCGTGAGGAAGGTTCTCGCGGATGTAAAGGTTCATGGGGTAGGAAAGAGATACCTTATCCAGCATTCCGCTGGCAGTGGTAAAAGCAATTCCATTGCTTGGTTGTCGCACCAGCTCATCGATTCCCAGATGGATGGGCAAAGTCTTTTCGACTCCATCATCGTTGTAACCGACCGAAGGGTCCTTGATAAGCAGATCAAGAACACAATCAAGCAGTTTGCTCAGGTGGCATCGACAGTGGGACACGCTGAAAGGTCAGGTGATCTTCGACGCTTCATACAGGAAGGCAAGAAGATCATCATTACCACTGTTCAGAAGTTCCCCTTCATCCTGAGCGAGATAGGGGATACTCACCGGAGCAACAAGTTCGCCATCATCATTGACGAAGCTCATTCCAGTCAGGGTGGGAGAACCGCTACCAAGATGAACATGGCACTCTCTGAGGATGGGGCAGAGGAGGCAGAAGAAACCTTCGAGGACCAGATCAACAGGATCATGGAGTCCCGTAAGATGCTTTCTAATGCCAGCTACTTCGCCTTTACAGCAACACCCAAGAACAAGACTCTTGAGATCTTCGGGGAAGCATATGCCGAGGGTGACAAGGTTAAACACCGTCCCTTTCACTGCTACACCATGAAGCAGGCCATACAGGAAGGCTTCATCCTTGATGTCCTTCAGAACTACACCCCGGTGAATACCTACTACAGACTTCTCAAGAAGATAGAGGACGACCCCCAGTTTGATGTGAAGAGAGCTCGGAAGAAGCTTCGGAAGTATGTCGAGTCAAATGAGCATGCCATCCGAGAGAAAGCTGAAATTATGATCGACCACTTTCACGAGCAAGTTATTGCCCGTAGGAAGATCAAGGGTCAGGCCAGAGCCATGGTGATAACATCGGGTGTAATCAGAGCTATCAACTACTTTCATGCCTTCAATGCATACCTGAAGGAGCGTAGAAGCCAATACAAAGCCATAGTGGCCTTTTCGGGAGACAGAGACTATAAGGGCCAGGTGGTGAACGAAGCTTCTCTCAACGGCTTCCCAAGTGCCAAGATCAAGGATGCTTTCAAGGAGGATCCGTACAGGTTCCTCATCGTTGCCGAGAAGTTCCAGACCGGCTACGATGAACCCTTGCTTCACACCATGTATGTGGACAAACCGCTTTCTGGGATTAAAGCTGTTCAGACTCTTTCCAGATTGAATAGGGCACATCCAGGCAAGCATGATACTTTCGTGCTGGACTTTCAGAATAAGACAGATGTTATACAGCTTGCCTTCTCCGACTATTACAGGACAACGGTATTGAGTGACGAGACTGACCCCAACAAGCTCCATGATTTACAGAGTACCCTAGATGGGTATCAGGTTTACAGTCAGTCTGAAATAGACACCCTTGCAGAGCTCTACATTGGAAATGAACCCAGGGAGATGCTGGACCCCATTCTTGATGGATGCGTTGCCAGATACAACGAGGATCTGGATGAGGATGGTCAGGTTGATTTCAAGGGAAAAGCAAAAGCCTTTGTCCGTACCTATGGATTCCTTGCTTCCATTATTCCTTACACCAATGCTGAATGGGAGAAGCATTCCATCTTCTTGAACTTCCTTATACCAAAGCTCCCTGCTCCAGTTGAAGAGGATCTTTCCAAGGGAATTCTCGAAGCCATAGACATGGACAGTTATCGAGCAGAGGTTCAGGCATCAATGTTAATAGCCCTGGAAGACAAGGACAGCGAGATAGATCCAGTTCCAGCAGAGGGTGGAGGTAGGAAGCCAGAACCGGAACTTGACCTCCTGAGCAGCATAATACGGGCTTTCAATGACCAGTTCGGCAACATCGACTGGAAGGACGAAGACCGAATCGCTCAGATGGTCGCCAAGGACATTCCTGAGAAGGTTGCTGCAGATCCTGCTTATCAGAATGCCATAAAGAACTCTGATGCCCAGAATGCCCGTATTGAGCATGACAGAGCTCTTGAGAAGGCGGTGCTAGAACTACTTGTGGACGACACTGAGCTCTTCAAGCAGTACAGTGATAACGAAAGCTTTAGGAAGTGGCTTTCCGATAATGTTTTTGCGCAGACTTACCATGGCTATTCTAGTCAAGGAGGAAGAGTGTAATGAAGGTTGTAGAACGAGTGTGGCGAGAAAGATCTGATGAAGAATTGCTAAGGGCGTCGAAACAGCTATCAGGATTTACTGAAGAAATTAAGAAGGTTCTGTTGGATGAGTTAGGGAAGAGAGGATTGCCCGTCCCGTCAGAAGAAGATATAGAGAGTCAGGAACCTTCCGGAATAGTAAAAAGCATGATGGACAGGTATACTGACGCTTACAGGGTCGCCGACACTGTTGCTGGTATGGGTTCTATTGTTAAAGGTATTGGTGGATTACTCGGTTTAGCTCTTGTTCTGATTGGTCTTGGTTGCTCATCTGGGACTTCAACTCTATTCATAGTGCTTGGAGTTATCACGGGCTTTCTTTTTTTCATTGTCGGAGTGGTTGTTTCTGCAGTAGGTCAGGTTCTAAAAGCGAACGTTGATACTGCTGTGAACACTTCCCCCTTTATCTCCAATGAAGAGAAGTCGTACATTATGGGTCTTGATTGATCTAACAGACTTTCAGCAAGACACTAAGAGAGTGGTGAGGCAAGAACTGAAAAACAGGGAACTTATCAATCAGAACAGTGACAATGAGAGCTTCAGAAAATGGCTTTCTGATATGGTGTTCATTCAGACATCCAAGAAGGAATCCGATAATGGTATAGGAGTTGGAGGTTCGAATGGGCTGGCTTAAAGAATACCTTCTACCGCTTCTTGCTTTGCTGTCTCTTCTTGGTGGAGTAGTGCTTGGAATAGCGTATGCTGATGAGAGCGGCTCTCCAGACACTTCCTGGATTCAAAGTGGAGCTTCTCTATCTCTTATCTTCATCACATTCCAATATGTCCGAGTCACTCAGCGTTCCCTAGAAGAGTCAAGAGCAAGCAGAGAGAGCGCAGAGCACTCTCTCGAAGAGCTGCGCAAGGCAAGAATGGATTCCTTTAGACCCTCACTATCGCTCAGGTACTTAATCAAGGATAAGAACACTGGTCCGACACAGGGGAAAGTGAAAACCACATGTCTGATTAACACTGGACTTGGTCCTGCAATGGCAATCAAAGTGTTCAGCAATCTGGAATGGCGCGAACAGGATCCTCAATCCAAGCTTTGGTATGTCACAGCCTTGACTCCTTGGCCAACTCAGGAGAAATCTTTTGGTGTACCTCTCGGACCTGATAACGGTAATGAGAACATGCAGATTGAGTTTATCAGCATGAAATTACATCCCTATGGTTACTCTCCGGTGGAGGATCCTGAGGTGGTTTTCCTCATTCAATACCAGGATAGCTTCGGGCGTAGTTTCATCACTACTCAGAGGGATTGCACGCAGCAGGTGTTTGGCCCTATGGCAGATGATGAGAGGAAGAAGATCAAGGCAGAACTCGAGGAATTATGCACGACTCGAGAGACCTTCAGGGCCGTAGATCTTAATGTCTAGGGGTTATTTGATGGTTTCCCATGTACACAACCGTCCGGTTCCATAGCTCTGTTCGAGCGTATGGTAAGCATTGACTGTCTTGCTGTTGATGGTTTGTGGGGATATGATTGTCAAGGCAGTTTGTCCTTTTCAATGATTAGTCTTTTCGGAGTAGTACTACGTTCAGGAAGAGAGTCGCATTACTGAGTGCTTAGAATTGTGCGGAACCAGAAAATAGTGCACTTGTTTTCTGCATCAATCAAGATTGAAAGGCAATGAAGGTAGATAATGAGAGTGAGTTTGACATCTGAAGTGACTCAGCAGAATGCTTTTGATCTTCCCTTCGGTATGTCCATATCAATACCACCTAATCCCAACAAACATCCAGTATCCCGGAGACGTTTGCTAGGTAGATACTATACTCCAGATGCCATTGCTGAAATACTTGTTCGATGGGCATTAGACGGAAAACCTGGAAGCCTACTTGATCCGAGCTTCGGAGGTTGCTCTTTCCTTGAGGCAGGAGCTAGAGTAATGGAAGAGCTGGGTACCAAGTGTGGAGGTAAAAAGGTATTTGGTGTAGATGTCGATCCTGATTGCCTACGCTTTATCAGGAGTAGTTCGCTACTGTATGAGGAAAACTGCACATTCAAAGATTTCCTTAAACTGTCTCCGGATGACCTTTCAGACGCTCCATTTCAGACTGTCGTTGGTAACCCACCTTATGTCCGTCACCATTGGGTGAAGGATGCAGCAAGAGATGCGGCTCGTTCAGTTGTAGATAGACACTCTGTTGAGTTGTCTAAGACAGCAAGTCTTTGGGCTTACTTTGTATTACATGCGGTTTCATTCTTAGCAAAAGGAGGCAATCTCGCATTCTTGGTACCTGAGGCAATCTTACAGGCTGATTACGCTGTAGCCATTCGGGATTATCTTCAGACTAGCTTTCGAAGTGTGCGCCTTGTCCACATTCGAGAGCGACTTTTCAAGGGAACAAGTGAGTCAGTTGTGCTGATCGCCGGTAAAGGATATGGTGAGTCCGGTTCTCTTACTGTGCACTCTCTTGACACTGTTACGGAACTTGAAGCCCTTCTAAGAGGGGTTGTGGACATCACCCCACAGATAACACTTGCTAACGGAAGAAGAATACTTCCCGAGGCACTGGAGGCTGTCGACTTGGTGCAAGGATCGACCCAGACTGTTCGCTTTGGTAGTTTTGCGAAAGCTCGCATCGGTATTGTCACGGGTGCGAATGACTTTTTCATTAGAGCGGGACACGAGTTCAACTCTCGTTGTATTCCATCGAGCGCAGGTATCGGTATTGTATCGCGAACTAGCTGGCTCTCCGGACTCGACTTCACATCTCAGGATCATAAAAGTATCGCATTGTCAGACTCAAAGGCGTTTCTTGTGCGACCAACCCCTGAGCATGAAAACGAGCCAGGAGTTCGAAGATGGGTGCGAGAAGGGGAAGAAATAGGTATTCATAAACGTTACAAGTGCTCTATACGCAAGCCTTGGTATCGTGTTGCGCTTCCAGCTCGTCCTGACGCTTTTGTGACTTCAACTCGATTTGATCAGCCACTTCTTGTGCTGAATCGAACAAGCTTGAGGTGTACGAACGCCCTGTACCCAGTGGAGTTTACTCTTGACGATAGTATCCCCTTGGAGTGTATCTCAATGGGCTTCTTGACAACTTTTGTAGCGTTGTGGGCTGAGCTCAATAGCCGCCGTTATGGGGGTGGAGCTCTGAAAGCTGGCCTAGGCACACTTGCTCAGTTTCCTATTCCTATCATTCCCAAGAGTGCTTCAGCCTTTTCTGAAGCCAATAATGCACTTAGGGAGGGAGACAAGAAAAAGGCTCGAGCAATTGCAGACCGGGCAGTTCTCATAGAGGGTCTCGGGATTTCAAGGGAAGTAATTCTAACAATGATCCGAGCACACCAATATTTGGTCCAGCAACGGACTCCAGAGACAAGAGAGTTGTGAGTATGGCGAAATTCACAGTAGACACTCATCTATTCCGTGAACTGGGCGAACTCCTCGTAGGGCGGGATTCCACCGCACTAATCGAACTTATAAAAAACTCGTACGATGCGGATGCTACCGAAGTGGTTGTACTGGGTCAGTCATTAAATGATCCAGAGAAGGGACTAATCGTTATCACCGACAACGGGACAGGCATGACACCTAGAGAGTTTGAGCAGGGTTTCCTACGAGTTGCCTCGCGGCTTAAGGATAGTGATGAGCGTAGATCCCAGAAACTCCAGCGTCGCTATACTGGTGCGAAGGGAATAGGCCGTCTTGCAGCACACAAACTAGCGAAGCTACTCGAGGTTGAAAGTATCCCATGGGAGATCCACCAGACTGATCCCGACGAAGCACGGTTTGCTACTGAGGCTCGAATTGACTGGGAAGCCATTGAGGAGTTTGAGACGCTTGATGAAATCGGGGATTCCAACGCCGTTAGTGTTGACCTTTTCAAGATACCTGAAGGCACTAAATCAGGTACTACTCTTCGGCTATCACGTCTGCGTCGACGCTGGTCTAATGTAGAACGAGCGCGATTCTTCGCGGAGGTGCAGTCGTTTGCACCACCTGCATTCCTTGTAAGAGAAAAGCGTCAGACAGTTATCACTGAGGATCTTCTTTTTAGTAAGCCACTTGTTAGGCTCGCGAAAGCCGATGGCCAGGAGTTCTCGGTAAGACTTGAAGGCGAGTTTGCCTCTGGGGATGATTATTGGCGTTTGATGGAAGATCATGCTTCATGGGTTATTGAAATCCGATGTCGACCAGATGACTCCAAGGTTCACTATGCAATTGCACCAACCAATCGGACACAGAGGATACTTCCTGAAGCCAAGGCATACTCGACGGAGTATGAGCACCCTGACCCCCAAATTGGACCGTTCTTCGATGCACGAATTTTCTTGCGTGTTGGCCAGCTTTCAACCAAGGGAGATCAACGAACTTGGGCAACCCGATCAAGTGGTGTTCGAGTGTATATGGAAGGATTTCGTGTTTTGCCATATGGTGAATCTCAAAACGACTGGCTCAGGTTAGATGAAGACTACACGCGTCGTTCTCGAACTCTTGATACTCTGAGGAACTTGAATCTAGATGACCTTGATCGCCAAGACGACAAGGATGCGGCACTTACCTTCTTCCCTAACAATAACTACTTTGGTGGAGTGTTTTTAGTACACGAGTATGCAGAGAACCTTCGTATGCTCGTAAACCGTGAAGGCTTTGTCCCTGAGCGAGGCTACGATCACCTTGTTCGACTAGTCAGGATGGGACTAGATCTGTGTACCCGTGTTCATGCGTCGGCTTCCTACTACCAGAGAAAGGCACGCAAGGCTAAACGCCGAAGTATGCTGTTGGATACTGATCATGGGCAGAAGCAGTCTAATGATAAACCATCTACCAATCCTTTGTCGCTTCGAACAAGTTTGGAGGATGCTACTAATACTCTCAGAGAGGCTCGTTCACATGTGATTTCAAGCGCACACAGTGAAGCAGATACAGATTTGACAGCAAAGCTTCTTAATAAGGCTATTGAGGAGATTCACACTCAAGCTCAACAGGCAGATGAGATGATATCCGAACAAGCTCTTCTGCGTGTACTTGCATCTGTTGGAACGCAGATGTCCACCTTTGTTCATGAGATTCGAGCGTTGCTTGGAATATGTCAGGCGATAGAGCATGCGCTTGAAAGTATTGCTTCTGAAGGATTGTTTGCAAGAGAGCAAAGAAATAGGCTTTTTAAGGTCATGCAAGCTGTCGGAGACCTAAGGAGAGGACTTGAGCGTGAAGCATCTTACTTGGTTGACATTGTCACACCAGATTCTCGTCGCCGGCGTTCGCGCCAGAGGATTTTCGAACGTTTTGATGCAGCTAGTAAACTGATCGCCCACACTGCTGAAAGACGGGAAATCAAGATATTGAACAAGATTCCTAAGGATATCACCTCACCACCTATGTTTCCTGCTGAAATCACGGCTGTCTTTACTAATCTTCTCAGCAATGCCGTTAAAGCGGCAGGAAGCGATGGTCGAGTTCATGCTTCTGCATTCCGTGATGATGACGGAGCAACACATGTGATTGTACAGAACACAGGAGCTGTAGTCGACTTAGATCGGGCCGAGGTATGGTTCCAACCCTTTGAATCGACGACAACTAAGGTGGATCCTGTACTTGGTCAGGGTATGGGTCTTGGGCTACCAATTACTCGCCGAATACTTGATGACTATGGTGCTGAGATAAGATTCATTAAGCCCCGTGATTCTCTATATGCAACTGCTATTATAATTACATTTCCGGGAGAGAGATGAACATATGTTAAGTAGTGATCTTCCCCGCATACTAATTGTTGACGATGAAGACACGGGAAAACATGGACTAGGTCTTGGCGATGGAGCAAAATCGCTAACTAGGCATCCCAATGACATTGAGCCTGAAGATCTCGAATGGGCTGATCTCGTTCTAATGGATTTCATGCTCGAGCATTGGGCTACTCGCGAGAGCCTTGAGCAGTTATCGCTCAGACCTCCGAATGGTCTTGCACTCTCAGCAGTCCTTCGAGAACATGCAGATAATCTGCATGTTGCCAATAATAACTATTCAGCTTTTGCTATCCATACCGGAAAATTGGAAAAACTTTCGCAAAGACTTCATACTACGAATCAGGTTCCACACATTGTAGCTCGCTTAAACAATCTTGAATGGGTATTCAACAAGTCTGATGATACCCGTTTTAAGAACGCGATTTTGCTTGCCAAGGCGGTCAGAGTTTTGTCTGACCGTTGGGTAGAAGTGCAGGAAGGAGGCATCGACACTGCACTTGAACTTCTGCTGAGATTAGATGCTGAAAAACCGTGGTATTTGCGTGCATTCAACGACGTTGTTCTGAGTCAGATACCTCTCTCTGATTTATCCTCAGGGATGAATGGACTGCTTTTCTTAAGATGGCTCTTACACTCGGTTTTACCATACCCAACATTCCTTTGGGCAGAACAGTGGGTCGCAGCTCGATTATGGATTACTCCTGCAGCGTTACGGGTAGTACTTAAGTCTGATTCAGTTCTTGCCAAGGACTTGAATGAATGCCTTTACTGTGGGATTCTTGATGAGTTTGTCGGATCTCGCTGGTGGCGAGCTGGTATTGAACAATTTGCTTGGAAAATCCGAGCTGAGGGTGCGCGTGAACCGACTGCTTTCCATGAGATTCTCGAGGAAAAAGCGGGTCAAAAACTTGAACACCTTAACTTCCCTTCACCAGTCGTATGCTTAGAGCGCAGCCTTAATGCTACGGATGTTATTTGTGACATTGAGAATGCAGTACGAGTTGTACCTGATCTTTGGCCCGGTTTTGCTGATACGGCTTACACTTCTATTTCCTGCATAAAAGCTGATAAGGAGTTCGCTGCATTAGTCCATCCACTTGACCGCGAGCGAATTGAGGAAACTTACGTAGATGCAGAGGAGTGATTAGTGTCGAACCTTCTTTTCAAACCAAACGAGCTTATATCTGAGATTGAGTCTCTCCGGCAGCTATGCTCCGGTTTCCTGGACCCTTCCTCTTATCAGATTAAAGAATTTGCAAGTGACATAAAAGGTCTGGTTTCAGAGAAGAAAGGTAGTCTCGCACTTGAGATCCCCAAGGATAGGCCTTTATTGACAAAACCCAGTAAGGGGAAATTTGAACCTGCGAGTCGGAAATCAGGACGATGTGTCGTGGCTAAGGTTTCAGGGATCTGGGATATCGAGATTGTATCGGAGAGGTTGAGAAACCCAGAGCGGCCCGGGAAGAAGGCCAGCAGGCAGATGCTGATTGGATTCGCAGACCGTGCTTCAACGGAGATATGCATTGTCGACGAAGGGGACGAAGAACCAATTGCGTTGTGGAAAATGGAGATGGGTGCCAGTGATTCACCAGGCTGCTTCTTTCATACATTTGCTTCAGGTGACCCTAGCTTTCCAGTTCCTCGCCACCCGAATTTATTCACAACTCCAATGGCGACAATAGACTTCCTTCTTGGTGAATTGTTTCAGGATGAATGGGAGTCAGAAGTTTCGAGAGCAACCGATTCCTCGCAGCGCTGGCGTTCAATACAAAGTTCTAGGCTAGAGAAACTTCTGTGTTGGCAAATGAATCTAGCCAGAACATCGACATCAAGCCCTTGGATCTCAATCAAGAGAGCGAAGCCTGATCCTGGAATGTTTATCTGGCCATGTTCGTGAGTAAACAATCTAGGCGATTATTAACCTTTTTCTACTTGCCTAGGTTCTCTTTCCACAAATCACGTGAAACTAATAGTTAGGTCAGCGCCTTCTTGGAGGTAACTGTGATCCGATGATGTTCTCATCAACAGCAAGCCCATTTGCGCAAGAGGGTGAATATGACATAAACCCTCTCATTGGCTGTCTTGCCTGTTCCTCGCTGATTACTTTACCCGACTTCATAAAATAGAAATCAATGGTTAACTGGATTGCGTCATTCATTCTGTTTCATCAGAGGTTGTGTATTCTTGACTATCAAATATGAAGATAGCATTATTTACCGTTGGTAATCAGAGTTTAACAGATCTTTTCAATGATATGTAGCTTTCACACTAAGCTAGTCCGTCCACTAGACATAAGAAATCGAGTAAGCCGTTACTCGATTTCTCCGGAATGGGAGAGTTATGAAGGAGCTTATTGATAGGATAGATGGATTGTCTGCAATTGTGGATCACTACTTAGTTATTGCTAAATCAATCAATAGCACATATTTCAATGAGTTCCTTGAAGCTGCAAGTATCCTCCAAAATCTCATGACGAAGAAAGAGTATAGGTTCTGGCTAAAAGAGAAAATGCTGTTAAAGCAAAGTCCTTTTCTCGAAAAGGCATTCATTCAAAATGCAGTGGAAACTTCTGTAGTTCGTTTTTTTGGTGAGAAGTACCCATCACGATTTAGAGTAGAAGCAGAGGTAAATCCTAACAGTAATAAGAATGTAGATTGTCAGTTCAATGACAATGGATTTATATACAATGTCGAGGTTAAATGTTCAAGCTTCGAGGCGAAGGAGGAGATATCAAAACTCAATGCCTTCAAGTCCGGAACCATTGGGCGACTTGATGACAGAGGAGAGAAGGCTATACAGACCTTTGCTAGAGCCTTAGATGAAGGACTTAAAAATAAAGGAGAACCTACTCTACCTCATGTTTCACTTAAAAAAATGGATAATAACTTAAAGGATTTTCTTGAGTCGGCACATGGGAAATTTGATCCTAAATCAGGTGAGAGTGAAGTAAATGTGCTTATTGTTGGTTGCGATGAATGCACAGATATACAGGATTGGCTGAATTACATGTGGGCACCAAAAGAGCTATTCACAAATGAATCATACGCAGATGTGAATAGATATAGAAACGTAGATGTAGTGGTGTTGACAAATCAATACTTTAAACACAATAAGTATCAAACCAAGAGAGTCGTAGATTGCTGGTCCATAGAAAAATGCTTCAATATCATATCATCAAATCCTCATAGAAAAAGACCGAAAGAAAAAGCCATCAAGCATTTCCTTGAAGTGTTGCCAAATCATTCAGAAGAGTATGCTAAGTATAGAATACCTGGCAGTATGCCACTCTACATCCAAGAGCCAATGAAGGTCTTGAGTTTTGTTAAGCAGGAACTAGAGGGAAGGCAGAACCTATTCTTGTTCGAACGAGAAGCAAGCGGATAGTTGAGGTAGACGATAAATAAAAAGAAATGTGCCTAAGCAATTGAATGAACCAGTCAACAGGCGTCAAGCTGCTGGTTTCTGCAACCGTCCGGTCTTGTACGGAACTGGTCGATTGTGAACAATCAAAATGCTAACCGAGGATGTCTCCTTTTTAAACTATCCTCACAATGGGGATGGTCACGACGGATCTACTGGGATAGTTATTCTCCTATCCTCTTTACATGTGTTCATTTCAGTGGAATCATAGATGGTACAAACCCAAAGTCAGAGCTGTCCAAAACAGCCCAGAATTACATCTGCCCGTGTGACAGGCTAACAAGTTAGAGTTTCAAATCACAGATTTCTTAGACCAGGCCTCCTTTTTGGGGGTTTTCTTTTTGCTCTGGAATTCAGCTGTCCAAGAGTCAGAGAGCCAATGAGAGTTGTTCTGGGACGGGTTCTAACGGCGGCGAACCGAATGGATCATGTAACCAGTCCAGTAACTCCCTGTAGGTGAACAGATTCATACGCAGCATGGCGGCAAGATTAGAGAACGACCATCCAGCCTTTGAAATGTAGTAGAGCCACTTCAACAACAGCAGTGCTATTAGTGCTGTCCAAATCTGAGTCAGCAGGGCATTTTCCGAGGTGCCAATAAATGTCTTGATCTTGAGATTCTGCTTGAGCAGCCTGAAAAACTCCTCTATGCGCCATCTTTCGCGATAGATACCGCTGATAGTGGATGCACCCAGCTCAAGATTGTTGGTAAGCACATCAATCATTTCGCCGGTCCCTGGATCCATTGATCTGACAACTCTCAGGTTGTGGGTGCATTCACCTGAACTGGCTCCGGTAAGGATAATGATCTGATCCGAAAGGATGTGCCTGCCCTGGGGAGGGATTCTTCTCTCCAGCACATGATGCTTTGTGTTCACTTTCATCCTGGTAACGAAGTACACCCCATCCAAGGTCCAGTTACCGAACTGAGCAAAATCATTGTAACCTCTGTCAAGAGCCACAATAGTCCCGGGCTTCAGTTTGATTTTATCCAGAGCTTTGCAATCATTTACTCTGGCTTCGGTAACATGAACGAACTCCGGCATCAGATCGGCGTTGTCCAGGAGTACATGAAGCTTAATCCCACCCTTCTTCGATCGGTACTTTGCCCATGGGAAAGCCTCCAGAGCAAGGGTTATTGTGGTTGAGTCGAATGTCATAAGCTTATTCTTGAATTTGAATGGCTTTCTGGTTGCAAGCATTCTCTTTGACCGGAATGACGAGAGTGAACTGTAAAACAGATCCTTGTACATCTCAGAGGGTCTGTTTGCATTTGCATAAGCCAGAGTGGACTTGGGTGGAGCCTTTCTCAAACCCAGATGACTGAGCTTTCCTATACAGCATGCGAGTCCGTAACTGATCTCTCTGAGGGAGTCCGCTCTGGCGAAGTGGCAAAATAGCATGGATACGAACTGACTCCACGATGTGAAACCCTTTGCGTTTCTCTCTGCCTGGTGCTTGTTTACGAGCCTTTGGAAATCTGATTTAGGGAACTGCTGAAGTAGCTGATTGAATAAACTCGCGCAACGAACCATATTCGACATGCCCTTTCGGTTTGGGTGAATGAGTTTTGGGTCGCGCTTAAATTCTACTCATTCGAACCGTAAAGGGCATTTTTCTTATCTCAACACGGAAAAGCTATATTGGACAGGCCTGACCCAAAGTTATAGATTTCTGCGTTGAAGCGGATTACGAGTTTTAGATGGTTGAGTAATTAAGTGCTTGCTGATTAGCTTGAAATAGAATTCGGGAGACAGACTATGAATAGTTGGGAAAAAGACCTTCAGGAATACTTAAGTCATGTCGATGACCATCTGAACGATTCTGTAGCAATACGATACTCAAGGTTCTTCAAAGACTTTTTCCTACCAAATAAACTAGCTAGTTATGAATGGGAAGACTTCCAGAAAATAGGCGACCATCTACATTGCTTTCAATCGGTCGCTCTCGCTCGAGGCAATGCCCTTGGTAAACCAAATCACCCAATAGAGAGATATAGAAGTAGTTTTCTGTATCTACTTGAGGGAGATGACAAAATCCCAGAAAGAATAAATAAGTTCGTTTCTGACCCTGAGTACAGCCTATATGGATTCGGCGAGAGCGCTACAAGTGAGATATGCGCATACCTGTTTCCAGATAAGGTTTTCATGAGGAACCACAGGGACAAATGGGCAGCAAAGGGGTTTGGCTTGCAACCAGAGTACCCCCGGGGCACGACTTTCGGGGATAAGCTGATTCTTTTCTGTTTAGCCATGGAGCCTCTTGTGAACGACTACTTAAAGATAGTTGGCAAGAGGACAGACCTTGATGTGAATCTTGAGGTGGATCAATTCATAAGCTACCTATATGAAGCGAAACACGATGAGGAAAAGATGCTTGTTGAAGACAGCATTGAGTATGAGACTCATACAGGTCCAAGGGTATGGTTGTACGCGCCTGGTAGGAATGCCAAGCATTGGGAAGAGTTTTTTACAGAAGGGATAATGGCTCTTGGTTGGGATGAGCTTGGTGATTTAAGAAACTACCAGAGCAAGACTCAAATAGCAGAAAAACTCAGGGAGTTGCACCAAACAAAAAGTTTGAAAACAAATGATGCCCTGGCAAATTACGAGTTCAGCTCTGTGGTTGCTTTAGGTGACATCGTAATAGCTAAGAAGAGACAGACCCAGTACGTCGGATACGGTGTTGTAACCTCAGACTATTTCTATGATGAAAGCAGGGAAAAATACAGGAGCTGTAGAAAAGTTGACTGGAAGAAAAAGGGCAAGTGGCTTAAAGATGACGGGTTAATCGTTCAGAAAACCCTGACAGACATTACTAAATTTCCCGAGTATGTGGAAAAGCTTAGTGCGCTTATTGGCATAGAGACAACTGATGAAGAGGCAATTGAAACTGAACCAGAAGTCAGGGCATACTACTGGCTGAATGCAAAACCAAATGTCTGGTCTCCTGATGAACTGAGAACTGATCCTGAGATTCAGTACACAACGCACAACGAAAAAGGTAGAAAGAGACGCGTATACAAGTACATGACCCAGGCAAAGCCAGGTGATCAAGTAATTGTTTACGAAACATCTCCAGTGAAAAAGGTTCGTGGGCTTCTTGAAGTGACGAAGTCAGTATACATGAATGAGGAAGACCAGGAAGAGTTCGAACTTAAGCTAATTGAGTTTTTCCCGAGGCAACCAGATTGGGAAGAACTGAAGCAACTGAAAAGCTTCCAAAATTCAGAAGTGATGATTAATAACCAGGGCAGCCTCTTCAAGCTTACGAAAGCTGAGTTTGAGGCTGTTGTTAGCCTTGCAAAGGGAGAGTTTCAGAAGCTTCCATCATATACCAAGAGAGAGCTCCTTGACGAGGTTTTCATTTCCAAAGAGATGCTTGATAAGTCACTTGGGCTGCTTCGAAGAAAGAAGAACATCGTTCTTCAGGGACCTCCTGGAACAGGGAAGACCTTTTTCGCAAAAAGGCTAGCCTGGTGTTTGATGGGGGAACTCGACCCCGAAAGGGTGCAGATGATTCAGTTCCACCAGTCTTTTTCTTACGAGGATTTCATTCAGGGATATCGACCAGATGATGGGATACTGAAGTTGAAGAACGGGGTATTCTATGAGTTGGCGATAAAAGCATCCCTAGATACAAAACGCGACTATGTGCTTGTAATCGATGAGATTAACAGAGGCAACCTCTCCAAGATATTTGGAGAGTTAATGCTATTGATAGAAGCTGATAAAAGAAAGGAACATGTCAGGCTGACCTACAGCAAACCTGGGAAGGAGTTCACTGTTCCTGAAAACCTATACATCATTGGTACTATGAATACCGCCGATCGGTCACTCGCGATGGTCGATTACGCATTAAGGCGAAGATTTGCCTTTGTTGATATGGAACCGAATTTCGGCAACAAATTCATCAGTAACCTGAAGAGCCTGGGGATTTCTTCTGAGATAATCGAACTAATTAAAAGAATGATATCTGGAGTTAACCAGATTATCCTTGATGATACTTCGTTGGGTGAAGGGTTTCTTGTTGGGCACAGCTACTTCGTTCAGAAAGAGTTACCGCCGGATCAGAAAGCATGGTTAAAGGAGATAATTGATTTCGAGATTCTACCGCTCCTGAAAGAGTACTGGTTCGACAACGAGGACAGGTTGAACTCAGCCAGGGAGATTTTTGCGGAGTTAGATTGACAGACAATCAAACCAGAATCCCGATTGCCAACATCTTTTACATGTTGGCTTATTCCTGGAAGGTTTACCCCTCCTGGCAGAAGAAATTCATTGACAAATCCGACTACAATTCACTGCTTGAGCTTCTTTCCACACTTCTTGTGGAGTCTACCGAAAGTATTCTGAAAAGGGGTATGGCAAGGGATTATGTTCTTCAGGATGAGACGATAGTGGGGGTGAAGGGAAAGCTTGAGCCCGGAAAAACCCACTGTACGCTTGCCTGGCAACATGGAAAAACCTGTTGTACATACGATGAGTTCAAAACGGATATACCAATCAACCAGGCGATCAAACTAACAATCTTTAGAATACTTACAGCTTCCTCAAAGAACATCAGAAAAGACACACTGGGAAACCTGAAAAAGGTATATCAGAGATTTGGGGACATTTCCCTTGTAGAATCCGGAGCTGCCAGGGTGCTGCATTCAGTGAAGCTGCAAAGGCATCAACAGCATTATGTGTTCCCAATAGCTTTGTGCAGGTTTATTCTTAAGAACATGGTTTTTGACGAGAATACAGGAAAGTACGAATTCATCGACTTTGAGAGGGATCACCAGAAAATGGGTGCCTTGTTCGAGTCGTTTGTTTTCAACTACTACAAGAAGCATATGAAACAGTGGAGGGTTCGAAGCGAGGAAATACACTGGGATGTTGAAGAGGGCGGCACTGGTATTTCACATCTGCCTGTTATGCGCACTGATGTTACACTGGAAAGACCTGACAGGAAGCTTGTGATAGACACTAAATTTTACCAGGAGCCAATGAGAAGGCGATTCCCTGGCTCACCAGCTAAATTCGCTGAAAACAATCTATATCAGCTAAGTACCTACCTCACTCAGCTTGCGGGATGCGATAAACATCCCTGTAACTCGCATGCTGAAGGTATGCTGCTGTACCCGGTTCTTAAGCCGATTCCAAGGTTGGACGTTAACATGAAGGGCCATAGAATCCGAGTTGAATCAATAGACTTGAATACAGATTGGCGGAGTATAGGTGCAAGACTGGAAGAGCTTGTAAGTTGAAGCAATATGAAATTTCGATTGAAGACATCAAACAAGTTTGCGATTTCCTTACAGATGGCCAACTCTCTAAAAGTGAATGGATCCTGAAGAATAATATTCCCTTTGAGCTAAGAAGAAAACTAAAAAGTGCTTTCAAAATTCGGGAATCTACATATGGACAGAGGATGATCCTGACACTAGTACTGCTTGGGCTTTCCCATTCAACAGCAACCTTGAGGCATGGTATGGAAGAAGAGTATGTAGCAACAGACGTGTTTTTGCAATTCGGGAGTTATCTCGACCATAACCTCCCCGGTTTAAGTCACAGTTGTCAGGAAGAGACAGCGGTGACGCCTATGACGCTTCCCGGCGTGTAACTCCTTATGGAATAGATGCTGCTATCCCAGTTCTTGCCAGCTTCTTAACGCCATGGAAGACACCATGATAAGTCCAGTGTAAAGTGAAGGTGGGATTCGTACGCTCTTCGGGTATGAATCCAGTTCCCGTTACCAACCCTCAAAAAGATCGACAGTTCTGTCAGTTCTGTCCTTGGGTTTAAAGGAGAATCACGCCATTTCCTCCAGGACGAGTCCAACGATCTTTGTCCGGGTTGCTTTTGGTAGTTTTCCCCATGCATTGAACACAAGCTGAAGGTCAAGAGGGATATCTTCCGTGGGCACACATACGGCACACTTTTTTTGCTCAGGAGTGTTAGGGAAGTGTTGTGGTTTTGTAGAAGTCTGGAATTCCCACTCAACTTCCTTCATGGCCCAATGTCTTGGATTGCAGGGAATTGTAGAAGAAGTGTTTGAGTTCTGTAGCTCTTCTGTAGTTTGTAAGCTATTGCACTGCAACAGCTTCGAATCCCGCCGCCTCCACCACCAACGTAGCCTTAACGTAAAGTTATTCAAGCAGTTACGCCCATCGAGCATTGCGGTGGCCAAGTCGTTGCACGTTTCCCGCCGCCACCACCAAGGCTATTCTAGCGGGGACCTTCGTTGCACGCCGCCTGATCAAGCGATAAGCGGGTACAGTGCGCATTCCCATGTTGACGGACGCTCATCATCAGTAGTGCTGAATATATCGAACAGCGACGGGTCACTTCCCTTCGGCTGCTATGTTATACTCCTTAATGACGGTGAAGACCTTATTCTCAGGAGAAAGATCCTGGTGATAGACTGATGAGAACTACCCTCCTGCTGACCCGGCAATGGCATTGCTCATTGCCGGCGCTGTTCAGGCTTCTTAGGTTTTCAGCATGTAGCCGGACTGGACTTATCAGATTACCGAGATGCACAGCAAGTTGGTATGTGATAAATAAATAAAGAAGCATCTGAGAGGAAACGAGTGAAAAAAAAGGGAGAAGAGAAAGCCGGTAATCCAACTAGGACTTCGATGGTTCGTTCCTCGGCGGCTGAGTATCTGACATTTGTGGCGGCTTCTGGCAAAGGTGGTGTTGAGGCGGTTTATGCCTATGAAAACATCTGGCTGACTCAGAAAATGATGGGCGTTCTTTATGATGTTGAAACCCATACGGTTAATTACCATCTGAAAAAGGTGTTTTCTGACTGCGAGCTCGAAGAAGATTCAGTTATTCGAAAATTTCGAATAACTGCTGCCGATGGTAAAAACTACAACACCAGGCACTATAACCTCTCGGCCATAATTGCTGTTGGTTACAAGGTCAACTCCGAACGAGCCGTGCAGTTCCGGAAGTGGGCAACTACCGTCATCAAAGAGTACACCATCAAAGCCTATGTGATGGATGACGAGCGGATTAAAAACGGCGGCTCCATCCTGACTGAACAATATTTTGAAGAACAGCTAGAGCGCATCCGGGAAATTCGACTTTCCGAGCGCAAGTTTTACCAGAAGATCACCGACATCTACGCCACATCAATTGATTATGATGTGACTGCTCAAGCTACCAAACGCTTTTTTGCAGCCGTACAGAACAAACTACATTGGGCCATTCATGGACAGACGGCTGCCGAAGTTATTGCCGGCCGGGCTGATCATCAGAAACAAAACATGGGGCTGACCACGTGGAAAGATGCACCGAGAGGTAAAATCCAGAAGTTTGACGTTAGTGTGGCCAAGAATTACCTGACTGAAAACGAAATGGCACAACTGACTCGGCTGGTGAACGCCTACCTGGATGTTGCCGAGGATATGGCCCTGCGCAAGATGCCGATGACCATGCAGGATTGGGAAACACGACTGACCAAGTTCATAGAAGCTACTGACAGGGAAATCCTTCAGGACGCCGGAAGGGTGACGGCGGAAATAGCCAAAGCACATGCCGAAAGCGAGTTTGAAAAGTACCGTATCATTCAGGATCGGCTCTTTGAGAGCGACTTTGATCGACTTATAAGGCAGATAGAACACAAGAAATAAAAATAAACTGTTCTTCATAGCGACATAGAGCTGTGACATACTTGAAGTGATCTTTGGGGACGACTCCGGTGTGCTGTACGCGCTAGACATGAACCTTAGCCCGTCGTCAGCTGACTGGCCAATGCTACAGCATGACCTTCAGAGAACTGGATACTTCAATTTCACGGCCAGGGGTGGGCGCGACACTTCACTGGACTTCCAGATCGTGGATGTATCATCGGAAACCGCCTCTGTTCTTTCCCAGGGCAACAGGGCAGTTACGGTAGAAGTAGCGATCACCGGAAGCGGCCAGACAGACTGCAGTGCCGAAAGAGCCCCTGTTCCCGAATCGAACATGAATGCACCTGTGACGGTTGAACCAAGCAACACCTCTGCAAGGATCCAGAACAGCAACAGCAGCAGCGTCCATGTGAGCGCGGAGGACTATGTATCTGTAGCCTTGTTCAGCGGAAGCCGAATAGTGAGCATGAAGCGCATTCCTCTGATCGATGGACATTCATCAGTTGTGCTGAGTCTTTCGGAAGATGACCTGAATGGCGAGGTAACTGTTGCTGTGGATCCTTTCGGAGAGTATCAAGAAGCTGACGAATCGAACAATACACACACCATGGCCTGTGCTGGCACCTGTCCGATAGAGGAGATCTCCATCGAATCGGCATCGGACTGCATCAGGATAAGTATTCCTGCAGGGGTTCTTTCTCATGAGGATGCAGAAGCGATGCTGTTCTCCATTGACGGCAGACTGGTAAGCTCCTGCAGAGCAGAGATAAGCTCAGGCGAAGGCTACTCGCTGAATCTTTCCAACAGCGACGGGTCACTTCCCTTCGGCTGCTATGTTATACTTCTGAATGACGGTGAAGACCTTATTCTCAGGAGAAAGGTCCTGGTGATAGACTGATGAGAGTTACCCTTCTACTGCCGGCAATGACATTGTTCATTGCCAGCGCTGTTCATGCTTCCGAAGTATTCAGCATGGAGCCGGACTGGACTTATCAGATTACGGGGATGGATGCCGTTTTGCGCATAGCGACAGCCTGCATCGACGGGGATGCTTATCCTGACCTGGTTGTGGGGAATACTTGGAAGGAAAACTTCACCGTGTTTTACGGAATGGGTGATGGTACATTCACGTTGGGTGAGGAGTATAGCTCAACCAGCCCTGATTGGATTGAGCTGGCAGACATCGACAACGATGGGGATATTGATCTTCTCCTGAGGACTCTAATTAATCCAACAGATTCAATAGCGGTTTACCTCAACGATGGAACGGGTCTCTTCGGTAGTCCCGTGAAGTCCCCTGGTCCATGGGGAGAAAAGGACTTTGCCGTATTCCATGTTGACTACATCAACAGTGATGAGCATCTGGATTTAGTATCAATATGGCCATTCAAGTATGTCTATGCCATGTTCGGTGATGGTACCGGAGGTTTCACAACCGAGCTCATCTTCACTGCTGAAGATGAGCCTATATATGGATTAAATTGCGGCGATGTCGACAATGACAGTGATGTAGATATCGTTCTGATCTGCTGGGGGAGGCTTTGTGTCCTTCTTAATGATGGGGATGGATCATTTACATGCAATGGGTATTACGAGGGCTTTGCCAACGAAAATTATGGTTCTCTCGATATAGGATTCCTTGACTCTGACGGCTTTCCGGATATTGCTACTATGCCAGGAGCTTCATACGGAGACTATTCAGTCTACTCTTTTCAGGGTGATGGGACTGGAAGTTTTTCAATATTTGGTTGGTGGATTAGTGCAGGCTTTGGGCTCTACCAGGCGGATATAGATGACTACGATCTTGACGGTTTCAATGATGCATTTTTTACCGGTGGTGGTGGGAATCTACTAATGCTTGGAGATGGAACTGGGAATCTGCAGTATGATTACTTCAACTACTATTTGTCTTATTGCCAGACAGCGGGTGTGATCGACCTCGATCTGGACGGAGATATTGATTACGTAACTGCTTCCCATCATTATCCAGATCCCTTCCGGATTGAGGTTTTCCTTAACAAGACTATCCAAACCGGAGTTGGCGACTCCAGTACTGAATCAGTCAATGGTTCTTTGTTCCTGGAGTTATCGGAAAACCCTCTTTCTTCAGCGTCTTCCGAGGTACATTTCTTCCTGCCGGAGGCCTCCAGCAGTTCGCTGACCGTCTATGACATTCAGGGCCGCGTTGTCGATATTCTTCAGGAAGGCAGCTTTTCCGTCGGAGAACACTCATTCGTTTGGGATGCAGCAGATTCCCCCACCGGATGCTACACTCTTGTACTGCGAACGGAATCAGGATCAGTATCCAGGAGATGCATCAGGATCTGAAGATGATCTTGAACGGTTCAGAAAGCCTCTAAGCCAGACCGGCGAATCTGTAGCGACTGAAACCAGCGTTGACAACCCAATCCCCCTTTTTTTGCCAGAATGCGTTTTGTCAGTTCTGTCAAAACTGTCACACATAGTATTCCGGAGATCTTCAGGTGATATCCTGCAGAACCAGCCTGGCAATCTCCAACCTGGTCGCTTTTGAGAGTGATTCCCAGGCCTCAATCACCAGCCGAAGATCCAGAGGCATTTCCTGGAAGTGCACGCTGTGAACACGCAAATTTTGCATGGTAGTGTATGAGAAGTGTTCCACATTTGCATTTTGGGTCTCCTCTTGAGAAATACCGGATTCTTGAGAACGCTCAGTTTTGCACTGATCTGTAGAGGAGTTGTCGTAGTATTGTCCCTCTTCTGTCACTTGTATATTGTTGCACGGCAACGGCTTCGAATCCCGCCGCTCCACCAGTATTCAGGAATAGTTAACTTCAGTTGTAGCATGGGCTTATCACCTATGCCATTTACTTTGAAGATGCTTTTTGAAAAAGGGAGTATCGGGAGTATCTACATCCCGGCGTTTTTACAGCTCGGCCATGACATGCCCTGGAAATTGCAGCTGTCCATTCTTGATTCATGAATCCCTTTCCCTTCCCATGGCAGTTGACCTGTTTTAGATTCAGATAAGCGCCATAGTGGACCATTCAGAAGGGTGCTGTTTTGCTTACTGTGTTTAAGAAGAAATCCAGTGCGGAAAGGCAGCCCCCTATGGGTTCACGAGATGACTTCATACGGAGGCCCCGGCCTTGACTGATTCCGCAAGGGACGAACTCACCGGTCTTCTTAGAAGAGGGGTCCTTGAGGACCTGAACGTAGAGTTCATGGCCCGGGAGCCCTCGGATGTATGGTCACTTATGGTGATCGATCTGGATCACTTCAAGCTCATCAACGACCTTTGCGGACATCTGGAGGGCGACAGGGTGCTGAAGTCGGTGGCCGATGTGATCTCCCGCTGTGTCCGGTCTTCGGATGTCCTTGTGAGATACGGCGGCGATGAGTTCGTGGTGGTGATGCCCTCGACGGTTCAGCTGAACGCGGTCAACCAGGCGGAGAGGATACTGGAATACCTCGACAGGGTCCCATTCTCCTCAGGAATGGATGTGAGCCTTTCCATCGGCGTAGCGGAAAGCAGGGAGGCTGACGCCAGGCTGTCGGAAGTATTCGACCGGGCGGACAGAGCGCTTTTCAACGCCAAGAAAGGCGGCAGGGGAAGGGTATCCTTCGTCTCGGAGCCCGAGACTGAAACCGAAGGGAAGGAAATATCCTTCGATCACTTCCTGAACCGACACGGAGAAATGGATACCCTCAGGTCTAGGCTGGACATTTCCATCTTTAATGGCAGCAGGCTGGTGGTGATCACCGGGGATTCCGGTACAGGGAAGACCCGGCTGGTGCACGAACTGAAGCACTACTGCTCCTTCAGGGATGCCCTGTTCCTTGAGCACGGCTGCAGCGAGCTGGGCAGTGAGATGCCCTTCATCCAGATGGCCTTGCCCGTTGCGGAGGCGGTCTCCTCCCTGGCTCCAGGGGCATCGGAAGAACTTGCCGGGAAGGTGGGGCCGGTGCTTCCCCATACCGCACAGGCACTTCCAGGACTTGGGCTCAGGGAAACGGAGGATGCTCTTTCGGAGGAGAACGGCGTGGTGCGCTTCAGAATGCACTCTGAGATCGCTTCGGTTCTGAAATGGCTTTCCTCAAGGGCTCCGGTGGTGTACTTCATCGACTCGCTGCAATGGATATCAGCCCAGGACCTTGACCTGCTGGCGTATCTCGTTCGCACCGCCGGGGATTCTCCAATACTTTTCTTAGCGGCGGCAAGGACTCCCCTGGAGGACTGCCCGGAGGTGAACAGGGTACTCAGGGTGCTGTCGAGCATCGTAGCCTCAACCGAGATCACACTGGGGCCGCTGAGCGATGAGTACATAGCCCACATGGTGATGTACGCCCTGAAGGATCCCCATGTGCCCTCTTCCGTTCTAGGGAAGCTGAAGGAGCGGAGCCACGGGAATCCCCTTTTCCTGAGGGAGCTGCTCCTCTCCCTGGTCGAAAAGGGCTTCATCTCCCGGGAGGCGCCCGGGAAATGGGTATACAATCTGCCGGAGAACGTGGAGCTTCCGGACAGCATAGTGAAGATCCTGGAAATCAGGCTGGAAAAGGTATCCCTGGAGAACAGGAAGCTGCTGGAGGCGGCGTCTCTGTTCTCCGGCAATTCCTTCCGGATCGACATCCTTGCGGAGGTGCTGGGGATCGATGAACTCCATGCTGCCAGATCACTTGAGACCCTTGTGTCAGCCGGTCTTCTTGCCGAATCCCTGTCCGCCGATGGGATACCGTGCTACAGCTTCGTTCCAGATCCCTTCAGGAGCTTCCTCCACGACCAGATGGCCCGGGGTACCAGAATGGCCCTTCAGTCCAGGCTCGGAGTTTACTGGGAGAGGCGTTTCCTCGCCGGGGAGGAGAACTACCTTTCCCTTGCGGCCCACCATTACTGCAGGGGTCTCAAGGTGGCCAAGGCCAGGGAATACGCCCTCCTTGCCGGGCGGAGGGCCAACGACAGGGACTCCAGGAAGGAAGCTCTGAAGTGGTACGAGAAATATCTGAGCTTCACCGCCTCTCCAGGGGAGGACAGGGAGACCGGACTTCGTGCGAGGGTGGAAGCCGGGCTTCTCTACACCCTTGCCGCGCGCTACCCCGAAGCGGAGCGGCTGCTCCAGGAAGCCGGAGGATTGAGCCATGGAGGCGAAGAGGAGGGTCTGGTCAGCCATGCAATGGCCCTTCTGCATTTCAACAGAGGGGACTTCGAGGGGGCGAAGACCTATTTTGCCTCGGCGAGGGAGCTGCTCCCCACAGGGGAGAAGAGGATCTCTTCAGAGATCCGTCGGGGCTTCATGCACCACATGCTGGGGTCCACCGATCTTGCCCTGGAGATCCTGCAGCGGTCTCTGGAGGAGATAGAAGCCATCAGCGATGACGTGCTCCGTGCAAGGCTCCTGGCCAACTACTACAGAAGGCACGGGTTCATACTGCTCTCGACCGCAGACGGCGCCGGCAGAGGGGCTGACGAATGCCGAAAAGCGGTGGAGATCTGCAGGGAGCTGGGCGACCGCACCGGAGAGGCGAAGGCCCTGCTCGCCACCGCAAGTTCCCTCTCGGCCACATCTTTCTACGCCAGCCGGATAAGGATACTGGAAGAAGCCATCGATGTACTCACCGAAACAGGCGACATGCAGTCTATGATGGTGGCCCTGGTAAACCTGGGTCAGGCGTATGACATGGCCGGCGAGGGCGGGATCGCACGGAGTTACTTCGAGAGATGTCTCAGGCTGGTCGAGGCAACGGGAACGAAGCGCTTCGGCGTGTGGGCGCATTGTCATCTGGGAATACTTGACCTGAAAGAGGGCTCCCTTGAGTCCTCCGAGAATCATCTTCGCCACGCAGCTGAGCTGGGAGACGAACTGGGCCTGGGAAGGATGTCAGTTGTGTCAAAGCTCAACCTGGTTCTTACCCTCCTGGAAAGGGGTAAGCTCCGGGATGCCGAGGACCTTCTGGATATCATAGAGAAGAGTGAAACCGCCCTGGGGATGGGTGCCCGAATCATGAAGACCATTTCAGCCGCCAGGGCCAGGATGCTCATAAGGGGATACGGAGCCGACGGAGATCCGAGGCGCCTGAACGATGCCTGTCTCCTGCTTGAAAGGGCGATAGAGCTCAGCGGCGGCTCCCCATCCCTGGATCTGGCAGAGTTCCTGGCGGAGCTGTCGGGTTGCCTCGAGAGGGCGGGTAGGCGTGATGAAGCACTGGAAAAGGCCCGGATGGCCGTGAAGACCCTGGAAGGGCACATTTCCTCGATCGATTCCCGGGAGTTCAGGAAGAACATATCCACCTCCCCCACCGCCGCCGGGATATACCGTTCGTGCAGAAGGCTTGAGCAGATGTCTCACAGGGAGCCTGCAGAGGGCGATCCGACCAGCTGAGGGGCCGGGGCTATTTGATTTCCGCGGGAAGTCTAACATGTTATGGGCTGATGTTGTGAAAGGCAAGGCCCCTGCGGTTTTCCATCGCAGAGGTTACGGGGCTGGTTTGCCTGTGCAATGGAATTTTTGTTTCCCGGGAATTGTTTTCCCGGACTTGACCTGATATCAGCCAGAGAGTCAGAGCCAATCGAACAGAGGTGAGGTATTGAATGGCAGATAACCTGGAAAGAACCGTAGGGGACATCTGTGAGCTTTACGGCAATGATCCCACACGGATGATGGACATCGTCCGTGAGGTGCAGTGCCGTTTTGGTCACGTGTCAGGCGAGGCGATGGACCTGATAGCCGGTGCCGTCGGCTCGCACAGAGTGGAAGTGGAGAGTGTGGTCTCCTTCTACTCCTTCCTTTCCGAAAAGCGGAAGGGCACCTTCGTGATCAGGCTGTGCAACGATGTGATCGACAAGATGCACGGTGTGGAAAAGGTGGCCGACGCATTCAGGGAAGAGCTGGGGATCGAGTTCGGAGAGTCGACCCCCGACGGGAAGTTCACTCTGGAATGGACTCCCTGCATAGGAATGTGCGATCAGGCGCCTGCGGCGCTGGTGAACCACCGGATGATGACCAGGCTTTCAAGCGATTCCGCTCGGGATATGGTAAGGTCGTTGAAGGCCAGCGGCGACGAAGACCGCATCACACACCACGTGGGAGACGGCAACAACGCCCATCCCCTGGTGAGGTCCATGGTGATGAACAACATCAGGGAACGGGGACCGGTGATCTTCGCCGAACTGGAGCAGGGCAAGGCCCTTCACAAGGCCCTTTCCATGTCCCCCGTGGAGGTCATTAAGGATGTTAAGACCGCCCGTCTCCGGGGAAGGGGTGGAGCAGGTTTCCCCACCGGCATGAAGTGGGAGTTCACCAGGGGCGCCGCCGGCGAGGAGAAAGTGGTCATATGCAACGCCGACGAGGGAGAGCCCGGGACCTTCAAGGACAGGGTGATACTCACCGAGAGACCGGACATGATGTTCGAGGGAATGACCATCGCCGGCTACGCCATCGGAGCCGGGACAGGGGTCGTGTACCTCAGGGGGGAGTACGCCTACCTGCGGCCCTTCCTTGAGAGTGTGCTGGCGGAACGCAGAAAAAGGAACCTGCTGGGCAACTGCATTCTGGGCAGGGAGGACTTCTGCTTCGACATAAGGATCCAGATGGGGGCCGGAGCATACATCTGCGGCGAGGAGACCGCCCTGATAAGCTCCTGCGAGGGGCTCAGGGGCGATCCGAAGAACAGACCCCCCTTCCCGGCCCAGAAGGGATACCTCACCCAGCCCACTTCGGTGAACAACGTGGAGACCTTCTGCTGCGTCTCCCAGATCATCGACAAAGGCGCGGGATGGTTCGCCGAGATGGGTTCCAGGGGCTCAACGGGAACGAAACTGCTCAGCATCTCAGGCGACTGCACCAGACCCGGTGTCTACGAGCTGCCCTTCGGAATAAAGGTCTGTGATATGCTGGAGAAGGCCGGGGCGGAGAACCCCTACGCAGTGCAGATCGGCGGGCCCTCCGGGCAGCTCATAGGCAGGGAGGACTTCTGCAGGACCATATGCTACGACGACATCGCCACCGGCGGTTCAGTGATGATATTCAGCGAGGAACGCAGCCCCCTTATGATAGCCCACGAGTTCATGGAGTTCTTCTGCGAGGAGAGCTGCGGCTACTGCACACCCTGCAGGGCCGGGAACGAACTCCTGAAGGAGCGTCTCGAGGTGATCATGAAGGGCGAGGGAGCGCCGGAGGACCTCGACTACCTTCAGCAGCTTGGTGAAACCGTTGCCTTCGCAAGCCGATGCGGGCTCGGGCAGACATCCCCGAACCCGATACTCTCCTCGCTGAAGAACTTCCGTGGGGAGTACGAGAAGCTGGTAAGGGAGAACATGGACGGCAGGCAGCCCACCTTTGACATCCACAAGGCGCTTGCCGACGGTGAAGAACTCCAGGGACGCAGGTCCGTGATCTACACCGACTGTGAAGGGGTTTAAAATGAGCGATAGAATCAAGTTCACCATAGATGGGGTCGAGGTTGAAGCAACCCCGGGTCAGACCATCATGCAGGCGGCGGACGAGGCCGGGATATACATTCCCCGTCTCTGCGCCCACAAAGACCTTCTTCCCTTCGGGAGCTGCAGGGTATGCACCGTTCTGGTGAATGACAGGCCCCAGGCGGCTTGCACACAGCCGGTGACCCCGGGCATGATCGTGGAGAACGACACCGAGCAGCTTCGTCAGGTCAGGGTCAACATCATCGAGATGCTCTTCGTGGAAGGCAACCACTACTGCCCCTTCTGCGAGAAGAGCGGCAACTGCGAACTCCAGGCCCTGGGATACAGGCTGGGAATGCTTGCCCCCAGGTATCCCTACATGTTCAACGAGCACGATGTGGACGCAAGCCACCCGGACATCTACATCGACCACAACCGGTGCATCCTCTGTGCCCGGTGCGTAAGGTCCTCCAAGGAGCTCGACGGCAAGAACGTTTTTCAGTTCGTGGGAAGGGGCATCCACAAGAAGGTTGCCTTCAATTCGGATACTGACCTGTCCGCCACCGATGTGTCGGTCACTGACAAGGCCATCGAGAACTGTCCCGTTGGCGCCATCCTCAGGAAGCGTGAGGGGTATTCAGTGCCCATAGGACAGCGCAAGTATGACAGTCAGCCCATCGGCTCGGACATAGAAGCCCGCAGGGCTGAACCAAACAGTTAAGGACGAGGTAACGATATGGCAAAACCCAAAATAGCTACCGCGTCACTGGCAGGGTGCTTCGGATGTCACATGTCGCTGCTGGACATAGATGACCGCATCCTCAAACTCGTGGACCTGGTGGACTTCGACAAGTCCCCGGTTGACGACATCAAGAAGTTCTCCGGACGCTGCGCAGTGGGTCTCATCGAAGGCGGCTGCTGCAACGAGGAGAACGTTCACAACCTTCAGTACTTCAGGGAGAACTGCGACATACTGATATCCGTGGGGGAGTGCGCCATAATGGGCGGCATTCCCGCCATGCGGAACAACATTCCCCTGAAGGAGTGCCTTGACGAAGCCTACCTGAACGGTCCCACGGTTTACAATCCCTCGGGCAGGATCCCCGGGGACGAGAACCTTCCACTGATACTCGACAGGGTCTATCCCTGCCACGAAGTGGTGAAGATGGACTACCACCTTCCGGGCTGCCCCCCGAATGCGGAGATACTGTGGCTGGCTCTGGTGGCGCTGCTGGAGAACAAGCCGATGGACCTTCCCTATGATGTCATCAAGTATGACTGACGCGACAAAGGAGGATCACCTTGGGTTCAATTAACAAGGTTGTAATAGAGCCGGTGACAAGGGTCGAAGGACACGGAAAGGTCACCATACATCTCGATGAGGCGGGGCAGGTAACCCAGGCCCGTCTGCACATCGTGGAGTTCCGGGGATTCGAGCGTTTCATACAGGGCCGTCCCTACTGGGAAGTGCCCGTCACGGTGCAGCGCCTCTGCGGAATCTGCCCGGTTTCCCACCATCTCGCCGCGGCCAAGGCCATGGACGTTATAGTGGGCGCCGACAAACTGACCCCCACCGCTGAGAAGATGCGCCGGCTGATGCACTACGGCCAGACCTACCAGTCCCATGCGCTGCACTTCTTCCATCTGGTATCTCCGGACCTGCTCTTCGGGTTCGACGCCGACCCGGCGATAAGGAACGTCATAGGCGTGATAAGGAAGTACCCCGAACTGGCGGTGCAGGGCGTTATGATGCGCAAGTACGGCCAGGAGATAATCAAGGTAACCGCCGGCAAGAAGATCCACGGCACCGGGGCGATCCCCGGGGGAATAAACAAGAACCTGACCATAGCCGAGCGGGATTCACTGCTGAAGGACATCGACCAGCAGATAGAATGGTCCCGGGGCGCATTGAAGATCGCGAAGGACTACACCGTAGAACACCTTGAAAGCCTCTCGGACTTCGGCTCCTTCGACTCGAACCACCTCTCCCTTATCAGGGAAGACGGCGCAATGGACCTCTACCACGGCGGCATTCGGATGATCGATTCCGAGGGCAACAAGGTGGTGGACCACTTCGACTACCAGAACTACCACGAGATAATCGCCGAGGAGGTCAGGGACTGGTCATACATGAAGTTCCCCTTCCTGAAGGAACTGGGAACGGAAAAGGGGTGGTACAGGGTGGGACCCCTTGCAAGGGTGAACACCGCCGACTTCATCGACACCCCTGAAGCGGAAGCCGCCAGGAAAGAGTTCATGGCCGTTACCCACGGAAAGCCCAACAACATATCCATGGCCTACCACTGGGCCAGGATGATAGAGGTGCTGCACTCGGCTGAGAAGATCAGGGATCTGCTGAATGACACAGATCTCCAGGGTGATGACCTTGTGGTTAAGGGTGACAGGCGCCCGGAGGGCGTGGGTCTCATAGAGGCTCCCAGGGGAACGCTTTTCCATCACTACCGGGTGAACGAGAACGACCAGGTGACCATGTGCAACCTGATAGTTTCCACCACCAGCAACAACATTCCCATGAACCTGGCGGTGGAGGGCGTGGCGAAGAAATACCTTTCCGGGACCGAGATAACCGAGGGACTTCTGAACCATGTGGAGGTGGCCATAAGGGCCTACGATCCCTGCCTCTCCTGCGCCACCCACGCCCTGGGCAGGATGCCCCTTATCGTGAGTGTCGTGGATCATACGGGCGAGACAGTTGCCCGGAGATCGACCTGACGAAATGACAGGAGCCGGGAAGAGGATCCTCGTCTATGGGTACGGAAACCCGGGCCGTCTGGATGACGGCCTGGGGCCGGCCTTTGCCGAGGAGATCGAGAGGCTGGGTCTGGATGGGGTCACCGTGGATTCCAACTACCAGCTCTCGGTGGAGGATTCTGCCCAGATCGCCATGCATCAGGCGGTGGTTTTCGCCGATGCCGACCTGGCATGCCCCGGACCCTTTCGTTTCCGGCGTGTGATACCGAAGGCCCATGTGAGCTTCTCCTCCCACAGCATAAGCGCCGAGGCGCTGATGGGTCTTGCGGAGGAGCTGATGTCAAGCAGGGCTGAGGCCTTCATGCTGGGCATCAGGGGGTACGAGTTCAACCGGTTCGGCGAGGGACTGTCCCCAGGGGCCCGGAGGAACCTTGAGACGGCCCTGACATGGGTAAGGAAGGCAATTATTGAGGATGATCTTTCTGGACTTGCCGAAAGATCCGGAACTGAAAGTGAGGATATATCATGAAAGACGGAAAACCCGTTGTTCTTTGCGTGGATGACGATCCCGATGTGCTGGAGACCATAAGGATCCTTCTTGAGAACCTGGGCTGCATCGCCGTCTGCGCCTGCAGCGCCGAGGAGGGGCTGAAGAAGTTCAAGTCGGAAGCCCCGGACCTTGTAATAGCCGACATGATGATGGAGGAAGTGGATTCCGGATCGGGGCTTGCAAGGGACCTCAAACTGGCCGGCTGCACAGTTCCCGTCTATCTGCTGAGCTCCGTGGGCGACGCCCTTCGGAACAACACCAACTATGCCGACCTTTCATTCAGCGGGGTTTTCCAGAAACCCATCAAACGCGATGTGCTGGAGAGGACCCTGAAAAAGGAGCTGGGACTCTGACGGATGAGCTCCTTCGTCTTACAGCAGATCTGAAGGGTATTCTTCAGGGAGTCGGCTTCAGACCTTCAATTGCCAGGGCCGTCTCGAAGGCGGGGCTCACGGGCTGGGTCAGGAATCAGTCCGGCACCGTAAGGATGGTCCTTGACGGTCCCGCCGGGGCGGTGGACGGGTTCATCCAGAGGCTCGAAGGGGAACTCCCGCCGAAGGCGAGGCTGGATGAGCTCCGGATCATCAGCCGTGTACCCATCGACAGGAGGTCCGCAGCAGAAGAGTTCCGGATACTTCACAGCTCTTCTGACGGCACGATGCGAATATCCATACCTGCGGACCTGGCGGTGTGCCCGGACTGCATGGGAGAGGTGTTCCACCGGGAATCCAGGTTCTACCGCTATCCCTTCACCACCTGCACGAACTGCGGCCCCAGATACACAGTGGTGGAGGCCATGCCCTACGACAGGGAGAGGACGGCGCTGAAAAGCTTCCCCCTCTGCGACACCTGTCTCGGGGAGTACACCGATCCTTTGAACAGGCGTTTTCACGCCGAGAGCATTGCCTGCCCCGCCTGCGGACCCGGTCTTTTCTGGACCGGCCCGAAGGGTGAAAGGATTCCGGTGGAGGACCCCCTGGCCGAGGCAAGGAGGGCCATTCAGGCAGGTCTTGTGGTGGCCGTGCGGGGTCTGGGGGGGTTCCTCCTGGCCGCGGATGCCTTCAACCGCAGGGCCCTGGAAGGGCTCAGGAATGCCAAGCATCGTCCCCACAAGCCCTTCGCAGTAATGGGCAGGAACATGGAGGTCATAGAGAGGGAGTGCATTGTCTCACCCCGGGAGAGGGAACTTCTTGCCTCCTCCGAGGCACCCATAGTGGTTCTTCGCACAGGGGCAGACACCAGCCTTCCTGTGGACCTTCTGGCTCCGGGGCTGGGAAACCTCGGCGTGATGCTTCCCACCACCCCTCTCCATGCCCTTCTGACAGTCCCCACCGGCGATGACACCGTTCCCCCATTCGACTTCCTTCTGATGACAAGCGGCAACAGGGGAGGGGAGCCTATATGCACAGAGAACGAAGAGGCCTTCCACAGACTTGGGGGAATAGCCGACCACTTCCTCTGCCACGACCGGGGCATCAACCTCAGGAACGATGACTCCCTGGCGGTGGTGAACGGCTCCGACGTTCAGATCTGGAGGCGGGCCAGGGGATACGCCCCAGGGAGCATTTCCCTGGGCAGCCCCTTTAAGAGAACCGTACTGGCCATGGGAGCCGGGCTGAAGAACACCGTCTGCCTGGGATTCGACCATGACGCCGTTCTCTCGCCCCACATAGGTGACCTGGAGACCCCCGAGGCGCTGGACGGCCTGGAACTGGTTGCCAGGAAGTTCCCCGGGTACTTCGGCAGGATACCGGAACTGATAGCCGTGGACCTCCACCCGGACATGCAGTCCTCCAGGCTGGGCAGGAAACTGGCCGGTGAGCTGGGCGTTCCCGTGGTCGAGGTTCAGCATCACCACGCCCACGCCCTTTCGGCAATGTGCGAACACCGGCTGGAGGAGGCTATTGCAATCGTCTTCGACGGCACCGGGCTGGGCACCGATGGAACCATCTGGGGCGGCGAGCTTTTGCATGTTGACGGCAACGGATGGGAGCGCCTGGGCACCTTTGCCCCCTCGGAACTCATAGGAGGCGATGCCGCGGTGCTCAGACCGGCCCTTCAGCTCATCGCCAGGTTCTTCAGGATGGGTCTTGAAATCGACGGGGAATGGGCTTCCCGGCTGGGTGTGGAACAAAACGAACTGGACATCTGGAGGACACAGTGGGAGCGGGGGCTGAACACCTTCACCACCCATTCGGTGGGCAGGGTCTTCGACGCCTTTTCAGCAGGCCTTGGAACCAGCCCCGCCAGGATAACCTACGAGGGCCAGGCCGCTATACTCCTTGAGGCAGAGGCAATGAAAGCCCAGGGTGGAGATTTAAGGGGGGACCACATCGAACTGCTTGTTAAGGACGGTCTTCTAACCGTTGATACTGCTCCTTTATTCCGCTCTCTCCACAGGGAAAGACCGGGAAAGGGGGAGATGCCCCGCTGGGCAGCCCGCTTCCACCGGGCCATGATGGAGGCCGCCATTGAAATGGCCCTGTTTGCCCTGGATACAAAAGGAGCCCTTCCCGTGGTCCTTTCCGGCGGCGTGATGATGAACAGATACCTCGCCACCGGACTCGCTGGAAGGCTGAGGGAAAAGGGAATTGATGTGCACCCCCAAAGGCTCGTGCCTCCGAACGACGGAGGCATCTCCCTTGGGCAGGCATACGGAACCCGGAGGATGAACTGATATGTGCCTGGCTGTACCAATGAGGATCACGGAAATGCTCGAGGGAGGATCCGGGGTATGCGAGCTTGAGAGCGTTACCTACCATGTGGACCTCTCCCTCGTAGAGGACCCGAAGGTGGACGACTTCGTGATAGTCCATGCGGGATTCGCCATAGAGAAGCTTGACAGGGAAGAGGCCGACTCCCGGCTGAAGCTCTTCCAGGAGCTCGAGGAGCTCCGGGCAGGCAGCCCGGACCCCTCATGAGATACATCGACGGCTTCCGCAGCAGCGGCGCCGCGGCGGTGATCACAGAACAGATAGCGACCATTGCCGGGGAGCTTTTTGAAAGGGGCATAAGCCCCAGGATAATGGAGGTCTGCGGAAGCCACACCATGTCCATAGGCAGGTACGGCATAAGGCAGATACTGCCCGAAAACGTAAGCCTCCTCAGCGGCCCGGGCTGCCCTGTGTGCGTAACCGACGCGGCATACATAGACGCCGCGGTGGAGCTGGCCCGGCGGGGGGTGGTCATCGCAACCTTCGGCGACATGCTGAAGGTGCCCGGAAGCACCGCCACCCTTGCTGATGCAAGGAGTGAGGGAGCCAGGGTACATGTGTGCTATTCACCCCTGGAAGCGGTGACACTGGCCGGGGAGCATCCCGGCAGTGAGGTGGTATTCCTGGGAATAGGGTTCGAAACCACCGTTCCTCCTGTGATATCCATTGTCAGAAAAGCAAAGGAGGGATCGCTGGGGAACATCACCGTTCTCACCGCTTTCAAACTGGTTCCCCCTGCCCTGGAGGCCCTGGCCATGGACAGCCGGGTGGCGGTGAACGGTTTCCTCCTTCCCGCCCATGTGTCCGCCATTATCGGTTCCGAGGCATACCTGGGGTTCGTTAAGAACCACCGGCTGCCCTCGGTCATCGCCGGTTTCGAACCCCTGGACATACTCCTGGGGATGAAGGGCCTTCTTCAGCAGCTCGCAGATCGGCGCGCCGAGGTTGAGAACCAGTACTCCAGGGTGGTAAGACCCCGGGGGAACCCTCTGGCCCTTGCCCTGATGGACAGGTATCTGAAGCCCGCAGACGCCTCCTGGCGGGGCATCGGCACCATACCCGACAGCGGTCTGGAACTGAAGGAGGAGTACAGTGATTTCGATGCGGCAAAGAGGCACGGCGTGGCCACCACCGGAGGAAGCCCCGACCCCAGATGCCGCTGCGGCGAGGTGCTCAGGGGTATAATGCGTCCAGCTGAGTGCCCCCTGATGGGCAGGGAGTGCACACCGGCCTTTCCCGTGGGGCCCTGCATGGTGAGCTCCGAGGGGAGCTGCGCCGCCCACTACAGGTATTCGAGGTGAAGTCATGAAGGACACTGACAGGATCCTTCTGGGGCACGGCGGCGGCGGCAGGCTCTCCAGAAGCCTCATCGAGGAGGAGATAGTAACCAGGTTCGCCCGGGGCGGTCCACTCCGGGGCCTTCCCGACGGAGCCCTTCTCGACTCCCCGGGGAAAAGGATAGTTTTTTCCACCGACAGCTTCGTGGTGAGCCCCCTTGAGTTTCCCGGGGGCGACATAGGCTGTCTTGCTGTGCACGGAACGGTGAATGACCTGGCGGTCTCCGGGGCGGTCCCCCTGTGGCTCTCCCTGGCCCTGATAATCGAGGAGGGCATGGAGATGGCCCTGCTGCGCCGGATACTCGACTCGGTTAAGAAGGCCTCCGCGGAGGCGGGGGTTCAGGTGGTCACCGGCGATACCAAGGTTGTGGCCAGGGGGCAGTGCGACGGCCTCTACATAAACACCGCGGGAATAGGCAGCAAGATCGATTCCCTTCAGCTGGGCGTTCAGCGGATACGAAGGGGAGACATGGTAATTGCCAGCGGAACCCTGGGAGACCACGGGATGGCGGTGATGGCGGCCAGGGAGGGGCTCTCGGTAAGGGGAACCCTCAGAAGCGACACCGCTCCGGTTCACAGGCTGGTGGCCAGGGCGGCGGAATGGGCCGACTCTGTCCGGTTCATGCGCGACCCCACCAGGGGAGGCCTTGCCTCGGTTCTGGGCGAGATCGTAGAGGAAGGCTCCTTCGGTATAGAGCTCCAGGAGGGGGCAATTCCCTACGACCCCGGAGCCAGGGCCGTTTCAGAGATACTGGGAATAGACCTTCTGCATGTGGCCTGCGAGGGGCGCATGCTGCTGTTCTCTTCACCGGATGCAGCCCAGGGCATAGTGTCCGCCTGGAGGGAGATGCCCGAGGGAACAGGCGCCGCGGTGATAGGCGAGGTAACCGATGAAGCCCGCCGCCTTATACTGAAAACCGATATCGGAGGCAGAAGGATGGTGGACATCCCCCAGGGCGAACTGCTACCCCGTATCTGCTGATGATGAGCTCAGCCTTGCCTGGAGCTTTTTAAACAGCTTCTGGAAGTCCCCGCAAGGGAGAACGCCTTGTGCACAATGACCGGGTTCAGTCAGGGCTGTTTCTGGTTATGAATGTCTTCAGGCTGCTATTCACAGCTGATGGTTATGGTTATACTTCCGGCTGTCGATGAACCGATCTCCAGATCATGAAGGTGGTGCAAATTGGGATACATTTCAGTGAATGTCATACTTTCAGCGCTCTTTCTTTCAACAGGGGGATCGGAATCCCCGGGAGCATTCCTGTTTGAGTGTTACGGCGATGTACCAGAACCCAATGAGGGATTCATCGAGGTTTCCATGGGTGACTTTCATTGTCTGGGCCTTAAAGCTGACGGGTCAATAGCTGCATGGGGCAGGAATGAAAACGGGCAGGCGCAGCTTCCGGACGCTGTAAACGAAGACTACATGGACATTGCAGCAGGAGCATACTACTGTGCAGGATTAAAAAGTGATGGGACAGTTATTATCTGGCCCTCAGGGGATGAGTGCGCTTATTCTTTCGGAGGAGATGTAACGGCCATATCAATGGGTGACTACAATATTCTCTTTCTCATGTCCGACGGATCGGTCTATGTTGATGGAAGTAATGAACAAGGTCAACGGGATGTGCCTGAGCCGAATGCGGGATTCATTGATATTGCCGCCGGAGAGTACCATTGTGTGGGTCTTCGAGATGACGGATCAATAGAAGCATGGGGAAGCGACGATTCCGGCCAGTGCGTTCTTCCGGAAGACAATACCGGTTTCATTGCCGTTGATGCCGGGAGAACACATTCGCTCGGTTTGAGAGCAGATGGCACAATAGCGGCCTGGGGAACACAATCAAATGAAGGGTGCATTGTTCCGGAACCCAATTCAGGCTTCATCGGAATAGCATGCGGTCTACGGCACAACGCAGCTCTGAGATCTGACGGTTCGGTGGTTGTGTGGGGGATACTTCGTCCCTTCGGCAGGGTATCCATGGAATATGAAGGAATGGATTTTGTTCAAATATCTTCCGGCGATTATCATCTGATCGGATTGAAGGGTGACGGTTCAGTGGAAGTTCTGGGCGGCGGTTCGGAAGACTTGATCACTGTCCCTGATGATAACAGCGGGTTTGTCAATGTGGAGGCAAGGGGGTGCTGCAACCTTGCACTGAGGCAGGACGGATCAATCGAGGCCTGGGGAAGCTTTGAAGGAGGAAGGATCAGTTTTCCGGATTTCGAGAACCGCGGATTCATTGCGGTTGCCGCGGGCGGGCAGCACAGTCTTGCTTTGCGGAGCGACGGCTCTATTCTTGCCTGGGGAGCTGGTCGCTGGCCCGGAGTGGTAGCAGGCGAGTCCATCGGTCAGTCCTTCGTTCCGTATCCGAATGCTGACTTCACCGGAATTGCTGCCGGGGATCTTCATAGTCTTGGATTGAAGGAAGACGGATCAATAATTGCATGGGGTGGTAACTCCGAGGGCCAGTGCAATGTTCCTTATCATGAGGGCAGGTTCGTTTCGGTGGCTGCAGGTGCCTGTCACAGTCTTGCTTTGACTGATCAGGGATCAATAGTCGCCTGGGGGAACAATCATTACGGTGAATGCGAATTACCTGATGTCAACACAGGATTTACCGCAGTTGCAGGCGGCGGAAGTCACACAGTTGCCTTGAGATCGGATGGATCAATAGAGGCCTGGGGGCGGAATGATGCAGGTCAGTGTGATGTTCCGCTGCACAATTCGGATTATATCGCAGTGGCAGCCGGATGGCGGCATAGTGCGGGGCTCAAATCCGATGGGAGCTTTGTTGTATGGGGAGAGATCAACACTGATAGTGATGAGTCTCCCTTCGGGAATGTATCATTCTCCGCCGTGGCAGCGGGAAGATCCTGCAGTATGGTACTGGATGAAGACGGTCGGGCTGTGGTGTGGCCGGAACGGTAGCAGGGTCTGTCAAACATGTGATCCCGGATGCTCCAGGAAGGGAAGGCCTCCGGGTAGGCGGGGGTTCAGGTGGATTTGGCCCAGCTCGAGCTTCTGCCCCGTATCTGCTGATGCAGTAGCTGAGTCGTTTTTTTACTGCCGGTGGGATCGCTTTTTTATGGTGGATATGCCGAAGGGTGTATACAGCGAGCAGAAGCCCACAGTTCCCGTGAACAGCAGAGCGATGGCAACGATCCCCAGAACCAGCGCAAGAGTTCCTTCTATAACACCGGTCAGGTACAGCAGACCGATCAAAACCGCCGCGCTTACCCTGATGATCCGGTCAAGGGTTCCCACGTTCTTCTTGAAAATAGCCGTATCTCCTTTCCAGATTATTTCCCCTGATGCAAGACAGAAGCCAACCTCTACCGCCGGGGGGCATGATTCCGGTAAGTTGCTCCCGTTGCATCCAGCAGGAGGTTGTATCAGTGCCCCTTGTTCTTCATCCTGATAAGCCTGGAGGTTCTCTCCATTATGCCCATCTGATGCTCTTTTTCTGAAACATCCGGGTCTCTGGTTTTCCTCCAGAGTTCACAGGGCATGTCATCACATTCCCCGCAGTTATCATAACCCTTCCGGTTAACTGCGCAGTCGTAGATAGGGCAGACCTCGGCTCCGATGTGGCTGGACCACCAGACCCTTCCCTGTATCTCGGAACATCCTTCGCATGTCTGTTCCAGCAGAAAATCGCAGCTGGAGCATTCCGTGCCGCAAACCGATATCCTGTCTTCCATGTGCTTTCCTTTTTTCATGTTACTATGTCACTTTCAACCTCTGTGATCTCCGTACATTACCATTACTCAGTGTATTACCCTATGTAAGCCGAAGTCAATAGCATATCCCTTCGGCTGGTCCCCGGCGACGTTCATGCCCGGCCCATCACATCCGGGATGGCACCGGGTCATCTGTCGCCGAAGCCAAGGTCCTCTCCCCAGTTCGTTTCACAGGCGTAGTCCATGCATGTCCTGAACACACCGGCGTCCATGGCGGGGCATTGAACGGTGTCATTAAGCAGCTCCTGAAGCCTTGTTCCGTCGAAGGTCCTTTTGTCGCAGAAGTAGGGGTAGTAGACCTTCATGTACCTGTTGATGAGGGACTGAAGGACTCCGTCCTCCCTTACCCCACGTGAAATGCCTATTCCGATTATTCCGTAGTTTTCCTCTATGTATGAAACAAGCTCCCGGACGGTGTTGCTCCCGGGATTCGTTATGTGAAAGATCCCGGTTCCTCCCTTTTCCATCACCGCCAGCACCGCCTTCACCAGATAGTCCACCGGTATCAGGTTCAGGCTGCCCCCGCCGGGGAGTGTTACCGGGATACTCAGACTGCCGTCTTTTTCAAGGGTTACTCCAAGCTGTTCCGCCCTGGCGCCACGGTTGTCCCGTATGTCCCGAAGCATTGTGTCCCTTATGAAGAGCAGCACCTTCACCGGATAGTAGAGGGCATTGAACTTGATGCTTTTACCGGTTGTGGACTCGCCGTAGGTAATGGATGGTCTGAAGATGGTCAGGGGCATGTCCCTTTCGCCGCAGAGGCTTACAAGGGCGTCCTCGGCCTGCTTCTTCGATTCCTCGTAGGTGTTGTGGAAATCATCCTGCATCACTTCTTTTTCCATGCACAGGCCGGTTGTTTTTCCCGCGGCGTAGGCGGTGCTCATGTGATAAAAACGGCTGCAGGAGGGCAGTGCCTTCAGAACATTTATCGTTCCATGAAGATTGACGCTTCTGACCAGTTCCGCCCTGCCCTTCGAGAAGGATGTTACCGCGGCGCAGTGGAGCACTTCGTGAACCCTTTTCAGCTCATCCAGATCATTATTGCTCAGGCCGAGATCGGGCCGGGTGATGTCCGCGGCCATTACCAGGGGCGGATGAACCGGAGAGACACCGATGTAATCCAGGATGTCTGCGATCCTCTCATGGGGATTTCCCCCGGGGCCGGTGAGGAGAATGGCCCTTCTGCCCCCTGCAAGGATCCCCGCGGACAGAAAGCCTCCCAGGAACCCCGTTGCCCCGGTTATAAGGATGGGGGGGTCACTCATCTATAAGGAGGGCATTGTGGTGGAGGAAGGACTCTTTGCGGCAGAAGCCCTGATTGAACACCGACCCTATGAAGAGTATCCTCGGGTCCAGTTCCTTCAGCTTTTCTATCATGGCCCCGGCTTCGCCCATCGCCCTGCGGCCCCTCTGCACCTGTTCCGGGTCGGTGTGGTCGAGGTACATGTCCCACTCGAGAACCCCCATGGAGCCCATGTTCATAGGTGTCAGGAACCCGAAATCCCCCCTGAGTTCATTTTCCTCAGCCAGAAGTGCAAACCTTTCGTGCACGGTTTCTGCAAGGGAGGGGTCATCCAGGGGAACATACAGTATGAAGGCAACCACATGGCCGTCCCGGCCCATTCGCGAGCTTATGATGCGGAAATCGTTCAGCCACATGATGTCCGTGATATCGTTCCCTGCGTAGAGTTCCTGGTACTTTTCCCTGAGGTCGCCTTCCACCTCGCCTGCAAGGCTTTCCGGCGAGGGCTCCAGTGCCGCCTCCACCAGGGTGATCATTCCCGGTTCCGCCATGGCGGCATATGCCGGTTCATCACCGTCCAGCCCGTGGAGGACCGATGAAATGCCGCACTTCGCAAGGGATGCCGCCCCCAGGGTGAGTGCCCTTATCATGTCCTGCTCAAGAACGAATGGGGCCAGTTCCGCCGCGGCATTCAGGTGGAACCGGTTGCCCAGCACCAGCACCATGCAGTTTATCTCCAGGTCATGTTTGAAGAGCTTCCTGAGGGTTTCCCCCAGCTTAGCCGTGGGGGCAAGGAAAGCTCCGAGGTACTCGGTTCCCAGTACCCCGATCCCCAGGCCGATGCCCAACCGGTTCAGCTCCCTGGCGTACTTCACCGCTTCATCCATGCTGCCGAAGGGAACCGCTATGGCTGATTCCGAATCGCAAACCGGGTAAAGCCTTACCACCGCCCTGGAACAGATCCCCGGGGCCGGCGCTCCCCCCTTCTGAAAGGCGCAGGGGTTCGGCCCGTTCTGCCGGGAAAGCCTTGTCACCTCCCCATCATCCTTCACGAACTCGGCGTCTATGATGTTGTCCAGCCCTGTGCCCAGAGAGCTGCTGAAAAGGGAAAAGATTCCCGAGCACATAACATTAGCGCAGTAGAGGGCGGAGGGTTCAGCGGCGTTCACCCTGAAGCCCAGTTTCCGGGCTTCCCTCTGGAGCTCCATGGAGCTGATGCCCGCCCCCACCGTGACGGATCTGTTGGCTGTATCGAAACTCATGGTCCTCATCCTGGCGGTATCTATCACCACCCCGGAGGACAGCACGAACCCCATCACCGAGGAGCCGTTGCCCCTGACGGAATAGGGAATGCCATTCCTTCCGCAGAGCTTCACTACTTCAGCCAGCTGCCCTGTGTTCTCCGGAAGGGTTACATAACCGGGAAGGGTTTCCCGGGAGACAGGGCAGGGGTCGTTGGAATAGGCAATGAGGTGGGCCGGATCCGATGTTGAGAATCTTTCTCCGGTTATCTCTCTCAGTTCCTTCAGGAAGCTGTCCTCCGGTGGTTCTTCCATCTCGAGGCCCCTTTTCTTGAGCTCTTCCAGTTCCGCTTTAAGGAAGGAAATGGCCTGGAGGGGTCTGAGACCGGTTACGAAGTGGCACTGCAGGTCGCATATACCGCACATGGTGCATTCAGCCGCGGCGTGGAGAAGCCCGGGTGTGACCGGAATCCTTTCCTCCAGGAACGCCGCTGTGATGTCCATGAGCCCCTGGGGATAATAGGAGACGAAGTGGTTCTTCCGCCCCGAGGGGCATACTCCGGTGTTCAGGCTGTCTATCTTGCACATGGCGTAGTGCCTGCAGCCCTTCGAGGTCTCCAGAGCTATCTTTCGTTCATCGTTCATGTGGTATCCTTTCCGGAAGATCGATAGGGGAGTTCCTATGTGTGGAAATACTTCTCCAGGCTGGAACCCCTGCTCCTTAGCCGTTTTTCAAGCCCGGCGATGAACACCGTGACGGGAACGATCCCCGCGGCGGTTATCAGCGACCAGCTCACCCCCGGGGTGAGGATAAGGTCTATGCACACCGTAAGCAGCGCCACCCCGGCAAGCCCCGTTGAGACCCTGCCCGGGAAGGACATGCGGAAGAGCCTTATGACAGAGGTGACCAGGAATGAGATCAAAGCCGCCGAGGCAACCATGGAAATGGCCGTTGGGTAGAACCACCCTTCCCCGCCTGTGGTGAGACCGCTGAGGAAGTAGAGGTATCCCCCGGTGGATACCGAGGCAACCATCACCTGGATGTACCTGGCTCTTCGGGTAAGGGAGAGCATGAACATGGTAAGCCATGCGTAGCCCAGGGACAGCAGCGGTATTCTGGACCAGCCCAGGGAGCCTGCGTAGGCGAGATCTGTGATCAGGGTGACAAGCCCGACTGAAAAAGCCGTGAAGGTAATTACCTCCCTGAAGTGCCTGGCGGAATGCGCTTCGGGAATGCTTCCCCTTTGAGGCGGCGATCTCCTGGCGCAGAGGGGGCATTCGGCCTGGTCGTCCTCATACCTTATTCCGCATTCAGGGCAGATCGGGGTCATTTTCCCTCCCTTACGGTGACATGGACCCCATTTTCGGCCAGAAAACCGAAGAAGAGCTTCTCGAGGCTGGTTTCCTCAACCACCCCGGCGAAGGTAATATTGAGCATTCCCCTGTAGGAGAGAACCGCGCAGCTCTTTTTCATCACATGGTTGGGAGTAATGTGCAGGTGCAGGGCGAGAATGTGTTTTGCCATGGCTTCGGGAACAGGGACCCTTCCCAGGTTGGAGAGTACACCTGAATGAAGCCCCTCCCCGAGCCTTGAGTAAAAGGCGGAGAGCACCATGTCCTTCAGGAACCTGGGCAGGTATCTCACCAGGGGATTGTACTCGGAACCCACGTTCCTGTGGAGCTGCCTGCCCAGCTGCTTGCCGGTCTTCAGAAGCCCCATCCGGTGATATATCTCCGTGGCGATCTCGGTGAATGTCCACTCTCCCAGCTCCAGGTCGATCTCCGGGCTGAGATAGAGGGAAAAATTCCTCATGGTGTTCGAAGGGAAAACCCGGCGCATGTCCAGGGGTATCTCAAGCCTTATGATCCTTCTTCCCGCGCCGGTGTGCATTTCCGCCAGGCAGTGGATGTAGAGAGCGGCCAGGTACTCGGTAATGGATACCCCCGTTTTCCCCGCCAGGGAGTGGACCTCCTCCACCGGCATGGAGCCGGTGAGTATTTTTTTTCTGCCCTGTTTCATTATGGCCCCGGGCTGATGCCAGGCCGGTTTCATTCCCTCCGGGGACATGGATTCACTGGGGAAGTATCTTTTGTGGGCGTCTTCGAACTCCTCCGGTGAAGGCTCGTCCCCGGGCTTCATCACCCCCTTCGGGGTTTCCCCGATCAGCCCCGCCTGAAGAAGGTATTCCGCGGCAAGTGCCAGCAGGAAGGCTATCCCGCCGGTTCCGTCGGTGAGTATGTGGGAAAAGTCCACGGCTACCGTTGCCCCCGCGGCGCTTATCCTGAGCAGGGGGGAGGAATGCCCGGTTTCCGACGGGATCCCCATTGGGGTGTTCCCCATGGGTTCTATCTCCGGTATAAAGGCCTCCCTCTGAAGATAATACCAGAAGAACCCCTTTTTCAGGTAGACCTGATAGTAGGGGAACCTGGGCATTATCCTCTCTGCGGCGTTCCGTAGCCACATAAGCCGTACCGGTTCTTCCAGTGTGAAGGCCAGTCGGAACTCCGCAGGCGACTCCCTGGAGGCGGTTGCGGGGTAGATCTTTGCTGCGTTGTCCAGGGAAAACCAGTCTCCGGCGGTATTCATAGTGCCGTTATGAACCATCAAGCTGCTCCAGTCGTTATGGGCGGACGCCTGTCCATGGAACCACTTTTCCGTGTTCCATTCCGAGCATCGAGGCGTAGAGAATATTGGCGGAAAGGGATGAGCCCGCCACCGACAGCTGAACCCCGCCGAGATCCCTCAGCCTGGAGGCATCCTCAAGAACGGTTCCAGGGAACCCCCTGATTCTCCAGAAAACCGTTTCACCCCTGTAGGGAATAATCCTGATTTTCATATCGCCCTTCTTCTCCGTGAGCTTACCATGATACAATACTATCTGTTGTGAATGGAGCGCACTTGTCATGAATTCCCCTTTAAGGCGAGTTAATGCCCAGCAGTTGATCCGCAGGACCCGCCGCCGGTTCCCGGTGACCGGGTATTTCCGTATATGACGGGAGAATGTGCATTTCTTTAGTCGGTTCAAAGCATTACGGACAGAACTACGGGTTGATCTTCACCTCCTATGGAGTTGGAGCCATTTCCGGAGTGCTGCTTTCGGGAGCGATTCGTGACGCCACTGGCGTTTATCTGCTGGTGTTTTTCCGGTTATTCCTTCGTTACGCTGGGTCTGATTGTCTCGATGCTGTTTCTCAGGCCAGTAAGCGACTACTCCGGGATCTGGCCTGTGTAAACGGGTGATGTTGACAAGTAGTCTTCTTGATTTGATAATATGAACATCAAATAACAGGCCTGTCCAAAATAGCTTTCTAGCGTTGAGATAAGAAAAATGCCCATTTCGGTTCGAATGAGTAGAATTTAAGCGCGACCCAAAACTCATTCATCCAAACCGAAAGGGCATACCGAATATGGTTCGTTGCGCAAGTTTATTCAATCAGCTTCTTCAGCAGTTTCCTAAGTCAGAGTTTCAAAGACTCGTAAACAACCACCACACAGAAAGAAACGCCAAGGGATTCACATCCTGGAGTCAGTTCGTATCCATGCTGTTTTGCCACTTCGCTCGGGCGGACTCCCTCAGGGAGATAAGTAATGGTCTTGCCTGCTGCATTGGAAAGCTCAGTCACCTCGGTTTACGAAAGGCCCCACCCAAGTCCACCCTGTCCTATGCGAACTCTAACAGACCGGCAGAGCTGTTTGAAGAATTGTTTTACAGAAGTCTAGCAGCGTTCCGAGAGAGAAAGATGCTGAACGTAAGGAAGCCCTTCAAGTTCAGGAACAAGCTGGTAACCTTTGATTCCACGACCATTACCCTTGCCCTGGAAGCGTTCCCATGGGCAAAGTACCGCTCAAAGAAGGGCGGAGTTAAGCTCCATGTCCTGCTGGATAATGCGGATCTGATGCCAGAGTTTGTCTGTATGACAGAAGCTCGGATGAATGACTGCAAAGGCCTGAAGAAAATCAATCTGAAGCCCGGTACCATTGTCGCCCTGGACAGGGGTTACAATGACTTCACTCAGTTTGGAGACTGGACCATGGAGGGCGTGTACTTCGTTACAAGAATGAAAGTGAACACGAAGCATCATGTGCTGGAGAGAAAGGTCCCTCCTAAGAACAGGCACATCCTGGCAGATCAGATAATCATTCTCACAGGATCGAAGTCAGGTGGATGCACCCATAACCTGAGACTGGTGCGATCCGTTGATCCCAAAACCGGCGAGGTCATTGATATCCTTACCAACAACCTTGAGCTGGGTGCATCCACCATCAGTGGTATCTACCGTGAAAGATGGCGTATAGAGGAGTTTTTCAGGCTGCTGAAGCAGAATCTTAAGATCAAGACATTTGTAGGGACAAGCAAGAACGCTCTTTTGACCCAGATTTGGACAGCTCTTATAGCACTGCTCCTCCTGAAGTGGCTGCACCACATTTCCAGGGCTGGATGGTCATTCTCCAACCTTGCAGCCATGCTGCGCATGAACCTTTTTACCTACAGGGATTTACTGGACTGGTTGAAGGATCCATTCGGATCACCGCCGATAGAACCCGTCCCAGAACAACTCTTGTTGGGTTTGTGAATCTTGGACAGCTGAAAACTGATACTTACGAAAAAACCTCCCGAAGGAGGCCTGGTCAAAAATTCTGCGAATTGTAACCCTAACTTGTTAGCCTGTCACACGGGCAGAAGGAATCCTGAGTTGTTTTGGACAGC
>NPIE01000102.1_pt2 | contig 53304 bp, 42 predicted proteins | sample 8637661 | NCBI WGS metagenome assembly NPIE01 (sample SAMN07420842, study PRJNA396082) | bioreactor metagenome | isolation source: sample BA12 brine-fed electro-methanogenic bioreactor BA | place: Japan: Kochi | collected 2016-12-09 | reverse complement strand
GACTCTGGAGTACGAAGAGATCAGAAGCCGTTTTCGTCTGTTCAAGCAGCTGACCCATTTTGAGGATCTTTCGGGAGAGTAAGGCCCATTCCAATGTTTCTGCCTGACGAAAACAGACTCAGCCTGCCAATCGAAGCCGAGAGGGTGTTGAGCCTGCATCGCTCGATCAACCCGGTGCAGGTTGCGCTGCCAGGGTTTCCCGGGCAGAAGGCCGGTGCGTTTGTCTGTGTCTTCTCTGAAGGCGATACCGCACACGTTGCGATTGTGTTGGCTCTGCACGAGGCGCGACGGCTTTATATCTATCTCGAAGAGGAGGGTCCTGTGGCCGTCGCCCGAATCGAACCTCTTCTGGACGAAGCGTTATATTTTGTTGAAGCCATGGGGTACCTCATGGTTGATCTGGAATGGGACCAGCTGAAGGAGAATGAACGCGATGCCCTCTGGCGCAATCTGCCTCTGCAACAGGGGATGCCGTCCCCGTTAAAAGGCGATGTCGCCCTTTCGGGGGATCGCCCAACTGAGCCTGTCGAGGGCCCCGGCGGGTCCTTCGCTGATAAAGAGATGGAGGCGCGGCGGCAGCGATTGATCGCCCATCTTGGGCGCTTGTTTGCCGCTTATTGAATCGAAAAAGAGATATTTTCTCATTCGTGATGCCGCTCAGGGTGCCGAATTTTCAAGGAGATGCCTGTGGTTCAATTTTCCCGCCTGACGGTTCTGGTCGCTGCTCTGATGCTGCTTTGGGGATGCGCCCCTGCAAACCAGAACCGGCAAGAAGCCCAAACCCATTACGCTCTGGGTGTCAGCTACCTGCGCGAGCCCAACGTTACGGCGGCATTGCGGGAATTTCTCAAAGCCGTCGAGCTTGATCCGCGCAATGCCGATCTGCACGAGGTTCTGGGACAGACCTATCATCTTAAAAACGCTTACCCTGAAGCCGAGAAACACTACCTCGAGGCTGTACGACTCTCCGGCGGCGATCCGAGTTATTACAATAATCTCGGAGCGCTTTACCTCGATATGCAGCGCTGGGATGATGCGGTTGAATATTTCCGTCTTGCCGCCGGAGATCTGTTGTTTGCTCAGCCGGAAGTCGCTTTCACCGGAGCGGGGACGGCGCTGTTGGAGAAGGGAAAGCCTCTGGAAGCCATCGAATATTTCCAGCAGGCCCTCGAGAAAAATCGCCGCTATGCGCCTGCCCATCTGCACATGGGGAGAGCTTATCAGGCACTGAGCCGGCCGGGACCCGCCATCGATTCTTTTCTTGAGGCCACCAGGATTGATGCCGGTTATGCTGAAGCCTATTACCAACTGGGGCTGGCCTACATGAAGCGCAAGGATGATGGCAAAGCCCGAGAGGCCTTTGCAAAAGCGATCTCATTGCGCCCTGATTCCGAATTGTCGCGTAAGGCTGAAAACTATCTGAAGCTTTTGTAAAAACTCTGCCGGGTTTAATTCGCCCGGCCATTGTCACCCTGACCCTGGCTTAGGTATGAGTGAAACCGAATTTTACGGTGATATTTTGAAAAACCGCCGCCGGGAGCGTCAATTATCCCTGGATGATGTCGCACGGCAGACCCGCATGCGAGCTTCTTTTCTCGAAGCTCTCGAGGAGGGGCGGTTCGAGGAATTTCCGGCGGAAACCTATGTGAAGGGTTTTTTGCGCAATTACAGTGAATTCCTGGGACTCGACTCTGAAGCTTTGCTTGATCTCTACCAGCAACAGCGTCCGGCTGTAGACGATGTCGACAGCGAACTGCGCCGCATAGAGACGGGGCTGGTTCAGTCCGTCCAGCGCAGTTCCGCCCGCTGGCGATCTTTGTTGCTTTCCTTGTTTGTCGCGGCGTTGATCCTCATAGGTCTGGGGGTCGGTTATCTTCTGACCCAGAATCCCGGTGTTATCGGGGTTCTTCCAGATTCACCGGTGCCGGTCGATGTGCCCGACCTTCCTGGGGCTGAGGACCCTTCTCAGAATGGCGTATCCTCGCAATCTTCCGATGCCGCCCTGGTCACAGGCGGGGAGGGGGAGCAGCATCCTGGCGGAACAGATCAGGGGCAGGATCAATCCGGCGTTTCCGCCTCCGGGGGGGCTGAGCCCGACGAGAAGAAGTCCTCGTCCGATCCCGCTAAATTTTTCTCTCCACCTCCTGTGGCCCCGGGCGCGGCTCTCAAGATTCGGGCCGTCGCGGCGACTCGACTCGATGTCGCCATTGACCAGCGCCCGCGTCAGCATTATGAACTGAGGGAAGGGTCTGTGCTGACCTGGCGGATTCAGCAGCAGGCCGAATTGATCGTCCAGCGTCCCGAGGCAGTGAACCTGCAACTCGAAGATCGATCTCTTGACTTTGGCAACCATGCGAGAATTTTCATAACCACAGAGGAATAATTACCCTCGGCAGGTGAAATAGATGCAGCTCAGATGCCCACAATGCGGAGCGCGCTATCAGGTCAGGGATGAGAAAGTCCGGGCCGGAGTCCGGGTGCGATGCCCGAAATGCAACGACGTCTTTCCTGTACAGGTCGCTGCGCAGCTGGCTTCCAAATCCAGCGCGACCCAAAAAGCCTCTTCACCTGTTTTGCCGAAATCCCGCCCCAAGCTGGTCCTTGTTGAAGACGCCCGTTATTTTCGTGAGCTTATTCGTGATGTGCTGGCCCCTCTCAATTCGGACTTTCACGAAGCGGCTGATGGGATCGAGGGGTTGCGCATTATCGAGCAGGTCCGCCCCGATCTGGTTATCCTAGATCTGAATCTCCCCGAAATGAATGGGTATGAGTTGATGAAGGCCATCCGTGCGCGTGCTGCGCTGCGCAATACGCGCATCCTTGCCATGAGCGGGGTTTTCCGTAAGGAGGTCGACCAGAATGCCGCTCAACAGGCGGGAGCGGATGAGTTTATCGGCAAATCATTTACGCCTGACTTCCTTCTCGAACGGGTCAACCAGCTACTCGGTCTCTCGAAATGAATCCTGAGAAAGTTCAGCTCTCGCCCGCGGCTACTTATGTTAAAGAGCGCTTTACACTCCGCTCTTCTCCCTTTTATGACCTGGCTGTCGTGCTGGGTTCGGGGTGGGGGGGCCTGGTAGACAGGTTGGAGGGGGCGCAATCCATCCCCTATCGCGAAATCCCTGGTTTTGCTCAAACTTCTGTCGCCGGCCATGGTTCCCGTCTGTGGAGTGGAGCTTTCAACGGCTGGCGTCTGCTGGTTTTTCAGGGACGTTACCACCTTTATGAAGGGTACCGGGCTTCCGAAGTTGTCCGTCCGGTTGAATTGGCTGCCGACCTGGGATGCCCGCGTTTGCTGCTGACGAATGCGGCGGGTGGAGTTCCCGCTCATTTCCGGCCCGGGGATTTCATGTTCATTGCGGATCACCTCAATCTGACCGGTGACAACCCTCTGCGTGGTCTTCCCGATGCTTTTATCGATTTGAGCCGGCTGTATCGCAGGGATCTGTATTCTCCGCTTAAGAACCGCCTGCAGGGCCGGGGCGTCCGAATGCATCAAGGGGTGCTGGCTTCATTGCCGGGCCCCAGTTATGAAACTCCGGCCGAAGTGCGCATGGTCGAGAAACTTGGTGGCCACGCCGTGTCCATGTCAACGGTGCCGGAGGCTATTATGGCCTGTTATCGCAGGCTTGATATTGTGGCTCTGAGCCTGATCTCCAACCCTGCTGCCGGCGTTGCGGACATATCGTTATCCCACGAGGATGTGCTTGCGGCCGGACGCAAGGCAGGGGATCTGTGTGTGTGGGTGGTTTCCGGGCTGATCGATTGCTGGCGTTCGGCGGACAAATGGACTGGTGGGGTGAACTCTGAATAATCGGTGAGTAGAGGCGTTCTTCCGTCAGGGGACCGCGTTACTTGAGGCAGAATGATCTTTTTGCTGCAGAGCCTTTAAAGAAAAAAACAATGTCTTTTTAATTGTTTTCATTTTAGACTCCAATAAGGCCATGGCCCGCTTGACAGTCTTTCAGCCCGTGGTAGAATGGCAAATAGTTCACGATGAATGGGAAGTTAAGTCAATTTTTCTCGTGCGGAGAGTTTGCGGGTCGTTTTTGTAATTGTTATGAAAATTAAATCCAGGGAGTTGTTTTTTTGGACATGCAAATGGGAAAAATTCTTATTGTTGACGATGAAGAAAACGCCCGTATCGGACTGAGCCGACTGTTGTCCCAGGAAGGCTATGATGTGGACAGTGTCTGCGATGGCGCCGAAGCACTTGATTATATCCGTGACCATCGGGTGAGCCTTGTAATCAGCGACATTCACATGCCGGGTATGAACGGCATGGTTTTTCTGCGGGAGCTTCATCGAAGCCATCCCGGCATCAATGTGATTATGATTACCGCTTATGGAGGTGTGGAGTCTTATCTGGAAGCCATGAATCTGGGGGCTTTTGAATATATCAACAAACCTGTGAAAATCGATGAACTCAAGTCGGTCATGAACAAACTTTTCAGCCAGAACAATCAGGCCAGTGTCTGACAAGGGCGATTGGTTCCGGCCATGGGAGACGATATCATGAAGGAATTCAAAAACATTCTGTACGCTACCGATTTTTCCGAAAGTTCCGATTATGCGTTTCAGTATGCTTTCTCACTGGCCAGGAAATATGACGCGCGCCTTCTGCTGGTTCACGTTATCAATGAGCCCGTCGATCTAAGAGGGTTCTATGTTCCCCACATCTCTTTTGAAAAGCTTGAGGAAGAGATTCAGCAGGGCGCACAGAAGATGATGGAAAAGTTTTGCCGCACGCATCTGGGTGACTTTAAAAATTATGAATCGTTTATTCTTCCCGGTATCCCCTATGACGAAATCATCAAGAAAGCCGAGGAGCAGCAGGCCGACCTGATTGTCATGGGGACTCACGGACGGACCGGGCTTGACCACGTTCTGTTCGGCAGCACGGCTGAAAAAGTAGTGCGCAAATCGAACGTGCCGGTCATGACGATTCGTATCAGCGAAGAATGATTGTCGCAGGGATAAGATCTTATAATCAGTGATTCAGGAAAAGGCAGCTCAGGCTGCCTTTTTCGATTCAGGTTTGCCCTTGTCAACCAACGCGGGCCCAATGTATGCTGACGGCCGGATTTTCAATACTTTCGGTGGATGGTTCCTTGAGCGAAACGCCTGAAAAAATTCTTGTCGTAGACGACGAGCGGGTCATTCTGCAGCTGACTTCCATGATCCTGCGGAACCGGGGGTTCGAGGTTCTTACGGCCGAAAGCGGCGAAGAGGGCCTTGAGCTACTGTCCCGCGAAGAGATCGGCCTGGTTCTGCTCGACTACATGATGCCGGTCATGGACGGTATGACTGCTCTGAAGCAGATCCGGGAGCAGCACCCCCGTACCTATGTCATCATGTTCACCGGCAAAGGCAGCGAGGAAATCGCTGTTGAACTGATGAAGGCCGGTGCTTCCGACTACGTCCTCAAGCCATTCAACAACCAGGATCTGCTGGATCGTATTGAGAATGTCCTGCGCATTCGCCGTATCGAGCTTCACAACAAGGAATTACGTGAAGAGCGGGAACGATTGCTGCGTGAAATCGAAGAGTGGAATCAGGAACTTGAGCGGCGTGTCGCGGAAAAGAGTGCCGAACTGGAAAAAGCCCAGATGGAAATTATCCAGGCGGAAAAACTTGCTGCTTTCGGTCATCTGTCCGCCGGTATGGCCCACGAGATTCGCAACCCTCTCAATTCCATCAGCCTGTTTGCGCAGATTCTCAAGTCATCCGTCTCTCAATGTGCCGACCTCGAAGAGTATCCGGACAAAATCATCCGTGAGGTTGACAGAATCGATGCGATTCTGGTCAAGTTGCTCGATGCGAGCAAAAAACCTCATGTTACCCTGCAGCGTGTAGACCTGGTCCGGCAGATCGAAAACTGCCTGGAAATTTTCGAACCTCAGGTCAAGATGCAGAATATCAGTGTGGAGACGGAGATCTCTCCCAATGTCCCGGAGCTTGACGCAGATCCTCATGAAATTTCACAGGTTTTTAACAACATTATTGTCAATTCGCTGCACGAGATGCCGGGTGGAGGGACGCTGCGGGTTGCTTTGTATTGTGCCGACGAGACGATTCACATCAAAATCTCCGATACGGGAGGCGGGATCCCCGACGAAAACCTCTACTGTATCTTTGATCCCTTTTTTACCACCAAGGAGCGAGGTACAGGTCTGGGCCTTTCGGTTGTTCTGCGTATTGTCAAAGGTTATGGCGGAAGAATCAATGTTGAAAGACACGATGGCGACGGCACGACGTTCCACATCCAGTTTCCAGTGATTGCCTCATGAATTTCGGTCGGGTTCAATCCGGAGAGATCGAACTGTGAGGCGATGGCGACTCAGCGACATACGTTTGCCTCTTGAGCGGGATAGTGAGCGTCATCTGCTCCAGGAAACAGTCCGGATTTGCGGCATTTCGCCGAAGCATGTTGCCGATCTGACGATAGCGCGCAGGGCTGTGGATGCACGCAAGCGCCCGGCTCTGTTTGTGGTTTATACCGTTGAATTTTCAGTGGATGACACAACAGCCGCCGGTCTTGAAGCCCGCTGCGTTGAGAAGCTGGCTGAAGTTCAGCCGATTTCATACCCGGGCATACCGCGTCTTGATACAAAGCGGCGGGCCGTTGTGGTGGGTATGGGGCCGTCCGGGCTGTTCGCCGCGTGGCGTCTGGCCTGTGCCGGGGTGCCGGTGACCCTGTTGGAGCGCGGGTATGCTGTGGAAGAGCGGGTTGGCCATGTCGGCGCATTCTGGCAGGGCGGCTATCTCGACCCGGAGAGCAATGTGCAGTTCGGCGAGGGTGGCGCGGGAACCTTTTCAGACGGCAAGCTGACCACCCGACTCAACCACCCCGCCATGCGTCTTATCCTTGAAACACTGGTGGAACTTGGCGCTCCCGAGCAGATACTGGTCGATGCAAAACCCCATGTAGGTACCGACCGGCTGCGGAGGATCCTGAAGAATTTTCGAGCATCCCTGCAGGAAAAGGGGGTTGAAATTCAGTTTCGCACCCGGTTCTCCGGGATGGACTGCGAAGGGGGGCGTGTGCGTGCGGCGTGTGTCGGTTCCGGCAGCATGCTCCCCTGTGACGCCCTGGTGCTTGCCCCCGGTCACAGCGCTCGCGACACCTATGCTATGCTTTTGGCAGCGGGAGTTGCCCTTGAACCCAAACCCTTTGCCGTGGGAGTCAGGGTTGAGCATCCGGCTGCGCTCATCAATCGCATCCAGTATGGGGTGTCTTCCCATCCCCGCTTGAGTGCCGCCGACTACGCCTTGACCTACAACCGCAAAGCCGATGGGCGCGGTGTTTATTCCTTCTGCATGTGCCCGGGGGGAGAGGTTATCAATGCTTCCAGCGAACCCGGGGCGCTGGTGGTCAACGGCATGAGCAACCTGAATCGGGGCGGCGACTATTCCAACAGTGCCCTTGTGGTGACAGTGCGCCCCGATGATTTTCCCGACCCCGGCCCTCTGGGCGGGGTGACCTTTCAACGGAACCTGGAGCAGGCTGCGTTTCAGGCCGGCGGACGAAATTACCAGGCACCGGCCCAGAATCTGATGGCTTTTCTCGGGCGTGGCCAAGGGGCGGTGCGTTCGAGCTGCCGCCCTGCGGTGATTGAGGCGGATCTTGGCAGGGTTCTGCCGCCATTTGTGGCTCATGCCCTGCGAGAGGCGCTGCCGCATTTCGATCGGCGCATGCGCGGCTTCATCACCGCCGAAGCGGTCCTTGTCGGCGTCGAAACCCGGACGTCTGCGCCTCTGCGCATCCTGCGCGATGCGAGTGGTCAATCCGTTTCGCACCCCGGCCTCTATCCCTGTGGAGAAGGCGCCGGGTACGCCGGCGGCATCATGAGTGCCGCTCTTGATGGTTTGCGCATCGCCGATGCGATCATTGCCCAATTTCAGCAACAGGAGATTTGAGTGAAGCAGGTTTATGTCAAGGATGTAAAGGAACGTGACTGGGTGGAGAGTCCCTTTCTGGTGCGCGATAAAATCATGGCGATGGCTAAAAACGGCAAGCCCTACATGACCCTCAAGCTCATGGATCGCACCGGTGAGATCGAGGGACGGGTATGGGACAGGGTCGATGAATTCTCCAGCCGTTTTGAAAAGGACGATTTCATTTTCGCTCGCGGCAAAGCGAGCGTCTATATGGGAAAGATGCAACTGGTGGTGCAGGATGTTGAACGCCTCGATGAGACCAGTATCGATCTGGGCGACTACCTGCCGACCTCCGACTGTGATCCTGCAGAGATGGAGTCCAGGTTGCGCGACAAAGTTGCAAGCATCGGCGACAGCCATCTGCGCCGCCTGATGGAGAGCTTCCTGGCCGATGACGATTTTCTCAAGCGTTTTGTCATGGCTCCTGCTGCAAAGGCCATGCACCATGTCTACCTTGGCGGGCTGCTGGAGCACAGCCTGGCGGTGGCCGACCTTGTCGACGACGTCAGCGGCCGCTATCCCGGCCTCAACCGCGATCTCCTCGTGACCGGCGCCCTGCTGCACGATGTAGGCAAAATCGATGAATTGTGCTATGCGCGATCCTTCGACTATACCGATGAAGGCAAGCTGATCGGCCATATCGTCATCGGCACCGAACTGGTCGAAGATAAAATCCGCGGCCTTGAAGGGTTCCCCCGCAAAACCGCGATGCTGCTCAAGCACCTGCTTCTGTCTCACCACGGGCAGTACGAGTATGGTTCCCCCAAGCGTCCCAAAACGGTTGAGGCGGTTATCCTCAATTTCCTTGATGATCTGGACTCCAAGATCAACGGCGTGCGGACTCATATTGAACGAGAGCCGGACAATCCCAACGGTTGGACCAGCTATCACCGGCTTTATGATCGATATTTCTTCAAGGATGCAAGTCCGGCCGATGAATTCCTGTCCAGCCAGGCTGCGTCCCGAAACCTGACGGAGGGGCCGCGTACCGATCCGCAAACTGCTGCCAAAGCCGCGGCTGCGCCCGTGAAGAAAAATACCGAGCGAAGCCGGAAAGAGGACCGTCCTCGGCGCTCCGTCAACAAGGGGTTCACTCTTGGAGAGCAGTTGCGCGGCAAAAGTCTGGATCTGTTTTCCACCGAGAATTCCGATAAGGAGTAGCTTGTGATTCTTGAAAGTCTTGCTGTCGGACCGTTGCAGGTCAATTGTTTTATCATCGCCTGCCCGAAAACCCTTGATGCTGCGGTGATCGACCCCGGGGGGGAAGGGGCGAGGATTCTTGAAACTTTACAGAGTCGCGGCCTGAATGCTCGCATGGTGATCAATACCCATGGTCATTTCGATCATATCGGCGGCAACCGCTATCTGGTTGAGCAGACGGGCGCCGAGCTTCTGCTTCACAGGGACGATCTGCCCCTATTGGATAAATCCGGTGAACATGCCGCGACCTTTGGTCTTAAAACCGAGCCCTCTCCGCAACCGAACCGGCTGCTCGAAGGGGGCGAAACTCTGGAACTGGGAGAACTTGAAATCTCTGTGCTGGCGACTCCGGGGCATTCGCCGGGCGGCATTTCACTGTATGTGGCGCCTCATGTCTTTACCGGTGATGCCCTGTTTGCCCAGTCCATCGGCCGCACCGATCTGCCCGGCGGCGATCTCGACCAACTACTTGGCGCCATTCGCGACAAACTTCTGGTGCTTCCGGATGAAACTCTGGTTCATCCCGGACATGGACCGGACAGCACCATCGGCCGGGAGAAAGTGCTGAATCCTTTTCTGCGATGAGCGCCTCCTGCAGGGTTGCTCCATCCTAACGACAGGATATCCTTCATGCTGCATGACAAGACGATCGTCCTGGGTGTGACCGGCGGCATTGCCGCCTATAAAGCGGCCGAGCTGACCCGGCTTTACGTCAAAGCCGGCGCCGATGTGCATGTCGTCATGACGCGCGGCGCCCAGGAGTTTATAACCCCTCTGACGCTGCAGACCCTGAGCTCCAACCCGGTGCACACCGAGATGTTCAACCTGCTCAGTGAGCGCGAAGTGGGGCATATCTCGCTGGCCGACCGGGCCGACGTTTTCGTGGTGGCGCCCGCCACTGCCAACCTGGTGGGTAAGGTCGCCGGCGGTATTGCCGATGACCTGTTGACCACCACCATCATGGCGACCAAGGCCCCGGTTCTGCTGGCGCCGGCGATGAATGTCAACATGTGGGAAAATCCCCTCTATCAGCGCAATCAGGGGGACCTTGAGCAGCTGGGCTATCATTTCGTGCACCCCGCTGAGGGATTTCTGGCCTGCGGTTGGGAAGGGAAGGGCAAGCTGGCGGATCCGGAGGAGATCTTTGAGGAAACGGTCAGGCTGACCCTGCCCAGTGATCTGAAGGGAGAGACGGTGCTGGTCACCGCGGGCCCAACCCGCGAGGAGATCGACCCGGTACGATATATCAGCAACTACTCTTCCGGCAAGATGGGCTACGCCATTGCGCGTGCGGCGCGCCTGCGCGGGGCAAAGGTGGTGCTGGTCAGCGGCCCTTCGGCGCTACCGCAGCCCGTCGGCGTCGAGCGCATCTGCGTGACGAGCGCCGCTGAAATGAAAGAGGCGGTGCTGTCCCGCTGCGACGAGGCCACCATTATCGTCAAGGCCGCTGCCGTTGCCGACTATCGCCCGGCGCATCGTGCTGAACACAAGATGAAAAAGCACCATACGGATGCCCTGAATCTTGAGCTGGAGAAAAATCCGGACATCCTCTCGGAACTTGGGCGCCGCAAGGGACACCGCATCCTAGTCGGGTTTGCCGCCGAAACGCGCGACCTGATGGAAAATGCGCGCAAGAAAATGACGGAGAAAAATCTTGACCTGATCGTCGCCAACGATATTACCCAGCAGCACGCCGGTTTCGATGTCGAGACCAATGTGGTTCGGTTTCTTGCGCCAGACGGTAGTGAGGAGACCCTGCCGGAGATGGCGAAGGATGAGGTCGCCCACCGGTTGCTCGAACGCATCCTTGCGTTGCGTGGCTAGTGCCCAGGGGGAACTCCCGCTTTCTAAGCGGTCTTGCGTTCCACCGCTTCACAGTTCGACAGCAGATCGAGGATTTCACGGGGGCGGGTGATCCCCTCTCGGAAGCAGTTTTTGAACCCGAGGATGATTTCTTCAGACTGCTCGTCGTCGAGTTTGCCGTCCATATGGAGAAGGTGAAGGTTCTTGCGCACCATGCGCGCAGCAGACAGCGCTCTCTCGCCGGTGGGGTCGGCCTTCCAGTACGGACTGTCATCCATCTCGCACAGGATGCTCTCAGTGGCTTCTTTGGCCAGATCCAGGTACTCGTCACGGCTCTCGCCTGGAAGATCGTATTTCGAGGTAATCGAGATGGAGCGCAGCACCTTCTGCCACTGCTGCAGACGGTTGAGCAGCAGCAGTGAGTTAAAGAGGCGTTTGTTGGTATTGAAGGAAAAGATGGTATCCGACAGGACGCTGCGCATCATGGTATCGTTTTCGCGAAAATCCTTGCGCGCGATTTTGCGGGCGATGCGCCAGATCTCGGGATCGACCGTGGCCTCGAAGCGCAATTCCCAATACGCATGCTTGAGCATCAGTGTGTTGTAGGTGCGCACCATCTTGAAGGGCACGAAATAGGAATGCGCGATAGTATCCGCCGCCAGGTGGGCCAGGTAGCCGTGAGCGCAGGCCTTCTGCCGATCTGTGACGGAGGCTGCAAGAATCTTGCGTCCCAGCCGCCAGGAATGGCAGTGGTTGAGGTAGTGAGTGAACTTCTTGCCCAGAGTGATATCCGCGCTGATGCATCCGTAGAGAAAATCATGCGGATGCGCCGCGAGCAGCCCCCTGAGTGCTGCCGGCAAGAGTTGAAGGTTGTCGAGGATGTGGCTGCCGAGCTGCAGGTGGATTCCGATGCCCCAGGCATATACGTCCCCGGGCCATAGAATCATGGCCAACACGACGGCCATTGATATTTTCGAAACCATGAGGTCCTTAATAATTATGATGCACCACAAAAAGGATAGAACACACTGCGGTGAGTGTAAAGGTGATGATGCCCACTTCGGATAAAAAAGAAATTGCCGATCTGTGTGCTCAGGTTCGCGGTCTGCTACAGGATTTCCAACATCTCGGCATCAATGAGGTTTTCGGGCAGGAACCGCCGCGCGACCTGCCTCGATGTCCGACTGGGGCTCGTCCGTCCGGCGATGAGAAGATGGTTTGCCGCCCTGAGACCCTTGAAGAGATCGCTGCTGAATTGCACAACTGTCAGCGCTGTCCTTTGAGTAAGCGGCGCCGGAATGTGGTGTTCGGTGTTGGAGCCCCCAAAGCGCAACTGGTGTTTGTCGGGGAAGGGCCGGGGCGTGAAGAGGATGAAAAAGGGGAACCCTTTGTCGGCGAGGCCGGCAGACTGCTGGACCGTATCCTGTTTGCCATGGGCTTGCGTCGCGACCAGGTCTATATCTGTAATGTCGTCAAATGTCGTCCATCGGGGAACCGTGATCCTCTCCCGGAAGAAATCGAGCATTGCGAACCCTATCTCCAGCGCCAATTGGCTGCGATCAACCCCCGTGTTATTGTGGCCCTGGGCCGTTTCGCCGTGCAGACTCTGCTGCGTGATTCCGCACCCATCAGTCGGCTGCGCGGTCATTGGCGGGAATATGAAGGCATTGCCCTGATGCCGACTTTTCACCCTGCCTTTCTGCTGCGGAGCCCAGCGATGAAACGCGAGGTCTGGGAGGACATGAAGCAGGTTCTGCACCGTTTGCGCGAGCTGCGGGGCTGATTGTCTGCTCAATGTCCGGGGCGCTGGAAGGGGAGAATGGTCGCCTCCCGTCGCGCATTCTGGCGTTCGCGCAGGACTTTTTCCGGATTGTTGACGACTTCCTGAAAACTGGTGAAATGCTCCCAGAAGATTTCGACCATCTTGTTCATGCGCATGACCGGGTCATGATACGCCTGCAGTCGTGCTTCAATGGTGAATTGAAGACCCTGCGCGCGTTTTTGAAAATCTTCCGGAAAGGCCTGAATGGTCTCTTTGATGAGAGTTTTTCGTTTCTGCTCGAACTGTTCCGGATCCTGAAAGTAGAGTTCGCTTAATTCTTCAAAGAAGGCCTGGTTGTCCTGATCGGAAAATTCCATGGTCCCCTCCTTTTTCTCATGATGCAACCGGTTGATATTAAAACCTGTTACACCATGCATACAACCTTTGCAAATCATAATATTTCTGTTTTTGCATGAACAAAAAAACGATTCATAAATGACTTGCGATCTTTTTGAGGACAGACCCCTCAGGGGCAGGGGGGCGCGAATGTGACAGCGCTGCTGTTGCCTCAGATAGGCGGTTGTCAGGCGTCAATTTTCAGGCGTTTTATTTTTTCCACCAGCGTTGTGCGATTGATGTTGAGCAGGGTCGCGGCTCGCGCTTTGACGCCATTGCTGAGCTCGAGCGCTTCCTGGATCATGGTGCGTTCAATATTGCCGATGATCTCCGGCATATTGACGCCGGACTCCGTGACCCGTGGCGCGCTGGCCAACGCCGGGTCAGTGCCGCTGGCTCCGCCGATATAGGGGGGCAGATCCTGCGGTTCGATAATCTCGTTGTCTGTGAGCGCCACCGTGCGCTCTATGAGGTTTTCCAGTTCCCGCACATTGCCCGGCCAGGTGTAATTTTCCAGCGCCGTCATGGCCGCGGGGGAGATGGACATCAGGGGACGATCCATTTCCTGGCAGAATTTCTGCAGAAAATTGCGCGCCAGAAGGGCGATGTCTTCACGTCGTTCTCTGAGCGGTGGAAGCTGGATCGGGATAACGTTGAGACGGTAGTAAAGGTCTTCGCGAAACTGGCCCTTTTTGACCTGATCCTCAAGATCGGCATTGGTTGCGGAGACGACCCGCACGTTGAGTTTGACCTTGCGGGTTGTCCCGATGCGTTCGATTTCCTGCTCTTGAAGGACCCGCAGCAGTTTCATCTGCAGGTGCATGGGCATGGTGCCGATTTCATCAAGAAAGATCGTCCCTTTGTCAGCCGCTTCGAATTTGCCGGCTTTTTCCGAAACGGCACCGGTAAATGCCCCCTTTGCATGGCCGAACAGCTCGCTCTCCAGCAGCTCGGCAGGGATTGCGCCGCAGTTTATCGCCACGAAAGGCTGGTCTTTGCGGGGGCTGTTGTAATGGATCGCCTTGGCGACCAGTTCTTTGCCGGTGCCCGATTCCCCCAGAATGAGAATGGTTGAATCAGTGTTGACGATGCGCTCGAGCCGGGAGAAAACCTGCTGCATCGGCAGGCTGTTGCCGATGATGTTGTCAAATTTGTATTTGCCTCTGAGCTGCTGCCGCAGATAGAGGTTTTCGGCCACCAGGCGGCTTTTCTCCACCGCTTTGGCGACAATGACCTTGAGTTTTTCAAAGTTGAAGGGTTTTGTAATATAGTCGAACGCCCCTTCTTTCATGGCCTCAACCGCAGTTTCCGCCGAGGCGTTGCCGGTAATCAGGATGACGCTGGTGTAGGGGCTGTCTTCCTTGACGCGCTTCAGGATGTCGATGCCGCTCACCCCGGGCAGAAACAGGTCGGTGATGATGATTTCAAAGGGTTTTTTCTCCATGATCTCAAGGGCTTCTTCGCCTGTAACGGCCGATTGAACCTGATAGCCCGAATGAGACAGCAGCAGAGTGAGTGCCTGCCGATTGTGCGCCTCATCGTCGATCACGAGAATCTGTGTGCTGGATTTCATGCCGTATCCTCCCCTCCAATGTCTCATTGCCACAGATCCGTCACAAAATTGACGATCAGTTATCCATACCATGACCGCTGGACTGAGCGCAACAATTTCGCGGAGATAAGAGTTGGACCTTTCGCGCTTAATCCCCCCGTCGCGCCAGGCAGCGGGATATTGACAAGCCTCGCCCATCGGCTAATCTTTTTCCATGGCGCGATTTCAACGGTTTACATTTCTTTTCAGCCTGATGTGCCTGGTGTTTTCCTGCCTGGCGCCTTCAGCTGTGCATTGCCGCGAAGCGGACACCATCTCCGTATTGCCGGTCGCTGATGTGATCAATCCGGTCGTCGCCGGCTTTGTTCAGGACGAGATTGAGCGCGCCAACCGCCTGGAACGGCGTGCGGTTCTGCTGGAGCTTGACACGCCCGGCGGGCTGGACACCTCCATGCGCCAGATCATTCAGGCCATGCTCGGTTCGCGCATTCCAGTGATTGTTTATGTTTATCCCCATGGTGCGCGGGCTGCGTCCGCCGGCGCATTGATTACGCTGGCGGCAGATTTTGCGGCCATGGCGCCCGGAACCAATCTTGGCGCGGCCACGCCGGTTTCGCTGACCCCTTCCACCGGCGGCAGCGAGCAGGGTGAGGCCATGATGAAAAAGGTGACCAACGACGCGGTTGCCTATGCGCGAAGTCTGGCCGAACAACGCGGCCGCAACCAGGACTGGGCCGAGGAGATCGTAACCGAGGGGATTTCCACCCCGGCCCATGAAGCCCTTGATCTCGACGTTGTCGACCTTGTTGCCGACGGCGAACAGGAGTTGTTGAGTGGACTCGAGGGGCGTGCTTACTTTCGAGGTGGAGAAGAACTGCATTTCAGCGCCGCCGATGCCGTCCTTGAACGGATTGAAATGAACTGGCGCCAGAAGATTCTCACCACCATCAGCAATCCCAACGTGGCCTATATGCTGTTGATGCTGGGATTTCTCGGGATATTTCTCGAACTGTCCCAGCCCGGCGTGATCCTGCCCGGTGCCATTGGCGCCCTGGCGCTGCTGCTGGCCTTCTTCGGCCTGCAGATGCTGCCGGTCAATTACGTCGGTGTCCTGTTGATCGTTGCGGCGCTGATCCTGTTTATCCTGGAGATCAAAGTACAGTCGTACGGCATGTTGACCGTGGGCGGCATTCTGGCCATGGCGCTGGGGTCTCTTATGCTGATCGATTCCGCTCAGCCTTATCTGCAGATTTCTCGAGCGGTTATTGTGGCCACCATTGCAGTCAGCACCAGTTTCTTTGTTCTGATCGTCTATTTCGTTGCCCGCACGCAGATGTCACGGGCCGTTTCGGGACGGGAAGGCATCGTCGGCGAACAGGGCACTGCAGTGACGGCTCTCTCACCCGAGGGGCGGATTTTCGTGCATGGCGAATACTGGAACGCGGTCGCAGATGAGCCGGTCGCAGAAGGAGATCCCGTTGAAGTCATGGCGTTGCTGGACCACATGCGTCTTCAAGTACGCCGAGTGGAGCCAGGTTCCAAATAGGTATGGGCGCTGCGCCCTCTCCCTCGATCTCTGCGGCCCATACTGAACATTTCTTTTTTTCAGACGGAGGTTGATGACCATGGGTTTGCCCATCAGTGTTTTCTGGATCGTTGTTTTCGCGCTGCTGGTGGCATTGATTGCCAGCGCAGTGCGGATCCTGTTCGAGTATGAGCGTGGTGTGGTTTTTCGCCTCGGCCGTTTTTCGGGGGTGAAAGGGCCGGGCCTGCGCTTTATCATCCCGGGGATCGATCGCATGGTCAAAGTCAGTCTGCGCACCGTCGCGATGGATGTGCCGCCGCAGGATGTAATCACTAAGGATAATGTCTCGATTAAGGTTAACGCGGTGCTCTATTTTCGCGTCATTAATCCCGACAAGGCGCTGATCGAAGTTGAAAACTACCTGTACGCTACCAGTCAGCTGGCGCAGACGTCGTTGCGCAGCGTTCTCGGACAGTCCGAACTCGATGAACTGCTGGCCCATCGCGAGCGCATCAACCAGCATCTGCAGGAGATTCTCGATCGTCAGACCGATCCCTGGGGGGTCAAGATCAGCAATGTCGAGATCAAGCATGTCGACCTGCCCGTCGAGATGCAGCGTGCCATGGCGCGGCAGGCGGAGGCGGAACGCGAGCGGCGTTCCAAGGTGATTCACGCCGAAGGGGAATTTCAGGCTGCAAAGAAACTGGCCGATGCGGCGCATATCATCTCGACCGAGAGAGGAGCGCTTCAGCTGAGATTTCTGCAGACTCTCACTGAAGTCTCGGCAGAGAAGAATTCGACGATTATTTTTCCGCTGCCCATGGATCTGCTCACGCCTTTTCTCGAGCGATCAGGTGCCGAAAAAGAAAAAGCAGATCTCTCTACCTGACCGGCAGGATCTTCAGGCAACAGAGCGCGGAGAGCATCGGAAAAGGGCGGGTCTTTAGGGCCCGCCCTTTTTCAGGTATGGGCGATGTGATGCGTTATGTGGGAAATGGTGCGAGGACGAGAATTTTTTCGGTTGTAATTTCAGGGGTTTGTGAATTAAAACAATATTTTACCTTGACACTGAAAAAAGGCTTTGATTAGATTGCATTTCCTGTGTTGGTCGATCTAACCTTTTAAAATTACTGTAAGATTTAAGTATTGCTAAAAACATAAAGTGTTTTTGAGTTTGGGGTCAACTTGAAACCGTTGCTGGTGGGGAAGCCAGCTGGAGGAGGTTTAATGGCAGTAAAAAAATTCAAGAAAATTATGGCGGCCAATCGGGGCGAGATTGCAATTCGAATCTTCCGTGCCTGCACGGAGTTGGGGATCAAGACCGTCGCAATCTATTCCGAAGAAGACAAAATCTCGCTGCATCGCTACAAGGCGGATGAAGCCTATCTGATCGGCAAGGGGAAGGGACCGATCGATGCCTATCTTTCCATCGACGAGATCATCGACCTGGCACGAAAAAAGGAAGTTGATGCGATCCATCCCGGCTATGGCTTCCTGTCTGAAAATGCCGAATTTGCAGAGGCCTGTGAACGGGCCGGCATTGCCTTTATCGGTCCGACGCCCGAGATTCAACGACGCCTGGGGGACAAGGTTTCCGCGCGTCAGGTGGCCATCGAGGCCGGTGTCCCTGTGGTTCCCGGTACCGAAGAGCCGGTGACGACGGAAGAAGAAGCCCTGATTTTCGCCAAGGAGTCGGGCTATCCCATTATGGTCAAGGCTGCGGCCGGCGGCGGCGGGCGCGGCATGCGCGTGGCGCGCAACCAGAAGGACCTGCTCGAAGGGCTCAAGTCCGCAGCCTCCGAAGCCAAGGCCGCATTTGGCAATCCCTCGGTTTTTCTTGAAAAATATATTGAGAAGCCCAAGCACATCGAAGTGCAGATTCTTGGCGACAAGCACGGCAACATCTTTCATTTTTTTGAGAGAGACTGCTCCATCCAGCGTCGCCATCAGAAGGTGATTGAAATCGCACCCTCATTGGGGCTGGATGAAAAAACCCGTCAGGCGATCTGCGATTCGGCGATGAAGATTGCCCGGGCGGTCAATTACGTCAATGCAGGAACCGTGGAGTTCCTGCTCGACCAGAACGGCGATTTCTATTTCATTGAGACCAATCCCCGCATCCAGGTGGAACATACCGTCACGGAAATGGTGACCTCCCGCAACCTGGTTCAGATGCAGATCATGGTGGCGCAGGGCTACAAGCTGACGGACCCGCAAATCGGCATTTCCAGTCAGGATGACATCGAATTGCGCGGTTATGCGATCCAGTGCCGGGTGACGACCGAGGATCCCCAGAACGGCTTCGCACCGGATTTCGGAACGATCAAGGTCTATCGGACGGCGGCTGGTTTCGGAGTGCGCCTGGATGCCGGACAGGGCTATGCCGGGGCCCAGATTACGCCTCATTACGATTCCATGCTGACCAAGATTACCGCATTTGGCCGTTCTTTTCCCGATGCGGCGCGCACCATGGATCGCGCACTGCAGGAGTTTCGCATCCGCGGCGTAAAGACCAATATCGGCTTCCTCGAAAACGTGATCACGCATCCGCTTTTCCTCGAGGGCAAGTGCGACACCTCTTTTATCGACAGCCATCCCGAGTTGTTCCAGATTCGGGTCAAGAAAGACCGCGCCAATAAATTGCTGCGTTTCATCGGCCACACCGTGGTCAACGGCTATCCCGGGATTACGGAGGAGCGGGCGCTGCGGTTTCGCGACCTGCGCGAAGCCGATGTTCCGGAGATGCATTACGATACGCCGCGGCCGCGCGGAACTCGCGATATTCTGCGGGAAAAAGGTCCCGAGGGCCTGGCTCGATGGGCCATGAAGGAGAAGAAACTCCTGCTGACCGACACCACCATGCGCGACGCCCACCAGTCGCTGATGGCGACCCGCTTCCGTACTTTTGATCTCGACCGCATCGCCGAAGCGACCAGCGTGCTGGGTGGCGGGCTGTTCTCGCTGGAGATGTGGGGCGGCGCGACATTCGATGTGTCCATGCGCTTTCTGAGGGAAGATCCCTGGGAGCGGCTTGACCGTCTGCGGGAGAAGATCCCCAATGTCCTCTTTCAAATGCTGCTGCGCGGTTCCAACGCTGTCGGCTACACCAATTATCCGGACAATGTGGTCCAGAATTTCGTGGCCGAGGCGGCCCGCGGGGGGATCGACGTCTTCCGCGTGTTCGACTCTCTCAACTGGACCAAGGGAATGCGTGTCGCCATGGATGCCGTCAGGGAGAACGGGGCCGTGTGCGAGGCGGCGATGTGCTACACCGGGGACATTCTTGATCCCAAGCGGGACAAGTATCCCCTCAAATATTACGTCGATCTGGCCAAAGAGCTTGAAAAGATGGGCGCCCACATCCTTGGTATCAAGGACATGGCCGGACTGCTCAAGCCCTTTGCGGCCGAAAAGCTGGTTAAGGCGCTCAAGCAGGAGATCGGCATTCCCATTCACCTGCACACCCACGATACCTCCAGCAATGGCGGCGCCATGCTGCTGGTGGCGGCCCAGGCGGGCGCTGATATCGTCGATACCGCGCTCTCTTCAGTTTCCGGCCTGACGGCGCAGCCCAATATGAACGCGTTGCTGGCGGCTCTGGAAGGTACCATCTGGGATCCGAAACTCGATCAGGACGGCCTGCAGCTGCTGACCAACTACTGGGAGACGGTGCGGACCTACTACGCGCCCTTCGAGTCCGAACTGCGCAGCGGCACCGCCCAGGTTTATTTTCACGAAATTCCCGGAGGCCAGTACAGCAACTACAAGCCTCAGGTCGAAGGCCTGGGTCTTGGACATCGCTGGGAAGAGTGCAAGCTGATGTACCGCAAGGTCAATGACATGTTCGGCGATGTGATCAAGGTCACTCCCTCGTCAAAAATCGTCGGCGATATGGCCATGTTCATGGTGCAGAACAATCTCGAGCCCGAGGATGTCTATGAGCGGGGCGATGAACTGACTTTCCCCCAGGGGGTGGTGGATTTCTTCAAGGGGATGATCGGTCAGCCGGTGGGGGGCTTCCCCAAGGACCTGCAGAAGATCATTCTCAAGGACGAGAAGCCGCTGACCTGCCGCCCGGGTGAGCTGCTTGAGCCCGTCGACTTCGACGCCCGCAAAGCAGAGCTTGAAGCCAAGGTCGGTCATCCCGTCAAGGACCGCGATGTTCTCTCCGCCGCCCTCTATCCTGGGGTGTGGGAAGAGTTCGATGCCCATCGGCAGGACTTCGGCGACACCTCGGTTCTGCCGACGCCGGTGTTTTTCTACGGCCTTGAGATCGGCGACGAACTGAACATCGATATCGAACCGGGCAAAACGCTGATCGTGCGGCTCAATGCTGTCGGCGGTCTGCAGAAGGACGGCTCGCGCAATATTTACTTTGAACTCAACGGCGAGCCCCGTCAGGTGACGGTGCAGGATCTTTCTGTTGTCAGCGATGAGAGCGCGCACCAGAAGGCGGAGCGCGGCAACACCCGACATATTGGTGCGCCCATGCCGGGCAAAGTGTTCAAACTGCTGGTCAAAGCGGGGGACGAGGTCAAGGCGGGGGATACTGTATTGACCACCGAGGCGATGAAGATGGAAACCAACGTCAAGGCCAAGCAGGACGGCAAGGTCGTGGATGTGCTCTTCAAGGAAGGCGATTCCGTTCAACAGGATGACCTGCTGGTGGTTCTGGAATAGTTCTGGATTCATTTATTTGAACAGATACGATTATGCTCTATTGATATGGGCCGTGAATGCCGGGTTTTCGAACCCGGCATTTTTTTAAGGTTAAGACGGAACCGAAACCTGAAAAGAGACGTTTGAGAAACCGGCAGCATTTCAAACCGGCAAGATTTATGCTATATCCTCAAAAAGTTGTGCGGTGGGCTGGGTGACGAGAGGGGGAAATTTATGAGAGCACGGCAGCGCGTCTTTTTGGTTTTGATCTTGCTGAGTCTGGTCTGCTCGGTTGCGCCCATCCGGTCGGCACAGGCGCTGACCCAGCGCGACTGGATGGTGGCCCTGGTCGATGCCCTGGGGTGGTCTTTCGGTTTGCCCGATGAACCGCAGGATCGTGATTATCAGGAGATTCTTTCGGGGAAGCGGGTGTTTCGCATCGAGGCGGAAGAGGCTCACCAGCCGGAGGATCTGGTTGCGGTCAAGACCTTTGACAGCTTTGGTCCTTTCAGCGGCGAAGGGTGGCTCGCCGGAATCGCCACAGAAACGCGCGCACACCTGCAGTTTCTTCTCCCCCGTGACGGGAATTATCGGATTACAGCCTCAATGCGTTTATCCGGACACCGCATCCGGGTGGGGGGGCAGATGGTGGAGGCTTCTGCCGGCAACCGTTTTGAAAGAGTTTATTTGGGGACGTTTTTTCTTGAAGCCGGGCGTCAGGAATTCATTGTCGACCTGCCCCCCAGCGCTGCCATTGATTATCTGGAGTTTAAGGCGCCGCCATTGCCGAAGATCGAGCCATTGGACGGTTGGCGGCCACAAGAGACTTTGAGCCGGTCCGACCTGGCGGTAACGGCTGTTCGCCTCCTGGATGCGGAAAGCTGCCTGCCTCCCATGTCCCATAGAATAAGCATTGAAGCTGAAACTTCATCTTATCCCGGTGGTGCGCAGATTGAAACCAGTCGCTATCTGGGGGCCCCCAGTGGGGGGAGATGGCTGCGGGCCGGTACAATGCCGGCTCGTGTGCGGCTGAGTTTTCATGTCGAGCAGGACGGGGTATATCGTGTCGCCGTGACCGCTGTGGGAAGCGGGCCTGCAACCCTGAGTTTTGACGGAGGGCGTTCAAGGAGCCGGACATTTGAATCTTTTCTGGCCGAAGAAGACGTCGGCACCGTTTATCTTGAGCGGGGCGGTCATCATGTCGATATCGATCTTGCGCCTGGGAGCGGAATCGATAAGCTGGTATTGCATGCGCTGCATTCCGCCCCTGCCGATTATGCCCGCCTGGCGGGGATGTCTGCGATAGATGGAGAGCCGAACGCAGACGAAGTCGATCTTCTGCTCTCTTTGCTGGCGGCCGTCGGTGCGTCGCGCTGACTTTTCCCATGGGTGTCCTTCCCTGGCTTTTGTCCTACACGGCAGGTTTGTGCCTGATGCCGTATCTGCCTCTGGAAACCGTTCACATCGGTTTGATCGGTGTTCTGGCGTTTATGGCATGGGCCGTGCGCAAGAGGCCCCGCCTTTTCCTGGTATCTGCAGGTGGGTTTTTCTTTGCTTCGGGGCTTTTTTCCTATTCCATCTCTATTTCGCCACCCGTTGATCCTTCCCATCTTGTTCACTACGTAGACGGGAAGGCTGCAAGCTTCCATGGCAGAATTGTTGATATGGTCCATTACCCCGATGGACGGGGTCGTGTCGACCTCGAAGTACATTCACTGGAACGTGAGGGAGCGCGTCGGAAGGTGCATGGACGTATGCGCCTGTTCTTCGGAGAGTCTCCCGAGGACCAAAGAGCGATTCTGCCCGGCGATCTCGTCTGGCTGCGCACTCGCATGCGACATCCGTCCCTGTTTGGGACTCCGGGTGAGTTCAATTATCCCCGTTATCTCTCCGCGCGCAGCATCTATGTGACAGGCTACCTGAAAAGCCTTCATGAAATGGCGGTGGCACCGCAGGACGTGCCCTGGTATTCCGCTGATTTTTTCAGGCGTCTGCGATTCAGGCTGGCCTCCATGATCGTTCGACAGGACGATGACCAGTCTGTTCTGACGGCTGCACTGCTGGTTGGCGACAAGAGCCGCTTGCTGCCGCAACAGCGAGAGATCCTGTCCCGTGGCGGCATTTCCCATCTGTTCTCCATCTCCGGCCTTCATCTGGGGCTGGTGGCCTGTTACGGTTATCACCTTCTGCTGCTGGGGTGGCGGCGCAGTGAGAGCCTGCTGCTGCATTTTCCTCCCCGCCGTTATCTTCCCCTTGCCTTGACCCCTGTACTGCTCTTTTATGTCATGCTAACCGGGGGTGCGCTTCCGACTTTGCGGGCTTTTTTCATGGCAGTTGTAGGAATTCTACTCTGGATGAGCGGCTGGCGAACCCACCCTTTGAATCTGGTCTGGGCTGCTGCCTTTGTTTTTCTTCTGGCCCAGCCGCTGCTGATATTCGATGTGTCTTTTCAGCTCTCCTTTGCTGCGGTGACGGCTATTGTGGCCTGCGTCGGTCGCTGGTCCAGCTTCTGCGAAGATTATTCCCGCAGTCTGCGTTGGTTCTGTCTGTTGGGAGTGACTACTCTGGTTGCCTCTCTTGCGACTCTGCCGTTGGTTCTGGCCAATTTCCATCTTCTTGCGCCCGCCGGCCTGCTGACCAATTTCATCGCCGTTCCTGTTATTGCGCTGCTGGCTTTGCCTCTCGGGCTGGTTGCGGTGGTTCTTTTGCCGTTGTGGCCGACCGCTTCGCAGTTGTTGTTGTCCATTGTGCACCCGCTTCTCGGCATGGTACAGGAAGTGACCGGCTGGTTGATTGACTGGCCTTTCCTGGGTGGATGGCGCCTGTTCTTCTCTCCCGGGCAGCTCTGGTGCCTTGCGCTGGTTGTGGCCGCGCTTATACTGCCGTTGCGCCTGACTCATGCATATGCGGGGCGGGTGGCCGCGGTTGGGCTCTGCCTTGTTTTTTTTCTGTGGAGCTTTTCGCCTTCTGGTCATACGCGTCGTCTCACGGTGACGGCTGTCAGCGTCGGTCAGGGGGACGCGACGTTGCTGTCGTTTGGAGGCCGGCGCCACATTCTGATTGACGGCGGAGGGCTCTACAGCGATACCTTCGATGTCGGCGAGAGGCTGGTGGCGCCGGCACTTGGACATCTCGGTGTCCATCGCCTTGACGCTGTGGTGCTGACCCACGATCACCCCGATCATCGCAAAGGGCTGGAATTTATCCTTGAAAATTTTGAAGTGGACCAATTCTGGACTCCGTCCACCACGGAGCTGTCGACTTCTGCTTTAGGAGATCTATTGGCCCGACGCGGCATCCCGATTCGTCATTTTGAGCCGGGGTGGACGGTCATCGATCGTTTTGCACCCTATAAGCTGAATATCTTTCAGCCCCCACTTCATCTCAGCAGAGAAAATGATCGCTCTCTGGTTCTGCAGGCCGAACTCGATGAGAAGAGCGTTCTGCTCACCGGAGACCTTGAACGTGCCGGTATTGAACAACTATTGTTGCAGCCGTTTCCCGGAGCGGTATGCTTGTTGAAAATGCCTCATCATGGCAGTGCCGGATCATTGCCCGGGAAACTGGTCGATCATGTGAAGCCTGAAATGGCTTTTGTTTCTTCCGGTCGCGACAATAGGTATCGGTTGCCCGCTGCTGAAGTCCTTGAGGTTCTCCGGGAGGACGGCATCCCATTGCTGCGAACCGACACACAGGGTACCCTGCGGTGGTCTACCGATGGTCAAACTCATCGCGCGGAGGTCTGGGAAAGGGGACAATTCCGGCCTATTTAAGGTGTGCTTTTTGCATTGATAATTGTTAGAGAGTATAAGCAGGGACCCGGCTCCCTGTGATTTTATTCTTTTTTTGCAAAGTGTGAACTCCCGACGGCTTGTCAGGGGGCTTCTATAAATTGGAGTTGCCTTTCATGGATACACCGACCATTCTGGTTGTTGACCGGGAACTTTTCTTTCGGCAGCTTTTTTCAGATGTGCTGCAGCGTGAAGGATTAACGGTCGAAACAGCCGAATCAGCGCATGCCGCTCTTGACCGATTAAAGGCAGGAAAGATTGATCTGGTTGTGGCTGATCTGTGCACGCTCGAGGTGGGGGTCCGGCTTTTTCTGCATGAGTGTCGATCTGTTGACCCTGCTCCGGAAGTTCTGCTGGCGGCGGGTTTTGCGGAGCGGGATTCTGCGGTGGAGGGATTGAGGTATGGCGCTGTCGATTATCTGGTCAAACCTTTTCCGGGAGAGGAATTGCGTCACCGGATTCGCGGTGTTCTGGAAAGCAGAAAGCTGGCCGCTGAAAATTTATCGTTGAACCGGCAGGTTTCCTGGTTGCAGGAGACAAATTCTCTCGTCGGCACTCTTGATCGAGATCGTTTTCTGAGGCAGGCGGTCGATCTCTGCCTGCGTGAAACCGGGACAGCACACGGGTTTGCTGTTGTGCGTGAAGGAACTGGACATAACGAGCTGCACGGACTTGCGGGATTCTCGGCCGAGGAGGTGCGCACCTGGGTTGATCGTCTTTTCCCCTGCATCCCGCGTCGTGATGGGCTCATTCATCTTGATGCGGAAACAACCCGTCAATTCGGGCTTGACAGGACATTGTGGATTTTTCCTCTGCGTGCTCAGGGCGTCCTGCGAGGGGCCCTTGTTTTTTGCGCAGAAGAGACTTTTTTTCCTGATGAAAAGATGAATTTTCTCTTGCAGCAGATCGCTTTCGGGTTCGATCATGCGTGGCGTTTCGAGCAGGCACAGCAGTTGATGTACACCGATGACCTGACGGGCCTTTACAACCATCGCTATCTGCAGGTGGCCCTTGATCAGGAATTGAGTCGGTCCGGCCGCTACGGACTTGAATTCGCATTGGTCTTCGTGGATCTCGATTATTTCAAGGAGGTCAATGATCGCTTTGGCCATCTTGTCGGCAGCGCGATTCTCTGTGAGACCGCGCAACTGCTGAAAAAGTGCGTCCGTGACGCGGATATTCTTTTTCGTTACGGTGGTGACGAATTTACCGCTCTTCTGGTTGAAACGGAGGATCGGGGGGCCGAGGTGGTCGCGGAAAGGATCCGCCGGACTCTGGCGGAACATTGCTTCATGATGGAGGACGGGATGGATGTGCGGTTGACTGCGACCATCGGCTATGCAGTTTTCCCTACTGACGCTGAAGAGCGCCTCGACCTTCTCAATCTGGCTGACCGTGCCATGTACTGGGGCAAGACGCAGCGCAACGTGGTGCGCTGTATCCGTGATGTCCCATCCACTTGAAAGTCTTTTTCTCTTGCCATAGTCCGCTTTCTCCCCCGACCCTGCCGCCCAAACCTTGATCTCCAGCAGCAGAAATACAACTTACCCGGTATAACACATTGACGGGTCATGCCCTGGCAAGGTAAAAAAGGCACGGACCCAGCCTCGGCCGGGATATTTTCAATGAGGTGAATACAGCGTGAGTATTACGGGCATCAAGGGAATGAACGATATTCTGCCGGGGGAAGTTGAAACCTGGCAATTTCTGGAAGCAGCCGCGCGCCGGGTTTTTTCTCTGCACGGTTTTTCTGAAATTCGAGTGCCGGTGGTGGAAAAGACCGAACTTTTCTGCCGATCCATCGGCGAAACCACAGATATCGTTGAAAAGGAAATGTACACGTTTCAGGATAAAGGCGGCAACTCTCTGACTCTGCGCCCGGAGGGGACGGCATCAGTGATGCGGGCCCTGATCGAGCATAAACTCTATGCCCGAGATCCGCTCAACAAACTTTTCTATGTGGGACCCATGTTCCGCCACGAGCGACCTCAGAAGGGACGGTATCGGCAGTTTCACCAGATCGGCGTTGAAGCTGTCGGTGTCGACGACCCCTCCATCGATGCGCAGACTCTGGCAATGCTCAGTCATTTCGCGGATGAGATCGGTTTGCGTGAGCTTGATCTGCAGCTCAATTCCCTGGGGTGTCCCGAATGTCGTCCGGGATACCGCGAGCAGTTGCTGTCTTTTTTGCAGAAACGCCTCGATGCCCTGTGTGATGATTGCCGCCGGCGCTATCAGACCAATCCGCTACGGGTGCTCGACTGCAAGGCGGCCGGCTGCCGTGAAGCAACGCACGAGGCGCCGGCCATGCTCGATCACCTGTGTAATGACTGTGGCGACCATTTCAGCGCGGTGCGCGGTTATCTAGACGGGCTGGAGACGCCCTATTCCGTAAACAAACGAATGGTGCGCGGACTCGATTACTACACCAAAACGACATTTGAGTTGGTGACCGGTCAGCTGGGTGCCCAGAACGCGGTGGCGGCCGGTGGACGTTACGACGGGCTGGTCAAGCAGTTGGGAGGGCCCGAATTGCCCGGAATCGGTTTTGCCATGGGCGTGGAGCGGCTTTTTCTTTTACTGGAAGGCAATCATTGCGCAGCAGCGGGTCCGGATGTGTTTTTCGCAGCGTTGGGAGAAAAAGCGCGTCGCGAGGCATTCAACCGAATGCACCAGTTGCAACGTCGTGGGATTCGCGCCGAAATGGAGTACCAGGCCAAGAGCCTCAAAGCGCAGATGCGTCGCGCCGATAAACTCGGAACACGCTTTGTTCTGATCCTGGGGGAAGATGAATTGACGCGCGGTGTCGCACAACTGCGCGATATGGCGGACAGCTCTCAGCGGGAAGTAGAACTGAGGCGGCTTGAAGAGTATTTTGAGACATCTCCGGTCCCTGCCGTATAACCGGCGCCGGCCGTACTTGAGATTTTCGGCAAGCGTTTGTATAATTCACAATTCTGTCGATTGAATCGGCAGTCACGCAGACATTAAGAGGGAGGACACACTCTTGAACGACATTCTTGGCGATTGGAAAAGGACGCACTATTGCGGCCGACTGACTGCGGCGGACATCGGGAAGGATGTCTGCATGATGGGGTGGGTGCACCGTCGCCGCGATCACGGCGGGTTGATTTTTATCGATTTGCGTGACCGTGAGGGAATTGCGCAGCTCGCCCTTGACCCGGATCGGGATCCCGAGGCTCACAGCAAAGCGGACAAGGTGCGCAGCGAGTATGTTGTCGCCATTCGCGGCCGGGTTTCTCCCCGTCCGGAAGGGACGGTCAACCCGAAAATGAAAACGGGCGAAGTGGAAGTTGAGGTGCGTGAACTGCGCGTCCTCAATACCGCCAAGACACCTCCTTTTATGCTGGATGAGTACAGTGATGTCGCTGAAAACACCCGCCTGAAGTATCGCTATCTTGACTTGCGTCGTCCGGCACTGCAGCAGAATCTGATTCTGCGCCACCAGGTGACGCGGATTGCGCGCGAATATCTCGCCTCTCAGGATTTCGTGGAAGTCGAGACGCCATTTCTGACCAAGAGCACGCCTGAAGGCGCGCGTGATTATCTGGTGCCCAGCCGCGTAAACCAGGGGATGTTCTATGCGCTGCCGCAGTCGCCCCAGCTTTTCAAACAGATCCTGATGGTCAGTGGTTTTGACCGCTATATGCAGATTGTTAAATGCTTTCGGGATGAGGATCTGCGCGCCGACCGCCAGCCGGAGTTCACCCAGATTGACTGTGAGATGAGCTTCGCCGATCGTGAGGATGTCATGGGGGTCATGGAGGAAATGATCGCCCGCATCTTCAAGGAAACCATCGGTGCCGAAATTGCACTGCCCATGGCCCGCATGACGTATGCGGAAGCTCTTGCCCGATACGGGGTGGACAATCCCGACCTGCGGTTCGACATGGAGCTGGTCGAAATTTCCGACCTGGTGCGTGAAAGCGGCTTCAAGGTTTTCGCCGATGCCGTGCAGTGGGGTGGAATCGTCAAGGCCATGAATGTCAAGGGCGGGGCCTCCATGTCCCGCAAGGAGCTTGATGACCTCACGGAGTTCGTTAAAATTTATGGCGCCAAAGGTCTGGCCTGGGTCAAGGTCAATCCCGACGGCTGGCAGTCGCCGATCACCAAATTTTTCAGCGAGGCTGAGGTCGGCACAATCAACGGCGCACTTGAGGCTGAAACCGGAGACCTGCTGGTATTCGTCGCCGATTCTTTCCAGATCGCCAATGAGGCTCTCGGTCGCCTGAGGGGGCATCTCGGCCACAAGCTGGGCCTGATCGACAAGGAGGCTTATCGTTTCGTCTGGGTAACGGACTTCCCTCTGCTGGAATGGGATGGCGAGTCGCGCCGCCATGTGGCGGTGCATCACCCCTTTACCGCGCCGATGGATGAGGATATCCCGCTGCTTGAGAGCGATCCCGGCAAGGCGCGCGCCAAAGCTTACGATCTGGTTCTTAACGGATCTGAGATCGGCGGTGGCAGCATCCGTATCCATGACAGTGCGGTTCAGAGCCGCATGTTCGACCTGATGGGGATCGGCGAAGAAGAGGCCTCCACGAAGTTCGGCTTCCTGCTTGAAGCGTTGCAGTACGGTGCGCCGCCGCACGGCGGCATTGCTTTTGGTCTGGATCGTCTGGTCATGATCCTTACCGGTGCGGATTCTATCCGCGATGTCATTGCATTCCCGAAAACGCAGAAAGCGACCTGTATGATGTCTGAAGCTCCAGGTCCGGTGGATGAAAAGCAGTTGAGGGAATTGTCCATCCGTTTGGCTGCGCGCCCCAAATAAATGCATCTTTAGAGTGATGTCTTTTAAGCGGGGGTGATTCCGAAGGTTCGGGGCACCCCCGCTTTTTCTCAGTCAAGCTCTCCCTTTTGACCTGATGGATACAATAGACTAACTGCTGCCGGAGGAGTCTTCAGCGGGTGATGATGCTTTCGCAGGGTCATAATTTCTATTCAGTTGTCCGCTCATTGCTTGTAGCTCTGTCTTTGGCAGGGCTGGTGGCGGGATGCGCTGTTGCTCCTCGCCAAGAGCTTGGAGGGGCGCAACGCATTGTCGCTCGAGCTTATTCTCTGGGGGCCGATCACCTGGCGACCCAGCACTATCAAGCGGCTTATGAGGCGTTGAAGAAGGGAGAGGTTCATCTTGATGCAGGTGAGTATGAGCAAGCGCGCTCCGCTTTTGCAATTGCCGACCATTTTGCCCGTGTTGCGATTCAAGCCGCTCGAGAAGAGCAGGATCGGCTGGAAAAGGAACTTAAAGCACGAGAAGCGGCAGAGCGTCGCAGGCAACTTGAGGCCAGGCAGGAGGCTGCGACTTCACCTGAGCCGCTTAAATCAGCTCCAAAGCCTTCAATCCCTGAGACCAGGGCTGCGCCCGAGCCCCCTCAGGAGCCGGAGCCGGAAAAGGTCTCCCGCTATGACGTGCGAGAAGGGGATACTCTCTGGCTGATTGCTGCCCGCCCGGAAGTTTATGGCGATCCATTGCTGTGGCCCGTTTTGTATCGGGCAAATCGTGATCAGATCAAAGACCCGCGCCGCGTGTACGAGGGGCAAACTCTGGAGGTGCCTCGGAATATGACCGAGAATGATCTTGAAGAGGCGCGAAGACAGGCACGCCAGTCTGAGATTTTCCCTGTCGGGCAGCTTCTGCCGCCGCCTCCCGGAGAGCGTTGACCATCTGCTTCCTCTTCCTTTCTGCAACGCTTTCCTGGGGGCCTGATCCGAAGATCTCTCCACGAATTGGTTGCCCGTCGCCGGTTACACCCGTTACACCCTTTATTTATATCCAGATGTTGCAGAGATTTTCATGCGATTTCCCGGCATGGATTTTCCTTGACAGGGTATCAGGGTTTGTATACTGTATACACGTTTTGGTCCCGAAGGGTCGATTCTTGCCGCATGCTCCAGGGGTTTTGCTCGTGGTCTGAAACGGTCCGGATTGTTTGCTTCGGGACGCGAAGGTTCCCGCTTTGCAGGTGGTCAAGGCAATCTTTTTTTCGCCTGAATTTCAAAGGGGGCGCGGGTCGATCGGCCCGCCGTCAAGCCTCTTGCGGTACTTGCAACACTGGCATACCAACCAAGGAGAGAGACGACATGGCATCAAAAATTATCTGGACAGAAATTGACGAAGCGCCCGCCCTGGCAACTTATGCGCTGCTTCCCGTCCTCCAGGCCTTCACCAAGGGGACTGGAATTGAAGTTGAAACCCGTGACATCTCCCTGTCGGGACGCATTCTCGCCAACTTCCCCGACAAACTCAAGGATGAGCAGAAAATTCCCGATTATCTCGCCGAATTGGGTGAGTTGGTGAAGAAGCCCGAAGCCAATATCATCAAGCTGCCCAATATCAGCGCGTCCATCCCTCAGCTGCAGGCGGCGCTCAAAGAACTGCGGGCCAAAGGGTATGATCTTCCCGTCTACCCTGAAGAGCCCCAGAATGATGAAGAGAAGAAGCTGCAGGAGCGTTACGGCAAAGTGCTCGGCAGTGCCGTCAACCCCGTTCTGCGTGAGGGAAATTCTGATCGCCGGCCGGCAGCTTCGGTCAAGAAATTCGCACAGAAAAATCCTCACAAGATGATGAAGCCGTGGCCTGAAGTCTCTCAGTGCCGCGTGGCGCACATGGACAAGGGCGATTTCTACGACAATGAAACCGCCCTTACGCTCGATCAGGCGACCGAGGCCAAAATCGAATTTGTCGCCGAAGACGGCAGCGTGACCGTCATGAAAGAGAAGCTGCCTCTGCAGGCGGGTGAGGTTCTTGATTCGACTCACATGGATGTCGCGGAACTGCAGAAGTTCTACGCCAAGTCCATGGACGAGGCCAAGCAGAAGGACGTTCTCCTTTCTCTGCACCTCAAGGCCACCATGATGAAAGTGTCCGACCCGATTCTGTTCGGCCACTGTGTCAAAGTCTATTTCAAGGATGCCCTTGAAAAGCATGCGGCTGAACTCAAGGAAGTTGGTGCCAGCCCCAATTACGGCCTGGCTGATATCCTTGAAAAACTCGATCGCCTTCCTGCTGACAAGAAGGCAGAGATCGAAGCGGACATCACCGCCTGCTACAAGAGCGGTCCGCCCCTCGCCATGGTCGATTCCCGGCGCGGCATCACCAATCTCCATGTTCCCAACGACATTATTGTCGATGCTTCCATGCCTAACGTTGTTCGCGATGGCGGCAAGATGTGGAATACGGAAGATGAGCTTCAGGACACCATCGCCATGATTCCCGATCGCTGCTACGCGACCATGTATCAGGCCATGATCGAAGACTGCCAGAAAAACGGCCAGTTCGATCCGGCCACGATGGGCAGTGTGTCCAATGTGGGTTTGATGGCTCAGAAAGCTGAAGAATACGGTTCTCACGACAAGACCTTTACCGCTCCTGCCAAGGGAACTTTCCGGATTGTCGATAAGTCCGGCAAGACACTGCTGGAGCAGAAGGTTGAATCCGGCGACCTGTTCCGGGCCTGTCAGGTGAAAGACATTCCCATCAAGGATTGGGTGCGTCTGGCTGTCGAGCGCTCTCGTGATTCCGGTGCGCCCGCTATTTTCTGGCTGGACGAAAACCGCGCGCATGACCGTGAGTTGATCAGCAAGGTCAATACTTACCTGAAGGATCATGATACCAACGGTCTCGATATTCGCATCATGAAGCCGGTTGATGCCATGAAGTTCAGCTGCGAGCGTTCGCGCAAAGGGCTCGACACTATCTCGGTAACCGGCAACGTGCTTCGTGACTATCTGACCGACCTGTTCCCCATCCTTGAACTTGGAACCAGCGCTCGTATGCTCTCCATCGTTCCTTTGCTGGCCGGTGGCGGACTGTTCGAAACGGGAGCCGGTGGTTCTGCGCCCAAGCATGTGCAGCAGTTCCTCAAGGAAGGTCATCTGCGGTGGGATTCTCTCGGTGAGTACTGTGCTCTGGTGCCCTCCCTGGAGATGATTGCAGAAAAGAACAAGAGTGCGAAAGCCAAAGTTCTGGCCGAGACTCTTGATGAGGCCGTCGGCAAGTATCTTGAGAATGGTCACCTGCCCTCGCGCAAGGTGAACGAAATCGATAATCGCGGCAGCACATTCTACCTGACCCTTTATTGGGCCAAAGCTCTTGCAGCCCAGGATAAGGACGCAGAGCTGAAAGAGCGTTTTGGCAAAGTGGCCAAGCAACTCGAAGAAAATAAAGAAAAAATTGATCAGGAGTTGCTTGACGCGCAAGGTCAGCCGGTTGATGTTGGCGGTTACTTCCGTCCCGACCCGGTTCTGGCGGCCAAGGCAATGCGCCCCAGCCCGACGTTGAACAGCATCATAGATGCAATGTAAAAAACAGTAAGTCACAAAAAACCCGCCTCGTGGCGGGTTTTTTGTTTTCTTTCTGCTGTTTTTCCAGGTCGGTAGAAGGGTGTTTTGCCCAAATTTGCCAGTAAAACCCGCCACAAAGCAAAGTTCTTGACAGGGAAATGCTTTCTGTATACTGTATACGCAGTATGCGGTCCAGCTTCTTGGGTGGAAACATTGTTATATCCATGCCTTCCCTTTGGAGGAGGGCGTAATTTCACGTGTAAAGGAGAGAGAGAATGGCGAGACCTAAAATTGCATTGATCGGTGGTGGTCAAATCGGTGGCGTATTGGCTCAGCTTGCAGCACTGCGGGAGTTGGGTGATGTCGTCATGTTCGATATCGTCGAAGGCTTGCCGCAGGGCAAGATGCTTGACCTTGCCGAGGCTTCTCCTGTCGACGGGTTCGATGTTGAACTCAAGGGGACCAACGATTACAAAGACATTGAAGGTTCTGATGTGGTAATCGTGACCGCCGGTCTGCCGCGTAAGCCCGGCATGAGCCGCGATGATCTGATCGAGGTCAATTCCAAAATCATGACCCAGGTGTCCGAGGGCATCAAGCAGTATGCTCCGAACTCCTATGTGATCATCATTTCCAATCCTCTCGACGCCATGGTTACGCTGTGCCAGAAGATCACCGGTTTCCCCTCCGAGCGTGTTATGGGGCAGGCCGGGGTTCTCGACTCTGCACGTTTCGAAACCTTTATCGCCTGGGAACTCGGCGTGTCCGTCAAGGATGTGACCGCAATGACTCTGGGTGGTCATGGCGATACCATGGTTCCTCTCGTCCGTTATGCCAGCGTCAAGGGCATTCCGGTTATGGAGCTGCTGGAGCAGAAGTACGGCAGCGCCGCCAAGGCTCAGGAAGTTATGGATGCCATGGTTGAGCGCACCAAAAAGGCTGGTGGCGAGGTCGTTGCCCTGCTCAAGACCGGTAGTGCTTTCTATAGCCCTGCTTCTTCCGCCATTGCTATGGCCGAATCCATTCTGAAGGATCAGAAGCGCGTGCTCCCCACCTGCGCCCTTCTCAAGGGTGAGTATGGCGTTGACAATTACTATGTGGGCGTGCCCTGCATTCTCGGCGCAAACGGTGTTGAAAAAATCATTGAGTTCAAGCTCAATGAGGAAGAGCAGGCCATGTTCAACAATTCGGTCAATGCTGTTAAAGAGCTTGTTGGCAGCATGAAGATGTAAGCTTTTCGATACCAATCCAATGTCATGACCATTAAAAGGGCAATGGCGACATTGCCCTTATTTTCTGTTTTTTTACATGACTGGAAATAAGTACCCTTTAAGGGAGGGTTTTGCGGGCACGATCATCATAGGCTTTTGCCGACTTCTTGCTCGTATTAATTATTGTTGATACCACTTCACATCTGGTATGGCTCTGCGAGTTTTTCCAAAATATAATTGAATATTGGTACTCGTATACAAAAAAATCTGGCTTGAATGAATTGCTTGTGGTAACATTCCGCCGTTTTGAGAAAACCTAATTCGGACGGTTATCACAAAAAAGGAGACGACAGGTAATGAGCGCCAAAGGAAAACTGGAAATCATTGAGAGGTACTGCAAGGGGTGCAATATCTGCGTAGAGTTCTGCCCCACCCAGGTCCTCGAGATGGATCTTTTTACGGTCAAAGCGGCCAAGCCTGAAGCTTGCATCGCTTGTATGCAGTGCGAATTGCGCTGCCCTGATTTTGCCATCAAGGTCGAGAAAATCGCCTAAAACGTTACAGGAGGAAGGATAACGTGGCTAAGAAAGTTGCTCTTCTCCAGGGGAACGAAGCGTGTGCGCACGGCGCAGTCTATGCCGGTGCGAAATTCTTCGGTGGCTACCCCATCACCCCCTCTACGGAAGTTGCGGAAGTTCTGTCCGTTGAACTGCCCAAGGTTGGAGGGAAATTCATCCAGATGGAAGACGAAATCGGCGCTATGGCTGCCGTGATTGGTGCTTCCCTTACCGGTGCCAAGTCTATTACCGCGACATCCGGGCCCGGCGTTTCCCTCAAGCAGGAATTGATTGGATACGCCTGCATTGCGGAAACTCCGTGTGTTATTGTCAATGTTATGCGCGGCGGACCCTCGACCGGCATGCCTACCGGCCCCGGGCAATCCGATGTGATGCAGGCCCGTTGGGGGACGCATGGCGACCATGCTGCGATTGCTGTTGTGCCCTCGACCTGCCAGGAAATTTTTTCCGAGACAGTGCGTGCCTTCAATCTGGCTGAAAAATATCGTATGCCCGTTCAGGTGCTTTTCGATGAAATCGTCGGACACATGCGTGAGCGTGTCGAGTTTCCCGAACCGGGCGAGCTTGAAGTGATTGATCGCCAGGCTCCTGATGTTTCTCCTGAGGAATACAAGCCCTATGATGCGACCAAGGGGCAAGTCCCCCCTCTGGCATCTTTTGGCTCCGGGTACAAATTCCATGTGACCGGTCTGAATAAGGCTGCTGACGGCTTCCCCACCACCAAGGCTGAGCTGGTTGATGCCGAGGAGCGTCGCCAGATCGACAAGGTCATGGACAATGCCGCTGATATCGAGAAGAACGAAGAGTATATGACCGAAGATGCTGAGGTCATTATCTGGGCTTATGGCTCCACCTCTCGCTCTGCTCACTACGCAGTCAATGAACTTCGCAGCCAGGGAATCAAGGCCGGCCTCTTCCGTCCGATCACCCTGTGGCCTTTCCCGGAAAAGCGCACTCTCGAATTGGCCGAGCAGGCCAAGGCGATTGTTGTCCCTGAGATGAACCTCGGACAGATGATTTATGAGGTTGATCGTGTATCCCAGGGCAAGTGCAAGATTGCTGGCGTTCACCGGGTTGACGGTGAGCCGATCAATCCCGGCGAGATTATGGCCAAGGTGAAGGAGGTTCTTTAAAAATGGCTTACGATTACGAAAAATCCATCCGGCCGGGCAAACTGCCTCACATCTGGTGCCCCGGTTGCGGTCACGGTATTGTCATGAAAGGCTTGATCCGGGCCATGGATACCTGCAACCTCGATCGGAAGATGACTTCGATTGTTTCAGGTATCGGTTGCGCCAGCCGCCTGCCTGGATATCTTGATGCCTGCACCCTGCATACCGCTCATGGTCGTGCAGCTGCTTTCGCGACCGGCGTCAAGATGGCAAATCCCGAAATGAATGTTATCTGCTGCGGCGGTGACGGCGACGGTACAGCCATCGGCGGCAACCACTTTATCCATGCCTGCCGTCGTAATATCGACATGACCTATGTCATCATGAACAACTACATTTACGGCATGACCGGGGGGCAGTTCTCACCCTGCACGCCGACGGGGCACAAGGCTTCCACCACCCCATACGGCAACCCGGACCCGATTTTTGATATCAGCAAGCTGGCCATCGGCGCCGGCGCGACCTATGTGGCTCGCACGACTGCATTTCATGCCACGCAGATCGACAAACTGATTGCGGAAGGGATCAAGCATAAAGGAATGGCCGTCATTGAGGTGCTGGACGACTGCCCGACCACTTATGGCCGCCGCAACAAGTTCCGCTCGGTTGTCGATATGATGAAGCGTCTCAAGGATATGGCCGTTCCGGTCCAGGCCGCTTCGAAAATGACGGCTGAACAGCTCGAAGGGAAAATTCTGACGGGTGTTCTGTACAAGGAAGACAAGCCGGAATACTGCGAGCAGTACCAGAAAGTCATTGAGCGTGCCCAGGGCGCTGCGTCCTGATCGCCTGCAAAAGGAGAATTGAACCATGGCAGAACGTTATGAAATTCGGTTTTCCGGTGCCGGTGGTCAAGGTCTGATCACGGCCGGAATCATCCTGGCGGAAGCCGCCAGCATCGTGGAGGGAAAGTCCGCCGTTCAGTCTCAGAGCTACGGCCCTGAGGCGCGTGGTGGTGCCTCCAAATCGGAGGTTATCATCTCCGATGGCCCCATCGATTACCCCAAGGCGACAGTTGTCGACGCCTGCCTGGCCATGACACAGGAAGCGGCCGACAAGTACGCCAACGGCATCAAGCCCGGTGGCTTGCTGCTTCTTGACTCCGACTTCGTCAAGAATGAGCCCAAGGGCGATTTCAAGATTGTCAAGATGCCCATCATGCGTACAGCCAAGGAAGACATTGGTCGCGAGATCGTCGCGAATGTGGTGGCTCTCGGCGCCATGATCGCTTTGACCGATGTTGTTTCCCGTGAGGCAGGTGAGAAGGCAGTCCTGGCGAAAGTGCCTGAGGCATTTATCGAACTGAACAAGAAAGCCTATAATCTGGGCTTTGAAAAGGTTAAAGCGATCATCGAGTGATCCGCATCTGATTTTATATGATTTCTTTTTGAGCCCGGAGGTGTTTTCCTCCGGGTTTTTTTTGATTTTTTTCGGCGCACCAAGGCTTCGACCATTTCCACTGTGAAATCTGAGAAAGCTGCGGTGGACAATGCTGCCAGCATGACTATTTCAAACATTTTTGCCTCCCTTTTAAGATGGGGGCATTATTGAATATAGATGTGACAGAATATGACATTCATTTGATTATGTCATTATGAAATTAAGGTTTATAGGGCACCTGGAACATTGACAAAGACTGTGCGAATCGTATACAGTATGCAGGATTTTGGTGTCTGATGCCTTGATTCCATAGTCTTTTTCTGAATTTCGTTATTGAAATACAGTTTTCGGGCACCAGTAAAATAACGCTGGGAAGAAGCGATATGCTGCATTTCTCAGCCGGCAAATTTTCCTAGGAGGAAAGTGATGATCGATGCTTATCTACGTCATGAAGCTGAGAGGAACGCTCAAGGCATTCCTGCTCTGCCCCTGAATCCTGAACAGACTGCTGAACTGTGCAAACTCCTTCAGTCTCCGCCTTCCGGCAAGGAAGATTTTCTGCTCAATCTTTTTAAAAACCGCATTTCTCCCGGTGTTGATCCCTCAGCAGAGGTTAAAGCGGATTTTCTCGGGGACATTATTGCCGGAAAAGTATCCTCCCCGCTGATCTCCAAGATTGATGCTGTTGAAATCCTCGGTACCATGATGGGTGGGTACAACGTTCAGTATCTTGTCGACGCCCTCAAAAATTCCGACCTGGCAGAGCCTGCGGCCGAAGCTCTCTCCAAGATGACCCTGGTTTATGACGCCGTTGATGATGTGGCCGCTCTTGCCAAGGATAACGCCGCAGCCAAGAAAGTCCTGCAATCCTGGGCCGACGCCGAGTGGTTCAAGGCAAAGCCTGAGCTGCCGGAAAAAATTACGGTCAAAGTTTTCAAGGTTGAAGGTGAAATCAATACGGATGACTTTTCTCCTGCCGGCGATGCGTGGAGCCGTCCCGACATTCCCCTGCATGCACTGGCGATGGGAAAAACCCGCTTCCCCGGTGGCATTGAAACCATTGCCAAGTTTCGCGAGGAAGGTCACCAGGTTGCTTTTGTGGGCGATGTGGTCGGAACCGGCTCATCCCGTAAGTCCGCCTGCAACAGCGTGCTCTGGCATATCGGTGACGATATCCCCTTCGTCCCCAACAAACGTCGTGGTGGCGTAATCATCGGCAGTGTTATCGCGCCCATTTTCTTCAACACCGCTGAAGACTCCGGGGCGCTGCCGCTGATGATGGATGTCTCCGAGATGAACACGGGCGATGTGATTAGCATCGACACCAAAAAGGGCGAAGTGACCAATGAAAAAGGTGACGTGATCGCCTCTTTCAAAATCAAGCCCAACACCCTGCCCGATGAATATCGCGCCGGCGGCCGTATCCCTCTGATCATCGGACGTTCTTTGACCAATAAGGCCCGCAAGCACCTTGGCCTGGATGAGACCGATGTGTTCGCCAAACCGATCAACCCGACCCCGAAATCCGACCAGGGCTATACTCAGGCACAAAAGATAGTCGGTCAGGCCTGCGGCCTTCCCGGTGTCCTGCCGGGCACGGCTTGCGAGCCTCGTATGGCTACGGTCGGTTCTCAGGATACGACCGGTCCCATGACGGCCGATGAACTCAAAGAGCTTGCCTGCCTCAAGTTCCAATCACCGATGTTCATGCAGTCCTTCTGTCACACTGCCGCTTATCCCAAGCCGGCCGATGTGAAGATGCACAAAACTCTGCCTGACTTCATCGCTGAGAGGGCCGGCGTTGCGCTGCGTCCCGGAGACGGCGTTATTCACAGCTGGCTCAATCGTCTGCTGCTGCCCGATACGGTCGGGACGGGTGGTGACTCGCATACCCGCTTCCCGATCGGTATCTCTTTCCCTGCCGGATCCGGTCTGGTCGCCTTTGCCGGGGCCCTGGGCTTCATGCCTCTGGACATGCCGGAATCGGTGCTGGTTCGCTTCAAAGGCAAGCTCAACCCCGGCATCACTCTGCGCGACGTTGTCAACGCTATCCCCTACTGGGCCATCAAGCAGGGTCTGCTGACGGTTCCCAAGAAGAACAAGAAAAATATTTTCAACGGTCGCATCCTTGAGATGGAAGGGCTGCCCGATCTGTCCGTCGAGCAGGCTTTCGAGCTCACTGATGCTGCGGCAGAACGCTCTGCGGCCGCCGGTTGCATTCAGCTTTCCGAAGAATCCGTTGCGACGTATCTGCGCTCCAATATCGCGTTGATGGAGAAAATGATCGAAGATGGATATCAAGATCCTGATACGCTGCGCGGCCGCATCAACGACGTCAAGGAATGGCTCAAGAATCCCAAACTGATTCGTGCCGATAAGAACGCTGAATATACCGAAGTCATCGAGATCGACCTGGCGGAAATCACCGAGCCGATTCTGGCCTGCCCCAATGATCCGGATGATGTCAAGCTCTTGTCCGAGGTCGCCGGCACTCCGATTCAGGATGTGTTCCTGGGCTCCTGCATGACCAATATCGGGCATTTCCGGGCAGCTGCCGAGATCTGGCGCGGTCAGAAATTCAATCCCGAGGTACGGACCTGGATCTGTCCGCCGACCCGCATGGATCAGGCAAAACTCAAGGAGGAAGCGCTCTTCTCCGTATTCAGTGCAGTCGGGGCGCGAATTGAGATTGCCGGTTGCTCGCTGTGCATGGGGAATCAGGCCCGCGTGCCCGACGGCGTCAACATGTTCTCCACATCGACACGCAACTTCGACGATCGTATCGGCAACGGAGCCAAGGTTTATCTCGGCTCTGCCGAACTCGGAGCGGTGATCTCAAACCTCAGCAAGATCCCGAATGTTGACGAATACATGGCGGTTTACAAGGAAAAGATCGCTCCGAAAGAGAAGGAGATTTATCAGTACCTGCAGTTTGATGAAATGGAAGGCTATAAAAAGTAGCCGGACATTGCATCATTGATTGTCCTGCAGAAAGCCCCTGTCTTCACTGGCAGGGGCTTTCTGCGTTATGGGTATAACATCCAGGGATCATCAAACGCAAAAAGGCCGGGATAGATGCATCCCGGCCTTTTTGCGTTTGAAACAGGTATGCTGTTGGTTGTCAGCAGGGGTGAACGTTGCTGCTCCTGACGACTTTAGGCTTCATGTACTTTTTCATCTGTTGCCTCCCTTGGTCATTATTGGGTTTTTTTGAGTTGCCGGCTTCCCCACCGTCAGGGAAGCCGGCCTGAGACTCATGTGAAGCAAGATTTTTCTATTGAGTTGGGTTAATGACTTTGGCTCCGTCGGGGATGGTTGTCTTGTCATCTCCGGGAATGTCGCCATCGTCTGATTTGGTTAGATAGAAACCGTCAAAATTAAGGCCATCTTCCCGGGACCAGAAGTTGATTGTGTGAGTCCCTGCCGAGGGGATATACACTCGAATCGGGTCGGGCCCTGAATCCCTGCGGTCATTGACCCAGCGCCACGAATCTTTGCGCGCCGTTTGAATATCTCCCACGACACTGCCGTTGAGTCCATAGTACATGGAGTCGCTGCGGCGGCTGTCGTTGTCGTGGGTACGGACCCAGAGGTAATAGGTTCCGGCTTCGGTAAAGTTAAGTCGATATTCGAGGGGATTGCCTCGCGGGCCGCCCCAACCGGCATCGACCTCGGCGCGCATGTACGCGTCGTTGCTGCCGGACCCGGTACGCATTGAGAAATTGTCGCCGCGGACGTTGTAGTTTTCAGCTTCGACAAATGTCCCTGACGTACTGACCTCGTCGTTTCCTGTTCCGCCGGTGTCCCCAGCGCTGCAAAGACTGCCGATGTAAGTACTTTCTGCCAATTGATAGGTGGCAAGATCAACCCAGCCTTCACTCAGGTGGCGTGTCCAGTTGGAGTTGTCGCAGTTAACTCTGTCGCTACGATCCCAATGGCAACTGGTGCAGACATCAAGATTGCCTCCTGAATCGCCCCCGGAATCTCCATCGCCCGAAGAGGGGAGGTCGTCGAAATACGGGACGGTATAGGTTTGCCCATTGTGGGAGATCTGGGTCTTGTTGTGGGGGATGGTCTGAGCAGCAATTTTCCTGCCCCCTTCATCATTCATATCTTCACCATTGGGTGATATATCTTCCCCGGGGCCTTCCTCCCTGGCATATCTGGACCAGAAGATGTTGAATTTCTTTTTGCCGGCCCCGTATCCAGTATAGCCGGGAATGCGGCTGGGCGCGGGATGATAGGGGATGGTTGCATGACAGTCGGCACAGGCGCCGAAATCCTGAATCGGTCCGCCTTTATCGTGCATATAGGCGCCATGGCATTCGCGGCAGGCAGCCTGTTTGGGTCGATCGGCTGCCCAATCCGGAACGGTGTGGCAATGAGCGCAGTCGCCCTGTGCCGAGCGATCAGTGTCGTGATGGGGGCTGCCGGGATGGCAGTTGGAGCAAGTGCTCGGGTCGCTGATGGCCTGGTGGCAGAACGAGCAGTCGCCACCGAGATCGGTCAACGGTCCGGTATGGTGCAGTTCCGGAATGGTGACTCCGCCGCCGCCATGGCAGTCGCTGCAGGTGCCGCCGTTCAGGGTGATTGTGCTGTGACAGAATGTGCAGTTGCCCTCATCAAACTCAGGTTGAATATGGTGATTGGAAGTATCTCCATGGCAATTGGCGCAGATGATGTCGGCCGGGGCGGTGTCGGTATGGCAGGCGCTGCACAGGCCGGTCTGGGCGGTTTGTGAAGTATGATGCACTTCGGCGATCGAAGGCTGTTCCGCGGAGATGTGGCACTCTGCACAGGCAATATCGCTCGATATGCCCTGATGGCAGGTAGCGCAATCCCCCGTCTGTCCGGAAATGGTCATATCATGGTGGAGCACCTCGATTTCCGGCTGGCCTTCACCCGTATGACAGGTTGTGCACGCGAGCCCTGTCACGTCGATCGCGCTGTGACAGTCGGTACAACTCGCCGTTTGTGCAAAGACACTGGTGTGGTGGCGCTCCCCGGCCGTCGGCCCGTCGGGCCCGAAATGGCAGGCGGAGCAGTCAACCAGTGCGGAATCTGCGCCCGAGTGACAGGTAAGGCAGGCGCCTTCCTCGTACAGCAGGGTCGTATGATGGGTTTGTACCCCGCCGTCCTTCTCGGCCACTGCCGCATGACATTCCGCGCAGTTGATGTTCTCCGGCGCCACCGCGCTGTGGCAATCGGTACAGGTGCCATTGACCGCGGTGGGAGTGGCGTGGTGCATGGCGCCGCCGCCATCGAGAGTTTGGTCGGCATGGCAGGTGGCACAGTCGAGTTCGTCCTGGTTGACGCTATGGCAGGCCGCGCAGTTGTTTTCAAGCGCGGGTGCCGTTGCATGGTGACGATCGGCGATCTGAGTCGGGTCGCCGCTGCTGTGGCAGGTTGCGCAATCGTTGTCGGCGGCCATCTGTGTGAAGGTTTTCACCGTATGACAGGCTGCGCAGTTATCGTTCAGATAATTGGGCGTATTATGGTGCATGGCTGCACCGCCGTCGAGGGCCTTGTCTGCATGGCAGGTGGCGCAGTCGAGTTCTCCGCCGACCGTGTCGATCCCTTCATGACAGGCTGCACAGTCGCCGGTGGTTGCGGTGGCCGTGTTGTGGTGCAGGGTGTTGATCGCAGGCTCTCCCGCCGCCTCATGGCAAACCGAGCAGTTGTTGGTGACCGCATCCGCGCCGGTGTGGCAATCGACACAGGATGCTGTCTGGGCGTATTCGCTCGTATGGTGAGTCTGCCCGATATCAGAGGAGTGGCATGCCGAGCAGTCATTTCCGGCGGTGACATTCTCATGGCAGGAGGCGCAATTTCCTGCGGTGTAAGCATCAGAGCCATGATGCATGCTCACGCTGCCGTCAAAGACAGGCTGGGCAGAATGGCAGGTGGCGCAGTCAAGATCTCCACCGACAGCGTCGATCCCCTCGTGGCAGGCGGCGCAATCGCCGCTGGTGGCCGTGGCGGTGGCATGGTGCAGTTCGTTGATGGCCGGCTCACCGGACGCTTCATGACAGGAGGCGCAGTTGTCGACCGCCTCTGCCGCGCCGCTGTGGCAGGCCGCGCAGTTGTCGAGAGTATAGTCTTCGCTGTTGTGGTGCATGGCCACTCCGCCGTCACGGGCTTTGCCCTGATGGCAGGCCGCGCAGTCAAGGGTGCTGTCGGCAACGCCTGTGTGGCAGGTGGCGCAGTTGTCGGCTGCGGCAAGTTGAGTTTCGTGATGCATGGCCACGCTGCCGTCTCGCGGTTTGTCTGCATGGCAGGCGACGCAGTCAAGTTGTGAGGTGTCTACCGCGCCATGGCAGCTGGCACAGTCTCCGCTCAGATAGGCGGTGGAGTCATGGTGCATCTGCGCACTGCCGTCGCGCGCCTTGTCGGCATGACAGCCCGCGCAGTCGAAGGTGACATTGGCGGTGCTGTCTATGCCGGAGTGGCAGGCGGCGCAGTCGCCGGTGAGCGCCGGTTGAGTGTCATGGTGTTGCGTGACGATCGCATCCGTACTGACCACCGTGGTGTGGCAGGCTTCGCAATCGGCATCGGAGAACAAGATAAGACCATTGCTGTCATAGCCGGGATGACAGTCAAAACAGCTGTAAAAGCCATAAGGGTTTGTCAGCGCTGTGTCATGATGTGGGTTGGTGGTGTTGTCCCACTGGCCGGCATGACAGTCACTGCAGGCAAAGCCTCCCCCCACCGTCGGGTGGCAGGAGTCGCAGGAGAAATTGTTGGCGCTGGCGAACTCATGGTGCGCCTGCTCAGAGGAACCGGCTGTGCCCCAACTTGAGGCGGTATGGCAGGACTCGCAATTGCTGGACTCGACCATGCCGGTGTGACAGGAATTGCATTCGCTGAATTCCGGGTAGCTCTGGCGTACCTCGACATGGTGGGCCGTCGCCGAGTCACCCTGATGGCAGCTTGTGCAGTCGGTCACCGGGTCGAGTGCCGTATGGCAGACGGTGCAGTCCGTATTGGCGGTCTCCGCATAATCATGATGATCGCTGCGGGCATCCACCAGCCAACTGCTGGAGGTATGGCAGGTCTCGCAACTGATGTTCTGCGGCATGCTGCTGTGGCAGTCGGCGCAGCTTTTGTTCGCTGCGGCAACCTCATGATGCTGGCCCCTGGCTGAACCCTCGGTCCAGAAATCCGGGGTGTGGCAGCTGCTGCACTCAGGTTTGGGGACAATGCTGGTATGGCAGGTTGCACAGTCCATCCCCTGGTCGATTCTGGCGTGGTGGTCTGTCTGGGCATCCACGGTCCAGGAGGTGGCGTCATGGCAGCTTTCGCAGCTGGTGACGACAGGCAGTTGCGTATGGCAGTCCTGGCATGCTGTGCCGCTGGTGGAGGCCAGTTCGTGGTGGGTTTGGGCTGCAGCGCCCTGGTGGCAGTCGGAGCAGACCCCGCCTTCGCCCGGGAGTCCTCCGGTGTGACAGTCCGCGCAGTTCTTGCCGACGGCCGCAACTTCGTGATGCTGCGCCTGGGCGGAACCCTGGCTCCAGAAGCTTGCGGTGTGACAGCTGCTGCACTCTGGTTTGGGTACGATGCCCGAATGACATGTAGCGCAGTCAAATCCTTCTTCGATCTTGGCGTGATGATCGCTCTGCGCGTCTACGGTCCAGCTGGTGGCATCGTGGCAGTTTTCGCAGGTGCCAACGGAGGCTGTGGCCCCGTGGCAGCTGGTGCAGTCGAGATTGTCTCCGGCATGGTGGCCGTCACGGGCATCGCCGGGGGAATGACACGCCGTGCACGAGGCATCGAAAACCATCGTGGTATGACAAGCGCTGCAGTCCAGTGAAGAATCGACGGCGATCTGGTGATGGCGGTCGCTGGCGCGGACCGGGTTGCCCTGATCGTCGACGCCCCAGGAGGCGCTGTCGTGACAGCTGGTACAGCCCGCAGAAGGCGCGGCATCGCTGTGGCAGGTTGCGCAACTCAAATCCGGAGTCGCCATGGCCAGGTCGTGGTGAAAATCCTGATTTTCCTGGCTGGGGGTATGGCACTGCCGGCAACTGGACTGGCTGCCGAGGTTCACTGCAATTTCGGTGTGGCAATTGACACAATCCATGCTGGTGGCGGAAGCAATGTCATGGTGGCGCTGTGCGGCCTCGCCCTGATGACAATCGGCACAACTGGAGGGCAGGGGGGCATCGGTGTGGCAGCTTTCGCATGCGGTGCCGCTTGCAGACGCGGCTTCATGGTGGGTGCTTGCCGCGGTCATTTCAGTGCCCCAGTACTGGTCGTCATGGCAGCTGATGCAATCGGGCGTGGGGACGATGTCGGCGTGGCAGGATGCGCAATCCGTCCCTTGCTCGGCAGCGACGCTGTGGTGCTGCTCTCTCACGCTGTCGCCGTGGCATGTGGCGCAGGTAATATTGGGGTCCATCTGAGTATGGCAGGCAACGCAGTCGAGGTCCGGGTTGGTCGCCAGTGCTTCATGGTGAGGTGCGCGGATGCTGCCCTGGTGGCAGCCCAGGCAGTCATCAAGTTGCTTTACGCCGGAATGACACTGGACGCAATCGCCGGCCAGAGCTTCGGCCGTATCATGGTGTGCGTTCTGCTGTGGCACGAATGTATGGCAGCTTGCGCAGTCCCCTTCGGTTGTAATGCCGCTGTGGCATTGGCCGCATTCACCCGCGAAGTAGAGGTCGGATTCATGGTGATTGTTGTTGGAATGGCACTGCGAGCAGCCCTGCTGGGCGGCGGGGATCGATGCCGGCAGCATAAACAGGCTGACGAGCATGATCGTCGCAAAAACGAGAAAGCGTGTTTGTGTCATGGATTGCCCCCATCTTGACATGTAGAATGACTCCCTTGAAACCTTTTGAAACAAAAAAAGCAGAGGTAACTATTCAGCGCAGAAGCGAGGTGGCAGTTTTAAAAAGATTGATGCAATAAAATTTGCAGCAATTAATATTTCTGGGCTTGTCCGCACTTTTTTGCGAAATCGCGCCATGCGAAAATTTGCAATAATCGCACCCGGCAATTAACATTATGATTTATAACCGAAACAGTTTGACGGAAATCTGTCCATTTCACGAAGGAATCGATGGAGAATTATTTTTTTTTCACATTCTCCGCCAAGTGAACAGCTTGTGTTTATCATTAAAAAAATAGTCTTATGGCGGAATCGAGTCAATAGGGTTTCGTCAAATGCCGGAATTTATCTGTTTTTAATCGCGTTGCTGCCGGTTGTGGATCACCCGGGGCTAAATGCATCAGGGCGGTGTGCGTGCCAGTAAGGGAGAGATGTTTTGATAAATGAGCCCATGACGGTATTGACTGATTATCTGCTGGGCATATGGGTGCTGTGGCTTGGGCTGCGCCTGTGGCGGCAGGGGCGCAGGCTCAATGACCGGGCGATCGGTGACTGGAGTCTTGTGTTTCTCTTTTCCGCGGTGGCGGCGTTCAGCGGGGGCACCGTCCATGGTTTTCCGGACCTGTTGGGCGGCATCGGCAGCGTGTTGTTGTGGAAACTGACCGTGCAGGCGGTCGGAATCGCCAGCCTGTGTTTTCTGTCCGCCATGATCCGCAGCCTGTTCCGCGCAAGGGTGCGACGCATTCTACTGGCGGCGGCATTTGTAAAATGGGCGGTTTATGCCTGGTGGATGACATCTCACGACGCTTTTTTGTATGTGGTGCTCGATTATCTGCCCTCGCTGCTTTTCGTCGGCGGATTGCAGGCCTGGTGCTGGCTGAAGAAGGGGCGGATCGGGGGGCGCTGGATTACGCTGGGAGTTGTGATCTCCCTGGTCGCCGCGGGAATTCAGCAGTCCGGTTTCAGCCTCCACCGGCATTTCAATCACAACGACCTCTATCATATGGTGCAGATGGCGGCCTTTTACCTGCTTTACCGGGGAGGGTTGCTGTTGCGGCAGCTTCCCTGACACCCATGATGGCGTCGCAAAAAGCCCGCCCTACGGCGTTACGGCGGTTTTTCAGGACCTCGACATAGCTGATGTATGCTTCGCCCCTGAAAAACCGCCAAGTCTTGTAGGGCGAAATTTTTGCTTAGCAATCCTCTGAGTTTTTATGAATGCATCACGTATTAGCCGTCGCGGAAGCGCCGGGTCAGGTCGCCGTAGGCGTCGATGCGACGGTCGCGCAGAAAAGGCCAGATACGGCGTACCATCTCGCTGCGGCGCAGATCAACGCTTACGGTGAGGGCTTGCTCCTTCTCTTTGTCGGCGCGGGCCAGCCACTCGCCCTGGGGGCCCGCGACAAAGCTGCTTCCCCAGAAAAGAGCGCCCCGTGAATGCCCCCCCGGATCGGGTTCGAATCCGACCCGGTTGACGCTGATCACCGGAAGGCCGTTGGCCACGGCGTGGGCGCGCTGAATGGTCAGCCAGGCTTCCCGCTGGCGCTGCTGCTCATCCTCCGGGTCGCGCGGATCCCACCCGATCGCGGTAGGGTAGATCAGCATCTGTGCGCCGGCCAGGGCCATCATGCGGGCCGCTTCCGGGTACCACTGATCCCAGCAGACCAGAACGCCCAGGCGGCCCACGGACGTATCAATCGGGGTGAACCCCAGGTCGCCGGGGGTGAAGTAGAATTTCTCGTAGTAGCCGGGATCGTCCGGGATGTGCATTTTGCGGTAGCGGCCGGCGATGGAGCCGTCCTTTTCAATCACCACGGCCGTGTTGTGATAAAGGCCGGGCGCTCTTTTCTCGAACAGGCTGGTGACGATAACCACTCGCAGCTCGCGGGCCAGTTCACCGAACCGCTCTGTGGATGGCCCCGGAATCGGTTCCGCCAGGTCGAAGCAGTCCGTGTCCTCGATCTGGCAGAAGTAGGGGCCGGTATGCAGCTCCTGCAGAACCATGAGCTGCGCACCCTGGGCGGCGGCGTCGCGAATCCCCTCGATGCTCTTGCGAATGTTGGTCTCACGGTCGGAGCTGCAGGCATGCTGAATCATGCCGACGGTCAATGTGCCCTGTGCGGTCATGGCAATACTCCTTTGGGCAGCTGCATGGTCACACAATGCAGGGAGCCGTGCTGAAGGATCAGGGGGGAGCAGTCAATCCCGATAATTTCTCGCCCCGCAAAAGCCTCGGCGATGCGCGCCAGGGCCTCGTCATCTCTCGGGTCGTTGTAGGTGGGGACCAGTACGGCGTTGTTGATGACCAGGAAGTTGGCATAGGTGGCCGGCAGTCGCTGGCCCTGTTCGTCGAATTGAGGGCGCGGCCAGGGCAGGGGAATGAGGCGGAACGGGCGGCCGTCACGGGTGCGCAGCCCGGTCAGCTCCTCCCCCATGCGGCGCAACTCCTCATAGTGCGGATCTGTTTCATCGTCACAGGTCACGTAGGCGATGGTGTCCTTGGGGCAGAGTCTTGCCAGCGTATCGATGTGCGAGTCCGTGTCATCGCCTTCAAGGTAGCCGTTCTCCAGCCACAGGATGTGGTCGGCGCCCAGGTGCGCGGACAGGGCGGTTTCTATCCCATGGCGGTCCAGATGGGGATTGCGGTTGGGCTCCAGCAGGCAGGCGCTGGTGACGAGCAGGGTGCCGCAGCCGTCGCTTTCGATGCTGCCCCCCTCGAGAATCAGGCCGGAGGTATGCAACGCGGTTTTACCGAAAATCCCGGCACGGGCCAGATTACGGGTGACCTGGTTGTCGAAGTTGCTCGGGAATTTCAAGCCCCAGCCGTTGAAGCCGAAATCCAGCAGAATCGGCCGGTTGTCCCGATATAGGGTGATGGGGCCGAAATCGCGTGCCCAGGTATCATTGGTGGGGACTTCAAGCACACTGATCCGGTCCCGATTCGCCCGGACCTCTCCCAGCGCGTTGAAAGCCTGATCCGGGGCTGGTGTGACGATCAGAACCTTTTCGTAGCGGCTGATGGCGCAGGCCAGATCGCGAAAAACCGGCACGACCCGATCAAGGACGGGGGCCCAGTCGGTCTGTTCGTGCGGCCAGGCCAGTAGGACGCCGTCCTGGTTTTCCCATTCGGCGGGCAGGCGAAGAGTCATGGCAAACGTTCTCCGTGGTGAAGGTTTCAGAGATGCGCATCCTAATGCACACGCATTCTTCGGGGCAATTCAAATTTCATCTTCAGCCGAGATGCGCAATCAATACGGCGATGACAGCGGCGGTGGCCGTAAAAGCCATTACGGTCAGAAAAATGATTCGCGCCTTTCTCCCTCGAATGACAGGGCCGCGGAGGTCGGCGGGAAACAGTTCCGGGTGGCGCAGGGGCATTTCAGCCGCCGTGATCAGTGCAGTCAGCCAGCATCCTCCCAGAACAAGGCCGCCGAGAACATCGCTGAGCCGCTGTATGCCAAGGTAGAGAGGGCTGAACGCGACAACCAGCACCAGAAAGCTGCTCCCGAATACCAGATAGAAGCGGTGTTCAGCCTCGCGAACGGATCCGAGTAAAAAGTAGACGACCAGGCCGTAAAATACCAGGCTGTTGAAGGCCGCTGCGCTGGGAAAGACCGAGAGCGCCGCCTCGAAACCGCCAGCCGCTTCCTGGGGGGGAGGACGCTTGAACAGCCATTGAAGGGCCAGCAGCAGAGCCTGCCCGCAGCCCAGTCCGATGATCAGCAGGGAAGCAAACAGACGCTGCCTGTTGAGCAGCAGCCACAGCAGGCACAGAGTGGCCAGGATAAGTACAACCGTCACTCCTCCGAACTGCATAAGCCCTTCAAAAAACAGGTCGGCCTCCGGTTGTCTGATGTTTTGCAGAAGCCCGTGCAATGCAAGATCGCTTCGTGCGAAAGGGGTCTGTGTCAGAACCTCCCGGCTGATCCAGAAAAAAAGAGTCGCAAATACCAGGCTGATCAGGAACCCGAGAGAGAGAACGATTCCGGTGCCGTGCCCAGGCGCGAAGCGGTTGCCGATGAATCGGTAGAGGCGGGGATACCTGTGTTCCCAGTGCCGTGCCAGCGCTGTCTCCATCAGCCTGTCCCGGAGCCTGAGCGTCGAATGCCACAGCCGTATGGCCAGGCGCCGCAGCAGGGGGAAAAATTTGCGCCAGAACAGGTGATTGGCGATGAGCAGCGCCAGCAGAAAGACAAGAATCAGGCTGAACCGTCCGCTCCAGAGTTGAACGTGACGCCAGCTGGCGGCGAAAAAATATCCCAGCCCGGGATAAGCCAGACCCCAGAGGATGCCGCTGATGACTGCATAGGCGCCGAAACGCAGGGGCGCCATATGGGCGCTGCCGGCAATCAAGGGGATAAAGGGTCGCAGGAAACCCAGAAACCTTCCAAAGAAAACGCTTTTGCCGCCGTGGTCGAGAAAAAAACGACGCGCCCTGATGACCAGGTGCTGCCTTCTCCTCATCGTCGGCCGCTGCAATACGGTCGCGCCGAAACGCGCGCCCAGCCAGAAACTGGTCAGATCTCCGATAATGGCGCCCAGGGCGGAAAAAATCATGATCGGCGCAATCATCCCCTGGCCGTGGGCCGCAAGAAATCCGGCCACAACGATCAGGACGCTGCCGGGAACAAAAATGCCGACGATCGCCAGCGACTCAAGCAGCGATATGAGGCCGAGCAGCAGGTAATAGGGCAGACCGCTCGGCAGCCAGCTGATTGTCGTCTCGATCCAGGGCTCCATCGGGCATGTTACCGCAGTGTTCCAAAGGATTTGATCATATCCTTGAATTGGTCCTGATATGTCTCGAAATAGTCCGGTAAAGCTGAATACAGGATAACATACCGCACGAAGGGATCGCCGAGCAGTACAATGCGATACTGCCGGAGAGAATTAGTGCCTTGAACCTCTTTTCCCTCAAGTCCCGCGACCTCAATTGGCGCCTCTTTTTCAGAGATGAATCCATCAATCTGTCGAGAGATTTCGTCCTGCGCCTCTGAAAAGATCAGGTCTTCATGAGGGATCACCACCGCCATGCGCGCAACCGGCACGCTGCCCTCAGTTTCCGGTGACTGCCAGCCCACCGCATCAGCGCCAGGGAGGGTGTCGGAATCCGGATCCAGGAACTTCTCCCAGTTGCCGGGAAACTCCACCGCGAAGTTGCGTGTTGCATCGATGTACATTTTCTGCGGTGGGCCGTCGGCGCCCGACATTTTGCCCATCATGCCTGAACACCCGGAAAGCAGCACCAGCAGGATGCTGCAGATCAAAAATGCCGCCCCGATCACTTTTCTACGTATCATTGTGGAGGCTCCTCTGCGGATGAAAATTCCCTCGTTTCATCATTTGACGATTGTATAAAAATGACCACCGCCGGCACAAGAACCAGCATCATGGCAACCCCGAGGACCAGGAATGCAGTGTTGAGTCCCCACCGATCGGCTGCCATGCCGGCCAGGGGGCCGGTGCAGAAGAAGAAAAACCGGAACAGAAAGGATTTAATCGACATGATGCTCGCCCGGTTGCCGGACCGACTCTGCAGTTGAATGCAGTTTTTGAGCATCGGCCCCTGAAGTCCGCGCATGCTGGTGAGCAGGTAGTAGAAAAGAAAGCTCAGACTTGCCGCAGTCAACGCCAGCCCCAGATACCCCGCCAGGACGAGACCGACAAGGGTTATCGCCATCATGCGTGTCCCCAGTGCAAACGCCACGCGGTGGCTGAGCCAGGAAAAGATCGCCACCGTGAGGTTGGCTCCGGCCCAGATGGGACCAAACCAGGCCAGAGGCACACCGGTTTCCTGCATGAACGGCTGAATCAGCCATACCGGATAAAAGGAGGCAAGACCGAGAAAGACAGAAAACAGCAGGGCCGCCCGCAACCGGCGGTTCTCCTTGAGGGCGTGGCGAACAGTGCCCCATGCCTGGGTCAGATGCGATCCGCTGTGCGGGGTGTGCGTTCGCTCCGGCTCACGCATGGAAAAGGTCAAGAGCAGGATCATGCCCCAGATGGCTACCTGGATGATGAATGGCAAGAGAGGGAAGAACGCGTACAGGGTGCCCGCAAACAGGGCTCCCACCGCTTCACCGGTCTGGGCCAGGCCCAGCATGCGTCCCTCGAACTGTGAATACTGATGGGCCCGGTCTTCGCTGTCGAGAGTTTCGTACAGCAGCGCGCTGTCGGATCCGCTGATGAAGGCGAAAGAGGCTCCGAGGATCAGCTCTGCCAGCAGCACCGTGCCGAAACTATCCGCCCTGAGATAGAATCCCCAGCCGACGATACCAAGGATCGCCGCCATGTTGAGGCACAACCGGTAGCCGAGCAGGTCGCTGAGATAGCCGGAGGGATACTCGAACAACAGGGTTGCCAGGGAGAAAAGCCCCTGGATAAAAAGAATCTCGGTCAGGCTCAGGCCGATGTGATCCTTCCAGAACAGGGTGATGATCGCCATGGGAAACAGGGTCATCTTCAGGAAGGAGAAAGCGTACAGGGCGCGGATGTTGCGGGAAGGGATCACCGTCGGCACCGAAAATCATTTGAGTAAGCGGGGGGCTGCATTGCGTTTCGCAGCCCGACCTCAGGACCAGTAAATACAGGCGACCGGGCAGTTGTCCATCGCCTCTTCGATCTTTTCCGCCGGTGCGCCGGTCGGGTTGTAAACCACCGATTTGTGGTCATGACCATGGCCGGAACCGGTCATCTCTTCCATGCGGAACACTTCGGGGCAGATCTGGGTGCAGACCTCGCAGCCGATGCAGGCTTCCTGATCTACGACGGGAATGGATGACATGAAAATTTCTCCTTGGAATGAATGAAGTAGGTTGAGATTCGCCACTTATACCAGCAAACTGCGCTTTTGCCAATTTCCCAGACAGGGCGGGCCGTTAATTTACCGGGGAGCCGTATTGAACCAGGGCACGGCACGCCGTGCCCCTACGGTCCGATATTTGTCCGGCGGTGTTGTAGGGGCGAGGCATGCCTCGCCCTGGTTCCGTTTTAAATCCCGTTTCCGTTAAGCGCGTCATGCGTTGTTTTACCGATNNACCGATATGTCCGTTGATTTTTCGGGATTCCGTGTTGAGTCAGGGCGCACATCGGTGCGCCCTACGGTTCGATATTTATCCGGCGGTGTTGTAGGGGCGAGGCACGCCTCGCCTTGGTTCCGTCTTAAATCCCGTTTCCGTTAACCGCGTCATGCGTTGT
>NPIE01004813.1_pt1 | contig 53322 bp, 53 predicted proteins | sample 8637661 | NCBI WGS metagenome assembly NPIE01 (sample SAMN07420842, study PRJNA396082) | bioreactor metagenome | isolation source: sample BA12 brine-fed electro-methanogenic bioreactor BA | place: Japan: Kochi | collected 2016-12-09 | reverse complement strand
TTATCTTCAATTTATAAAAATATTTAATAAAATTATGGTTTTTTTTGTAGAAAATGATCCACTAATCCCCCATTTTGAAGAATTTCCAGCATGAATTGTTTAAAAGGTTCTATTTGAAAAGTTTTATTGGTGGTTAAATTTAGAATTTCGCCTTTTTCCAGGTCAATTTGTATTTTTTCCCCTTCACGTACTTCAATATCTGCAACAATTACAGGAAGCCCAATATTAATAGCATTACGGTAGAAAATTCTTGCAAAAGACCGGGCGATTATAGCAGAAACACCTGCATGTTTTAATGCCACTGGAGCCTGTTCCCTGGAAGATCCACACCCAAAATTCCATTCAGCGACTATTATGTCACCTTTATCCACTTTATCTGCAAATTCATCCCTTACTCCTTCCATGACATGTGATGCTAGATCATCCAGACTAAAAGTTCTTAAATAACGGCCAGGGATTATAACATCCGTATCGATGTTATCTCCAAATTTCCATACTTTTCCAGTAATTGGTTCTATCATAAAATTGCTCCTTAAGTAGTGACTAGTAAAAAATTTATAAGTAGAATTAGTAGGTGAAAATAGTAACTTACTTCCAATTTTTTTTTAAAGATTGTAATGTTAAGTGGTCAATGATTTTTTAATTCTGAAAAGTTAAGAATAAATATGATTTATTTAACTTTACTTAAATAATCTTAGTGCAATAAAAAGATATATAAAATTATCACCGTTTACGGTGATTAGAATTTCTAAAGGGTATATTATACCATGCGCGAACCAGTATTTTGAGGTTGGGTAACTACAATATGGCAATTCATATCCTCAGTAGCATCCTCAATCACTTTAATTATTTCTCCAGGATTATTATCAGTAATAGCATAAGTAGTAGGCCCAAAAGAGCTCATACCAGCACCAGCAGCACCAGCTTCCAGCATAGATTCAATAATTTCACTGATTAAGTTAGGCTGAAGTTTTCTTTCAATCTGTTTAAAGCCAATGTTCTGGATGGCATTTATAGCTTCTCCAAAATCATCCAGATCATGTTCCAAAACAGCAGGCATCATCTTCATCAGGATGATATGGGAAAGAGTTTCAACTTCCCTCAGAGGAATGGGGCAATAATTTTGAAAAATATTGACTTCTTTAGAACCTGAAACCCATTCTTTAGTATCAGGTATGGCCAGAACCAATTTCCAATCTTGGGGAAAATCATAACGTGCAATTAATGGCGGAGGTGATGCATTGGATGCTGAAGAAGGGAGAAAACCTGTTTTTTCTTTTATCTTATGGCCTCCATCCACGATAAACCCCCCATGACTAAAGGCACCAACCCCAATACCGGATGTGCCTCCCCGGCCCACCACCTGACCCATTTTATTAGTTTCCAATTCCAGTTGATGGAGTTCGGTTATTAATTTAGCAGTGGCCAGAGATATCTGGGTACCTGATCCTAGTCCAGAATGGGCCGGATATGTTTTTAATACAGTAAAAACAAAACCACCATCAAGATTAAAGTATTGAATAGTATTTGAGGCAGCTTTTATAATCTTTTGAGTGTATTCCTCCATCAATTTTGAATCCAGATTTTTAGAATCCTCAAAATTTACCTGGATACCCTGATCTATCATTTGAGCTTTGATGACTAGTTGGGGGTCTTTGATGGTGATTCCCACACCACCGTCCATTCTACCACGGGATCCATTTAGATCAATTAAAGTTAAATGTAGTCGGGAAGGAGTTTCAATAATCAATTAAACAACCATGATAATTTAATTATCCTTTAAGGGGATAGAAAATTCCTTTTCAACCTCTTGTCGATAAATGGAATTCATAGTGCAGAAGGGTATGATGCGTCCATCAGGTAATGCATAGTGAATAACACATCTTTTTACACGATCTTCATCAAAATTCCAGGGATCCATAAAGTGCATACAAGAAATTAACAGAGTTTTATGATGGAAATCACCTAAAGATTTGTAAGATCTGTCTTTAAAAACAGAAGTCAGAATATTTTTAATATCTACTGATTCCGGGGCCTCACTACGATCAATGGTACGGGGTAACTCCAGGGTAGCCCTGGCTACAGATTTTGCTTTACCGGTAATTCCCCCATTTTTAATATCCCCTGTGCTTTTTTCCAGAAGTTCAAAGAACCTATCTACATCCACAAAACGAGTTATAGGGATTATATCACCATTATCAATGAAAATGTAGGTTGCTGTACCGCAGTGCTGGTGGCAGGTAAAGGTAACCTGGGGTTCATCCTCCAGAACCTGTACAAATTCAGATATGGAATGTACCGAAGAAGCAGGATAGAAATCATCCAGGGCAATTTTAGAGTTAGTCTGTTTTTCAACCATTTTCTGAAAATCAGGTATGGTCACTCTCTGGGCCTCTACCTGATCCGCAGGAGTTCTTCCTGCAAACGAAACAGGCTGGAAATTAACACCACGAATAATATCCAGGTTATCCACTGCAAAACGAATAATATCCCCTATTTGATTATCATTTATCCCTTTTACTATGGTAGGAACTAAAACTATACCTAAATTAGCTTTTCGACAATTTTCAATGGCATCAATTTTAAAAGGCAGTAAATTTTTTCCCCGATTATTTATATAGGGTTCTTCAGTTATTCCATCAAATTGAAGATAAATTGTATTTAATCCTGCTTCCTTTAAATCTTTGGCCAGTTCAGGTCTCTTAGCCAGTCTGATACCATTAGTTGCAATTTGAGTGTGACTGAATCCTTCTTCCTTGGCCAGCTTTATCAAATCCACAATATCCTTTCGTATGGTGGGTTCTCCTCCAGCATACTGAATAGCAGGAGTAGGGACTGGCTTATTACTTCTCAAATTCCGGAGCATCTGCCTTATTTCTTCATAAGTGGGTTCGTATAAATATTTAGAAACCGCTGCATTGGCAAAGCAAACCGGACATTTTAAATTACATCTATTGGTAACATCAATAAGGCCTAAAATAGTATGACTTTCATGATCAGGGCAGATACCACAATCCATCGGACAGTTTTTGTCAGTGTCAGTTTGAGGGTTTTTCAAGCCCTTACCCACATAATCACAATCTTCAGCTTTCCTGTAAATATCGATATCGCTCCAATAAACATTGTTAAAAGAACCATGTTCCGGGCATTCTTTTTTTATCATGACCTTGCCCTGTTCCTCATAAACTTCCGCATCCAGTGGTTTTAAGCATTCAGGACAGAGACTTTTTGTCTTTTTGATAACCATAATTTCACCCAAATATATTTAATATAAAATTATAAATCATATAAATCAATTTTATTCATCGTTGTAAATGGAAATAATTTCATCGATTTCGTCGATTTCCGGAGGTAAATAATGAATCCAGATATAATCAATATTTTGAATATGATTGCCTATGTAATATACTTTATGCTGCCTGCTTATCTAGCAAATGTCAGTGCATTAACCTTTGGCGGTGGGGTTCCCCTTGACTTTGGACATGATTTTAGAGATGGTAGGAGAATATTAGGTGATGGTGTAACCTGGAGAGGAACCATTATAGGTACATTAATTGGAACTTTAATTGGTCTTATACAGGGAATAATTTCAGGAAATATTCTGCAGGGCCTGCTTTTAGGATTTACTTTAGGAGCCGGAGCGCTCTTAGGAGATGCAGCAGGTAGTTTTATTAAGCGCCGGTTAAATATTAGTCGCGGAAGGCCCGCTCCGATATTAGATCAGTTAGATTTTGTGGTAGGTGCTTTGTTATTATCTTCTTTAATTTTGCCCCTGGAACCAGTTTTAATACTTTTAGTACTCTTAATTACCATCATACTCCATCTTTCTGCCAATATACTGGCCTATAGTATGGGGATTAAAGAGGTATGGTATTAAAATTTATTAATTTGAATAATTATATTTCGTTTTAAACAAAAAATCTTTTTAAACATAATTTCTTTTTATCAGGAATGAATCCAGATTTATTGATTTTAAGTAAATAATATCCCTAGAAAGCACTAATCAAGAGGGAGCGAATCCTGATCATGTAAGAACTCCTCCATCATCAGAGCCGTTCCCACTGCAGGAGCAACCACACATTCATCTGGAGTTAGAAATTCATCCATGGTTACTACATTCATCCGGGCCATTTGTGCTGCTGGAGATGCCAGAACATTCATTCCCAGGCCCGTGGCAACCACCCTCTCCATAAATTCTATATCGCCTACTTCATGTATGGCTTCTGCTATATTTGACGCTTGTTTATGGTGTAAATATTTGCAAATGGAAAGTATATCAGATTTAGACAAAATATCCAGATCTCCACAAATTATTCGTGCAATACGTCTCATAGAATCTTCACTTGTTTTTCCCGCCCGATCAGGAGTATCACAGATGTAATCTTTGGGATTTATATTCCCCAGCACGTTATGTACATCAGCTGAAATGGCAAAAAGTTCAGAAGAAACCCGAAACCATCCCTCATCCAGAGGTACTTTATCTGTAATTGTTGCCACATTGCTCCGCAGGGTTCCAGTATAAACCAGTTCACCTGTTCCCAGTCTTTCCAGGTCAGATCTACCCTTAGCACATTCTGAACCATTTTTAATAGGTATTATGTCAGTAGTGGTACTTCCTACATCCACCAGTATACAATCAGAATCCATTATAGCTGCTATCTGTGAAGTAGCAATCCAATTAGCAGCAGCTACTTTCAAAGGATCTTTAAATACCTGGGAAGGCTTCAGAATACCTTCCAATCCTACAAAACCCAGAGGTACTGAAAAAGTGTTTTTTACCTTTTTTAATATATCCAGTACTCCCTCACGTTTCGTCTGATAAGCATCCACCAGTTCGGCAGTCATGCAAACTCCCACAGCGTCGATATCATTTAATTCATCCCCTAGAAGTTTAAGAAGGGAGTGACTCAATTCGTCTTTTTTTTCCCACATAGGGAGGTAGCAGTAATCCACATGGATATTTCCCATGTCCCCGTCAGTATCAAAATCTATTATGGCCAGGTCAGTATTGGCTCCACCTATGTCAAATCCTGCAATCTTCATTATTTCACCTGATTGTGATATTTAATTATAATATGTTTATTTTAAATCCCAGTTATTGAATTTGTCATGTGAATCACGAAATATCATAATTTTCCTGAATCATCTCTTAATAAAAAGTTAGTGAAGTTTTACCAAAAATCATTTTTGATTTGTAATAATCAGATTATTGCCACTTTTTTCTAAAAATATCTTTCCTTTACAATTTAAATCTTCAGGGAGTATTCCTTTTACTGCATCAAGTATAGCATGCCCCATATTAACGGAAGATAACTTTCTAATAGCCACAAAAGGAGTAGTTAATCTGGAATTGATTTCCAGTATATACACCTGATTATTTAAAATCAAATCAACACCCACATATCCTTTAAGGCCATCCACAGACTCAACAGCTTTTTTAGCAACTTCTAAAGCTTCTTTAGCAAGTTCATGGTCCCAGGGAACTTCCGCACCATGATATTCCATTCCGTTTCCAATGAATTCTATTTTTTGTCGATTTAAAGTCAGAGGAAGTGCTTTATCCCCGGTGGATAATAGACTCACACTGCAGGATTCCCCTTCTACAAAGTCCTGTAATAGAGCATAAGGTAAAAAAGTATTCAATGATTCAACAGCCTTTTTTAAATCTTCAAAGGAGTAAACAATCTTAATTCCCTGGCAGGCAACCCCATCAGCGGGTTTAAAGACCATTTTTTTATCTTTAATTAGTAGAGCATATTTTTCCTGATTTTCAGGGCATTTAAAGTCTTCCAGGATTATTTTATAAGTATTTATAACTGGAACATGTTTTTTGAGTATAGAATATGTTTTAAATTTATCAGAACAATTCAAAACTGCCTGGGAAGTTGAACCATAAACCTGAACTCCCCTCTCTTCCATAATACGGGTTAGTTCATATAATTCCATGTCTTCTTCTGCAGCAACAAAAAGACAGCCATCATATGCACTGATATTTTTGGTTATCCATTGCCTTAAATCTTCTTTTAAGATTATTGGTTGGGCGGATTTCCATTTTTCAAGGTATTCCGGGCTTAAAAATTTTTCAGATATGAGATAATGTATGTTAAAGTCTTGAAAATCTTCTAGCAGACCTTCCAGCATGGCCTGGCCTTCTGCCAAAAGTGAAGGATCATTGAAACCAGAGGCGGTAGCATATTCAAAAATCAATAAATTCAAGGTCTACCTACTCCCTTAAAAATAACTCCATTTTTTTTAAATTCTGCCGGGTCCAGTATAGGGCGTGTGCAGATTAAAATTGAGTTTTTAATCATTTCAGGAGTAATTTGACGGTAGATATCGTGGTCTGTCATTAAAACCACACAATCACAGTTCAAAGCGTCTTCAAAAGCAACACTTACTCCTCCCATATTTTTTATGGTATTCTCTTCAACAAAGGGATCATGTACCAGAACCTCCGCTCCTTTCTGGATTATATCCCTTATAAACGGTTCAGCTGGAGTTTCTCTAGCATCTGCCACATTGCCTTTATAAGCCACCCCCAGTAGACCTACTTTTGAATCTATTAAACGTTTTCCACATGCTTCCAGGGATTCTTTTACCAGTCCCGCCACATGATGAGGCATGAATTCATTTATTTCCCGGGCAGTTTCAATTAGTCGGGCAGGATAGCGGCCTTCTTTTGCCATTTCCACAATGAAATAAGGGTCAATAGAAAGACAGTGCCCACCAACCCCCGGACCAGGATTATGTATATTAACCCGGGGGTGATAATTTGCAGCATTTATAGCGTGGATAGCATCAATGCCCAGTGATTCACATACTAGGGCCAGTTCATTGGCCAGTGCAATATTGGTATCCCGGTAAGTATTTTCCATGAGCTTAACCATTTCGGCTGTTACCAGATTTTCAACGGTTATAACCTCTCCCTTAGTAATTTTACCATATAATGCTGCTGCTTTTTTTGCACTCTTCTGATCTATTCCCCCAATAACCCGGGCATTATGAGTCATTTCATATAAAGTGTTTTGAGGTAATGCCCTTTCAGGAGTATAAGCCACCCCAAAATCTTTGGAAGCCTTAAGACCACTTTTTTCTAATAAGGGAATTATGATATTTTGACAGGTATGGGGAGGGATAGTGCTTTCAATAATTACCAGATCATCCTTATTTAAAACTTTAGCTATGCTTTCACAGGCAGAAATAACTGCTGAAAGATCTGAGCATTTATTTTCATCAACAGGGGTAGGAACTACCACTATCATCACATTAGAATCTTTTACTAAGGTAGAAATACCATTATCTGCACTTAAAAGGCCTTTTTTAACTACATTCTCTACCAGTTCATCGAGTCCAGGTTCCATAATTGGTGATTTCCCATCGTTGACCATGGAAACTGTTTCTGAGTTTATATCAATTCCCACCACTTTATATCCGTTATCAGCGAATAATGCAGCAGTTGGTAGTCCCATATGGCCTAAACCAAATAATGCGATTCTGATTTTTTCTTCAGTCATTTTTTCCCCTATTTTTATAAATTAATCACTACTTTAATGATTATACTGAGGGTGGATTAAGTCCACATAGTTTAAATGAAATATTATCAGATTTTTATTCACCTGATGATTATTAAACATCTGAAATTATCTATCTTCTACAGATAAAATCTAAAATCTAATTTTTCTTTCTTAAGTTAAGAGTAACCTTGATTTATAAATATTCATCAAATAAAACCAATTTATTATATAAATTTAACTCCGGGTAAGGAAACTTTGGTTCCCCCTTATCATAAATTAACCTCAAAAGGGCATTTCTGGATTTTTCAAATTCTAAAACCGTTATTTTTTCATTAATAACTTCTGATTTACGGTTAAATGAACCCATTATATCTTCAGGTGGTTTAATAGTAAGGTTACCCTCATGAAATTCCTTTAAAGTAACATCCAATATTTTTTGAGATGATTTTCCATCACCATATGGATTAGGAGCATTTTTCATTTTATTCCGGGCTTCTTTATCTCTATTGATTTTTCGGGCTGCTTTTATAATTTTTTCCTTTTGAGCACCTACCAGGATGTTTCCCCCGGCATGAACTGTCTCCGGACGTTCAGTATTATATCTTAATGTTAAGCAGGGAACATCGAGAGTGATGGCTTCTTCCTGAAGTCCGCCTGAATCTGTAAGAATTATGTGGGACTTACTTAACAATAAAAGGAAATCCAGATAACCTGCTGGTTTAATTAGTTTTATGTGAGGAGTATTCATTAACCGGGAATAAAGGCCGAATTTTTCCAAATTTTTACGGGTTCGAGGATGTATAGGGAAAATAATTGTAAATTCATTCAGTTCTATCAAAGCCTGTACAATACTGTTTAATCTTTCAAAATCATCCACATTTTCTGCCCGGTGCATGGTAAGAGTAAGTACATTTTCTGCTTCAGGAATAAGGGAATCCTTGCTTTTTTTTTCAGCAATTTTTAAGTTACGTAAACAGGCATCAACCACAGTATTGCCGGTTATAAATATTTTTTTGGGATTTATCCCCTCTGAAATAAGATTTATAGCAGATTCTTCAGTGGGAACATAATAAATTTCTGAACAAACATCCGCCACCATCCGGTTAATTTCTTCAGGCATAGTTTTATCAAAAGATCTTAAACCTGCTTCCACATGTCCTACTGGAATATGTAGTTTAGATGCCACCAGAGAACCAGAAAGAACCGCATTTGTATCTCCCTGCACCATTACCAGGTCTGGTTTTTCTTCTTTTAAAACTTTTTCAATACCTTTCATCATTTCAGAAGTCTGGTCTGCATGAGAACCAGATCCTACTCCAATATTAAAGTGAGGTTCTGGTAATTCCAGATCTAGAAAGAATTGATTTGACATTTCGTGGTCATAGTGTTGACCGGTATGTATCATGGAGAATTCTATATTTCTTTTTTTAATTTCGTCAATGACCGGAGCCATTTTAATTATTTCTGGCCGGGTCCCAATTATGATGGCGATTTTCATGATAATCAACTTTTTTTTGATAAATAAATTATAAATAAGTAAATAATAGATTAAAAATTATCAATCCACTGGTTTTCGTTTCCTTTTAGCCCGATACTCATCAATAACTGTCAAGAGCTTTTTTTCTTCCTCTTTTTTTCTTTGCTCTTTTAGTTTACTATTCCATTTTGCAATTTCATTATTTAAAGTTTCAGCTTTAATAATGGCAAATTCATCTACCATTCGTATTTGCAGTTTATCTGCATTTATAACCGGTATATCTTCTTTTTCAAAAACTTCTCTAGCAGTATGGGACATTTGATCAGTTATTATTATAGCCTTTAGTCCTATATCTACCAGTACCGAAGCAGTATTAGAACCTCCCCCCCGTGAGGTTTTGAGTAAAATTACATCACCTTTTTTGATTTTCCAGTACTCACCAGCTTCTTTTATACCTTCTTTAGTAAATGATTTCACTATTTTAACTGGAACATCATTTTTAGAAATTTCCATGCTTCTGATTTTATGAATGGATTTTAAATTTTCTTCCAATCGTTTACGGTGAGATTTTTCCTCTTTATACTGGTTAATCAATTTTTTTATTAATTCTACCTTAGAAGAAAGCTCTTTATTAAGTAAAATATCCTTAGAATAGTCCTGGTGAACTTTATCTATTCTGGATTTAAGTTGGGATATCTCTTTTTTATTTCTTTGAATTTTATTTCTGGAGATTTTATTTTTATCCCTTAAATTTTTTATAATTCCTTCCTGTTTTTTTATCTGCTTTTCCTGAGTCTTAATTCTCTTTTTCAATTTCAATATGAATTTCGAGCTTTCAGGAAGAGATATATTATTTTCATCTGTTTTTGAAGTAGCTTGATCCGGATAAGTATGAGGAGGTAAAATGTCCTCCTGCGAATTTTTAGATAAGGGTGATTTTATTTCATTCCTTTGCTTATCCATAGCATTAAAACTATTTTTCTCCCCTGAAACTTCGTTTATAGCCTTAGTAATAGGAGTCCCACTTATAAACAGGCTTTTGATTTTATCCATTTCTTCCGGATTTAAATCCATTTCACTGGTCTTCTTTTCAATTTGATTGAGCTTTTTTTCATAATTTTTGTAGGTTTTTATTGCTGCAGCAAGTGCGTCCCTTTGATGGGCATTTTCAATAACCTGACCTGGAGAAAGAGTCTTTATAAAAGAATCAACCAGTTCTTTTTTTGATTCAACACTCATAATCTTAGAGGGAGCGTAAATTTTGGAATTCAATGCGGTTGCTAATTTTTTCACAGATTTAGGAATGGGATAAACATCAGTGGCCACAATCAACGCCCTTCCAAATGATATAATGTTATTAATTACCTCTGCTTTAGATATCTCTTTAAAACTGGAGAGGAATAGAAGATTTCCAGAAAGATCTATTATGGCAATACCTACCGTTAAACCAGGATCAAATCCCACAATTATCCAGGGATCTTTACGAAAAAAAGAACTTCTTTCCAGGTTATCAGGCTTATCTTTTAATAAATCATGTGAAACTCCATTATTATCTAAATTAAGAGCTTTATTTTTGTTTAAATCCATTTTAAAAAAATTATTATAGTATAGCAGGTTAATTTCCTCCATCCCTCAGAATAATTAAATTATCCCGGTAACCTATTATCTATTATTTAAATCATACAGGAAATTATTTATCATTTTCTAAGAATTAAAATAATTTTTTATTAATCACCCATAAAAACTTCAGTTTATTTACTTAATGCCCCCTTAAAACTACATCAAGCCATTAAAACTATTAAGAAAGCTACTGAAATTTTTTTTAGTACCCTGCCTAGTAAAATTAAAGATTATTTTTTTTCCTGAAGTTCTATCATATTCTGGAGCAGGGATTGCTCTACCATAGCCTGATTGAATGTTTTTTCAAATTCTTCCTTTAATGTGGAAATAAATAAGTCAACAGCATATTTATCATAACGAAATTTAAGGTTTTTATATTCAACGTCCATTAAAATCAGTCCAGAGGACGGCATGGGCTTTAAGCCAGGAGAATAGTGGGGGTTTAAATACTCTGGAATCCTTTCCGGATCAATTTCACCTTTTCCACATTGATAAAGCACCATTATCATCTTTCGGACCATTTTCCAGAGAAAACTCTGCCCTACCACATCAACAATTATCGTCTGTCCATTTTTAGAAATATTTATACTTTCCACAGTTCTAATGGGATTTCTCTCACTTCTTTTTGAAAAATTAAGAAAATTATGGGTGCCCACCATATACTCTGAAGCTATTTGCATTTTAGTAATATCCAGCCCTTCAAAATCAACCATAATATATCGATAATATCTCCTAAGAGCATATCTGGGTCTGAAACCAAAATGAACCGGTGCTTTTGCAATAAACTGCACTTCGGAAGGTAAGGCCTTGTTGATTTGATTGATTCTTATTTCGTTTTCACTTCTAAAGGCCACCACATTGCCCATAGCATGTACCCCCTTATCTGTTCTTCCTGCTATGGAGAAACCAGATGCATCAGGAGTTTCTATAAGTTCTATTTCCTGAAGGGCTTTAATAATTTCCCCTTCCACGGTGGGTACATCAGCCTGTCTTTGGAAACCACTAAAATTAGATCCAATATAGGCAACCTTCAAAGCGACTTTTCTCAATTTAGAACCTCAGGATATTTATAATATTATAATATTTTAAAGTATTTTCAGTAGAATAATAATATTTTAAGTTATCTAAGTGCCATTAATCTAATTAATATTAATCTAATTAATTATAATCTTATGAGATAAGTATATCCTCATAATAAATCATTAGTAATATTGCTAATAAATATCTTTTATAATACGCTAATTACAGGAGTTTTATAATGAACAGGATCTGGGGTTATATAAGCGGAATTCTGGCCATGTTTTTTTTTGGAATATCCAGTCCTATTAATAAGATAATGCTCTATGAAATGGACCCCCTGGTTATTGCTGCTTTCACCTATTTGATAGCAGGGATATTTCTATTTGCAATACGTTTATCGCCATTAAAAGAAAGAATACTTGATTTTATTAATCACGACTCAAATAGTGAGATTTTTATTTCTAAAAAAGATTATATCATCATCCTGTTAACTGCCATCTTCAGTTCCGTTATTGGCCCTATTGCATTCTTATACGGTTTGAGACAAACCAGTGCCATTGATGCCTCTCTTTTATTAAACACTGAAGTTTTGTTTATTATTTTTATGAGTTTTATCATCTTTAAGGATATCTTAAAGAGAAAAGATGTTTTTGGAATCTTTTTAATTGTATTAGGGGCCATAGTTTTAGCAACTAAAGGAGAATTTGATGAATTATTTGTTAATCAAAATTTCATCGGTAGTTTGCTTATAATAAGCGCTTCCTTTTTCTGGAGCGTGGATACGGTTTTAAGTAAATTTTTAAGTAATAAAAGAGACCTTATTTTAATATCAGCCCTTAAAAGTTCAATTGGAGGATTATTATTATTTTTAATCATCTTAATTATAGGTATTGATATCCTGGTACCTTATGATCTTTTATCCCTGCTCCTATTTACTGCCATTTTCAGTGTGGCTTTAGCCTTTATCGTGCTTTACTTTGCCTTAAGGGAAATCGGATCAAGCAGAGTAGGAGCCATTTTTCCTTTAGCATCTCTTTTTGGATCAGTTTCTGCTTTTCTAATATTAGGAGAATCATTCTCTATTTTAGAAATAATTTTTGGTAGTTTAATGCTTTTAGGAGTTTATATTCTTTACTGGGACCCTAAATTAAAGGGAAATAAAAAACCCCTTGCCCCTGCTAATGATAAAAATATTAAATAATTGATAATAATATTCAAATAAACTGATAATCCCTCTAAAAACCCATAGCTTAAATAATCATAATTAAAAGAATTGTGATTGGAATAAGCTAAGAGACAAATTAAAAAATATTCAAATCAATATATAAAGGTGTTAAAATGTCATTTTCTGATAATAAAATGTTAATCATGCCGGCAGTGGATATTAAAAATGGTAAGTGTGTACAGTTAGTACAGGGCCAACCCGGTACAGAACAGGTAATTATTGAGAATCCTCAAAAAGTAGCTCGCAAATGGCAAGATCTGGGAGCAGAGATTATTCATGTGATTGATCTGGATGGTGCCCTGGGGAACCGGGACAATATAAATATTGTACAGGATATTCTTAAAGAAGTCTCGGTACCTATACAATTAGGTGGAGGAATCAGAAATCAGGAATATGCTGAAAAGTTGCTGGATTCTGGAATTGAAAGGTTGATTTTAGGGACCATGGCCATTGAAAATCCAGAAATAATTTCTAACCTATCACAAGAATATGGAAAAGATCGTATAATGGTAGCGCTGGATAGTAAAGACTCGCTGGTAGTTATTAAAGGATGGAGGGAAAAAACCTCCCAAACAGCACCAGAACTGGGCAAGCTATTAGAAGCTAAAGGTGCAGGTAGCATCCTCTTTACCAATGTAAATGTGGAAGGACTCTTAGGAGGGTTCTATACTGAACCACTTATAGATTTATTAGATGCGGTTAATATTCCAGTGGTATACTCTGGAGGAATTACCTCTTTAGATGACCTCCAGAAGTTAAGAAAAACACAAGTAAAAGGAGTAGTGATTGGATCTGCTCTTTACAAAGGAAAAATTGATTTTGAAGAATCTTTGAAATTCCAGGATTAGAATTATAATGGAAATAACTCATCAAAGAATTATCCGCAGTTATTAAAAAAAGTTGGACATCCGGTTAATATTAAAGATATTTCCACTTGAGATGGTGAAAAATATGAATACGGTGATGGCTACAGGTACTTTTGACATAATACACCCGGGTCATGGTTTATTTTTAAAAGAAGCGAAAAAATTAGGGGGAGAAAACGCCAGACTGGTGGTGGTGTTGGCTAGAGATTCCACTGTTCGCTCCAAAAAACGAGTGCCTATCGTAAGTGAAACCCAGCGCTTGGAAGTAGTCAAAATGCTAAAACCAGTGGATGAAGCTTATTTAGGCAGCGAAACAGACATGTTTGAAATAGTAGAAAAAATCAAGCCAGATATAATTGCTATAGGCCCTGATCAAAAGTTCAGCATAATTGATTTGGAAAAATCCCTTGAAAAAAGAGGTCTTAATTGTGATGTAAAAAGAGTAAGTAAATATAGAAAAGCCACACTTGATAGTTCCTGTAAAATCATAAAAAAGATAAAAGAAATGAAATTCGATGAAAAAGCCTTTAAAAATTGTTAATATATATAGAAATATTCTATAAAATGGAATTACCTATAATTTAGGTATTATTTGAGGTAAATTTTCTTATTTTATTAAATATAAATGGTAAAAAAATTATCTTTTTTATTAAAATCACAGTATATGAATTTCTATTTCAGGAAAAACCTATTTAATGAAATGATAATCTTTAATTATATACTAAAATATAATTTAATCTGGTGAAAAAATGTTAAAAGTAGGTATTATTGGTGCAAGTGGTTATACTGGAGGCGAACTTCTTAGATTCTTACAAAATCATCCCCAGGTAGAAATTGTAGCCGTAACTTCCCGCCAATATCATGAAACCCCGATTAAAAAGATACATCCCCATTTAAGAGACAGTGATTTAGTATTCAAAGATATAGCTGCAAGTGCTATGGACGCAGACTTAATATTTACTGCGACTCCTCATGGAGCATCAATGAAACTGGTTCCTGAAATTTTGGAAACCGGGACCAGGGTTATTGATTTAAGTGGAGATTATCGCTTTGATGATGTTAAAACATATGAAAAATGGTATGGTTTTTCTCATGAAAACCCTCAAGAGGCAGTTTATGGGCTACCTGAACTTTATCGGGAGGAAATAAAAAAAGCCAATCTAGTTGCAAATCCTGGATGCTTTCCTACAGGAGCTTTAATGGCTACTTTACCTCTTGCAAAGGAAAAAATCGTGGAAAATGTAATAATAGACTCTAAAACAGGAGTCAGTGGTGCCGGGATAACCCCCACCTCAGTTACCCATTATCCTAATTGCAGTGATAATGTGACTCCCTATGCCATTATTACCCACCGTCACATGCCTGAAATTGAACAGGAACTTAGTAAAATATCCCCGGTAAAAGTTTCTTTTACCCCTCATCTGGTTCCAGTGATAAGAGGTATTTTAACCACGGTGCATACCTTTTTAACTGAAGAAATTAGTAGTTCAGAGCTGGAATTAATTTACCAGAAGTATTTCCAGAAAGAACCATTTGTTAGAATACTGGAAGAAGGAGAAATACCTGCTTTAAGTGCAGTTAGGGGTTCAAATTACGCCCATGTAGGTTCTTTCCAGATTGATCAGCATGGAAGAGCTGTAATTATATCTGCCATTGATAATCTGGTAAAAGGTGCATCCGGGCAGGCCGTGCACAACATGAATTTAATGTGTGGATTTGATGAAAAAGAATCCCTGGATATTTATGGTATGCACCCTTAATTAATTTCCCCGGAAAAATGTGGAAATTAAGGGATAGAATATCCCTAATTATTTTTTATAGAATTTTTATTTATTCTTAATTTCTGCACCACTTAAAAACATCAAATAAGTATATGTATTATAAAAAATCAAAAACTTAATGATAAGATAAAAAATATGTTTTTTAAATTTTTTTAAAATGAAATTTATATAATTATATTCAAATACAAAATAAGGATAATAAGGTGTTTTAAATGAAAACGGTGGTCTTGTACTATTCCCGAAGTAGAAAAACTGCTTCAGTAGCTGAAACTATTGCTCAGGAACTTTCAGCAGATATAGTAGAAATAAAAGATTTGAAAGACAGATCTAGTTTTTTTAGCTACTTAAATGCTTCGATTGATGCTTTAAGGGAAAATAAAACTAAAATAAGCCCTGAAAATATAGATCTAAGCGATTATGGCCTGATATATATTGGTTCACCTACCTGGGCAGGTAAACCTGCTCCGGCTATGCTGAGTTTAATTGACAGTTGTGATTTTCAGGGCAAAGATGTGATCCTGTTTACTACTATGGGTAGTCAAGGTGGGCGCACGGTTATAAAAAGAATGCAAGAAAAAATAAAAGCCAGAGGCTCACGAATGGTTAATTTCTTAATCATAAAAACCGGGGGTAAAGAAATAAGTGAAATAAAAGAGGATACCCGGAAAAAAATTGATGAATTAGACCTTAAAATTTATGGAATTTAACAATAACAAACCAGGAAAATCCAAATAAAAAAAAAAAAATGGGATCTGATAAACGGTGATTCAATGATAGAACGGATTTTAGAAAATTACAAGCCATTAATTGCAATCCCGGTGGCCATAGTAATAATTGCCTTACTATTAATTGCATTTAATGGTTTAAATCAGGGAATTGATCTAAAAGGAGGATCTATAGTAGATTTAAATTTAGAAACCCCTATTTCAGCAAGTGAATTAGAATCAGTGATAAAGGAAGGTCTTGATATTAACGAAGTAAAAGTATCATCCATTAATTCTGAAGAAGCTTCCATTGAAATTGGGACTGATACAGATGTAGTTACCTTAACTAATATCCTCCAAGGTAAAGCAACAATTAGCAGTTTTAAATCCATAGGACCTGTTTTAGGACAAGAAGCTCTAAATCAAGTGTACTGGGCATTGGCGTTTGCTTTTTTATTCATGTCCATCACAGTATTTATCATATTTAGAACTTTCGTCCCTTCCATGGCAGTTATTCTGGCCGGGCTTTCGGATATAATAATAGCAGTGGGAGGAATGTCCTTATTTGGTATACCTCTATCCATTGCATCAGTAGGGGCACTGCTAATGCTTATTGGTTTTAGTGTGGATACAGACATACTTCTCACCACCAGATTGATTAAACAAAAAAAAGGTACGGTAACTGAAAGATCCATTGATGCAATTAAAACTGGTTTAACCATGTCTATAACTGCTATTGCAGCAATGGCATCATTATACATTGTTACCATCGTTTTTATACCTCAAGCAGATGTATTGAGTAATATAGCTGCGGTATTGATAATTGGTCTGACTGCAGATATTTTCATTACCTGGCTTATGAATTTAGGAATACTGCGCTGGTATCTGGAGGTTCGAAGATGAAAAATAAAGGATTTTCAGAATTCATTAAAGATCGCCGGGTAATTTTATTCATAATCCTGGTGATTGGAAGTTTATTTGCCATATCCACTTTAGGTATCCAGCAGGGTCTGGACCTGAAAGGAGGATCATTAATCCAGATAGAATTAGAAGAACCAGTGGACACGGCCACCATGAATACAGTGACCAGTGTTCTGGATAGGCGTTTAAATATTTTCGGAGTAAGAGATGTTATAGTTCGAGCCAGTGGGAATCAAAATGTTCTGGTAGAAATTGCCGGGGTTCAGCCCAATGAGGTATCAGAAATTATAGGATCTCCCGGAAAATTCGAAGCAAAAATTGGAAATGAAACTGCTTTAAGAGGTACCGATATTGTAAATGTGCAGCCTTACCAGATTACAGGGACCCAATGGTCTGTACCATTTAAAATATCCACCGAAGGTGCACGTGAATTTGCAGAAATTGCCCGGGGAAAAGCAGGACAACCAGTGGATATGTACCTTGATGATGAATTAATATCCTCACCAGAATTAGATCCTGGTCTGGCAACAGGTACTGCTTCTACTGAAGTTCAGATAACCGGAACTGAACCTACCAGGGAACAGGCTGAAATTAAGGCCAAAGAAATCCAGACCGTGTTACAATCTGGTGCCCTTCCAGTTCAGGTTAGAATTGTGGGAGTTAGTAGTGTTTCTGCTGAGTTGGGAGAAGAATTTGTGCAGGGAGCTTTAATAGCCGGTTTGCTGGCAGTTATAGCCATATCTGCCATTATCCTCATCAGATACAGGGCCCCTATACTGGTAATACCTATCATGTTCACTGTTTTAGCTGAGGTGATATTGATACTGGGATTTGCATCTATCATCCGTTGGAACATGGATCTAGCTGCTCTAGCAGGGATTATCGCTGCAGTGGGTACTGGTGTTGATGATCAGATAATTATCACTGACGAAGTCCTAAAAGGCCGTAGAGTAAAAGAAAGAAGAAGTTCGGGAACACGTATGAAAATCAAGAATGCATTCTTCATTATTTTTGCTGCAGCCAGTACTTTAATTGCGGCCATGTTACCTCTAGCCTATGTAGGGTTTTCCCGAGGTTATACTGGTATTGGAGTCCTTTCTGGTTTTGCATTCACTACTATAATTGGTGTTGTAATAGGAATACTGATTACCCGACCAGTATATGCAAAATTCATTGAAACCATGATGGATATCAAAGGTCAAAAGTGAGTAATCTAAAAAATTAGATTACTCCTATTTTTTAAATTTAAATTTTTTTTATCTTATTTTTTTAAAAATCCGGCAAAAATGATACTTCATTAAATAACTATTTTATTCTGAATATCTGAATTAAAGAGTATTTTTAAATAAAATAACATTCAATGTGGTTTAATTTTAAAAATAGCTCTTATTATTAAGTTTAATATAAACTAAATTTTATATGGAATCAGTATAATATAGTCTTATAATATTATTCTGTAGAAATTTAATGGGGCGCACTATGAAAAAGCCAAAGGAGATGAAGGTTAAGCCCATCAAAAATGGGACTGTAATTGACCACATTACTGCCAATAAAGCACTTAATGTATTGAGAATACTGAATTTACCTGATAAAAAAAGCAAGGTGACGATTGCTATCAATGTACTTTCACCAAATATGGGAAGTAAAGATATAGTAAAAATTGAAAACAGGGAACTTTATTCCAGCGAAGTAGATCAAATAGCACTAATTGCCCCTAATGCAACCATAAACATTATTAGAGATTATGAAATAGTAGAGAAAGGGAAAATTCAACTTCTAAATGAAATAAAAGGGTTATTAAATTGCCCAAACCCTAATTGTATCACCAACACCGGTGAACCGGTTATAAAACGGTTTTATGTTATAAAAAAGCAGCCGGTTATTTTAAGGTGTCACTATTGTGAGAGAATTGTAGAAGAAGATGAAATTGAGTCCCAGTTCTAAAGTATTCAGATAACTTAAAAAAAATATTTTTTTATTAAATATGATATATTGTCCTGGTAAAAATATCCTTTAAAGTTTATTGGGCCTGGTTTTCAATAAGGAAACCCGCCAGTCTTTTAGCCAGAGCAATTATGGTCAAAATAGGAGGGGCGCCGGGGGCCAGTGGAAGAACACTAGCATCAGCCACAAAAAGACCTTTTATTTTGGTTTCAAGATTTTCATCAACTGTTTTACCAATAGGAGCAGTTCCGCCCGGATGAGCCCCCCGGGGATGAGTTGAAACTATAGTGTCTGGTTTTACACCTGCAGCAGAAAGAATAGATCCTGCTACTGCGGATCCTTCTGCTAAAAATCTGACATCCTGCAGAGTATTATATTTGATTACTCTTTCGGTGGTTATCCTGCCTGAAAATTCATCCTTAATTTTTACCATTAAACCCAGGATATCTCTATCATGGGCCCCTTTTTTTTTAAGTTTTTGGGAGATAAAAGTGGAAAAATGAGGGGCTAAAATAAAATTATCACCTTCAATTAGGGCATTCATGGTTACTTCTTCATTGAAGCCCACCCCCTCTAAAATACCTCCCACTGTAACAAAGGTATCCATGAAAAAAGAATCTCCTGCTTCAATGCCTGATTTTTGAAGTATTCTGGCAGTTTCAATTGCACCGGCAGCAAGCACAACCTGATTTGAATTTAAAGTAGAGGTTTTTTCAAAATCTGCGAAAGCATCCTGCCTGGAGCTAATATTTACCCCTTTGATGGTATCCTCTTCAATAATAAGGTTATTAACCTCAGTATTAAAAATAAGATTTGCCCCGGCCTTTTGAGCCTGTTTAACAAAGTCCATAGAGGTCCATTTTGCATCCCGAGGGCATCCAAAAGCACATTTTCCACAGGGTTTACATTCACCAGGGCGAATAAATTTAGGCATGGGGATAACATCCAAATTCAGTGCCCTGGCTGAATCCATTAAAATTTTAGTTCCATCCCCCTGATGGGAATCAGGTAAAGGTTTAACACCTAATTCCTGCTCTGCATCTGATAGTTGAGAGGATATATCAATACCCATGGAATGAAGCTCTTTCTGGAGAACTCTAACCCCATTGCCAGCAGCAACCATAGTTGAACCACCACCACAGGTGGTTTTTAATAGATTCAGGCCATAATCAGTAGGATCATAATTATGAAAAGCATTTTTAGTTTTAATTAAAGGGCCTTTTTCAATTAAAGTGACTGATAATCCAGATAAAGCTAGTTCTTTAGCAACAGTAGCTCCTCCTGCTCCAGATCCTACTACTATAATCATATATATCCTCCGTTATTATATTAACACGGATATCGATAAAATAGTTTAATATAATGCTTCTTTAATGTTATTGCTATCTTTCAAAGTTTTTGAGTTTCAATTGAATTATTTATTCCATTAATGATATGGCCCGGGTGGGGCAGGAAGATATGCAAAAACCACAACCAATGCATTTTTGATTATCAATATCAATGTCCCAATCATCCATGATACAAATTGCATTCACCGGGCATAAGGAAACACAAGCTCCACATTCAAAGCATTTTTCACTATCTTTTTTTACCACTTTCAATACCGGTGTGACTTCAATACCCTTTTCTTCCATGAAAATTATGCTTTCTGATTCCTGGGGTCCACTGATATCCACCAGCATTTTACCCCCTCGTGGGGAAATATTGGCTTTTAGAATATTAAAATCAATATCATACAACTTCATGGTATCTGAAATAATGGATTTATTGATTATGCTGGGTAAAAATCTTAACCACGCTTTCATGATGATTCCTCATTAATTATTTTTTCCCTATCAAACGGGATATATCTTCTGCAGTTATCATACCTTTAACTTTACTGTCTTTATCCACTATAGGAAGTCCGGATATATTGTGTTTATCTATTCTACGAGCAATTATATCCACAGATTCATCTTCCCGGGCAATTATAACTTTTCTGGTCATAACTTCTTCCAATTTTGTTTTCCCCCGGGCAACAGCATCGGCAATATCCCATGATGTCACAATACCTGCTAATTTTCCCCTACTATCTACCACCGGAAGATGATTGATATTGTTTTCCACCAGTTTTAAGGCTACTTCCTTAACCGGGTCAGTGGGATGGGTTATGATTACCGGTTTACTTTCTATGTCCCTTACCATTTTAGAAGGTTTGCTGATATTCAATGGTTTTACTATCTGCCCTTGATTTGGAAGCATTTTAACTGGAGAGGATAAGAAAAAATCTCCTTTTTCAATCCATTTTTTTAGTTGTTCTGCCACCAGCGTAGCTCTTTTATGAGACGAAAGGGGAGAGGTAGGTACCTCCATTCCATTAATTTCAATTTTCCCCGATTTCAATTCTTTATAATTTGTTTCCTTAATAACCGGGCGGCTTCTTCTAGGAACACCATAATCAAATATGCGGCATTTGATATCCTCATCACTTATAGATGTTCTAAGGGCTATCTCCTCATTTAATACAGGAATAGGTACACCGGCACCCACATAAAGGGTAGGGCCATAACGAGGCATGGTCCCCCCTCTAACATAGTCCGGATCCATTTTCTTAAGGTCACCTTTAAGCATCAAGGTACCAGAAGGAGTTAAAGGTACTCCCTTATGACGATCTGCCTGAGTAAAATGCTGAGTCCCCTCCCCAATGATATATCCTTCCGTTCCACAGAGGAATATTCTGCTACCTATCCCTAAAGTCTGCAGATAAGGATCATTTATCAAAGGACTCAATTCTCCAGCACTGGAATAGGTCACATTACCAAAATTAGGAAGAAGTGTCCCCATATAAGTATATAAAGTTTCTTCTGTGGAATTTACAGCCACAGCATAGTTCTGGTAACAGTTCCGGGGATTTATCATGGTGGCCTGGTTTATGTTATCCAGGGTTATATGAGTTTTAATTTTTTTAAGAGGATAACAGTCAGTCCCATATGCTTCTGCTATTAATTCTATTTCTTTGCCCCTTATTAAATCTTCAATGACATGAGCCCCACCATAATCTAATCCAATATCAGGGTTCTGGTTGATTTGAGTTGCCCCCAGATAGGAATCAACTGCAGCTAATCCAGAATATGCCTCCACCCCATTCAGATATGTTTTAGTCATTTTTACAGGAGGATCGCTATGACCAAAGTTTAAAAAGGCTCCAGAAGAACACATTGCACCAAATGTTCCAGTAGTTACCACATCAATTTCATGGGCAGCGGCTTTACTACCATTTTGCTGAACTATTTGAGTCATTTCAGCTGCAGTAGCCACTACAGCTTCGCCTTCTTTAATTTTCTGGTTAATCTCTTCAATTGTTTTCAAATTTACCACAACCGGTGCTAATGCTCTTTAAAAAATTTTATCATTATAATATAATTACCAAATCAAATAAGGGATATGAGGGCTTAAAACCCAATGAATATAATTTTTCATATCAAATAAACATCATTCATGAACTAATATAATTTTAATTATTCCCTATATTAAAGTGTTGAATTTCCAACCATTAAAATATATTTTTTAAATAAAATAAAAATATTTAAATCTATAAATGACCTTTTTGAATTATTTAAATCCAAAAATAACAAAATAGGGTTTAGAATCCTTTTAAATATAAATTAATAGTTTAGAATGTCTTAATCATTCCCTAAATAGTCCTTATTAAAAATTAATAAAAGGATAATCTATTTTAAATATTGATTTTAAAAAAATTTACAAGATTATATTAATAATATAAACAACCATATATGACACGAAGTACCTTAATTAATTGGCAATAAAATGGGAGATATTATGAAAAATCAGCTGGATATTGATTTATTTACCAAAATTATAGCTTCAATTGAAGAAAATGCGGATTATGTTGATATTAGAGCAGGTAGTGGAGACAGCACATCCATTTTAATGAAAGATGGTCAAATCCAGGAAATAAAATCTGGTTTCGATTTAGGGGGAAGAGTGAGAGTGCTTAAAGATGGTGCCTGGGGCTTTGCCTATACCAGTGATTTATCTAAAATAGAAAAAACAGCTAATCATGCCCTTAAATTAGCAAATTCTTTAAAAAGTGATGTGGAATTAGTACCTGCCCCTGCAATTAAGGATCATGTGAATTCGCCCGCTGATTTACTCCCCTCCACTATTTCTACTGAAGAAAAAAAAGAATTAATAAAAGAAGCAAATAATTCTGCCAGCTTAGATAAGGTGGTAAGTACCACGGTAAATTACGTTGATATGGAATCTGAAAGTGTTTTTTTAAGTTCAGAAGGTTCAGAAATAACCATGGAAGAATCTAAAGTAGGTTTGTTCCTTAATGCAGTTGCTTCATCTGGAGAAATGATTCAATTTGGTCATGGGAGCTTAGGTGGTGCAAGAGGATTTGAAGTTCTAAAAAATGCAGATATTGAAAAATTTGGACGTAAAATCGCACAAAAAGCTGTGAGACTTCTTGAGGCAAATAAACCTCCGTCTGGAAAATTCCAGGTATTAACTGATTGTGAATTAACCGGCGTTTTTATCCATGAAGCACTGGGTCATGCTGCTGAAGCAGACCTTATACTGCAGAATGATTCCATACTAAAAGATAAGATGGGAGATCGTATTGGATCAGATATGGTAACCATTATTGATGATGCCAGCATGGATGCTTTTGGTTACTATGCCTATGATGCCGAAGGAACCCGGACGGCTGAAAATGTACTGGTGGATAAAGGTGTACTAAATTCGGTTTTAAGTTCCAGGGAAACAGCTTCTAAATTAAATATCAAATCTTCAGGAAATGCCCGTTCTATAATTAGCGAGCAACCCATAGTTAGAATGAGCAATACTTATCTAAAGCCCGGAGAACTTAAATTTGAAGAATTATTAGAAGATATGAAAAATGGAATTTATCTTAAAGGGTCTCGTGGAGGTCAGGTTGATACCGGTAAGGGCATATTCCAATTTAATGCAGCAGAATCATTCCAAATAGAAAATGGAGAAATTAAAAATCTTTTAAGAGATGTTTCGCTCTCGGGAAATATTTTAGAAACTTTATTAAAGGTAAATGGTGTTGGATCTGATTTTAAAATGAGTATAGGTTTTTGTGGTAAATCCGGTCAAACCGCTCCTGTGGGGGATGGTGGGCCACATGTAAGGATAAGTGAAGCCATGGTAGGGGGTGCTCAGTAATGATCTCATCTCAAGAAGGAAATTTTTTAATAAAATTGGCTAGAAATGCAATTGCAACATATTTAAATGAAAAGAAGGTTATTGATATACCCATTGATACTCCTGATTCTCTAATGGAAAAAAGAGGTGCTTTTGTTACTATTAATGAATCTGGAAATCTAAGAGGGTGTATCGGGTACTCTGAACCAATAAAACCTCTCGTTAATACCGTTATTGAAGTAGCCATCTCTGCTGCTACTTCTGATCCTCGTTTTTATCCCTTAAAAAAAACTGAACTTGAAAAAATAACTTTAGAAGTAAGTGTTTTAAGTAAACCCCATCTTATACAGGTTACTGAACCTCAGGAATATTTAGAAAAAGTTAAAGTAAGTGAAGACGGCCTGATAGTAGAAAAAGGGTTTAATAAGGGATTACTTCTTCCCCAGGTTGCTAGTGAATGGGGTTGGGACTCGGAAGAGTTATTATGTAATACCTGTATGAAAGCAGGTTTATCTCCTGATTGCTGGTTAGATTCCGATACAAAAGTATATAATTTCCAGGCTCAAGTTTTCCAGGAAAAAGAATAGTAAGATAAAGATAAAAATATGGCCGAATAACGGTTACATTATATGCCAGCGGGAACATACGAAAGATATAGTTTTAATTTATTCCCCTTTATTAATAAATAATTGAATTTTTCAATTACGGTAAAATTTAAAGAAAATATCAATTAATAAATTCTTGAGATTTAAATGAAATATTACTATTTATAAAATATTTACCAAATATAAAATAGAGTGATTTAATGCTTATTCCCACAATTCCCACAACAGATGAACTTCTGGATAAAGGTTTCAGGAGAGCCAAAAAAGCGGCTGGTTTAGTAAGGACCTCCAAGATTCCAAGATATAAAAAATCAAAAAGGATTGAAGAAACCAGAGTTATAACTGCCTGTCAGGTTATCAAAGATAGGATAAAATTAATTTTAGATCGTGTGCCTGATATTGAATCTTTGCCCGAGTTTTATCAGGACTATATAGACGTGGCTGTAGGTGTTGACCCTATGAAACAAGCACTTGGTGGTTTGAACTGGTCTATGGGAATCATAACTCAGCTTGAAAAAGATTATGCGTCTCGTATACGGCGTTCACCCCCTGAAAAAGCAGCTCAACTTAGAAAACAAGCCTTTGGTAGGGTATCTTCTGTGGTTAATAAAATTGGCGATGATTTAAATTTTTTAGATTTTGCCAAGCAGAAACTAAGAAACATGCCCACTGTTGATTTTGATGCCACCACGGTGGTCATAGCCGGATTTCCCAATGTAGGTAAATCCACTCTTCTACGAAAACTAACTACTGCTGAACCTAAAGTAGCTGATTACCCCTTTACCACTAAAGGTATTCAGATTGGTCATTTAGAGAGGAAATGGAAAAAAATTCAAATAATAGACACTCCTGGATTACTGGATAGACCCATAAAAGACATGAATAATATTGAACTCCGGGCCATGGTGGCCCTGGAACATCTGGCAGATGTGATTTTATTTATATTCGATGCATCAGAAAGTTGCGGTTACCCCCTGGAAAGTCAATTTAATCTTTTAAAAGAAGTGGAAAAGGTTTTTAAAACCCCTGTTATCTGTCTATTTAATAAAATGGATTTAACAGATAACATTAAGTATTTAGAACAATACATTAATAAAGTGGAAAATCCCTTGATGATTTCTGCCTCCCAGGGTACGGGGGTTTCAGAAATAATTGAAAGGCTGGAGGAATTTGGTGAACGATAAGAAAAAATTAGAAAGACAAATCGAAAAGCAAAAAGATAAATTAGAAAAAGGAAGAACTGTTGCAGAAAAAATGATGGATGACATGGTTAAGAGCATAAAAGAAATGCAGGGTGACCTGGAGAGAAAAATTTCCGAGTATACTGAAGCAGTACCTGAAAAACCTTATATGGATCTAATTGAAACTGAAGATATGATAGTGGTTAAAACTGATCTTCCAGGGGTTAACAAAGAAGATATAGGAATAGAACTCACTGAAGATAAGTTAACAGTTTCAGCTACTTTCAAAGAAGAAATAGAAATAGAAGAATCCAATTACATTAAAAAAGAACGGAAGTACGGTCAGGCTATGAGACAGATAACCCTCCCTGCAGAAGTCAAAGTAGAAGAAGCCAGTGCCAAGTTTGATAACGGTGTCTTAAGCATTGAATTACCAAAAGTGGAAGTAAAAACAAAATTCAATGTGGAAATTAAATAGATAACTAATATAACAGGGGATAAAACCCCTTTTTTAGTATTTTAATTAAAATTAGGTCCTGCAATTTGAATTTATTAAATTTAATTTAAAGGTTTTAGCACTTCTAATTATAAAAAATTTATTTTTTAAATATAAAAATAATTAATAACGAACTTTACCAATGTGTCTGGTGTTTCCAGGGTCTTCTCCATTATAATGGGCCAGATAATAGGTGAACCATTCTAGTGGAATTACCAGGACAAAGGGAGATAAAATATTATTAATGTTACTATAATCCTGCATCCTGAAAATAATATTTTTAGTGCCTAAATTTTCACAAAATTGAATGCCCTTCAGGGTAACTTTATCACCAGGATATCCTGCATCTAAAAACATTACAGGAACATTTTTTTCCACTCTTTCTATTAAACCATGCCGGAATTCCCCGGAATATAGTGGACAGGCATGTTTTAAAGCCCCCTCCATTAACATGGTCATGGCCAGTTTATAGGCCAAACCATAGTTTGGTCCACTCCCCATACAGTAAAAAATATCCTCATCTTTAAGTTCTAATGCCCTTTTCTTATTATCTTCTCTGGTAGTTTTGATTAATTCCTCCATTAAAGAAGGGATATTATGGAGTTCTTTTAAAATTTCTCTAGAGGTACTTGAATCCTGTGCCTCAAATAAAAGTTTATAAAGACACATAAGTTGGGTGATGTACGTTTTAGTTCCAAGAATAGCTTTTTCCCGACCACACCGGGTAAGAATAGCTTCTTCTGATTCCTTCATCATGGAACTATCCTCTTCATTGGTAATGGAAATTGTTTTTAAGTTTAAATCATTTGCTTTTCTTAAAGCAGCCAGTGTATCAGCAGTTTCACCAGACTGGGAAGTAAATATTACTCCGGTGTTTTCCAGGTCAATATTTTTATGATAATAAAATTCATAACCAGTGTAAACATCCACATTAGAATCTACAACCATGTTTATGGCATCTTTAGCAGAATAACATGTAGATAATGAACTCCCACATCCTACCAGGAATATACGGTCCATTTCAGCTAATTCTTCTGATATTTGTTTAAGATGAGAATTTTCAGCCTTTAAGGTTTTTATAAGAGACCGCGGTTGTTCTAATATCTCTTTTTGCATTTCATATTCCATGATTATTACCTTCAGATGATAGTATTAAAATATTGTGATAAACAAAATCGTGAAAAGTTAATTTATTTAATTAAATATTAATAGTTTTGTAGAGTCGGGCTATACAGTCTGCAGTCCTGGCTGCTTCTACTGCATCCGGAGCAAGAAGGCATATTATCGGTTCTTTACCCCAGGCACCTTTATGGTAAATAACATCAGGAACCTGCCCTAATTTTTTGATTGACTCTTTTACTCCCCAGGGGATGGTTCCGCCTTCTATGATGCTTATGTCTTCTGGTTCCTGATTACGATCATAAGAAGAAACCAGAAGCCCTAGTTTTTTACATATCTTGATTATAAGGGGATCGTATCTTAGATTAATAGCACTTCTCTTTTGGGAATCGTATTTTAAAATATTCAAAACCATACGGGCCATGTGAGAAGAAGCCCCAAATTCAGGATCCATGCATACTATTACCTTATTGTGGGCTGTGGTTATTCTGCCTGGAAATCCTGCCACATCTTCTATATTTCTTGCATTTTTTCTAGCCATAACCAGATTGGTTCTGACTTCAGGTACCAGTTGAGCGAAATCCTCAGAATCTTTTAAAATTTTAATGGCCTTTTTAAGGTTCTCTAATTCCATGTTACTACTATAAATTTAATTAAATATAACTATTTGCATGAAATAAATTAAAAGATAAAGGGATAACATGTATACTCAAATTTTATCAGTGAGGTATTATGAATTATGTACATAGGAATAATCTTAGTAAGGGGAGGTTCATGATGGAAAAGGTTAGTACATTTAAAGGTATAAGTGGACAGTTAGGGGCTTTTAAAAAGGAAGTAGCATCTGCAGAAAATGTAGTATTTGCAGGAGTACCGGGCGTTTGCACTCCCTTTGCCCAGCTTTTAGCTTATGCTATACGGGATAAGAAAACTTATTTTATACCAAATACTGAAATTGAAAATGCACGGAAAATGAAATTGACTGATTATGGAATTGAATTAGGAAGTTTATCTCAATTTGAAGCAGATGTTATGGTTATACTTGGTGGTTTGGCCATGCCTCGAATTGGTTCTGAAATTTCAGCCGTGCAGGAATTAATTAAAAAGAGTGTAAATAATGAGTGTTCTATAATAGGTGTCTGTTTCATGGACATTTTTAGAAAAAGTAGTTGGGACCATAAAATCAAATTTGACTCAATAATTAATGTAGATATGGAAGGATATGTGCTGGAATAATCATGATTATGAAACATAATAATTTAAAAACCGTGGGGATGGAAAAAGGACAGCTATATGAAACCATTATTTCTTCCATGAGTACAAATAGGGAAAAAAATGCAGCTCCCATAGGGGTTCTATGTAAAAGTGAAGAGGAAGTAGTGGTATACCTTTATCAGGGAAGCCATACCCATAAAAATATATCTAATTCCGATTATTTTGTGGTAAACTTAACCACAAACCCCTTATTATTAACAGAGTGTACCCTGGGGGATTTTCCAGCAGATTATTTCTATGAATTTAAAGGAAATCCTGTTTTAAAAGAAAATGATGCCTTTTTCATTTCCAGGGTTATTAAGAAAAAAGAGCTGGTTCATGAAAATGAATTAGGTTCTTCCCCCATGACTGTGGTCACCGCAAAAGTAGAAGAAATTGTGAAAAATAAAAAAGTCATCCGACCTTTAAATAGAGGTATTTATGCAGTGATTGAATCATTAATACATTTTTCCCGGTTAGAAATAGGGGATGCGAAAACCAGGGAAAATCTTTATCTTAAAATAAAGGAAATGGACAGAGTAGTCCGTAGAGTAGGTAGTGCCAGTGAAAAAAAAGCCCTGCAGGAAATACTAAATGCCATACATGAAAAATATAATAATCTGGATGAAAAAAAGTAAATTGGGAGTTTCAGAATATAATCTCTTTTATTACATCCACCAGCTGGAATTTATTCCCATCAAAGAGACCCTGGTCACTTATTTTTAGTTCAGGAATAACCAGCAATGCTAAAAATGACAGGGTCATAAAGGGAGATTCCAAAATACACCCCATATCTTTAACCAGGCCCTGAAGTTCTTTTAGATGGAAAATAGCTTTTTTACCCGGTTGATTGGTCATTAATCCAGCTATAGGCAATTGAAATATTTTTTCAGATTCTTTTGAAATTGCAGAGAGACCTCCACCATTTTTCCTAACCAATTCCACAGCACGAGACATGTAATCTTCATGGCTTCCTACTACCACAATATTATGAGAATCATGGGCTACACTAGAAGCCAGAGCTCCCTCTTTTATTCCAAATCCTTTAACAAATGCATTGGACATTTTATTTCCCCCATATCTATCTATCAGGGAAATTTTTAACACATCCGAGGTTAGGTCAGGAATTAGTATTCCACCTTTAATTTCTAAATCCGCCTGGGACTCATGAGTTATTATCTGGCCATCTTCCACCTGGATAACCCTGACCCGGGCCTTAGACCCGGGGGAAAAAATATTAAAATCAGATGGTTTTTTAGGGGTAAAATTAAAGCTGCTTTTTAAGGAGGCAGAATTAGCCTTAAATAATGATTTACCATTCCTGGCCACCAGCTTACCCCCAATATATACTTCCTGAACATTGAAGTTCTCCAGATTATCAACTTTAATAAAATCTGCCAGTCTACCAGGACTTATAGCACCCATAGGTAGTGAATAATGATTTGCAGGGTTTATAGTGGCCATCTGTATAGCTTTAAAAGGATCCATTCCTAATTTTATTGATTTTTTAATCAATATATCCATATGTCCTTTTAGTAAATCTTCCAGGTCTTTATCATCACTTACTAAGAATTCTCCCCCAGCCTTCCATAATGATTCCAGGTTTTGAGCAGAGGAACCCTCCCGTATCATGATTTTCATTCCCAATTCTTTTTTTTCCCGGGCTTCTTCCAGAGTACTGCATTCATGATCAGTACTTATACCCACCGAGGCATATTTGCATAGATCTACTCCAGATAGGAGTGGTGCATGCCCATCAACAGGTTTATGATGTTTATGGGCGATTTCGATCTTTTTTAAAACTTCTGGATCATCATGGATCACCCCCGGGAAATTCATCATCTCACCTAAAGCCACGATTTCATCTTTTTGCATTAAAGATTCTATTTTCTGGGGAGAGATGGCTGCGCCAGATGTTTCAAAGGATGTGGCAGGTACACAGGAAGGCGCTGTATAGAAAAACCTTAAAGGAATCGTGGATGAATCTCCAATCATATAATCAATACCCTCTATTCCCATAACATTGGCAATTTCATGGGGGTCTGCCACCACTCCCACTGTACCATGGGGTACAACAGCCTGGGCAAAAAAAGCAGGGGTTAGCATGGAACTTTCAATATGTATATGGGCATCAATTAATCCCGGGATGATTATCCCTTCAAAGTCACCTTTTATTTTGTTTACACAACTTATAATTCCGGATTCAATTTTAATTTCTGCAGGATAAATTTCCCGGGTGAATACATTCAAAATATTTCCTTTAATCAATTTATGGTCCCCTCTTTCTTAGATAATAGAATAAGTAAAGTTTTTTAATTTTTATTCCTTAGAAGGTAATTGTTTAATTAAATATTTAATTTTTAATCCTTTAAAAGAATATAAAAATTATCAGGTAAATATAGATCCGATTTAATAATAATAATAAATAAAAATATATTAAGTGAATTTCCCTGCATACGGTCTAAATTTTTATAATTAAAAATCAGAAGAAGAAATGCAGTCTAATCTATTTTTAAGATATGAAGATGTTAAAAAAGAGTGTTGTTAATTTTATGTATCATTAATTTTATATTTGACCCTTAATTCACGGGATAATATTGGATTTATAGTTCCAGATTATTTTCATATTACAGTGGATTTATTGCTCTAATAATCCTATTGATTTCTCTGTACCTTCTATTTAAAGTTTCCAGTAGAAAAGAAGTTTGATTATTAAATAAAAAATTAAAATGGAAATAATAATATTTCCAATAAGCCCTATTGGTTTTATTTATCTGCATTTAATTGATTATAAAGAATAGGTAAAAATGCCCCTACATCGGTAACTATACTTACAACCTGAGCACTTCCCCTATCTGCAAGTTTAGTAACTGTAGCTGGATTAATATCAACGCATATGCTTTTAACTTGAGAAGGCAGTATGTTACCCGTGGCGATGGAGTGCAACATGGTTGCAATCATGATGACCATGTCCACCTCCTGTGCATATTTTCGCATGGCATCCTGGGCCTCTATAACATCAGTTATGACATCAGGTAGGGGACCATCATCCCGAATAGAACCTGCTAAAACAAAGGGAATGTCATTTTTAACACATTCATACATAATCCCCTCTTTTAAGACTCCTTTTTCCACTGCTTTCTTGATGGAACCTGCTTTATTAATTTCATTAATAGCATTGATATGGTGACGGTGTCCTCTAGCCACTGCTTCACCACTTTTTACACATATCCCTAAAGAAGTTCCTAAAAGAGCATTTTCTATATCATGAGTAGCCAGGGCATTTCCTGCAAATATAACGTCTATATATCCTTCCCTTATCATTTTAGACATTATAGGTGCAGATCCAGTATGTACAATAGCCGGGCCACCTACAATGGCAATTTTTCCACCTTTTTCTTTAATTTCTTTAATTTCAGTAGCAATTTTATTTATGATGGACATTATGGGTTTTTCTGACGATACATCACTTCCCATGAATTCGAATACACCTTTTTTGCCTCTAGGCCTTTCGGGAGGGGTTACCCTGATACCCTCTCTTCCTACCACTACCATTTCACCTTTTTTTATACGGCCAATAGGTCGGCAATAGGCTTTTTGATTGTGAGTATCCACCACAATCATACAATCCATTTCGATATCCTCCACCAATAACCACTCACCCTGGTATCTTATATGAGTGGTGTGATTGGTGGTAGAATAGAATTCAGAAGGTACTACTCTGTCTTTTTCTGATTCTTTTAATTTTGCATCTTTAATCTCAGCAATAGATGCGCCGATTTCACTGAGTTCATCCAGTATTTCATTTAAAAGATCTCTTTTGTGTGCTGAGACTAATATCCTGGCTTTACTAATATCCGTCTTCCTTTTACCAATCTTAAATTCTATTATTTTAAAGTCGCCCCCCATATCCATGATTATATCAAGTGTTCGGGGAAGCATAAGACTATCAATAATATGTCCTGAAAGTTCTACTTCTCTTGTGTTCATTAAAAACCCTCGAAACATCCATAAATGCTATTTTTTAAATTAAAGGAATTAGTTGCCTATTTTATTTATGTTTATGATTTAATTTATCTGGAATATATATTATTATCATATAATCATATTAATTCCACATCTAAAAACATGGTTTTTAAATATAGCCCCTAATAATTTTTCTAAATATATTTATCATATTGAAATATATTAAGTGGGGGTAAGTAAGAGCATGAGGAATTATAAGAAAATTTGATGAAATTGTCCTGATTATTCCTGTAAACAGATAAAATCAAGTATTATTTTAGCAGCATTAACTGAAGTAAGATCTCCAATCTTATCCGAAGCAGTTTCCACCACATCCAGAGCCACCACATTTTTCTTAGATAATATTAACATAAATTTTTCCATTTGATGTGATTTAATACCACAGGGGGTGGGATTTCCAACGCTGGGTGCTTCGGAAGGATCAAAAACATCCATGTCAATGGTAAGATAAATCGGACCATTAATAGAAGACAATAGCTCTTTGATCTGGTTAATATCATCATTTATAGTTGCAGCAGTGTAGTATTCTATTCCTTTATCATCAGCAAATTCCTTCTCCTCATAAGAAGCAGAACGAACACCAAGCTGTATTATCCTGCGGGGATTTAATTCAGATATGCGCCTCATAACTGTAGCATGGGAATACTTTTCACCCATATAAGAATCAATCATATCCATATGGGCATCAAAATGGACCACAGTAACCTCATTGAAAATATTATGAAGTTTCAAGGCCCTGGCCATAGCATAACTTATAGAATGCTCACCTCCTATAAGTAGAGGTGTTACATCTCCAGATAGAAGTTCAGAAATTGTATCTTGAAGTTGAATACATGTCTTTTTAAAGTTTCCATGAATTACTTCCACATTTCCTAAATCAAAAAAAAGAGAATCTATAACTCGATTCCAGGTTAGATTATATCTTTCAAAATTATATGATGCCTCTCTAACTCCTGCTGGACCAAAACGAGCCCCCGGGAGGTAAGTGGTGGTACCATCAAAAGGCACCCCCAATAAAGCAAAAACAGGTTTCTGGTTGTTTTTAGCTCCGGGTTTAGATTTTGAAATAGTTAACTTTTCAAAATCAGTTCTATCCTGGGAAAAAGCAAATTTTGAAGGGTTATGAGTATAAAATAGCATTATATCCTCATTTCCCAGTAATTATAATAATTATCCTTTGGTTCTCATGAGTTTTTTATTACCCATGGCCAGGATATACTCCACTTCCACACCTTCTAAGAGTGAATCCCTCAGATCATCAGGTATTGGCACTTCAAAAGTCTCATAGGTTTCCAGGTCCATGAGCTGTACATCACTTCCCATTAAAGCCAGAACCTGACCTGTTCTTTTATCAATGATAGGTATATCTATTTTAGTATCCACAGGTTTTACAATACTTCTTTTTTGATTGTCAAATATACCAAGGGCTTCTACTCTTGCTTTAGCAGAACCATGCTTACCTGGTGATGATGTTGAAATACTGGTTATTTTAGATGCTTCACCATCCAGGATAACATATTTACCAACTTTTAGAGTTTTAACTTCTACCACTTTCTTCGACATTATTATTTCCTCCTAATGATATGATAAATTTACAATCTATAGAGATTTTATTAGTCATTTTGCTAAACTTAAAACGATAATTATCAAAATTGTTTGATATACAAGCCAAATATATAAAATTTTATTTAATAATTAAATCCTATTAATAAATTCCATTAAAAGATTATCATATAATAAATTGATATCATCTTAAGTCAGATAGTACAGACTATTTATCAGTAATTAAATAGTAATTAAACCAGCATATAAACTTTAATATTTTATTAAAACAATCCTTATAATAATTGATTGTCCCTTAATAATTTAGATTCCTTTGAATTATAATTTTTAAGACGCCATTGTAGAATAAAATATAAATTATTCAACGAAATAATTTATTTGAATTAAAAAAGCAGTATTATGTATAAAAAAATTTAAGTGATTACTATGAAGGTTGCAATAACGTCCGGAACTGCTGAAGGACCCAGCCCATTGAATGCTTTTGATAATGCCCTTTTAAATGCAGGAATTGGAGATGTAAACCTTATAAAGGTTTCCAGTATCATACCCCGCCATACTAAAATAGTGGAGCTTCCTGAATTAACCCCGGGAGATATGATAAACTGTGTACTTTCACATGTTAGCTCGGATAATAAAGGAGACTTCATTTCAGCAGCCATAGCCGTGGCTACATCTTCTGATTTTGGCTGTGTGGTAGAACACAGTGGAGTAAATGAAGATCCATCTAAAATTAGAGCAGAAGCCATATCCATGGTAAAATACATGATGGATGTAAGAAATAAATCAATTAAGGAATTAGTAGTAGAAGAAATAAATCATAAAGTAGAAAATCAGGGTAGTGCAGTGGCTGCTTTAGTTTATTTAGGTGATTAGGTTACCCATCATTAATTTTAGAGTAGTTACCAGGCAGGTGCTAAATTTATGGATGAAAGCGAATCAATTTTTTGGAGAAATGTGGCCCTTAAAATCACCCAACAGGTGGAAAAAGCAATAAATCAGTTAATTGGGAAAAAAGAAGCCGGTGAAATTATTAAAATGGGGGCCGATGGAACCCCTACCAAATTGATTGATCTGGTGGCAGAAAACGAAGTAATTTCAGTGCTAGAAGGGGTTTCCAGACAGGTTTTACTGATAAGTGAGGAAATTGGAGAACTGGAAATAGGAAATAAAATAGAACCAGTACCTGGTGAAAATAAAATAATCAATCCCGATTCTAAAATAGTTTTTGTGGTAGACCCTCTCGATGGTACCAGTAATGCCATAAAAAATATACCTGCATTTGGGATATCAATAGCAGTGGCAGAATACTCCTCTAAAAATGATTCAGCTCACTTAAATGACATTCAAATGGGATTTGTTAAAAATTTTGCCACAGGAGATTTTTTTGAGGCTTTGAAAGGCAAAGGTGCCTTTTTAAATGGTGAAAAAATTCACCCTTCTTCCCTGAGTGAGTTGAGTAGCTCCTGTCTGGGAATATTCATATATGGAAACAGCCTGGATATGATTAATAATCTCTCTCAGCAAATTAGAAGAATGCGAATCATGGGATCTGTGGCCATTGAGCTTTGTTATGTGGCCAATGGTGCCTACGATGCTTTTGTAGATATTCGGAATAATTTAAGAGTAATTGATATTGCTGCTTCCCAGCTCATTATAAGTGAATCAGGTGGAAAAGTAAGTGACACTGAAGGAATACCCCTAAATAGTTTACTAAAAATAAATGAAAGAACTTCAATTGTTGCTGCAGGAAATAATAAATTACATGATGAACTTATAAAAACAATGGAGGTTATCTAATGCACATGGGCATTGTTGCACGCTTGGATATCCCTCGAGCTGTTGAAATGGCTCGTGAAATGACGGAATTTCTAATTGAAAAAGAAATAAAAGTTTCCATAGACTCTTCTTTAATTCAATTTATGCCTGAATTTAAAGAAAGGAGTGTGGAACTTGCAGAAATGGATACTGATATGATTATAGCCATAGGTGGCGATGGAACCATTTTAAGGACCCAGAGATTTGTAAATGGTAAAAAAATACCTATTATTGGAATAAATATGGGTACTGTAGGATTTTTAACGGAAATAGATCCAAAAAACGCATTTGATGCTGTGAAAGATGTTTTAGAAGGGAAATACTTTATAGAAAAAAGGACCCAGTTACGGGTATGCCATGGCGAAGAGTTACCATCCGCTTTAAATGAGGTGGTTATGATGACCCGTAAGCCAGCCAAAATGTTACATATAGAAATTTCAGTGGATGAAGAAATTGTAGAAGAATTAAGGGCAGATGGACTTATAATATCCACACCAAGTGGTTCTACTGCATATTCTATGTCTGCAGGAGGCCCCATAGTTGATCCCCGGGTAGAAGCATTTATAATAGTCCCCATATGCCCATTTAAATTGGGAGCCCGTCCTATTGTAGTTCCTAATAAAAGCCAGATAAAAGTAAAACTACTAAAAAAAGGCAAGAAGGCCATAGCAGTAATAGATGGACAATATGAAGAAGAAATTAATTACTTAGAAGAGCTTATATTTGTAAAATCCACTACTAACGCCTATTTTGTACGGCTTACCCACAATTTCTATCAAAGGGTAAAAGATCTGCTAACCGAGGGTGGTATTAACTCATAAGTAGATGAAATATTTTTTAAAGCTTTTTAATTCTGGTGTTAAAATGAATGCCCTGGTTATAGACCTGACCCATGGTGGATTTAAAATAGCCATGGAACTATTAGAAACAAAATATGAAAATATATGGGCTTGGGATATTTACCATAGCCTTAATAACACCCAAAAAGATCTTTTAGAATCCAAGGGAATTAAATTAACCAGTGAAATACCCTTAGTTGATAATCTGGATATAATTGCACCGGTACATTGCCCTCTGGATATAGAAATAGACCTTACCCATCATGGAGCTGTAAAATATATCCTGCAAGATTGGAAAAAAAGTGAAATACCGGTTATTGAAGTAACAGGAGTTAAAGGCAAAAGCAGTGTGGTGGGAATACTCAAAGAAATTTTTAATTCCCGTCAACCTTTAGTACTCTCCAGTTTAGGTGCAGAATATTTAGACAATGAATCAGTAATAAATTTAAAAAAGAATATTAGTATAACTCCTGCCAGCATCATAGAAACTATTCAGTTAGCTAAAAATTGTGAATATGGTATTTGTATATTTGAAACCTCCCTGGGAGGTACTGGTTTAGCCGAAGTAGGAGTATTAACCAATGTAGTGGAGGATTATAGTATTGGCCAGGGTAAAAGTAAAGCCAGTTTAGCAAAAAGACAGATATTTGAAAGTCAGATTATATGCTGTGAAAAAGAGACATTAGACCAGTATTATCCTAATCTAAATGAGAACATCCTTTCACGTATTAATAGTTACAGTTTAAAGAATCCACATGCTAAGGTGAATGTTTTAAATGTTAAATACGGACTGGATAAAACTTTTATAGAATTAGATGTTAAAAATTTAAAAACCATTAGTGGAAAAAGTATTAGCACCCACTTAAATATTGAAACATTTGCCCCGGCCCCCCATCACGTCAGTAATGTTTTAGCTGCCCTTACTGCTGCTTTAAGCCTTGATTTAAATATAAATGATATATTATCCGGTATTAAACGGTTTAAAGGGGTCAAAGGACGTACTTCAATAAAAAAAGAAGGAAACGTTATTATTATCGAGGAGATTAATCCCGGGATAAATGTCAGGGCCCTGGAAAAAACAATTAAAATGGCCCAATCCATGAAAAACTCCATTGTAATTTTAGGAGGAGAATATGGAATCACCTGTGAAGAAATTGATGAATTAGAAGCTGCTAAACTTTTGGATAGTTTAAAAATGCATACTCCTTTAATTTTAACCGACCAGTTAGGAAAAGGGATATTGAAAAAAATGGAATCCCCCTCAATTTTCATTGAAAATCCTCAGGAAGCCTTAAATTATGCCATAAATAAGGGTGCTAGAAAAATTGTTTTTATCTATCGTTCCAATTATTCCAATTTAAAAAAAAGATAGTTTCACATATCATAGACTAAAATATATTCTATTACCTCCTGGTCAAGAAAATATTTCATACCTGCAAAAAAAATTAATCTTTTTTATAACGATAATGTATATAGACCAGAAAATTATAGTTTTATAAAGCTTTGAGGGGAATAATAATTTACTTTAAAAAAAAAATTAAATAGTTAAATAATAACAGGCAAATAAAATTTTAAATTTTGATTTAATTACTAATTAATTTAACAACATTTATCTTCGGAGATGATTATTTGATTGTGGGAACCAGAGGAAGCAACCTTGCCACAGTACAGACAAAGTATATAATAAGCGAATTATCAAAAATAACTGATGAAGAAGTAGAAATTTCCATAGTTAAAAGTACTGGAGATAAAATAACTGATACTCAATTATATAATATGGATCCCAAAGGTATTTTCACCCGAGAACTGGATTTAGCAGTATTGGATAATGAAGTAGATTTTGCTGTGCACAGTATGAAAGATGTGCCAAGTGAATTGGATCCAGATTTGGAAATTGTTGCAGTGCCTATACGTGAATCTCCCCATGACGTCTTGATATCAAAATTGGGATGGAATGAGCTTCCTCCCGGGTCTAAAATGGGAACCAGTAGCTTGAGAAGGGAAGCATTTTGCAATCATCACCAAAAAAATTTTAAGTTAGAGCCCCTAAGAGGAAATATAGAAACTCGAATAAAAAAAGTTATGATGGGAGAATGTGACGCCACTTTAATGGCAGAAGCAGGCTTAATAAGATTGGGTTTAACCGAATACATTAAAGAAAGGTTCCCTTTAAATTATATAACTCCCCCTGCAGGGCAGGGTGCTCTGGCAATAATAACCCGTAAAGATAGTGAATTAAAAACCCAGCTTAATGAATTGAATCATTTTACATCATTTCAGGAAATTTTAGCTGAAAAAACAGTGCTAAAAGAATTAGGAATAGGATGTCAATGGCCTTTAGGGGCTATTGCAAGGTCTAAAAATGGTAAATTAAATCTTTATTGTGTACTTTTAGATAAACAGGGACATGTTTTATCTGATGTGACAATTACCGACTCTATTAATAACGCCGAAGAATTAGGAAAAAAAGCTGCAAATCATATGGAGGATTATATTTGAACAAGATTAATGTAGGTGTAATTGGTGTAGGTGCCATGGGTTATAATCATGCCCGGGTATACTATCGTTTGGAAAACGCCAATTTGGTGGCTGTTTCAGATCTAATGAAGGGGAATTTGGCCAAGGTTTCCCAAAAATATGGGGCTATTGGTTATGTAGATTATGAAAATATTCTTGAAAATCCAGATATTGAAGTGGTGAGTGTTTGTGTTCCCACCACACATCACCACAATGTGGTTATGGATGCTATAGATCACGGAAAACATATTCTGGTAGAAAAACCCATTGCATTTACCCTGGATGAAGCAAAAGAAATGGTAAAGGCCGCCCGAAAAAAAGGTGTTAAATTAGGGACAGGGCATGTAGAGCGATTCAATCCCGCAGTACAAAAAGCCAAAGAACTCATTGAAAATGATGTTATAGGGGATGTGGTATCTGCTTCGGCAAAAAGAGTAGGTCCTTTTCCACCCAGAATTAAGGATGTAGGGGTTACCATTGACCTGGCCATACATGATCTTGATGTGATGTACTATCTCTTCAGTGAGCCTGTGGCAGAAGTATATTCCACCATGGGCAGTATCCTGGAAAAATGTGAATTTGAAGATCACGCCGAGATTATGACTAAATTTAACAGCGGTATAACCGGTATGCTGGAAGTAAACTGGCTTACTCCTTATAAACGGAGGGAGCTAGAAATCACCGGCACTGATGGAATAATATCCATTGATTATATTGATCAAAGTATTGATGTATTTGGAAAATTCGCCCAGGATGTTCATATTAATCATGAAGAACCGTTGAAAGGGGAAATAAAATCATTCCTTTCATCTATTATTAATGACGAAGAACCAGAAATTACTGGTGAAGATGGTATTTATGCACTTAGGGTGGTATTAGCTGCCATGAAATCAGCACGTGATCATTCACCAGTTAAAATTAATGGTGATTTAAATCCAGAATAAAAAAAATTAGATTTTTATAAGGAATTTTTTATAAATCTAATATATTATTGATTTTAGATTTAAATTTGAAGGGGTGTTAAAATGAATCAAGAACTGATAAAAAAAGCCCAGGGGTTGCGTAGTCAGGGTTTTACCACAGGAGAAATTGCAGACGAATTAAATGTTTCTAAAGATACTGCCCGATGGCTAACCTTACAGACCACTGGAAAAAGAGATGAAGAAAAAAGTCAGGCCCCCCTTGATTTTGCCATAAACTGGAAAAGTTTAGGTGGTAGTTCTGCACGTTTAAGATATGTGTCAGCTGCCATGGCAGATATAGCATTAAAACACGGCCCTAGTGATGTTATAGTAGGTATTGCTGTTAGTGGAGTTCCTTTTGCCACCATGATGGCTGATGTGGTTGCTTTAGAAACCGGGATTGAAACTTCCATTTCTGTTTTTCATCCTATTAAACATAGAAAAGGCAAAGATGCTGAAGGAGCTATAAGTAGTAACTTTGCCTCAGTAGAAGATAAAAGAGTGGTTATAGTGGATGATGTTATAACCAGCGGCCGCACTATAAAAGAAGTAATTGATGTTCTTAAAAAACAGGGTGCTGAACCCACCTGTGTAACGGTACTGATTGACAAAAAAGGAATATCTGAAATAGAGGGAGTTCCTGTAGAATCATTGATTAAAGTCAGTAGATTGGGATAATAAATTTCCAGGGTTAAATCTTCTTTTAATAATTAAAAAGAATAGATTAAGCTAACCCTTTATTTATTTTTACAAAAATACATAATTTAATAATGCCTGTCTCAATACGGCCAGTGTTTCAAAGTTTATTAAGATATTTATTTATTATAAAAAACTTATTTCTTTATGGTGGATTCATTCCCGCGCTTTGGGGACCTTCACTGCTCTTAACCGTTTCTATAAGTACGGATCTCCCCCATGATATAATAATTATTCTGGTCTCTTTTTTACTTCCTTTAATCATTTACAGCTATGATTATTATGCTGATATGGATAAAGATCTTAAAACCAATCCGGAAAGGGCTAATTTAGATAAAAAATTAAATTATAATTTGATAATAGGATATGTGTGTTTTTTAATTGGTTTGGTAATTTATATTTTTAATTATATGATCATACTCTTTGTTCTAAGTTTATTTGCCATGGGAATATTATATGCCAGTGTATTTAAGAGGATAACCCTGAAAATACCTGCTTTTAAAAATTTTTACCTGTCATTTATCTGGAGTTTGTGGGGTACTTTTTTATTAGTAATGTACAACTATGCAGGGATAAATAGAAGATTAATAATGATATTTTTATTTATTTATGCAAAAGTGCTTTTAAACACTATTTTTTTTGATATTAAAGATGCAAAATCAGATAAAAAGGAAGGTTTGAAAACTTTACCTGCTGTTTTAGGTATATTTAAAACTGTAACCTATCTTCATATTTTAAACCTTTTAACTGCATTTATTTTAATATTAGGGGTAGTTCTAGATATTTTACCCCCATATTGCCTATTATTGACCATTTTCTATTTATATGTATTTTATTATCTGGAAATCATAAAAAGTAAATCCCAAACCCTTTCTAAAAAATCGATGCTTGCCGATTTAGAGGCTATTTTTTATCCATTCCTATTATTTTTTTTTAGATGGATATGGAATAAATAAAAAGAAAAATAATGATTAAAGGGGTTTTTTGGAAATATAATAAATAAAAAAAATAATTAATTATTTCAGGTCCGGTATCTTAGTATGGCCCCAATACCTCCAAAAGCACGTAGAAGTTGCATTCCTTCCTCGGTTTCAGTTGATACTATTTCAACTTCTGTTCCAACCTCCTCTGCCATTTCTACCAGGTCATCAATAACATCTCTATTTTCAATTTCTTTCATGGTTTCGCCACATTTATCACATATTTCTTCCACGTCTTTTTTAAGATTTTTAGAGGTGGCATCCACTTTATTTCCGCAGGAGCTACACTCATAAGCTATCCTTTGGGAGTCTATGCCCTCAGATAATATGAGAATTTCCACAGCACCCATTTGTAAATTTTTTCTAACATCTTTTTCCCCATAGGATGCCAGGCTATCAGCTGAAACCAGTTCAGTTAAAAATTTCTGGATTAGTTTTTTTTCCCTCATTACATCTATTTCATTTAAAACATCCATGGATTTTTCGATAACCTCTCGGATACCAAATTCTCCAGTATAAGAAGTATCAACAGTGGTTATAACTTTTTTCTTAATTTCATGGTGGAGATAATCGCCATTAAGGAACTCTTCTTTGGTATGTCCCGGTCCCCCTAAAATGACTCCGTTTAACTCTTCTAATGAGAGGAATGCATCGTTAATGGCATTACCTATTCTTTTTAGAAATTCGTGAGCAGCAAGTTCAATTAAACGATCAAAACGGCGCTGAGATTGACCACCAGCCTTATGTTTACCAGGTACTCCACTGGTTAAAGTTTTAACAATTTTTATTCTTTTTCCAGTTAGAACCGCGACGGTGGCTTCTTTACGATCTAAAACGGCCAGTCCATAAACATCTTTATCACCCATCATATCCTGTAGAGGTTCCAGATAGAAATCTGAATTACAGTGATAAGTATAAGTCTGGATGGGTTCTGGTGGTTCAAAAACATAGGTTTCCATTTTTTCAGTACCCGGCCCTCCTTTAGGAATCATACCCACAAAAAGAACCAGGCCTTTAGTCGGGGGGTTTGGGAACAATTTTAATCGCTGCATGATAACTTCAATAGAAGATTGAACATTTTTTTTAGTCTGTTTGCTTTTAATATTGGCACTCTGGCTAAGTTCTTCTCTCATGTGTTTAACTACATCAGATATCTTTTTATCTGGAGGAATGTATACTGATACCAGTTCAGTGCCCCTACCTTTTTTATCAGACAATTCTTGAAGCGTCCTTTTAAATTCATAAAGTTCGGTTGATGATACATCAGTCAAGATAACTCACTCCTTAAAAACTATAAAAATTAAATTTATCTCTATATTTTAATTAAATCGGGTTTTAATCCAATTAAGGGTCACGCCCGGTCATAAATGAAGAATAGTATGTACATGATAAACCTGCAATAATTGTTTTAAAATATTCTATTAATTATTTATGTTAACTCAGGGTATAAAACTTATACCTATTAAATGATATTAAAAAAATAGACCGGATAATATTAGAAATAAGTTTAAAATAAGAAACTCATATGACTTAAATAAGATTTCAAGTTTTATGAAAATAATCAGTTATATTTTATTTAAATTAGCAGGTGAAAATAAATGAGAGTAGTAATTACTATTGGTGGATCAATTATCATGAAGGATGAGAGTCCTGAAAAATTCCAGGAATATGCCCGGATTTTAACTTCTCTGGCAAAGGAACATGAAATATTTGTAGTGGTAGGTGGAGGTAAACCCGCCCGAAATTATATAAAAATAGCACGGGGTATGGGTGCAAGTGAATCACATTGTGATGATATTGGTATTGAAATAACCAGATTAAATGCAAAGCTTCTTATAACAGCACTTAAAGGCGAAGCCTATCCAATGGTCCCAGAAAATTTCAACCAGGCCATGGAGTATTCCACCAGCAATAAAATAGTGGTGATGGGAGGAACTGAACCGGCCCATAGTACCGATGCAGTAGGGGCTATTTTAGCGGAATTTGTAGATGCAGAAATTTTAATAAATCTTACCTCGGTAGATGGTCTTTATGATAAAGATCCCCACCAGCATGATGATGCCCGAATGTTTGAAGAGGTAACTGCCCAGCAAATGACGGAATTTCTAAGGGAAAAAGAGGTAATGGCAGGAACCTATGAATTTTTTGATATGACGGCAATTCAAATGATAAAAAGATCCCGAATTAAAACTATTATAGCTAATGGCAAAGCACCTGAAAATTTAATTAAGGTTTTGAATAATGAAAAAATTGGAACCAGAATTATTTAAGATATAAAAATATTTAATAAGAATTTGATTTTATCAAAGGATTACATTAATCGTAAGCAATTAGTAATTAGGTGAAATAATGACCAAACCACATAGACACTGTGCTGTTTGCGGTACCCCTATACCGCTAGAAGAGAGAACCTGTTCTGATAAATGTCAAAATACACTGGCAGAAAGCCGGAACAAAGTTAGAAAAACCAGAATGATCGTATACGCCATATTTGGAGTCTTTATAATTTTATGGTTGTTTTATGTATTATTCCGTTAGAAAATATACAAAAAAGGAATTCTACTTTAGAATTCCACCCATTTCTACTTATAGTATATTATAATTCTTCAATTATTTACGACCCACCCTTAAAGCAATAAGTCCAAAAATAATAAACGCCAGACCAATTATTGCTCCTAAAAAGAGTGGATTTAATGCCAGAGATGCAACCAGCAAGTACAGAATACCCAGGATAACACTGATAAGTCCCGAATACTTTTTATATTTGCTGTCCTGGGATGCAGATAATATCAGAATCCCGGCAATTAATAGCAGTATTCCAGTTACAAACAGATATGAACCTGCTAAATATTCTATGCTAAATATCTGAAATATCATGGAGAGTCCAATTGCCAGAGAAATTATGGCAAAAATTCCCCATACCAGGGCCGTGCTTTGATTAAATTTTCGATCTTTAAAAGCATTAATCGCCATCCATACACCCAAACCAGTTAGGATGAATCCAGATACAATACCTATTGCTACCAGTCCTAAAGCAGGGCTAATTAAAAGAATTATGCCTAGTATAAGTGCAATAGCACCCATTAAATTAAATTTCACCATAATATCACCCGATTTTTATATTATTCTAATTCTATAATTAATTATGTAAATTAATGGATAAAAATTTTTTTTAAAAAATTATATGCCCCCTGTCCCCGCATTTATTATGAAGTTTAATTCATTAGTAATTAAGTTAATAAAACTCAAAGGGGTATCCCTATTAATTCAAATAATCCTGATAATTTAAGGGCAATGAAAATCAATATAACTGCAAATAAGTATCTTAACTGTTTTTCAGGTATTTTGTGTGCATAGTATGAGCCTAAATATGCCAAAGGGATGCTGAAGATAGATAACAGCAAGAATTGCAATAAATTAACATAACCTGCAGAATAGGGAGGTAGGTTAGGGATATTTAATCCCTGGTAAATATAAGAAAGTATGCCCCCTACAGAAGTAAGGAGAATAACCACGGTAGATGTTCCCACTGCTTCTAGCATACTAAATCCAAGCACAATTAACATTACAGGAACTAGAATTACGCCTCCCCCAATGCCCAGAAGGCCAGAACAGACACCTGCCAAAAAACCCCAAACCAAAAGATGGTAGGGGTTTAAATTTTTAGTTTTACCTCCCGGTGCTTTCTGGTATTTTAAAATTTGATAGGCGACAAAAAATAGCAATATTGAAAAAATAAATGTCAAAATATTGACCGGAGTTATAGAAGCTATGTAACCACCTATAAAGCCTCCTGAAAAACCGGTTATCCCCATGTAAATAGCAGGTTTCAATAGGACACATTTATTACAGTAATGACGATATGAACCACTAATAGCAGTGGGTAAAATAACGGCTAAGCTGGTTCCAAATGCTATGCGGATGGCCATGTCCGGACTAATACCGGTAGATTGTAATAAAAAAAATTGGATAGGAACCATCAAGAATCCACCACCCACCCCTAATAGTCCTGTGGAAAATCCAACTACCGCCCCGGTGATTAATAAAATTATAATAAATTCTAAAAAAGTTTCCATAAATTTAATATAAAAAAGAATAAATAAAATGTTTGTGAAACTAATCATTTAATTTGAAGATAATATTTCTTCAAATCCAATTAAAATGTATATATACCGATTAAAATTTTTTTAAGTTAGTACTGCATCAGTATTAATCATCTTTAATTTCTATTTGCAAATAGTGGGCAATTATTAAAAAATACTGCCTGAATTCCATGATACTCTAAAATATTTTTAAATTTGGTGATCTATTGAAAATTAACCGGCTTGTTTTTTTAGGTTTAATCATGATAACAATAGGATTGGTCCTATTTTTAACAGATTTTATCAACCATTTTATAAGGCCCTTCACCCACATCTTTCTGATGGGATCCTCAAAAGGAAAAGACATTATGTTTTTTTGTTTAATGGGGAGTATGTTAATTATTAGCCCTCTTTTTTCTCAAAAAAGTTATCTTAATCAAAAAATACGTACTTTTAAGCTCTTTGAAAAATGGGAAAAAAATGATTTTTTGAAGATGGTTATTATAATAGTTTTATTTATCTATATAATTGGAATTATTCTGGAAATCTACTTGAGAATGAATGCCGGCGTTTCCTTATTTACCACCTTTGTTTCACTAAATCCCAGTCCCAGTACTAGCAGTATTTTGCATAGCCATATGTTTAAAGGTGCAATAAGTCCTTTTTTGAATTCATTTATATCCACTAATTCTAGTATCCACACCGGAGGATCATTATCAAGTTATATACCTGCTGCAGGCTGGATAATTTTATTAGCTATCCCGGTAGTTTATTTAGGAGGCATGTTTTCCCTGGGAGATAGGAGAGAATACCACAAACTCATTGTCTTATTTGCCCTTACAACAAGTATTATTGGAATGATTGATGGGGGATTATTATCAACACCAGCCTTGGTGGGATTATCAGGTCTCTTAGGAATGTCTGCTCTTAAAATGCCCTTTTCATTTAAAAATCTAATTAGTCCCACCATTATAATTGCCTTTTTAATTATTTTAAGGGTTATTTTAGGACTTTTTGCTTCAGTCCCTGATTATTATGAAGTGACCATTATTGATGCTCCCGAGGATTTAGAACTCTTAGATTATAATATTTTGTCCTCCCAGGTTGTTAATGATAAAACTATTATTACCCTGGATTCAAATTATAATGAGATACACCTGATTAATGATTTGGCCTCATCACTGGAAGGGAAAAGTGAAGTATTTTTTATTTCCTGGAATTTCTATTCCTTTTTTGGGAATACCGCTTATTCTTAAATGAAAATTAAAATGTTTTGAAATTAAGATTTTGTAATTAAAAACTAAAAAAATCCCGGACGGGAGAAAATCAAATGAAAGTTAGTATTGTCATTCCAACTTACAATGAAGAAGATTATTTACCAGAATTACTTGACAGTATAAAAAATCAGGACTTTGCAGATTATGAAATAATTATATCAGATGCAAATTCCAGGGATAATACCCGTCAAATTGCTCAAGAATACGGCTGTAAAATAGTAGATGGCGGATTACCGGCCCTGGGTAGAAATAATGGAGCTAAAGTTGCTCAAGGAGAATTAATATTATTTTTAGACTCTGATTTGATTCTTTCACCCGGATATTTACATGATGCAGTTGAAGAATTTGAAGATAAAAAGCTGGGGATTGCCATATCCCAGATGATTCCCCTTTCTGATAAAAAAAGAGATAAAGTACTGCATGAATTTGCAAACAGATTCATGATGATGGTGGAATCCATCAAACCACATGGGGCAGGTTGTTATGGTATCATAACCCGCAGAAATTTGCATGAAGAGGTAAATGGTTTTAATGAATCACTTGATTTTGGCGAGGATAGTGATTATATTGAGAGGATAGGAAGAATAAGTAAGTTTAAAGTTTTAAGAAAAGCTCACGTCCTGGTATCTACCCGCAGGCTTGAAAAAGAAGGATTAAAGAGTTTGGCCATGAAATACACTAAAAGTACAGTATATGACTTTATGGGTAAAAAAATCACAGCTGAAGAGCTGGATTATAATTTTGGTTATGAAAAAGAAGTTTCAGATAAATTAAATTCAGAAAATATCGCTTCTTCAGCCAATAGTCCGGTAAATAATGGTAAAAAAAGGGTTATTTATTCAGTTTGTGGGGAAGGGATGGGGCATGCCATTCGAAGTGGGGTTCTGCTGGAAGAACTAAATTCCCACTACGATTTAATGATTTTTGCCAGCGACCGAGCTTACCACTATCTCTCTAAAAAGTTTGATAATGTTTATGAAATATATGGTTTTAATACAGTATATGAAGATAACCGGGTGAAAAATAAAAAAACATTTGTTAGATCCATGAAAAGCTTGCCCCGGGATTTAAAAGGGAATTTGAAGTTATTATATAAAATTGCCCGGGATTTTAAACCACATGTTATCGTATCTGATTTTGAGTTCTATGCCAGTCTTTTGAGTAATGTACTTAGAATTCCCCTGATTAGTATTGATAACATGCATATAATTACCCAGGGAAAAATAGAATATCCTTCCCGGTTTAAAAAAGATAAGCTTAAAGCTGAAGCTGTTGTCCGTTCTTTCATTGTGAGACCAGAACGATTTATTATCATGAGTTATTTTTTCCCTCCCTTAAAAAACAAAAAATCAGTTATTTATCCTCCTGTTTTAAGAAAAGAAATAATCAATCTCCAGCCTGCATATGGGGATTATATACTGGTATATCAAACCAGTACCTCTAATTTAAAGTTAATTGAAGTACTTAAAAAAACTCCTTATAATTTTGTGATTTATGGATTCGACAAGTCCCAGAAAAATGAAAATCTCCATTTCAAGATTTTTAATGAAAATGAATTCTTTAATGATCTGGAAAATAGTCAGGCCATTATAAGTAATGGTGGGTTTGGATTGATTAGTGAAGCCCTTTACCTGAAAAAACCGGTTTACAGCATTCCCGTACAGGGCCAGTTTGAGCAGATACTTAATGCCGTTTATCTTCAAAAATCAGGTTATGGTGAATTTCATGAACATATAAGTCTTGAATCTTTACAATTATTCCTGGAAAATCTTTCAAAATATCAGGAAAATCTTTCAACATACCAGGGAGTGGGTAATGAAGAGATAATTAAAGAGCTTACCTGTTCTATAGAAAGATATTCTAAAGAATATAAGTGATATGGAATAATAAATCGCAAAAATAGTGTTTAAATTAAAAAAATAAAAAATTATGGGTATTTTTTTATAAAGTTACACCCATATCCAGTTGTTCTGTTAGTTCTTTGTAACGGTTTCGGATGGTAACCTCGGTTACACCGGCAATATCTGCCACATCTCTCTGGGTTTTTCTTTCTCCTAAGAGAACTGAGGCAATATATAGTGCGGCAGCAGCTACACCCGTAGGGCCTCTTCCAGAAGTAAGGCCTTTTTCCATAGCCTTTTCAATGATTTCAATTGCTTTAGATTGTACTTCCCCAGATAATCCTAATTCACTGGCAAAACGAGGTACATAATCCACGGGAGAGGTTGGTGGTAATTTGATGTTAAGTTCCCGGGTTAAAAACCGGTAAGTCCTTCCAACTTCTTTTTTACTCACCCTGGAGACCTCTGCTATTTCATCCAGTGTACGGGGCACATTACATCTCCTGCAGGCGGCGTAAAGTGAGGCAGCTACCACTCCTTCGATACTTCTTCCCCGGATTAGTTTATTTTCCACTGCACTACGATAGACCACTGAGGCAGCTTCTCTCACACTTCGTGGGAGTCCCAGACGGGAAGAATCCCTATCAAGTTCACTGAGTGCAAAGGCCAGGTTTCTCTCAGTAGCGCCGGAAATTCTTATTTTCCTCTGCCATTTCCGAAGACGGTACCATTGGGCTCTGTTTCGAGCAGGAATATCACGTCCATAAATATCCTTGTTTCTCCAATCAATCATGGTGGAAAGACCCTTATCGTGAATGGTATAGGTTATAGGTGCTCCTACTCTGGTTCTTTTGTCTCTTTGTTCGTGATCGAATGCTCTCCATTCCGGACCCATATCCACCAGGTTATCATCTATAACCAGGCCGCATCCTCCACAGACTATCTCTGCTCTTTCGTAATCTCCAATCAGATCTTCAGATCCACATTCTGGACATTTTGTTTCCTTTTCTGTTTCAGAAACATCGTTTTTCATTTCTTGCTTCGTTTTTTACGCCCCCATTTTTTCACAGGTTTTGATGGTATATATAAAACTGCTCCAACCAGGCTATCTAACTTTTTAGAATTGGATCCACGATTAGGTTTGATGGTAATGTATGGTTCTTTAGTAGGTCCAAATACATCGTGTATTTTCCCCACCCTTTTTTTATTCTCAGAAAAAACAGGTAATCCTAGAGCGGGAGTTTGACTGGATCTAACAATGATATTTCCCTTGTTAGAGACATGTGAAATATTTCCTAAAATTTTCATATTATAAACCGAAAATGTTATATATACTCTTAATTTGACTAAGTTATATATAAATGTTTCGATAACAATATATAATATAATTAATTATTATAAAAGTATTTTGTGCTTTATATGAATAAAAGACACTTATATGGCTTTTTAAATCCATGTTTCCCTTAAAACGGACGTATTAATTTGATAAAAGTAATAATTTTAGATATTATGATGCATCTGGCTTTTTATCCGCCACAATAATTTTACCATAATAAAAAGCAGCAAATGCACCAATCATGGTGGGTATAATATAACTGGCCAATCTATCAATTATACTGGCGGCCATTACCACATCCGCAGATATGCCCACCACTGCAAATAATCCCACCAGAGTTGCTTCCCTCAATCCTAAAGACCCCGGGAGGATGGGTAGAAGTGATATCAAAATACCTACCGTATAAATAATAACCAGAGCAATTGCCGGGGGTTGAACCCCTACAGCCAGAAAGCAAACATACAGTCGGGTCATGTCCACCCCCCACATGCCAAAAGATAATAAAACACCTATTATCAATACTTTACGATCTTTTAAGGCCATAGTAAATCCGGTGGTAAATCGGTTGATATAAAAGATTAATTTATCACTGATATCATGAAAATGAATCTCTTTTCTGGTAATTTTTAAAAAGAAAGGAAAAACAGATCGAGCAATAGATAGAGTTATTTTCTGGGCTATCCTTTGATTCGAACCGGCATAAACCACCAGACTAAAGAATATAATAGTAATTATTATCAGTGCCGTGACAATTAGTCTGGTCCAGATAGATATGTTCCAGCTTAATATCAAAACTGCTGCTAGAATAGATATGATTATAAATGGTAAAAATTCAAAAACTCGATCAGCCGTGGAAGATGCGAATCCAATTTCAAAGGGAGTTCCTTTTATTTCCCTTAAAAGATAGGCGCGAAGTGGTTCTCCTCCTGCAGCACCAGGAGTAATGTTATTCCCAAATATACTGGCAAAAAGCATTACCAGAACACTACTATAACGGGGAGACTTATCCACCAGATCCAGGATTAATTTCCATCTAAAGGCCCATAGTAAAAATATGAATGTTTGCAAAACAAAATTTAAAGCCAAAAACCATAAATTAGTTCTTTCTAAAGCCGATATTATATCTCCCAATCCTGCAAGAGCAGTTATAGCAAAGATTAGTGCTGCAGCAGCTAAAAAGGAAATTATTATCTCTTTTTTATGATCTTTTATAAAAGCATAATAATCCTGTTTTTTTATATTAGTATCTGATGAAGACATAAAAGGCCTCTTTTAATTAAATATTCAAAATTTCAGATAGAGGCTTGCCTTCCTCAATCTGTTTTACTATAACATTTTCACGTTTTTTTATTTCTTCAGCGACTTCCATAACCTCTATGAAGTTTTCTCGGGGTACAACCACCACACCACATTCATCACCAAATAAGTAATCCCCGGGATGAACCATGGTTCCCTGACAATCCAGTTTAATATTTATTTTTCCCTCATTTCGAGGCCTTCCCGCATGAGGAATGACTTTCCTGGCAAATACAGGATATTTAATATTTTTAATTGAATCTAAGTCTCTACATGCACCAAAAATGATTGTTCCTGCAATTCCCTTATTTTTAGCAGCTTTAGAAGTTAGTTCCCCCCAGACAGCATTATTCTCACCTTCAGTGAAAATGAAAATTACCTCCCCCGGTAAGGCATGGTCAATTCCCCGGACAGAAGTCCCCCAATCATCATCTTTAGTAGATAAAGTTAATATATTCCCAAATAACTTTTGTCCATTAAGGGATTTTACACCGGAGATTGTGCCCTGATTTCCTGTTACCTGCTTTAAAGAATCAGATATTTGAGGAGTGGATAAATGAGGAATCAATTTTTTGAAATCTGACTTTTCAGTGAAAAATTTATCTAATAACCTGTGAGGGGATTTTCTACGTTTTCCATCCATTTTAAATCAATCCTGAGGTGTTGTAACCTCTTCCACCATGGTTCTACCTGCTACTACCTCATCAACACTGTGTATAGAACCACCATACTCTTCAATAGCCCTGCTGATTTCATCAAAATTGAGGTCATTCCCCTGGATGGTGACTTTGATATTTTCAGTTTCCTTATCAATTTCCATTAAAGTGATATTCACACCTTCCACTCCACTTAATTCACTTAAATATTTAGCATAGTAAGGTATTATTGGATCATGGGGCTTTAAAATATCCAGAACAATTCTAATCAAACCTTTTGCCAATTATGATTCCTCCCAAATTTTTATTATCAGGTTATATTTATTTTACTAATAGATTAAAAAATAATTATTGGTCTTTAATTAATTTAACTTTGCATTTTCTAATTGATAAATCTATAATTCTAGAAGAGGGATTATAAGTTTTTTAGATAAAAATTTTGGATATCCCCTGCTGCTTCTCAAATTTAAATTGTCTCATTACCAGATCTACAAGGCTATAGATTTTTGTGGGAATTATATTTTTTTTAGAATATTA
>NPIE01000997.1_pt2 | contig 53395 bp, 39 predicted proteins | sample 8637661 | NCBI WGS metagenome assembly NPIE01 (sample SAMN07420842, study PRJNA396082) | bioreactor metagenome | isolation source: sample BA12 brine-fed electro-methanogenic bioreactor BA | place: Japan: Kochi | collected 2016-12-09 | reverse complement strand
CCTTAAGTTGACAGCATTGCTTGGTAAGAGAAGGGGGACACAGGGGGTAGAGTTTGAAATTTATTTTTTAATTTCAATGACTGCTATCCTACCGCCTTCAAGAGTTACATCTTTTACAACTGTTTGATTACCTGTTTTATCAAGAGAGGTAAATTCAGTCCCTTCGCCAAGTTCGTTGTAAAGTGTTGCTGCTCCATCTAAAGCTGAAGGAATTGTAAAGTTTACGGTTTCAACTCGAGTATCTTTTACCATTCCGGTATTATCATCTGTCCTTTTATCGTATTGAACGGTCTGTAACCAAGCAAACAATAACACATCGCCGTTTTCTCTTTCGAATGCAACGTAACGGCTGTCGCTGTTTTCATTTGCACTCGATACAACATTTTCTCCAATACTCTTTACCGGATCAGCGAATAATTCATTTACAAAAATCAGCGCATGATTTGCCGGTTTAGGGGAATGATCACTCCAAGCAATACCAAGATGCTTGTTATTATAAATATCACCGATCACTTCATCGCTTGGCGGCAAGTCTTTGATTTCATACCATGCCATTGCATCAATTTGTCCGGTTGAACGAACAAGAGCAACTCGCTTAACTAAATCTACCGCTTGATATTCCGGAGTATGTTCGTACTCGTAATAAGCTGAATAAGAATCAGAAACCTTAGAACCTTGTCGGAAAGTGCTGTAACCGACTTCAGCCATCCATATCGGTTGTCCGTCACCGTACTCGTTAACAACATTGTAAACATCATTTACATAATCTGTAATTTCCTCAACAGGATTTTCGTGCCAAGTTTCAAAATAATTATGACAGTTAACAACGTCTACATACTCACTTAGACCGTGCTCTTCAAAAAGTGCTTGGATCCATTCAGGTCTGTATGCAATTCCTCCTAAAACGACTTTCGCTTCCGGGTCAGCTCTTCTTACTGCCTTTGCACCGATTTTATGAAACTCGGCAAATTGTCCTGGGTCTTGTGTACGCCAGTAAATTTCGATATCCGGTTCGTTCCAGAGTTCCCATGTTTTGATATAATCTTTATAGCGTGTTACTAAATCAAACATAAATTCATCCCACTCTTCCATATCCACAGCTGGTATGTTCCAGTATAAAGCAGAGTCCTGTGGTTCCGTGGAATTCCAAGCAGGAGTATAACAAACGTAAGGAATCATTGTTATACCGTACTCTTCAACACCGGTTTTTACAAAGTCATCCCAGAAATGCCAATTGTATTTATCTTTTTCATATTCGATCGCATCCCATCCGAATGATATTCTCAAATACTTTATTCCTGATCTTTTTAATAATTCAAAATCGTTTACATAAATATCGCGGGTTGTAGTTTCTTCAGGCCAATCTTCGCAGAGACCAAGCGGCATTCTCCAATATTCAGTTGTGTTTTTTGTTGTAAGTTTTTCGTATATCAATTTTTCTTGAATTGCTTTTTCTTCTTTTTGTGTACAGCTGACTAAAAGCAATCCTGTTAAAATGATTAATAATATTTTTTTCATTGCTTCCTCTCTGATTTGTATTTTTTTGAAACTTTTGTGTCAATTGAATATCATCCTCCACTTCAGAGTCTGTTGCATAACTATCAAATATACAAGAACTCATCCCCCGGCCCCTTCTCTTAAAAAGAGAAGGGGAGATTTCGTTCTGTTTTTAAGTCCCTCTCTTTCAAAGAGAGGGATTTTCCCGAAGGGATGCCTTCGGCAAGGGTGAATTCTTGTTTATGAAATACAAGCACTCAAGTTATGCCACACACTCTAAACTCACAGCAATTTGTTACACAAAGAACAAATATTGATTAATTTACTTCCTCGTTCCAAAAATCTTTTCGCCAGGCGAATTGTTCTAATTCTTTAATCTCATTTTTAGAAAAATATTTTCCATCACTTACCGATGTATTCATTTCAGCTTGTTTAATATTTCTAGTACCCGGAATTACAGTAGATACTGCATCGTTGCTTAAACAAAATTTTAACGCTAGCTCTGCCATTGAAAAAGTTGGATGTTTCTCGTCTTTATATTTTTTTATTTCATTAACTCTGTCAACAACCGCTTTCAGATTATTTCCTCTAAAGTAATGCTGCCGCACGTCCCCTTCGGGGAAAGTTGTATCCGTATTATACTTTCCTGTTAATGCTCCTTCATCAAAAGGAACACGGACGATTACTCCAATGTTATTTGCTTTGCAAACTTTCAATGTATTCCATGCGGGAAACTGTTCGAATAAATTATAAATCAGTTGAATTGAGTCGATCTTTCCTTCAGCCAAAGCACCGTCAATAAAATATGGATCGATATCCGGCACCGATGCACCGGAAGCTCTAATCTTTCCGTCATTCTTTAATTTTTCAAAAGCTTCAAACCATTCTACTTGATCGTTGAATCTCATTGACCAAGTATGGAATTGATAAACATCGACATAATCCCGCTGTAATCTCTTTAATGATTTTTCACACTCTTCAATAATGTATTCTTTCGGAAAAGCTTTTCGCACATCATAATCAATTTTTGCAGGCCAATCGAATTCTTTCGGCGGAACTTTTGTTGCGACAAATATTTCTTCATTTCTTTCTTTTAATACTTTCCCGATTATCTCTTCGCTCTTTCCTTCCCCATAACCTTGGGCTGTGTCGATAAAATTAACTCCTAGATCAAGTGCACAATGAAGAGCTTTAATTGAATCATCATCACTCTGTGGTCCCCATCCGCCGCCTATAGCCCAAGCTCCGAAGCCGATTTCCGATACTTCCCAATTCATATTTCCGAATTTTCTATACTTCATTTTTCTCTTCCGTTAATTCAGGATGTTTACTTTTCATAATTTCAGCTTGTTTTTCTCTTCCGGTTTCTTTCAATCTTTTTACGTAATCTTTTACACCCAGACGAGTATGCATCGGTCCGCCCTCTTTCATAACAAACCACATTGGGTCTTGCGGATGCTTGGCAGTTCTCATCATATCACCGTGCCATTCTTCCAAATATTTCATCGCTTGATTAACGAGTTCAGGTTTTGCTTCGGCTAAATCATTTTGTTCGTGCGGATCATGTTTTATGTTATATAACATAAAATCGGGATAGTTATGGTAACCATCGTGATAAGAACGGATGCAGATGTAATCATCAAATCGAACCGATCGCTGACAAGTATGCGCACCTTGAGAGAGAACGAGAAAATTTCTCCCTTCATCCTTGCCGCTTTTAATTTTATCGTCAATGCTAACACCATCCCAATTGTTTGGGACACCTGAACCTGCTAATTCAACAAGAGATGCACCAAGATCAAATTGATAATGGAGTGCATCATAACTTTCGCCTTTGTATTTATCAGTTACGCCAGGCCATTTGAATATAAAAGGTACGCGGGGTGTAATACCATCCGCTGTTTGATGATCGTAATAAATATTTAGCTCTCCCAAATTTTCACCGTGATCTGCAGAAATAATAATTGCCGTGTCCTCATAAAGTTTTTGTTTCTTTAATTCATCGATGATCAACTTAACATGATCATCCATATATTTTATTCCTGTATCATAACCGTCAAACATTTTGCGTGCTTCTTTCATCGAAGAAATTTGACTCGGTTGCCTTGGATATTTCTCGGGATCGTTGTAAGGATGTTCACCACCGTAACCCAATCCTTCTTGTGCTGACCAAGACCCAACACCATCCCAATGTTTTTGTCGAATTTCTTCGGTGTACCATTCTGGCAGCGGATCATCTTTGAACGGTTCGCCGTATTCCTTCGGAACACGATAAGGTGTATGTGGATCCCAAAGATTTATATGAATAAACCAATTGTCATCTTTTGCATTTCGCTTCAGCCAATCAAGGGCAACCGGTGTAATATCTTCGGCACTTTCTTCACCCATTTTACCCGTGTTATAAATTTCATTGTATCCCGCATACCACTGCCAAATTGAATGACGCTCTGCGAAAGGTGTAATTGTTGCTGTCTTCAACCCGGCTTTTCTAAATTGATTAGCCAAGCACGAGTCACCGAGTTCAGAGAAGAACCATCTTCCAACACCTTCACGGAACATGTCTCCGGCTGTATCTGCGTGAGCGATCAAACCATTGTGAATTCCGAATTGTCCCGTCAATAATGCAGAACGGCTCGGCCCACATGGCGCATCAGAGGTGTAGCAATTGTTAAAACGAATTCCTTCATTCGCAATTGCATCAATCGTTGGACTTGTATTACGATGATAACTGTAACATCCCAAATGATCTGCTCGTAATGAATCGATATCGAAATAAATAATTTTCATAATTTTTTTAACTAAAAAGTTACACCGGATACTAAAATTATATTTGCATAAGGAGTTGTTTCTCCCGTTCTTACAAAAGAAATATCTCCGTTCGATCGAGTCAATTCTTTAAATTTTTCGTGTGGAACAGTTTCGAATTCAGTATCGGGTAAAAGTTTTTTAATATCACCGAGTAAACCGTTATTGTTGCTTACTAATTCTTCTGCAATAATTGCTTTTTCAACTTGCAATTCTTCTAAAGTAATTTTAAGTACATCAATAAAGCGCGGTATATTTTGAGTAACAGCAAGATCAACTAAATCAACTCCTTTAGGTATCGGAAGACCACTGTCGCAGATGACAAGTTTATCCGTGTGTCCCATTCTAGCAACAATTTGAGAAAGTGGTGCATTTAATATTCCGGATTTTTTCATTTTTTAATATCTCCTACATTTATCAATAATCAGAGTAATGCTTCAACTTCATTAAGAGTCGGCAATGATGTCTGTGCACCCATTTTAGTTACCGAAAGAGCAGCTGCATAATTAGCAAATTGAATTGCTTCATCCAGTGAGCGCCCGTTTGAAAGAGAATAAGCTAGTGCACCGTTAAAACTATCACCTGCCGCAGTTGTATCGATTGCTTTCATTTTAGGGGCTTTGAATTTTTTCGTTCTATCTTTAGTGACCAAAATGGAACCTCGTTCACCAACAGTTACTAAAACATTTTTAACTCCTTTATCCAATAAAACTTTTGCAGCTTTTTCTACCGAGCATTCTTCTTCAACTTTACAACCGCTTAAAATTTCCAACTCGGATTCGTTTGGCGTCAAGAAATCAACAAGTGATAGAAGTTCATCATCTAACTCGGATGCCGGTGCCGGATTGAGTATAAATATTGCACCATTTTCTTTTGCTAAACTTGCCGCTAACTTTACAGTCTCAACAGGGATTTCCAACTGGCAAAGGACTACTTTTACTTTTGCGAAGTAATCTTTTTTAGTAAGCAAATCATCTGTGGTAAATTTCATATTTGTACCGGAGATAACAATAATTTCGTTTTCACCCGAACCGTCCACACTTATTAATGCAACTCCGGTTTGACCATTATTTTCAACTAATACGTCTTTGATATCCACACCGTTTTCACCGAGTGATTTTTTTAGCATATTTTGGAAATCATCTTTACCCATCTTTCCCAGAAAGTATGTTTTTACCCCGAGTTTGGCACAACCGACTGCTTGGTTAGCGCCCTTACCTCCGGGGAACATTGCAAAGTTTTTCCCGAATACAGTTTCACCGGGATGAGGGAAACGTTCGCTTGTTACTACTAAGTCCATATTTGCACTGCCGACTACTAGAACACCATCTTTATCCATAATTCGTACTCCGAGGATTACTATAATTCAATTTCATAAACCGGCGCGTGAATTATCACCGGCGGCTCGAAGATACCGGACTTCTGTTCAACCGCTTCGAGCATATTAATCAATGTGTTTGTTACGCTTAATTCAATTTTGTTTTTACCTTCTTTTACCAAGCCGGAAATATCAAGTTGGTAAGGATTCCATAATGCAACTTTCGATTCACCGTCATTAATTTTTACTTCGAGTACATCTTCACCGCAGTTTACGTTTAGGAATAGTTTCCCATTTAAGTACTCTTTCGGTAGTTCGAATTCAGTTGTGTAAACACCTGTGCCCGAGTAATGAGGGTAACCTTGCTTCGTCCAATCGCCTAAATTAATTGTGTTAACCTTTTCACCGATTGTGTAGGTGTTTTCAACTTTATTAAGTGTAAAGTCACCAACTACTTTAAGAAGATCGAGCATTCCATCTGTTCTTCTTACAACGACCAACTTAACTGCAACAACGTTCTTTCCTTCTTTCACATAATCTTTAACATCAACTTCTTTTATCTCAGCATCAATTTTACTTCGTCTTCCTTTGTCTTTTACTTCTTTTCCATTTATGAACATTGTGTATTCTTTACCGCTGAATCCGTCAATTAAGATTCGAGGATTTTCCGGAACTTTTTCCATTTCGAAAGAAGTGCGATACCAAAGTGTAACCGGATAAATTGCATCGTCTCTCTCTTGAGGAAGCTGCATTTCCCAAGCGCCCATTGTAACATCCAACCAACTGCTGTCATCGTAATCCTCGTTGGTTACTTCATTCGTATTTGATAATTCATCTTCCATTATCATTTTATATTTGCCGATACACAAAACATTATCTTCAGTAATATCGAATGAATAACTTCCGTTTAGTTTTATGTCGTCTAACTTTTTAACGGCGTCAGCATTAACATTCTTTTCACCATTTGCTGTAACTACCTCTGCTTCTGCTTTATCAATTTTCTCTTTTGAGTAACCGATAAGTTTTTCATTTGTTAATTCGGTAACGGTAAAATTGCTTGAGGCAACGTATGGTTTTTCGAGTTCATCTCTTACAATTACAAAGTGTGCTTGAGTTGATTCGAATGGTAAAGTTATTTTGAGTCGATTGTTTTCAACCGAATAGTGATTCATCTTTTCGATTTCACCGGTTTCGGGATTCCATAATTCCGGTGTGCCGACTTTCTCAAATGTTATATCAACTTCACCGTGATCAATTTGCTGTGTATTCGTGAAAAAGTATAAATCGAAATCATCTTTTACTTTATGCAGATAGAAAACATCTTCTTCGCTGATAGTCACATCAGGAGTAAGTATATCATTAATCAGTTTCTTAATTTCATCTTCTTTATCTTCGTTCGATAATCCTTTACCTTCGAACAAGTAAACCGAACCTTTACCGATGCTGCTCACCTTATTTACAGCAAAGGATGAACCGTTGTTCAAATGTTTCAATAACTCAGCAGGATCTTTACCGAATAACTTTTTAATATTTATTAACGAGTTATCATCTTTTGCATCAAGTAATGCATTCGGAATTACGGTATCAGCAATAACAGTTCCACCCTGCTCAACAAATTCATTTAGTTTATCAAATGCACTTTGCTGTAATGCAGTTATCGGCGGAAGGAAGATTACGGAGAATTCTTCTTTGTTGATTTTTAGTTTGCCGTCAACTACTTCCGCTTCTGCGAGAATGTCTTCGTCTGTGTAGTCGAAATCATAATGTAGACGAAGAAGCAAGTCTGTCATATAATCAAAATCGGATTGCATTAAGTTGAATAAATCACTTGGTCCGCTTGGTTTGTAATTTGCCCATGCGTTATTAATCGGATAGAGCATTAGAATTTTTGCAATATGTTTTCCACCGGAAAGCATGTGACCCAACCGTGACATATATTTCACAAAGTTATCGTAATACTTCCACCAAGTGTGATGATAAAATTGAGAAGGAGGCCAATCGCGTTTACGTTCACCTTCAATCGAGTAATGATAGCCGTGATTGTTAAAGATTGTTACGCCGAGAACATATTCCCAGTTTGCAATCCACTTCATTCTCTCGAGTGTACAATCCCAGTAAGTACCGCCCATCGATTCGCAAAGAAGTTGATTGCTTCCATAATGATGCGCAGCTGAACTTGCAATCTTTAGAGCAACGTGTTGACTTGCGGCATCTTTTGAACCGACAATCGGATAAAGATGGTCAACACCGGTGATGTGCATATGTTTTAGATGTTTGAAGATATTCCCTTCGCAGCGTGCATGCATCCAAATCCATTCTTCGCCAAGCAAATGACCGGTGAATAAAACATTATTTGCTTCGCACCAATCACGAATTTGCTTATAGTATGATTCAGAATATTGCTCTGTTAAAGTTTTCCAAAAATCGTAACGGACTTGTGCAGTCTTCTCACCCATATCTAAAAAGAGTGCAGGCAGATACGGTTTTAAGTCGTAACCTCTTCGTTCACGGAAAATTTTGAACATCCGTGTCGTCCAAGGTATAACTTGGTTCTGCATTCCAACATGATAGTAATGCATTGCGGGTTCATCGGTGTAAAATCCCGGCATAACATTTCCGAATTCTTCGCCGACGGCATCTTTATATTTTTCGTGTGTTTCATCTAAAAACATTTTGGTTGATTCGGGATTTAAAGCGTCTATGTAGTAATCAATTTCTTTCTCAAGGAAGTAAAGTAAACGCCAGTTCCCTTTCGGTGCTTCCCAAGGGATAACAGCATTAAACGATAAGTTTGGTGTGAGATCGATTATTGTATCGGGATTTAAGTTAGTTTCAAATTCTTCTTGCGAACATGCGTAAGCAACAATCGGTTTTGAATCGCCGGTGTTTACATATCTATCGTCTGTTGCTTCGAGAAACGTAAAGATTGGTCCGGGTACGGGAAGAGCAACCATCTCCAAATATTTCTGTCGGAGCTTCGGATTTTCTTTCGGTATTTTTCTATAAGCACTACCGCTGGGCCAATTCATTTCATCGTAAACCCAAACATCTATTCCGATTTCTTTAGCAACTTTAACAGCGTGTTTAGTTCGCTCAAACCATTTATCGGATAAATAGCCTATTGATTCACCGAAGCGTCCGTGAATAAACAAACCGGAAATACCCTTTGCGTGGTATTCTTTCATCTGCCAAATCATTTCTTCTTCATCCATCTCACCGTTCCAAAACCAAAACGGTAAAACACCCATAGCTTTAGGGGGGTTAGCAAAATTATCTTTTGTGAGTTTTTCACCTTCGACCAGTAGTTTAGCAAAGCTCATAAATAGTTCTCTCTCTTTATATTGTTATAAATTTTGTTGAAGTAATTTATTTCCTTCTTTTGCGGCTTTATTTAGTGCTTCTCTTGCATTCATATTTCCAATTGTTGCTTCTTCAATTGCTTCGGCAATCAATTTATCTATTTGAATTCCGTGATAGTCAAGCGGTCTTCGTGCTTTAGCGTATTCCATCTGTTCTACATAAACTTTTAAATATGGATTTTGGTTTAAGAATTCTTGATACTCTGGAACATCAAGCACAGATTTACGAACAGGGAGATAACCCGATTTCATTGACCAGAATGCTTGAGTCTCAGGTTTAATTATCCATTTAACAAATTGCCAGGCTTCATCGGGATACTCTGTATCTTTAAAAATCACTAAAAACTCTCCGCCTGCATTTGTTGCCTTTTGAGCAGGACCTTTGGGAAGTGGTGCAACTGCCCAGTCGATATTTTTTAATGTTTCTTCGTACTGCGGAAGATTCCATGGTCCGTCGAACATCATTGCAGCTAAGCCTGAAGCGAATGCAACTGAATGGTCGGCTGTAAATGTACCGAGGTTAAGCTCGGTATAAATTTTCTGCCACAACTCTAATGCTTGAACTCCGGCATCAGAATTAAATAGTGCCTGAGTTTGCTCTTCGTTTACAACATAGCCGCCTGCTTGCCAAAGAAAAGGGACCCACTGCCATACCATGAACCCGCCCAGCGCACCGGCGGCGGGATAAACCGGTAAAAGCACGCCGGCTCTTTCAAGTTTACCGTCGTTATTTTTATCAATCGATAATTTTATTGAATACTCGTAAAACTCATTCCAATCTCTTGGAGGGTGAGTCAAACCGGCATCTTCAAACATCTTTTTATTGTATACCAAGCCGAAGTTTGTTGCTTCCATCGGTAGACTGTAACGAACATCTTTCCACGTCGAAAGCGGATAGAGGGCTTCATAAAAATCATTAAGTTCTTCTTCGCTTAATCCGTCATCACCGTTAATAAAATAATCCATCGGATATATTGCGTCTGCTTCCGCCAAATCTTTATACGAACCGGCGTAAATCCAAGAGACATCAGGAGTGGTACCGCTTTGAACTGCGGTTACTAATTTGTAAAGCATTGCGTTACCGGATGGGATATACTGAGCTTTAATTTTTATACCGGGATTTTCATCTTCAAATTTCTGCAGCAATTGTTCTAGTGCCGGAACGCTTGAGGAAACAAGACTATGCCAGAAAGTTAATGTTACTTCTTCACCTTTTACATTTTCTTCTTTCTTTTCGGAACACGAATAAAAAGTGAGAGAAGCAATAAGTACTGCGATAAAAATCGATAAAGCAATATTTAGTTTACTTTTTTTCAAACGTTTACTTGCATCTGTTTATCTAAAAATGATTTTGCTTTTTTGAATTCATCAGGTCCAACGTGTTCAATTATTCCCCAAACATTTGGTGTAAATTGTTCGATTAATTTCATTAAGTGAGGATAATTCATTTCTCCGTCACCCGGACCCGGATAATCGAACGGCCAGGATTCGTCGTCTCTTCTTTTTATATCTTTGAAGTGAATCATTGATATATCGTTCTGCATCGTTTTAAATAAATTGGTGAGTGTTTCTTTTTCTTCGTTGAATTTCGGAACAGTCATATAATTCGGCGGGTCCATCACAACTTTAAGCCGGTCGTTGTTAAGCTTTTCTTTTAATTTGAGAAATGTTTTTTCATCATGAATTATATGAGTGAAAAATGTTTCGATTGCCAACTCACCATTAATGCTCGCAAGTTTGTCTAAAATATTTCCACAAGTTTCGGTTAATTTTTCAAATGCTTCATCGGTTTGATTTTTTTCATCGGGATGAAACATGTGAACATCCGAGAACGTGCCGCTCCAAATTAGAACTTCTTTGCTTCCGAGGATTGGCATTAAGTCAATCAAATTGAACAGTTTGTCGAGATCGAAATTCATCGTTCGTTCTTCCGGTTTAACGCCACTTATGTAACCGCCAACCGGACCGATCTTTACATTTTTATCATCACACATTTGTTTGATTTCTTTTGCACGTGCTTCCGTTAAGTCATCGTCGCGGTAAAATAGTTGGCAATATTCATAGCCCGCTTCTGCTGCGGCGTTTAAGTGTTTCTTGAAAATTTCAAAGTTGTCAACGTCAATACTTATTCCGAGTTTCATAGATTTCCTTTTCAATTCATATTTCATATGGGGCTAAAGCCCTAACATATTATTTACTTATATCGGCAAATGATTTACTTAATTTTAACTGGTTTACCTTTATCCTTTGCTGATTGATAAGCAGCGAGAATTAGTTTTAATGATTTTATTTGGTCTTCGCTGCTGCTCATGGGAGTTAAGTCTTTTTCAATACACTCAACAAAGTGTTCAAGCTCCTCGGTCATTCCGCCTTTGGCTTGAATCTCTTGTTCTTTAACTTCTTCGTTTATGTGCGTTACTAATTTTTGTTTTATTAAATCTATTGATACCGCACCACTAGTTCCGAGTACTTCAAAATCGAACTTAGGCATATTCCAACCGGAGGCTTCGGTACAATGACTATAACCGGTTCCGCCGTTTTTAAATTTTATTAGAGTATTGAATAAATCATCAATTCCTTCACGATTTTCATGGACAGATTTACCAATTAAACCGATCACTGAATCAGCTTCTCCGCCGAGATGCCGCATAACGGATATCGAATGTATACCAGCATCCATCAAAATTCCGCCGCCCGATTTTTCAATTTCTCCCCGCCAACTGTTATCTCTCGAACCACTCCCTTTCTGAACTTTAGAACGTAACCCGTCGAAATCTAAATTGGCTTTTACGCTAAAAACCTCACCGATTTTTCCTTCTTTAACAACTTTGATTCCTTCTGCAATTGACGGAATGTAGTACCAGTTTTCAGCTATCATTAATTTTTTGTCGGTCTCCTTTTCAGCGGCAGCTACTCTTTCAGCATCTTCGATAGTTAACGCTATCGGTTTTTCACAAATCACATGTTTGTTTGCTCTCAAACATTCAATTGTCAGATCGGCATGAAGATGATGAGGAACACATAAATCAACTATGTCGATAGAGTTATCGCTCAAAACTTTTTTGTAATCTGTTACGAAGTTTGGAATTTTCCACTTTTCCGCTTTCTCTTTCGCAGCTTTTTCATTTAAATCAACAACAGCAGTCACTTCAGCTGAGGGGATATTTTTCCATCCTTCGAAATGGCTGTCGCTAATTACACCAGCACCTATAACCGCAACTTTCAACATTTTATTTCTCCATACCTTTTAATATTTCAGAAACAGATAGTGGTGCGTTTTTATTTCCCCAATCTGTCGGTTCGTTAGTCATTGTTAGAATTAATTCTCCACCTTCGAGCAAAGCATCATGATTGAACCAAGCTTTATATATTTCGCTTCCGTTCAACTTTGCTTCTTTGATATAAATATTTTCTTGTGATAAATTTTCAGCAATAATTGTGAATGTTTTTCCGTTTCCTATATCAATTTTAACTTCATCAAAAATCGGAGAGCTCATTAAGTATAAATTTTGTCCGGCGTTCGGATAAAATCCCATTGCGCTGAAAACATACCATGCCGACATACACCCGGCGTCATCTTGTCCGGGCAAACCACTTGTTGTGGTTTTGTATTCTCCTTCTAAAATTTCTCTAACTCGCTCAACAGTTTTATCGTGTCTTTCCGCATAAACATATAAGTAAGGTGTAAGTATATCGGGCTGATTGTGTTGAATGTAATGTTCTTCATCGAACATTCTATCTAAAAACTTTACGAAATTTTCTTTGCTGCCGTGGCGATCAATCAAACCACCGATATCATGCGGAACAAAAGTTGAATAATGCCATGGCAGACCTTCGTAGAAATATGGACCTTCCCACCACTCTTCAATTCTGAATTCGGGATCAAATCCTTCCACCCAGCTGCCGTCGGGATTTTTAGCCCAGAAAAATTTTTCATCTTCTCTAAAAATGTTGTATGAATTAAGTGAGCGTTTAAGATATTTTTCTCTGTCTGATTTTTTGTTTAGAACATTTGCAGCTTGGGAAACACAAAAATCATTAAAAGCATATTCAAGTGTTCTTGAAGAACCGCACCATTTGTTTGATGAGGAATAACCGAGCTTCAAATATTCATCGGAATCTTTTCCGTACTCGTAAGGTGAATCTGATGGAGTTTCCGCATGTTTAATCATCGATTCATAAGCGAGTTCATAATCAAATCCCTTTAAACCTTTTGCCATTGCATCAGCGAAGAGAACATCACTGTTTGTACCGCCCTGCATAAAAGCAAAACAACCTGATGACCAGTTATCCGGTATCCATCCTGTGTGTGAGTATATATCAAGTAAACTCTTTAAAATTCTTACTTGCTTTTCGGAATCAATTATTGTGTAAAGAGGATTGACATTTCTGTACGTATCCCACAAAGCAATAAAATCCCAATAAGCGGGTTGGTCTGAAGTCCAACGAGGATTTTCTCCGGTTACATCAGTCGGCATTAACATTGTGTTATAAAGGCAAGAATAGAAAAGAGTTTTCTGTTCTTCTGTCCCGCCGGTTACTTGAATTTTGTTTAGTTCTTTAGACCAAATTGATTGGGCTTTGGCTTTTGCTTCATCAAATGACAACTGAATTACTTCGTTCAAATTTTTCTTTGCTTGTTCTAGACTCAAAAACGAAATTGCAACTTTTAGTTCAACTTCATCACTGTTAAACTTTATAAATGCACCAATACTGTCGCCGTAACTCACATTCACATTTTTATAAATTGTTTCATCACGCCAAACACCGAATTTAGTAATCGGTTGTGAAGTTCGCGCTGAGAAATAAACGGTGTAAGGAACCACCGGTCCAATTCCACCCTTGTAAGTTCCGTAACCTTCAAGATTATTTTCATCAATTATTTTGATGTAAGAGTGAATGTTTACACCCGGACTAAATTCAACAACGTTCACAACTCGAGAAAGATCAATTAAAAGCGTAAGGGAATTTTCATCCAACGAAGTATACCTGTGAAAGCCTGTTTTATGTAAAGCTGTTAATTCCGATTTAATATTCCATCTTTTTAACTCGACCGAATAGTATCCTGCAGTGCCAAACTCGTTGGCTTTTTCAGATGAATAATTTTTAATAACCGGTTTACCTGCTTGCGGAACAACCATTATGTTCCCGTATTTTCCTGCACCACCGGTACCGCTTACGTGTGTATGACTAAAACCAACAATGGGTGCGTTCGGTATATAACCTGATGTGTTTTGAGGTAACGGTGTGTCGGGACCAAGTTTAACCATCCCGTGCGGTGTGCAAACGCCGATAAAAGTAGCACCACCGCCGTCTTCGGTACCGATAGTTGTATCGACATATTTTAAGATGTCTTTTTCTTCACTAACAAACCCGGAGGCAGTTATTAAAAAAATTATCAGATATTGGAATAAGCTCTTTCTCAAGATGTTTAATTATTTTTTTGATTTTAGAATTCCATTGAAACCGTTACCCTATGCGGTGATTCTAAGAAATCGTATTGCACATAAGCGTAATCAATATTTAATTTTACGAATCCGGTATCATAGTTAAAGCCAACTCCGGCACTAAGATTTCCTTCTTCATAATTAAACCTATAACCGCCTCTTAAGGTAATTAAATTGAATGCTTCATATTCCAAACCCATGTGCAGTCTCTCGGCATAATCATTTGTATGTATTGCATCAATGCTGTATGTAATTTTATGTTTTGTAGGATCACCACCGAGAAAAAGATCTTCACCTCCGGCTAAGTCCATTGAAAGGCCGATTCTGTAAACAATCGGTAACTCATAAGTCTGCTGTTCTTCCTCTTTTGTATGGAGCCATCTTGCTTGACTTGAAAAGTTTTGTGCGCTCATAGCCAACCGAATACCTTTCCATTGTGTGTCATAAAAACTGCCTACATCAAACGCCCAAAGGTCGCTGTAATAGGTATGAAGGTCTTCTCTTACATATTTAAGATTAAGACCAATGGACAGTTTATCGGTAAACTTACGGGCAAACCCCACACCGAAAAGCAAATCGCTGCCGGTAAAAGAGTCTCCGGTTCTGGTATCAATGTTTCCAGAAGCACTTGTGGTATAAGCCATTGGTATATCGCCGTAATCCATAGTCACATAGCTAAGCGAGATAGTACCGATTTGTTCGAGTGAAATACCTACCGCACCGCTCATTATTTTAAGATCGGCAATCCAGCTTGTATAGGTAAAAGAAGCCTGTGCACCGTTAATTCCCGTGGTCGCTGCAGGATTCCAAAAAATAGAATTAACATCTTGAACACCGGCAATGGATGCTTCACCCAGCGCAGCTTGACGTGCTCCTATTCCAATTTTCAAAAATTGCATTGCTGTTCTACCTGCTTTATTAAACTGACCGTTTACGGTTAATAAAGCTGCAAACAAAATCACCGTACAAAAAATTTTCTTTTTCAATTTTCAAATCCTCCAGAGAATTTTCTTAGTTAATCTCATTAATAATATCATCGTATAATCATCAACTTTCCGCTATACTTTTCTCCCGCCGAACCTTCGGTGTTAGACTTGACCACGTAGATGTATAATCCGGGTGCAACAAGTAAACCGGAATCAGAACGTTGATCCCAAGCGGCGCTGCCGCTAAGATTGCCTAATTCATCCGGTTCATGTTCAATTGTTCTAATCAGATCGCCGGCAACACTGAATATTTTAATAATAGCGCGTTCGGGAAGGTTTCTGAATTCAATTTTACGAGGAGTGGGCTCTCCAAAACTATGATTAGGGTCACCTTCGATATATGGATTAGGTGCAACGAAAACATCCCATCCCTCTTCAACAATGTTTACAGGCCCGGGACGAGCCGAGGTAAGCGGTGTTCTATTTTTATCCGAACTTGTTAACTCTCCTAAATTCTCAACAACAGTGCCATTAGCTGAAGTCCAATCACCGGGATCCAAATTATATGCTTGAACGTAATAGTAAAAGTCAAAACCGAATTGAAGACCTTTATCTAAATACTCATACAAACCTTTTTCTTCATTATAATATTTAACAAATTCCGCACGGGGAATATCTGCAACAAGTTCCCATATACCTCTTTTATCAATGCCCCTATAAACTCTGTATCCATCAATATCAACGGCACCGTCATAAAAAATATTTCCAGAACCGTCAACAAACTGAACTTCTTCGGCAAGCTTATCCCATTGTACGGAAATTATTGCCGAATCTGTACCAACAGAAGCATTTGAAGCAAAACAATTTGGTGCCGGAGGTGGCTCGGGAACATCTGCAGCTAAATCTATACCGTCAACTCTTGCACCAATTCCCCATTTAATTGCATTTCTTGCTGCTTGAGCATTTCTTCGAATAGCTGCAATTGTGCTATCGGGATAATTATGATTGGGATCGCCCTTGATTACATCCCACAAATCCATAACACCGGCAATTTCGGCAACAATAATTCTTACCGAATCTCCGGGAGCTAAAGTATAAGGACCGAAAGAACTTGTGTACCAGTTATAAAGTTTGCCGCTATTGTTTGGTCTATAATCATGAGTTGCAAATTGGTATATTTCTTCTGTGCTAAAAGTAGTTAATCCAAAACCTTCGAAGTCAACTGTTTTCCCGTTGAATTTATCCCCCTCATCACTATAGATGTTAAAGTGAGTCGGGTCTGCGTCAAACGGATCACCGTTTGATCCTGGAGGCGGAGTTCTATAGAGAAACATAAATCCGAATGCAGCAGGGTCTTGAAGTTCCGGGTCCCATTCGGGTCTTACTCTTAATAAATCTCTCCAATTACTTTTTAGACCGTGTTGATCCCATGGTTTGGGTTCGCGACCACCGTTGTAGTCTCTGCTGTAATAAAGCAATCCTTTTCCATCGGCTTGATCATTTTCAACAGCATAAAAATCAGTATAACCTCCGCCCGGGTGCCATCCAAAGCTTCCTGCCGGTGCGGCTGAAGAAAGGAAATCAGGATCATAATGGAAATTAATAACACCTTTTGTAGAGACTTGAATACCGCTGTGGAAAACAATCCAAACTTCATTTAGTGTCTGCTCTAAATCTTTAACTTGATTGACGGACGGCAAAGCGATTTTACCTTCATTTTTGTAAATGTAATCGTATATGATAAAATCATCATAGTCCGGGAAACTCCAAGCCATAGATCTTTGTTTTACGGTAACACCGGTTGCAGTGTGAAATTCCGTATAGTTAATTTCCTCAGGTAGCAATGGGTTGTAGTTTGAAGATTCAAGGAAGTTTTCAGTTGATTCAAAGGGAGGCAAATTTGATTCGACTCCCATATCACCCGTTGCTAATGAGGCATGATACAGTAAGAAGTCTTTAGTTTCGGGTGTGAACGCAGGAGCAACAAGAGTCTGTGCATCTTTTGCAATTATCCAAGGACCGGATCTGAAATTATGGAAATTTGCATCGGTAATAAATCCGTTTGCTTGAAATTCATCAGTTGGGAATGTATAACCGCCGAACCCGGGGTAAAACCCTATACCTGTTACTTGAAGATAATCCCAGGCTCCGGGATCGCCAATATAACCGTAGTTATAAATAGTTTCCCACAGTTTGCCCCGGGTATGTGTAGATGAAATATCTTGGCTAAAAACTGTTCTTATTGAACAGAAAAAAATGAGGGTTGCAAGAGCATATTTTAAGTTTTTCATATTTTCTTTCACTTCTTTATTGTCGAATTACAATTGAACAGCAATACCGAATATTACGGTTCTTGGTAGATTTCTATATTTAATGACATCCGGGAATGGTGCGCCATTTGTTTTTGTTTCAGGGAAGCTTGCGAATCTCGAATTAATAAATTTTGTTCTATCTTCGGGTGAGGCTGATTTTACTGCATCCACATTTGTCCATGTATCATTGAATAAGTTCCTTACTTCAAGAAAGATTGCAGGTTTAACAAAACCGAGATTGAATTCTTTTCTAATTCTCAGATCTGCATTCTTATCTGCTGTTCTTATGTATTGAGTACCTGCTTCCGAGAATACATGGCTAGCAATTCTTTCATGAGGATAATAGATTTGATAATCGATAGCAAGCTGAAGATTAGAAAGAATACCGCCCAACCAAGAAAGGTCACTGGGTGTAGCCAAAGTAAAACCGAACTTTAATCTTGCTGGATCGTAAAGGATATAGTCGCCTATGTCAAGTACACGTGAAACCTGTATGTCTGATTCCGGAGGAGCGATTACATCAGGATCACCAGAACGACCTGCAATACCTGTACTCCACGAATAGTTTAGATATCCACCCCAAAAATCTGTTAGTGGTCTTCTTATCGAGACTTCAATACCTTTTGCATCACCGTAATTTCCGTTACCAGTAGTCAAGTATCTTCCGCCTGATCTAGTGATAACAGTTATCGATCTAATTGTGTTTGTAATATCTTTATAGTATGCAGTAATGTCGGTAACAATACCGCCAATATTATGCTCAATACCAAGTTCGTATGCAACTGTTTTTCTTGGTTTTAAATCTCTATTGCCTAGGTTATAAGGAGCAGGGTATTGTGCATCGGGATTAGCGATATATGTATTTAGTATACCTGTAACTTGTAATCCTTCGTCATCACCTCCGGTTCCTTCACCATAGTTACCGAAAGCGGCTCGCTGGAAAAAGTGTCCATATGAAAAGTGCAAAACTGTATTTTCCGAAATTGGATGTGAAATACCGAGACGGGGTGAAAATTGACCGAATGTTTCAGTTTCAAGTGTAACCGGGTTGGGGTCTCTGCCTTCTTGCGCTGCAGCGTAAACATCAAGCGGGTCAAAGATATCAACATACTTTCTATCATTTGGGTTATAGAAATCGTATCTAAATCCAACATTTATTATTAATCCCTCAAACTCAAGTTTACTTTGTGCATAAACGTTTCCTTCATAAGGATTATATACTTCGTCTTCGATAGCAACAAAAGCTTTTGCTTCTTGAAATCTATCGAGTTTATAATAGGTGAAATCTCCGCCGGCTTTAAGCTGCCAGTTTTTATTAATTTGACTAACGTAATCACCCGAAAAAGTCCAGTCAACATTTCTATCATTACCGCGATAATAATAACCGGTTGTGTGAAGTCCAATCAAATTACTATAACCACCAGGAATAGGGTTCCCATTTTCATCAACGGCACGTAATCTATCATATTTAGGAACTCCTTCGTCCCATCCGGTTTCATCTCCCGGGAATACGGAAGTACTTCTATATCTAAAAACTCTGCTTATACGCAATTCATAAAAAGTACTAGGACTAAGAACGTGTGTAAATTGAAATGTTTGTCCATTGATATTGCTTTCAGGATATCCATCAAAATCATAATAAGCATACTTGTTTTCAAGTCCATGAGCTGAAACCCATTCAGCATTCATGGATTCCATACCGGGGTTTGTATTTGATTCGCCGTAAAAACCGGAGAGCATGAATTTAAAATCTTTACTTGCTCTATATGTTAATTTACCCGTACCGTCAAACCAGGTTCCTTTTTCTCTAAAGCTGTTTCCGGTAACCGGGGGTTGTGTTTTGAACTTTCCGGTAAAGAAAAAGTACAAGTTATTTACCGGTGTTGGGCCGCCTAAAGATATTTCAGTTTGTATACTGCTTCTATCAGTATAATCATTCAGCGGCTGATGAGTAGCCATATAGTTTTTGTAAGCTTCCTCAGGGGTCCATATGCTGTTCGGATCATTACCTGGTGTACCGTTAGGATCAACCCACTGGTCCGGATGATCTATCCACCACTGAAGATGTCTTGCATGAGTATTTTCCCAATATCGTTCAGTAGAATAATCGTAGAAAGCCGTACCCCAATGACGCAGACCGGGAGGAGTCCATCTCCCTTCGGCATAAAATTGTATTTTATCGGTACCGTCTTTAGTAATAATATTAAAAACTCCGGAACGAGCTTCACCATATTCAGCATTAAATCCACCGGTTATAATTTCCAGCTCTTGGATTGATGTCAAGTTGATGTTGGTATACGGTTCAAAATCAAGAGGATTTCTAGCACGGATACCGTCAATTAAGAAAGCTACTTGGTCTAAACTTCCCCGCCTAACAACAAGCTCCCCGCCGGCATCTCTATCAATTCCCGGGAGAGTGTTTAATATCTGAGTAAGTTGTTCTGCCGGACGCGATGCAATTTCTTTGGCATCAACAAAGTGTCTTGTTGAAGTTTGATCTCTTTCTACAAGAGGTCTTTTAGCAACAACAACTATATCTTCTCCAACCTCAAGAACGGTTGGTTCTAATGATATTTCAACATTGGTAGTATGGTTAATGCTTACCTCAATACCTTTAAGAACAACGGTTTTATAGCCAACCATCGTTGCTCTTAAGTCGTATGAACCAGGTGGAACGTTTAGTATGAAAAAATCTCCCTCCATATCGGTAGCTGACCCTAATTCATAACCAACCAATACAACATTAACCCCAGGCAGCGGTGTGCCGGTTTCAGCATCGGTAATAATTCCAGATATTTTACCGCCATCGGCAGCGTAAATATTATGACCGAGAAATATTGAAAACAGTAGGGTGAAGAAAACATTTTTTAATTTTCTTAAAATATTTTTATTGTTCATTGCAGCATCCCTAAGTAATATTTTATTTAGATACATCATAATAGCGTTCATTAAATAACAACAACAGCTTTTATAAATCCTTCCGGTTTGTTTTTCGCAGCCATAAATGCATTTTCAATTTCGCTTAATTTATATTTGTGTGTTATTAATGGTTTCATATTTATTAATTTTTTATTCAGCATTTCCATCCCTCTTCGCGATCCATCTAATATCGTGTCCATATTTCTAAAATGACCGTTAATAATATTGTACGCCATCCAATTCCAATATCCCAAATCGTTAATCACCCTTTTACCAGGATGGTAACCGAAGATTACAATTTTCCCTTCCATTCTTGTTATCTGAGATAACATATCAAGAGTTTGTTGAACTCCTCCGACTTCAAAAGCAACGTCTACTCCCTTTCCATCGGTTAATTTTCGAATTTCCTCCGGTACTTCAACTTTTGCCGGATTTAAAACAATATCTGCCCCTAATTGATTTGCGGTATTCAGTATTTCTTCCCTAATATCAATTGCAATTAGTTTTGATACTCCTTGGTGTTTTAGCTGCTGAAGAAGTATTAAACCCATAAAACCTGTTCCGATTAATGCTACGGTATCGGCAAGTTGAACATTGGTTTTTAACAAACCGTTAGTAGTACAGGAAATCGGTTCTGCTAAAGCTTCTTCAAAAGTAATATCATCGGCAATAGGGAAAACTTGATTTTCTTTAACCGTTACTTCTTCGGCAAATCCTTTACCGAAAACCCATAAGGCAACTCTGTCGCCTTCTTTAAACTTTTTAATTTTTTTACCGGCACTTTTAACAATACCTGAGGCTTCGTGACCAATGAACCGTGGATAATCTAACCCGGGTACTTTTTCTTCCCATTGATGCAGTTCGGAATGACAAACACCGCATGCTTTGATAGTAATAAGTAATTCATCATCACCAAATTCCGGTGAATCAATTTCTTCAATTCTCCAATCGTGAGCTCCGTATAATAAAGCAGCTTTCATAACATCAATTCCTGTTTCTATATTTTACAAGAAAGCAGCGCAGCGATTTTTCGTACTGCGCTGCAGTAATTTTAAGCAAACTATTTGAGCAGCATCATTTTCTTCGTTTGAACATTATTTTCTGCTCTTAATTCATAGAAATAAATACCGCTTGATAAGTTGGAAGCATTCCAATTAATTGTGTGCTCACCAACTCCAACTACTTGATTGTCAACTAATGTAGCTACTAACTGACCGAGTATGTTATAGACTCTTAGAGAAACCTTTCCTGTTTCAGGAACTCTGAATTTGATAGTAGTAGACGGGTTGAATGGGTTAGGATAGTTTTGTAACAATTGATATTGATTAACTAACTCGTCGGTGTTTCCTTCTCCGCCTACGCTTGAAATAGTTGATTTGAAGTTAAGCATTGCCCATCTGCTGGAATTTGCAAGGTTATAGAAACCAGGATCAGCTTCTGCAGGAGCAGCCCAAGGATCATTTGGTATATTCGGCTGCCACGTCCAATATTGGTAAGCATCAAAATATTCATTATAAGCTGCTTCAGAACCGTTGCTGCCGCCAACATTAAATGCAATTGATGACTGATCTGTTATGTGTGGATTATAAATTGCCAATTCAACATCCCAAAGACCGGTTTCTTCGTTCAGCACAACTGCTGATTGAACATATTCGTCAGGTGAGACGTTAAACCTTAGTGAATCACTTGGACATAATCTATACTCTTCAGGAACATACAAAGTATCAGGGTTGTCGTTTAAAGTTACTTCATCACCCAATACCCATAGATGATATGGACCTTGAGGAATTGCATAGGAGTTGCCGTCATACCAACCCATCATTTCTAAACCTAATCTGCTCGAAAGTGAAATGAATAATTGATCTGCTGCCCATTGACCGTTGAAATACAAACCGGTTGAATCATTCACAAATTCGTCTATGTGCATGAAGACATATAGTGTATTGTCTGACCATAATAGTCTTCCATACAATTCATCAAATTCGGGTTCTACCAATGATTCTCTGTAGTATTTATTTGCCCAAATATTATATCCGGTATTTGTAATAAGATTAACTTCGGCAGCTTCTTCCCATGCATTTTCATCCATAACACCGTCAATTACAACCGCACCTGAGTCAGCCATAGGAACATCTAAAGTTTCTCTAAGTATATCTTCCTCACCCGGTTCAAAGTATAAAATTGCCCAATGGCTGGATGAAACCAAGTTATAGAAACCTGGATCATTTTCTGCCGGAGCGGCCCAAGGATCATTTGGTACATGCGGCTGCCATGTCCAATATTGGTAAGCATCAAAGTATTCGTTGTAAGCAGCTTCCGAACCGTTACTACCGCCAAGGTTAAAGCCAATTTTACCTTGCGCATTTACGTTCGGATTGTAAATTGCAAGTTCGACATCCCAAACACCGGTTTCTTCATCAATAGTAACTGCAGAACGTACGTATTGGTCGGGCGTAGGATTAAACCAAAGTGAATCATCCGGACATCCTCTATATTCTTCGGGGACATACATTGTATCCGGGTTACCGTTTAATGTAACTTCATCACCCAATACCCATAGATGATACGGACCCTCAGGAATAGCATAAGAGTTACCGTCATACCAACCCATCATTTCCATACCCAGTCTGCTTGAAATCGAAATGAATAATTGGTCGGCTGCCCATTGACCGTTCCAATATAATCCCGTTGAGTCATTAACAAACTCGTCAATATGAACAAAAACGTATAGAGTATCTTTATTCCAGAGCATTTTGGCATATAACTCGTCAAACTCAGGTTCGACTAAAGATTCTCTATAATATTTGTTAGCCCAAATATTATAACCGGAACTTGTAATAATATCTGCGCTTGCGGCAGTACTCCATTCTGCTTCATCCATTACGCCGTCAATCTTAATAGCGCCGGAATCGACTTTTGGAACACTTACCATTTCACGCACATAATCTTGTGCGTTAACTGTAATTAAGAAACTCAGCAAAAGAAGCCAAACAATATGTAATTTTAGTTTGACCATAAATCATCCTCCTTTTTGTTAAAGCAACGGTTGTTGTAGTTTTATGCAACTACTTTTTTTATTTAAAACTGATACTTAATATTTATACTCGGGATGTATATATCTCCCGAATACTTGCCTGCAAAAAATTTATTTTCATTTTGAGAAACCGTTCTTTCTGAACTTGTACCATAAGCAATCGCCATATCTACATAAAATTCTTCGAACCAAAACCCAATTCCTAAAGAGAACCAATGTTGATCTACACCGGGGTATAAATAGCTGTAGGTTTCATCAGTATTTCTTGTTTGAGAGAATTTATAACCTAATCTGACGACTACATCGGCATGAGGATCATATTCTAACCCAAAACCGACGGAAAATGCGTTTTTATATTTAAGCGGGAAATTGGCTCCAGTATATCCTGAAAGAGAATCAACTTCGGAAAATCTACCGCTCCAAAAATTGTTGCCGTATTTGTATTTCTGAATTTCTTGAGTGCTGCCCCACAAACTATAGGTTGCGTCAACATTCAATTTTAAGTTATCGGAAATATCATAAAGAGCCCCAAGGCCAAAAGTCCATGGAAGTTCAAATTCCGAGGAGACACTTGTTTTTGAATCGGTAGAATCAAGATCGGCAAATAATCTACTCTCGGCATCACCCTCTAATGAAGCAGAAATTGTACTTTTCACAAAAGCACCAATTTTCAGTTCGGGTGTAAAAGAGCCTTGAAATCCCAAAGTACCTCCAAAAGTCCAGGCGTCTTCATCAACTTTAACTTGATAGGCAGCAATACCGGCTTCCATACTTTCCCAGTTTGAATTACCTTGGTAAAATCCCATTGTGTGTTTAATATTTAATACATTTACCGAAAGACCTATAGAGAATGAACCGAAATTCAAAGCTGCAGAAGGATTAATTGAAGTAATTGTGTAATTGTTAAAATGATCGAATGCGAAAATTCCGGAGCTTGAATCTCCCTGAACAAAAATTGTAAAAGGCCACTCGACTTTAGATTGAACGGAATTATTATAATCCACACTAACCGTAAAGTTATCAGTGAGATTCCAAAACGCTCCGGCAGTAACTCCAATATCATCGTTGCGGAAAGAGCGGTGAAGTGCGCCGCTTTCATCAACATAATCTTGTTGGCCCAACCTTCCGAAAACAGAAAGTTCAAGAGCTCTGCCTTTCAGATAAGCCAAACTTGCCGGGTTTATTGATATGCCCGAAATCCCGTCTACACCGGCAAGATAAAGCCCATTCAGAGAAGTTACCTTGGCACTGGTAACAGAAGCAAATGAAGGAGTTCCGGCAAAAACTGCTGAGATAGTGGTTACTAAAATTGTTATGAGAATCTTGAATTTCTTAGAATTCATTTTTAACTCCACGTTTCGTAAACTTTATCATCTTACATTGAATGTGGCATAAGCATAACCGGGTTCAAATCTAAGTCTGCCTTCACCACCCCAAAGGTTGTTTGCTATCCATATATAGTAGGTTTTCTTTCTTTCAAGACCTTCCATATCAAAAGGAACGAAAGCCATTGTTTGAGCTAATGAATCCCCCACATTTAGAGGTGCCTTAATAACATTAACCGCACCATAAACTGTACTTCCGTTTTCTTCAGATTCCGAATAGACTTCCCAGATGGTCGTCCCGGGATTGTATTGGTTACCTTCACAAATACCGATTACCGAGATAAGTGTATCTTCAACACCTTCTTGGGTAATTTCCCAATTAATAATCGGGCGATTGCTTCTTGTTGCTTCAACTGAGATTACCCCAAGCTGACCAAACGAGCTTAAGCCCTCAATATTGATGAAGACATCAAGACGTTTTGAAAACCCGGTGAAGAAGGAAGTTGACACATAAATTGAATCCTCTTCATTAATAATTTGTCCTTCTGCAAGACTGGTATCTGCTATAAATAATTTGCCGGTTTCAGTTGAAAGTTGACCCCAACCTTCTTGCTGCATAACCCAAAAAGTGTAATCTTCATCTTCATTCAGGCTGTCAATTGCCGTTCCGCCAAACTGAGCAGTTAGATCGGTTGCACCATTTGGTAAAGAGGCAAACGTAACGGGATACCTAAGATTATTTCCGTCGGTTTTAATTAACCAAACAAGAGATGAATCTAGGATTGCACTGGTACCCCTGTTTACACCGAGTACCGATGCATAACCTCCTACCCAAGTAATTTTGGGTTGAAATGATTCGGCTTCTACCACAATAGTTGACATATTTGGAGAACCTACATAAGGTGCAATCCCGTTATCTTCTTCAGAGCAAGCAATTGTAAATGCGGCTATTAATAAAGCTGCAAAAAATACTGTGAGTTGTTTTTTGAAATTGTCCATTTATATTTTTCTCATATTTATTGAGAATGTTTAATTGTCACATTCTGTTTAGTTCATCTTTCCAGTAAGGATTATAAACTTCACCTTCTTTATTTGAATGAAGAAGTGAAAATCTTCCGTCATTCCTTAGATCACCGAAAACGTAGATATAATTTTTTCTGTCTTGGTACTCCCAAATTTCATAAGGAAAGGTTGACTCTTCAGAATGATATCTTTGTATATTATCAGGCATACCATTTTTGAGAAGTATCTTCCCTCTATCGGTTTTCCAGCCTTCTAATTTTCCCCAAGAAAAGTGTTCATTTGCATATTGATACCTTTGCATCAACCGGTTGAAAACTTCATTCTCATCCGTTGTAGGGTCCGGATCATTCTGTTTCCAAAATTGAACAAGAAATTTAGCTTTGGATGCCAAGTTCAAATTATGATAAAGCTCATAATTTCTCTGTGTTGATATTGCTCTTATCATTTCACCAAAAATCTCAGCTTGTTCTTCAGTAAGTATTGGACTTTTCTCTAGATAATCCATTTGAATAACTTCAAAAGGTCGGCGAACTTTTACAGCCAAATTTTTTGCAGAATCAGCAACATTGATTACCAAGTAATAAATTCCGGACGCGAACGCAGAAACATTAAATCCATTGGAAATGCCGCTCGCCGCGCCCGAAATATTAATGGTCTTTTCATTGAAAGACCTCAGGGAGGTACCATTTATTGATTCAATTTCGTAAGAAATAGTTAAACTTCTCGATTGCTCAATTTGTCCGTTATAAATTTCGAAGTAGAAATAAAGAAGCGGGTTAAGAATTCCATATCTTCTTGAGGGATTGGGAATGACGGTAATTCCACCTTTATTAAAAATATTGTTTTCCTCTGCCCCTTTTATGATATCCGATGCAAACTGAATTTCACTTAGATATAAATTCTGCTGCGGGGATGAGTTGATTTCGAGTTCTTTTCTTACTAACCCGGAATTTCCACCGATATTATCTTTTACTTCGAGTTCAAGCTTATAAATTCCCGGGTCAAAGGCTCGATACCACTGATCGTAGATTACCTTACTGCTAATTTTCGAAGTATCATTTATTATTTCAGCTTCAGTCTGCCATTGCTCTATAAATTGAATTTCTCCATTGCTTTTTTTGATACTTAACGAAAGGGATAAATCCGCATAGTTGGAGTTATTCTTTGGAGTAAGTTTCAAATTATCAGTAAAAATCATAACATATAATTCATGATAGATTTTATCATTATTGTAAAAAGTGGCATCATCTAAATAGAACTGTACATTTCCGCTGCTTACGGCAGGCAAATCATTTTGAGCTGCACAAATTAACGCAAACGTTTGTGCCAAAAACAGAGGGAAATAATATTTAATGAGTTTTCTCAGCATTCTACTCTTTTAATCCACTTAAGGTAATACCTTGAATGAAATATTTTTGTGCGAAGAAAAAGACAATCAAGATAGGAAGAACTGCTGTTACCGAGCCTGCCATCAGTAAATCCCATTGGGTTAAATATCTATCTCTAAAAATTGCCAAACCAAGCTGAACAGTTTGCATATCCTCGGAATTAAGGACAATCAAAGCCCAGATAAAATCATTAAACACCCCCATAAATGTAAAAACGGCAAGAGTAGCAAGTGCGGGTTTTGCAAGAGGAACAATTATACGACGTAACACTTGTAATTTTGTAGCACCATCTATATATGCTGCTTCTTCAAGTTCTTTAGGTATAGTTATAAAAAACTGTCGCAAAAGAAACGTACCGAATGCTGATGCAAGACCAGGAACTATAAGTGCGTAATATGTATCAATCCACCCGAGCCAGTAAAGAACTAAAAAACTTGGAATCATCGTAACATTGTAAGGGATCATCATCGTACCGAGAAATAAATAAAACAAAATATTTCTTCCTTTGAAATGCAACCGGGCAAAAGCAAATGCTGCCATTGAGCAGGTGATTAATTGTCCGACAGTAACAGTAACGGCAACAAAAATACTATTAAAATAATATCGCCCGAACGGTGCAGCTTCAAAAGCTTTTCTATAATTATCAAACTTCCACTCATCGGGTAGCCATTGCGGCGGATAAACAAAAATTTCACTCATGTCTTTTAGTGAAGTTAGGATCATCCATACAAACGGAGCCAACGTAATAAAAGCAAGCGCATATATAACAATATGCTTTAATAATGATTTACTGATATTGAACATCTTGAATATACTCATTAGAACGCACCGTGAATTCTGTTTTTCATATAACGGACTTGTATCATCGTCAGCACAATTAAAATTGCAAACAACACATAAGCTGCAGCAGAAGCATAACCCATTTCAAAGAATTTGAAAGCGTATTCATAGACAAAGAATACGAGTACTTTTGTGCTACCTAAGGGACCTCCAGAAGTAAGAACGTAAACCAAATCAAATACTTGGAATGAGCTTATCATCGACATAATCATTATAAAAAATGTTGTTGGAGCAAGCATAGGAACGGTAATTTTCCAAAACTTGGACCATCTGCCTGCACCGTCAATCTCAGCAGCTTCATAATATGTTTCGGGGATTCCTTGAAGACCTGCCGAAAACAAAACCATATTAATACCAAAAGTTTTCCAAACACCCATTATAATAAGAGCGAACATTGCCGCTGTTGGATCATTCAACCAATTAATAGAATCGACACCCAAAAAACTTATACTGTAATTAAGCAGTCCGTAATTTGGATCATAAATCCATCTCCAAATAACAGCCGCAGCAACAGGGGAAATAATAACAGGAGCAAAGAAAGCAGTTCTTAAAAACTTTTTCCCTTTTATTTTCTTATTTAAAGCCATTGCAACTAATAAAGCCAAAGACATATTTAATGGAACGGTACCCAATGTATAAATTGCGGTATTTTTTAAAACACTCCAGAATTCCTCACTTTGGAACATTCTTTTATAATTTTCCAATCCAATATATGTGGCTTCACTGCTGAACATATTCCATTCGTGAAAACTCAAATAAAAAGAAAAGATAACCGGGAAAAGGATGAAAGTTAGAAAGATGATCAACGTTGGAGTTAGGAAGAAAATGGCGCTAATGCCGTCTTTCCTTTTAACGGTATCTTTTGAACGCAAATTAAGAAGAGAATACTTTTTCTTTTTTTTGCTATTTAGATTAGTGTGTTCAATCATCTGTGTTTCGCATTTGCTTCATCAAGAACTTTATTAGAAAGAGCCGCTGCTTTATTTAATGCTTTTCTTACATCGTGATTACCAACCGTAGCTTGTTCAATTGCATCGGCAATGTGACGCATAATTTCCATCCCGCCGTAGTCAATCGGTCTTTCTGCTTGCCCGTATTCCATCTGGTCAACAAAAACTTTGAAGTTCGGATGTTCTTCCAAATATTTTTTGAATTCCGGTACATCATTTACAGCTTTACGAATGGGAAGATATCCTGAAGTCATTGCCCATTTAGCCTGTACTTCGGGTTTGATTATCCACTTAACAAATTCCCAGGCTTCTTCCGGGTGTTCGCTTTGTTTAAAAATTGCCAAATATTCACCTCCAACAATGGTTGCTCTTTTTACAGGACCTTCGGGAAGAGGTGCAAAAGCCCAATGCATATCTTTGAGAATTTCTTGGTAGCGGGGAAGATTCCATGGACCGTCCATTGCCATTGCCAAGTTTCCGGAAGCAAAAGCTACATCATAATCGGAAGTAAATACATCCAAACTTAATTCGTTATACATTTCTTTCCAGAGCGATAAAGCTTGAACACCGGGTTCCTCATTATACATTACGCGTGTTTGTTCAAGATTAATTTTATAACCGCCTGCTTGCCACAAATAAGGATGGAATTGCCATACCATCCACCCGCTTAATGGTCCGGCTGCAGGGAATATCGGGAGAAACATGCCGGTTTGCTCGTTTTTACCATCACCGTCTTTATCGAAAGTTAATTTTCTTGCATAGTCTCTCAACTCATCCCAATTCTGCGGAGGTCGCTCAGGATCCAATCCGGCATCACGAAACATATCTTTATTATAAAGGAGGGCTAAGTTGGTTGCTTCCATCGGCAAGCTGTACAAGGTACCACGCCACGATGCATACTGTCTTAAGGCAGGATAAATATCTTCAATATCTTCCTGTGGAATTCCATTTGGTCCGTCTATAAATTCATCCATTTTATAGATTGCATCAGCTTGAACTAAATCTTCCATAAAGTGTGCGTGCAGCCAAGAAATATCAGGAGCGGTTTTGCTTTGTAAGGAAGTAATTAATTTTTGAACAAGCGCGTCACCGGTTGGCACATATTGGGCATTAATATCAATATCAGGATGTTCTTTTTCAAAATCTTCTATTAACGTATTAAGCGCAGGTACTGTTGATGAAACAAAACTATGCCAGAAAACTATCTCAACTTTATCGCTGTTACTTTCATCACCATCGCAGCTTAGTAGGCTGAAAATCAAAAATGTTCCTGTAACTAAAAGGCTTATTATTTTCTTCAATTTTTGTAACTCCATAGGTGAATTATTAAAATTAGAACAAAGGTTTGCGCAAATTTGATATATTTTTTAATACCCGCTGTAAATAGCAGAAAACTCAGATTTTTTCGATTTTAAGTTTAACACGGATTTACGCAAAATTAGTTTAGGATCTAAAACAATCCTTTCTTTGTTTCTAGTACCTTTAGACTTGATATCGTCAATCAATAATTTTACCGCTACTTGTCCCATCATATCGCGCGGCTGCCTAACCGATGTTAGCGGTGTCATTAAATAAGGAGCATAGTCTATATCATCAAATGCAACTAATGAAACATCTTGGGGAATTTTTTTCCCTTCTTCAGAAATAGCCTGTATTGTTCCCAACGTTATTAAATCACTCGTTGTAAAAATTGCCGTGGGTGGATTTTCAAGCTTCAGTAAAATTTTTGTTTCTATATATCCGTTCTCTTGTCTAAAGTCATTACCAACAATTAGGGTTTCATCAATTTCAATGGAATTATCCATTAAAGCATTCTTATAGCCGTTAAGTCGTGCATTATTTGTAGAGGTATTCGGCAAACCTTGAATAATGGCAATCCGTGTATGACCATTATCTATCAAGTGTTTCACGGCTTGGTATGCCCCTTTATAGTTATCTACTACTACGGCATTGGTTTTAATTTGATCGAAAATTCTATCGAGTAAAATGAATGGTTTATTATGGTTTAGCAGTTCTTCAATATGGTCATACCTTGTTCCTACCGGCAAGATTATATAACCGTCAACACCTTTTCTTCTAAGCAATTCAATCTGTTCAACTTCCATATTAATGTCTTCGTCGGTATTACAAACTACCAGACTATATCCAGCGGCATAAGCGTGTCTTTGAATAATATGAGTAACATATGCAAAGAAAGGGTTAGAAATATCTGGTACTACAAGTCCCAATGTATGAGATCGCTTTAACCTCAAACCGCGTGCTAATTCGTTTGGACGGTAATTTAGTTTATTGGCCGTTTCGATGATTAGTCTCTCGGTATCTTCGCTTATTCTAAACTCCTTACCTTTGTTATTCAGAACTCTCGAAACCGTAGAAACGGAGCAATTAGTTTGCAGGGCAATATCTTTTAGAGTGACAGCCAAGTTTTTGGGGTTTTTATGTAATTTAGCACAAACCTTTGTGCTGATTTGCAATATATTATAAATAGAGAGAGTTGTCAAGTTAATAATGATTTTTCATCAAAAAAAAATCGAGGCATCTGAACTTGAGTCTTAAAATGAATATAATTTTTACAAAATCGAAGTGAGAAATGTGGGATGATACTTGAAAGTTATTTATAGAAAGAGTAATCAATGATAAATTTGACGGGACTGAACTTTATTTCGATTCATTTTCCGAAAACAGGTTTGATTAAAAAAATGTATGAATAAAATGATTTGTTCTTCATGGGACAAATATTAACCGATGGGGAAAATATTTCTGAACACACCGATAGCTTTAATAATCAGACTGATTTTGCTTAGGAAGCAGGTTCAAAACTTGTTACTGTTCATGCCGGTCTTGATTATTTATCAGACGATAACCTCAAACTTATTTAATACATAACCCAAATCAGTAGAAAATACGAAATGGAATTTTTTATCGAACTACAGTGCAACGGGTTAACATATTCATCAATCAATACTATTAAATATTTGGCAGTTTCCTCAGGATTAAAATTAACCGCCGATTTTTCTTATTGCATAGTTGTTCGCAAATCTGATTTATCCAACCATGCCATAAGTTTAACCAAAGCAATTGACAGAAGTTTTCACCTTCAGGCACGCATGTAGTATGAAAAAGGTTCACAAGTAACAGAGCCGTCAGTACCTGAATGGAGTGGACATCTAGATAATCATAACAATATTTGGATAAGAATTATTGATAAACGTAAAAATGAAAGTGGAGAATACTTTACAATAAAATCAGAATTTGGTATTCCAAATTAGATGCATACACTCCCCTTTATTAATAAAACCGTTGGAGATACTTGGGAAATAAATTGTAAATTGTGAGAGAAATTAAATAAATATTTTTGATACTAAGATTTGTGAACGATATCTCCTTATTCATATCACTAACTTGTGCACGATGCCTTGAAAACTCTCAAAATTCCACTACAATGCCATAACTCTTGACGACATGAAAGAAGAGCTAAATTTATATCCTACTATAGAATCCATTAGGAAAGAGATCAGGGGGAAGGAAACTTCTCACAGCACCAGAGATCACTACTACAAACTATCCTAAAAAAATTCTCCTTTAATAAGACATCCACGACTAAAACTGAAGTACATTTGAAGTACATTCCAGTTCAATATTGTCTGCAATAGACGATTTTCAAGCAATGCTAGGAAATAAAAAACCTCGGTTATGCTTTATAATCGAGGTTTTTTTCGTGCACCCTGCCGGATTCGAACCGGCGACCTGCTGATTAAGAGTCAGATGCTCTGCCAGCTGAGCTAAGGGTGCATTGCAAAAATACTTAGTTTTAAACTTACTTTCCAAAAATGTGTTGTAATAGTTTTAACTGGTAGGTCTCAGATCGGTTGTTTAGTTCGGCTTTATTATGTCTATTCATCAAAATGATGAATATAATAAGCTTCAATTTAGATAAAATCAGAAATCATCGCTGTCGTCCAATTCATCAAATTCATCAAAGTCATCTAGCCACTCATCGCTATGCATGTAATAAACAATATCTTCAATAACTTCTTCAACCAATTCCTCATCCAGCATTTCCTCGGCAATATACACAGCCTCTAAGTAGTGTTCTTTTTTTTGTCTTTTATTGGTTTCGAGATAATAAGCCATGATTTCTGTTGTTAAATCATACGCCCACTGTAAGAGATCCTTTTCAAAATTTGTTGGAGGTTCACCGTCGAAAATTTTCTTTAGACGTTCCAAAGAATATCCATAAGCGTCTAAAGCAGGACCGGAAAATAAAATAAACATAACAGCACCTTGCGGGAGGAAATAAAATATATCATCGTAATGTCTCAATATATCGGCAAGTGCAAAGCCAGCTTCGTCATATTTATCTTTTTTTTGGGTGGGAACAATGGTAAAATCAATTTCAATCGAATTAAAATAAGCAGCTTTAGCCTCCCGGCTTTTTTCTTGAAAATTATCATAAAACGGAGCAACTTTCTGATTCCAAGTTTGGATTATTGTTCCGATTATTTTATTTGCTTCTTTCACCGAATCGAATGCATCCTTCCCGGCAAGACGAAAATATTTTTCTGTTTGAATATCGACAAACTCATCGTAATCGGATTTTAATTTTTTTTCTGACATTTGTTAAATACGCTTTTTATGAGCTTAAAAACTTTTATACTGCTTTCTAGTATACTAAGAGAGTTTATGTTATTCAACAGTAAATCACAAGCACACTAAGAAATGCTGGATTTTGCAAATATATTTGCAATAATTAGTAAGTTTGATTTCTTTTATTTAACCAGATTTTGTCATTAAATTTATAATCGCACTTCATAAAACCAAAACAAAAATATGAAAAATGTTTTAATGAAATATATAATCACGATTATTTTAATTAATTCAGCTATATTTTCCAAACCGCTTCGGTTAAAAGACGACTTAGGAACTGTTCATCATTTTTTGAAAGCTCCGACACGAGTTGTTTCCCTTGCCCCCAATATCACCGAAATGATTTATAAGCTTGATGCTGATGATAAGCTTGTCGGCAATACCGAATACTGCTACTTCCCCAAAGAGGCAAAAAATGTAACAAAAATCGGGGATATGTTAACGTTCAATTATGAAAAGATCGTTGAGTTGCAACCGGATTTGATTTTTATGACTGTCGAGGGTAATCAAAAAAATGCTTACGATAAATTAATCGATTTGGAACTGAAAGTTTTTGTATCGAACCCGAGAGATTACAAAGGGATTAAAAAAACTTTTTCCGATTTGGGTAAAATTTTCGGGAAGGAAAAATTAGCCACGGAAATAATTGCGGATTGGGATTCTACATTTCATCACATAAGAGAAGAAACGAAAAAGTTTGAACCACGTGATGTTATTATATTAGTCGAACTCAATCCTATTATGGTTGCGGGAAAAAATACATTTATCAACAGTTACATTGAAAACTGTAATATGATTAACTTTGCAGCGGATGTTGAAATGAATTATCCCATTTTCAGCAGAGAAGTTATTTTAGAAAGAGACCCTCAAATTATTGTTTATCCCTCTTCGGGAAAAGAAACAATCGAAACTTTGACGGAGATGTATCCCGAATGGAATGGACTTACGGCGGTTAAAAAAGGGAATGTCTTTTTCGTTGATCGTGATCTGTACTTTAGGCCGGGACCGCGTTTCATCGATGCTTTATACGATTTCTTCTCAAGAATCAAGAAATTATATTGACCGATTTTTCACTCTATCACCCATTCATACTTTCACTTGTAAAACTGATAATCGAAGTAGAAAGTCTATTCAATTAATATTCGGAATAAATACATCCTTATCTGGGCTCCCAATCAATCCCGTCACATGGAATGTAGTTTTCTGCAGGATGCTCATCATACTTTAAACATAGAACCGCAGATTCGTCAAAATGTTTGCATTGCGAGCAAATTGTATCTTCTAAAACCGGCTTGTTTTCTTCTTTAAAAATTTTGTACTGGATGATCCCCGGATGAAAAACAACTGCATATACTGCAAGTGAGGCAAGAATCCACCAAAATTTATAATCAACCCAATCTATTGCGATCCAGAGAACCGGAATCAAAAATGCAATTCTAATTAATGCCCAAAAAACTATTTTTCCCATCGTCTTATTTGACCTTCAAAATATGCAAATTGCTTTTAGAAATTTATTAGTTTAATTTTAGCCGTAAATTACAATAAATTCTGTACTTATCTAATGGATGACCAAACCCCAAAGCGAAAAAAATTCTACAATAAAAAGAAGTATTATAGAAATAAAAAAGAAAAACCTGCCGAAAAAAAAGAAGGCGGTGATTTTTCATTTTCTAAAGTTTCTATTGTAATTCCACTTTTTAATGAAGAAGAGTCTCTAGGACCCCTCTATTTTGAAATAATTAAAGCAGTAAAATCTATTAACATAGATTATGAAATTGTATTTGTTGATGACGGAAGTACAGATAAATCGCTTGAAAAACTAAGAGAATTAAATCGCAAGGATAATAAAATTAGATATATTTCTTTCAGAAAAAATTACGGTAAATCGGCTGCTCTTAATGTAGGCTTTCAGAAAGCGAGCGGAGATGCCGTTATTACTATGGATGCAGATTTACAAGATGACCCTGCTGAAATCCCCAACCTTTTGAAGAAACTTGACGAGGGATGGGATATGGTTTCCGGCTGGAAGAAAGTACGATTTGATCCGTTTATTAAGAAACATTCTTCTAAATTTTTTAATTACACTACTCGCGTGATGACCGGTATAAAAATACACGACTTTAACTGCGGACTTAAGGCTTACAGAAAAGAAGTGATAAAAAACATAAACGTTTACGGCGAGCTTCACCGATATATTCCCGTATTGGCTAATAACAAGGGATTTACTGTTACTGAAATACCAGTAAAACATCATCCGCGCAGATATGGTACGACTAAGTTCGGTATATCACGGTTCTTTAAAGGCTTTGTAGATTTGTTGACGGTTGTATTCAATTCCCGTTATGTTAAACGTCCAATGCATTTGTTCGGATTTCTTGGAGTAACAGCTTTCATACTCGGTATTATTGTAAACTTGTGGCTGAGTTACGAAAAGATTTTCCTCGATAAAGCGCTTGGCAACCGACCACTTTTGTTTCTTGGAATTTTATTGATAATTGTCGGCGTGCAATTTTTTGCGGTCGGTTTGCTTGGTGAAATTATTGTGCATAACACTCCCCGGCAAGAAGATTACAACATAAAAGAAAAAAGATAGCATTAATTTATAATGTCTTCCTACCAATATATTTTTTCCGTAATAGTACCTACATACAACAGAGCCGGAGAGATAAGCGAACTTCTCAACTCACTGGTAAATCAAACCATTGATGATTCTCTTTTCGAAATAATAATTGTTGACGATGGTTCAACAGATAATACCGAAGAAGTTGTTAGTAATGTTAAACAAAAATCTTCACTTAACATTGAATTTCTAAAACAGGATCACAAAGGTCCGGGTGAAGCCAGAAACTTAGGTATGCAAAATGCTAAAGGTGAATATTTTGTATTTATCGACAGTGATTGCATTGCAGATGAAAATTGGTTAAGCGCTTATAAAAATAAATTAGAACAAACCGATATTAAACCGGCAGGTTTCGGCGGACCGGATGGAGTTCTTCCTACTTTTTCGCCTGTTCAAAAAGCAATTGATTACTCAATGACTTCGCCAATTACAACAGGCGGTATCCGGGGACATTCTAAAAAAGGAATTTCGAAATATTATCCCCGTAGTTTTAATATGGGTGTGCGTGCTGATGTTGTAAAAAAAATCGGGGGGATGGTTAAGCTGCGGCATGGACAGGATATTGAATTCAGTCACAGAATCTTATCAACCGGCGAACCGGTAATAAAAGTTGACGATGCCGTGGTTTATCATAAACGAAGAATGTCGATAAAAAAATTCTTTAGACAGGTTTTCAATTGGGGTGTTGCCAGAATTAATTTATCCATAATAGATAAAGGAATGCTAGAGCCGATTCATTTTTTACCTTCGCTGGGAACAATTATTATATTTTTGTTCATCATCCTTACAATACTTGCACCTAAAATATTTGTATGGTTTGTTTTATTCGGTATATTGTTTTTATTAGTGATGGGCATACACGGAGTAACCAAATACAAAGATTTCCGAACTATGTTTTTAATACCAATTATCGTTCCTACGCAAGTTATTGGTTACGGTTTGGGTTTTATAATTGCATTTGTAAAGAGAATTATTCTTAAGCAAGATGAGTTTACAGGATTTGTTAAAAAATATTATAAATAAAAAAACATACATCCAATCAACCAATCAGTCAATCACTTAATTTGATTGGTTGATTGCGTGATTAACTGATTGAGTAAATTGAAAAAAGTATTAATCATTACATACTATTGGCCTCCGGCAGGTGGTCCCGGAGTACAGCGTGTTTTAAAATTTGCTAAATACCTGCCTCAGTATGGCTGGGAACCAATAGTCTTAACGGTCGATCAAGGCGAATACCCTGCAATTGATAAGAGCTTGCTGAATGAAATATCTCAATCATTGAAAGTATATAAAACCCGTTCGTTTGAACCGTTTTCATTTTATAAAAAACTGAGTGGTAAAAAAGGTAATCTGCCAACACATATTTTAAGCAGCAGCAAAGACGAAAACTTAATAGATAGAATTGCTAAGTGGATTAGAACAAACTTGTTTTTACCTGACGCCAGAATCGGCTGGTATTTCCAACTTGTGAAGAAAGGAAAGGAAATAATTAAAAAAGAAAACATTGATCTGATATTTAGTTCTTCACCTCCCCATTCTCTTCAGTTAGCTACCAAAAAATTAGCAGCCCTTACCGGTAAAAAGTGGGTTGCCGATTTCCGCGATCCGTGGACGGACGGCTTTTGGCAAAAATATCTTCCACGTACAAAACTTGCAGTTGATTACGATCTTAAATTAGAGAGAAGCGTTCTCGAAAATGCCGACCACATAATTACAGTAAGCGAAGGATTTAAGGAATTATTTTCTAGAAAAGTTACGAAAGATATCACTGTAATAACGAATGGTTATGATATAGCAGATTTCCAAAATATTCAACGGAAATCAAATGATAAATTTATTATGACTTATACAGGAAGTTTAAGAACGAGTCAAATACCTATTAATTTTTTCCGAGCTTTACAAGAATTAAAAAAAGAAAAAAAAATTGATAAACTAAGACTCCAATTTATAGGCACTCAACACCCTGAATTAAATAGATTGCTGATGAATTATAATCTAAAAGATATCACCGAATTAAAAGAATACGTTCAACATAATGCTTTGATGGAATATGTTTTGAACTCAACGGTCTTGCTGTTGTTAATACCTAATACTAAAGACAATAAAGGAATAATTCCTGCAAAATTATTTGAATATATCGGAAGTAAGAATTATGTGTTGAGTTTTGGTCCTATGCAAAGCGATGTTGGGCAAATAATTAACAAATATAAGTGCGGCTCAATACATACTTTTGAAGATGATCCTAAGAATACAATTTTGGAATTGTACAACAAGTGGATTAAGGGTGATTCCTTATTTGTGTCCGACGAAACTATAAATGAATTTACAAGGGAAAACTTAACAAAAAAACTCTCTCAAATTCTTTTACAAGTTTATGAATCTTAAAAAAACTTATTTCATGCTGGGTAAGTTTTGGGATGATCTAAACGCACCTAAACTTACATACAAAATATCTGAAGATCTCCACGGAAAAGAACTTGGTGAGTATTATTTTGTTTTTGAAGAATCCAGAGTCTCGGTCGGTAAGGATCAAAAATTAATAAGTAAATTCGATGAAAACGGAATACCAATTAACAAAACATACATCGATGTTAAGGATAAAAGTTATGTCTACTTTCCAATATCGATTGGGCAAATGGGCATAGCAGTTTTTCATACTTATTTGAAATCAAAAACAGAAAACGACAAACAGAGATTTTTAAAATTTGTTGATTGGTTTGCTGATGAAAAGAATTTTCACGAATCTGATAAACTTGGAGTTAGATGGTTGACAGATGTTGCTTTGCCTGCTTATAAAAATTCCGGACCTTGGCAATCGGCATTTTCACAAAGCAGAGGAATTTCAATTCTTTTGCGGGGATTCCAATTAACCGGAGATACTCGATTTAAAGATTTAGCAGAAAAAGCTCTTAAAAGCTTTCTGTACTCGGTAAATGAAGGAGGAGTTACATCTTTTACGAAATGGGGACCTTTTTATGAAGAATATACTGCTTCTGTTCCGACTCTTGTACTTAATGGAATGATTTTTTCATTATGCGGTGTTTACGATTTTTTGAGAGTATTCCCCGATGATCCTACTGCTTCAAATATTTTTAATGAAGGGATTGAAACATTAGAAAATATTTTACCTGAATACGATATGGGTTATTGGTCTCGTTACAATTTATGTTCGGCGGATTTCTATCCTGAGATTGATCCGTCAACAATAAGATATCAGCGTTTACACGTGACCCAATTACTGATGCTCTATAAATTAACCGGAAAAGATATTTTTAAGAAGTATGCTGAAATATTTAAGTCGCAAGATACACTGCCGAATGCGATAAAAATGTACAAAGTAAAATTCAATGCTCTGAAAAAATTAAACAGATTATAACAATGGCGGAAAAACATTATTACGAACAAATAAAATTTACGGAATCATATTTGATTCCATACTTCGAAAAATATATACCGAACTTTTCGACAAAAAAGATACTTGAAGTAGGTTGTGCCGAAGGAGGATTTGTAAAAGTGTTACATGAAAAGGGAATAAAAATAAAAGGTCTTGAACTCGAGCAGTCCAGGGTTGATATTGCTAATGATAAAGCACCGGAGCTCGATATAATTCAAGCCGACATAACCGACTCAGCCGTTGTTGAAAAACTTAATGAGAAATACGATCTGATTGTTATGCGTGATGTAATTGAGCATATCCCTAATAGAGACGCAGCTTTTAAAAATCTGTACAACTTATTAAATGATGACGGCTATTTATTTATTACTTTTCCACCAAGGTTTTCGGGATTTGCCGGCCATCAGCAAAATGGAAAATCAGTTTTTCGTTTCTTTGCATGGATTCATCTGCTCCCTAATTTTGTAATTAAATTTTTGGGTAAAATTTTTGGGGAAAGTGATAAATTAATCGATCATATAATCGAAAATTATTATATCGGATTGAGTATTAATACGTTTGAAAAACTTGTTGAAAGGTATTCTTTTCAATTTGTTAAAAGGGATTTGTTTTTATTCCGCCCAATTTATAAACTTCGTTTCGGGCTTAAGCAGTTAAAAGTTCCGAACATACCTTTAATAAGAGAATTCATTGCATTCGGATGCGAGTGTTTACTTAAGAAAAAACCTAAGAAGGATTTATGAACAAAAAGAAGAAAAAGCAATCCGGCAAACCGGAAAAAAGTTTTTTTGATGAATTAAAGACATATCAAAAATATCTGGTTTTATTTGTACTTCTTTTGATTCCGATATTTACTTTTATGTCTCCGTACATATTGGAAGGAAAAACAGCAGCAGGATCGGACATTGTCGGCTCCAAAGGAAATACGAATCTCGTTAAAGAGTATGAAGAAAAAACCGGAGAGGAAGCACTTTGGAATCCTTCTATTTTCGGAGGGATGCCGATTTACAATCGAATATCTCCCACAACAATTCATATCGATTCTCTTATTTCCTTCTTGGGTAAAATTATTTATCATTTCTTCTGGTACTTCCTTCTAGGTGGTTTAGGAATTTATTTTTTTCTCAGACAGAAAAATATTCCATGGTACTTAGCGGCAATTATTGCAACTGCATTTATTTCCTTACCCGATTGGCAGGCGATGCTAGGCAGCGGGCATTTCTCAAAAATTCGCGCCATCATGGTTTTGCCCTGGTTGCTTTTTTCTTTTGATTATTTTATCGAGAAACAAAACTGGTTAAGCGCCGGACTGTTTGCCTTTGCATTTTCTTGGTTAGTAAGAACCCATCACTATCAAATTGTTTTTTATGGAATTATGTTTTTACTGTTTTTATACATCTATTCTTTTATAAAACTATTAATTGAAAAAAAATACAAGCGGTTCACAAACTTAATATTAAAATTAGCCTTAGCTGTTGTATTAACAATAATGACTGCAGCTCAACCTATGCTGTCAACTTACGAGTATGCCGAATACTCAACCCGTGGCGGAAATCCAGTCAAGTTAGATGAAAATGCTGAAACTGCCGTGGAAAGCGGCGGTGTTAGTTTGGAATATGCAACGAGATGGTCGCTCGCACCACGAGAAATAATTGATTTCTTTATACCGCGATTTACAGGCGGTACTTCAACCGAAGTTTATGACGGCGATCAGTACGAACAATTACAAGGCAAGCAAGTTCCCGGTTATTGGGGGCACATGCCATTCACAGATAATTACGATGCAATGGGAATGATACTTTTTTTGTTTGCTGTATTCGGTTTCATCTACTACAGAAAAAATCCTTTTATAATTGCTCTAGGAATATTTATTGTTTTTTCCGTTCTGTTAGCTTTAGGCAGACATTTTCCTCTTTTCTACAATTTCTTTTTTTATTCCGTTCCCTTCTTTGCAAAGTTCAGAGTACCGGTTATGTTTGCGCATATAACTTTTATTGCAACATTTATTCTCGGCAGCTTTGGCTTAAAAGCATTATTTACCGAGTTGAAGGAAAAAGAATATAAAAAGATTCTCTACGTGTTCGGAAGCGGCATTGTTTTCTTGTTTTTTATTTTAATTACAAAGGGTTCCTATGATTATGTTTCTGCTAATGAAGCCGGAAGATATAACTCCCAAACTTTGGAGATCATAAAAAATATTCGAATGGAATTTTTGACTACAGATACTATAAGAGTATTAATTTTAGTAGCACTTTCCGGTGTGGTTTCGCTTGCATTCGTTTTCAGAAAAATCAAAAAGGAATTGGCTGCTGCTGCAATTTTAGTCTTAGTCGGATTTGAAATATTTTCAATAACTGCCAGACAGACTTCTCACATAAATTTGATAGACGAAACCAAACTCGAAGAAACTGCATTCAAAGAAACACCGATCACACAAATATTGAAATCTAAAAACGACAACATGCGTGCTCTGGCAATAAGTAATGAATTTCAGAGTAATTATTACGGTTATTTTTATCCTACCATTAACGGTTACAGTGCAATTAAACTGCAGGTAATACAGGATATCATTGAACATAATTTGTTTAATTATCCGTCACCGGATAAAATAAATTGGAACGTTATAAATATGCTGAACGGTAAATATATAATCAGTTCAAATCCTTTGAATTATCCATTTTTGCAAAAACTTGCAGAAGCACCGCAGCGTAAAGAGATACTTTATCAGAACAATAATGTTCTTCCGAAAGCTTGGTTTGTGAAGGAGGTTAAAAGTTTCCAGACTCCGGAAGAACTTGTTTTGTTTATGAACGATCCAAAATTTACTCCCGATTCGCTTGCGCTTCTTGTTGAATCTGATTTGAATGGTAAAAAATATTCTGCTCAAGGGGATATTGATGTTATTAAATACACCCCTAATGAAATTGAACTGAAAGTAGATACAGAGGAAGAACAGTTTTTAGTTTTATCCGAAGTCTATTATCCCGAAGGTTGGGAAGCTGTAACCAGTGAAGGAGTTGAATTACAAATACAAAAAACAAACCATATATTGCGCGGAATGGAAGTGCCCGCAGGTGATTACACAATAACGCTGACTTTTGCGCCGCAGACTTATTATACAAGTATGACTATTGTGTGGATTGGCAATATTGTAATTTTACTGCTGATTGGATTAGATGTATTTTTACGCAAAAACAATTCTTAATTAAGTATGGAGTCAATAACTCGTTCTACTTTTATCTTTGTAGTTTTAAAAGAAAATTCGGAACTGATACTATCAAAAAATTGACTATACTTTTGATATTGTTTCTCATTAACCCATTGAAGTAAAATTCTTGAGAATTCTTCTTTATTTTTATAAGCCCTTGTAACGGTTTTAAGTACATTATCTAAAGGATAAGCAGAAGAAATAATTGCTGGTTTTCTATATAATATAATATCGTTAACATTACCTGATATTTTTGTATAACCATTTAATTCACGATAAATGGTAAACTTTACTTCTTTCTCAAGAGGTATTAGTAGAAAATCGGTTTTTTTCATTATCTCATCAAATTCGTTCTGAGGAACCCAATTTAAGAATGTTACAAATTTCAGTTTATCGGTTTCAAGTTTTTTGAATTTTTTGATGGTCAACTTTTCATAATTATTTTTGGGCTTTCCTAAAAAAGTTAAAATAACCTTTTTATTATATTGATTTCTTGTTGCTGCCAAAACTTGATAAAGAAGCGTATAATCTCTTCTTCTTATATCAATAGAACCAGTCAAAGTTATATAAACACTTTTTGTTTCTTTTTTCTTATCATAATCTTGAGAAATATATGACCAAGGGATTGGCTCGACTATTTTGTCTAAGCTTAAAAAACCTCTGGATAAAATATAATCCTTGATAATCTCTGTTGGAAATGTGAAATTATTTACCTTCTTAATAAATTGTGAACGATATTTCCACTCTCTTCTGTAAATAACATTGATTAGAAAATAATTCAGATCTTTAAGAAGATAAAAATAATCTGAGGCTAATTTTATGTTTTGTTTTGGAGCAAAATAGGCATTTGCATTATGTACACGAACAATAGTCTTAGGTAAAAGTTGTAAATCGGAAAATTCTTTAAAGTAACGGCTGAAAGTATTAAATATTAGTAAATCATTTTCATTTATTTTTTTGATATTATTTCGCAAAAAATTGGTAAGCTTTTCGGATTCTTTCCAAATTATCCAGTTAATCTTTTCAAACTTATCAACTCTGTTGAGTTCATTAAAAAACTTTTCTTTTGTAATAATAGTTGTAGTGTATTTTAATTCATTGAAAATTTTACATGAATTTAATAAAACTTCGAAATGATGGTCTAATTCTATAATTGCTATTTTATTCATCAGACTTTTCTAAAAATATTTAAGTCAATTCCGGCAACCTTATCTCGTAAATATTCAAGTTCAGCCGGATTAAACAGTCTAACACTTTTTTTCTCATTTTTAATTTTCGTAAAATTATTAGCTTTCCATTGTTCTTTTCCCACAACTATTTCTTTTGTTTTCTCTTGAAAATTGAGCATTGAGTTTTCAAACTCAATATTAAGAAAATCACAAATTCCTTTAACTGAATTTTCTAATGATAAAACTAGGTCTTCATAAATAATATGATAGTGATTTTCTTTATCGAGATAATTTAATGAAATGTAGAATTCTGTTATGTACCTATCAATACATGCATCCAAATTATTTTGTTTAAAATTATTAGGATATTTTTGACCAACCTCATACAAAGAAGCAATATTATCCTCAGGATCACGATGAATATGAATAAAGTAAATGTTTCCGGCTAAATTGTTAATGAAATCAATGTATCTAATATTTCTTGGTGTTTTTTCAACCCATAAAAATTTATTCTTTTTTATTGCTTCCGAATCGATGATATCCAATAAAAACTTTCCCCATTTCTTTTTAGAGATTGATGGAGTTGAAAAGCCCTTTAAATACTCTTTCGTAAGATTAATTTCACTTAATCTTTTCTCAAGTATCTCTTTTTTCTTTCGAGTAATTATCTCAAAAAAACGAATACTTTTTCTCGGGTGGAGCGTTTGATCAAAAAAATGTGTTTCGGGCAAAGTGAAAATTCTTGAATGAGCACCTACTAAACTCTGCAGAAATGTAGTGCCGGAACGGGCAGTTCCGATAATAAATATTCGTTTTTCAATTTGAGATTGCATCTTTATTCAAAATCTTTATAAATTCCTGGTGAAAGTATTGAGTATCCTCTCTGAATTTCATCAATCTGTAAGCTTGATAATCTTTTTTTCCACACATCTTTCATTTCATTTGAAATACGATTTGTTTCATATCCTTTCCCTTCCTTATTGCTAAGCATAATCCTTTTCTCAACTCTATCATTCCATTCTAGGTGCAAACCGTTGTATAATTCTTCAAAACGAGGAATTGGATCGGATATAATATCTTCGTAATAAATAAATTTCAGCTTATATTTTTCGATAAAAGATCTCATTATCAAATGCATTATACCTATTTGGACACCCATTTTTTCATAGATGGTATTCATGTCATTTATTTTCCCCATATAATTCTCGAGAAAATCCTTACGCAACTTTTCATCATTTACTAAACTTCTATTAGCATCCGGCATTTTTAATTTAATATAGCTTGAAATACATGAAGCAGGATGTCTAAAAAATAATATTGGATTTATACTTAGTTTTTTTATCAAGAATGGAATGCTAAAAATCGAATGTACGCTCTTTACTAATCTAATTCGATGCTTCTTTTTAAAATAGAACAAAAAATTTTCTAAGTTGTTTATTAATTCCTCTCCAACAATAATTTGCGGGTAATTGTTAATGAAATTATGTTTTATATTTGTTTCAATTTTGTATTTATCTACACCGGATAACTTAAATAAAATTAAATTTATACGGGATCCGGATTTGATACATTTCCCTAATACTGCATTATTAAAAAGATGATAATATGCATCGTTTTTATCATCTTCTCTTAGGTAAGGAAATCTACTTAAGTGTTGTTTCCTTAAAAATCCGGCATAATTAATTTTCTCATTATCTGGTTCATGAATATATTCAACATCTTTATTTACTGATAAAATTTTTGCCGCCCAAGTAGTACCACTTCTGGGAGGACCGACAAGTAAAATATTTTGATTCATGAGTTTTCTTAATAGTGATTACTTTTTATTCTACATATTTTTAATTTTACTTTTACTTAAAGTACTAAATTATTGATTAATTTATAGGCAAGAAATCACTTTAAAAATCATGCAATATTTAGAAAACAATACTTATGCTTGGTAAACTAAAAAAAACAATTAAACACACAGCCGTTTACAGCCTTGGTAATATCTCTACAAAGTTGGTCGGGTTAGTACTGCTTCCGCTCTACACAACTCACTTAACTACATCCGAATACGGAATCCTCAGCATTATTGAAATTACGAGCCAAATATTGATCGGGATGTTCACATTCAACATTCCTCAGGCAATGATAAGATGGTGCGCTACAGAAAAAGATAAAACGAAAGAGAAATCGATAATATTTACAACATTAATTTCGGTTACGCTAATTGCTGTTTTCGTTGTAATAGCTCTACTACCATTAAATTCTCTACTATCACAACTACTTTTCGAAAGCGGAAAGTTTTCTAATTACTTCACCTTACTTGTAATTTGGTCTTTTTTCAGCTTGATCAACAGAGTACCGGCGTCATTAATTCGTTTGCGGGAAAAATCTGTTTTCTTTGCAGTAATTATGGTTTCCAAATTTACAATCATAATGCTGCTTAACATTTACTTTGTTGCTTTTGCCGATATGGGTATTGAAGGAATTGTATGGGGACAAATAATAGGAGAAATTTACTCGCTAATTATTACTATCCCGATGATGGCAAGGAATTCTCATCCAAAAGTTAATTATAAAGTATTCAAAGAAATGTTGTCATACGGTTGGCCGTTAGCATTCTCCTCGGTGTCTTCATTAATACTGGCATCAGGTGATCGCTATGTATTAACTTATTATCTTACTTTTTCCAGTGTTGGTATTTATGCTTTAGCTCAAAAAATTGCCAGCGTAATAAATACTTTCTTACTTCATTCATTCCAGCAAGGGTTTTTACCTATCGCATTCAAAATGTTTAACGAGCAGGCACCTAAAAGATTCTTCTCAAAAACTCTTACTTACTTCACTTTTATTTTAACAATTACCGCATTGGGTTTATCTCTTTTTAGTCGTGAATTTATTTTTGCTTTCACTGAAGAAGCATACTATTCCGCATATTTAATTGTCCCGTTTATTGCTTTTGCGCAGGTTGTTAAAGGTATAAATTTTGTCTTAACAATCGGCTTTCACCACGCTAAAAAAACAGGTGTTTACGCATTAATAATTGTTGGAGGAATGGTCTTAACAGTAGCGCTGAACTTTTTATTGATACCGTTTTTCGAAATTTACGGTGCAGCAATTGCAATGGTTATTTCTTATACCGTTATGACCATATTTACTTATTACTATTCGCAAAAACTTTATTTCATAAAATTCGAGCTTGGAAAAGTTTTTCTGCTTCTCGTTCTTGGTATTATTTTTTATTTGATTGGAAGCTCTCTACCTGAAATGAACAAGTTCCTTAGAGCCGGAATAAAATTAGTTCTTCTTATTTCATTTCCCGTTGCTTTAAGAATTTTCAATTTCTATGAAGAGGTTGAGTTAGTGCATATTAAGAAAGGCTGGAAGAAATGGAGAAATCCATTTAGATGGAAAGCAAATCTCAAAGAAATAAATTTTTGATTTGTTAAACCGCTTTCAACTTTTCAGTTCTATCGGCTAATTTGATTTTTTCAATGAGTTCATCAAGCTCACCTTCCATAACTTCGGATAAGTTGTAAAGTGTCAGTCCGATTCTATGGTCGGTAACTCTGTTTTGTGGAAAGTTATAAGTTCGGATTTTATCACTGCGGTCGCCGCTTTTAACCATCGATTTTCTTTGAGCTGCAATTTCACTGCTCTGTTCCTGAAGCTTCATATCGTATAAACGGGCTTTCAATACTTTCATTGCTTTCTGTCTATTTTTAAGCTGTGATCTTTCATCTTGGCATTGAACAACAATCCCCGTCGGCAAGTGAGTAATGCGAATAGCGGTTTCAACTTTGTTAACGTTTTGTCCGCCCGCTCCGCCGCTTCTATAAACATCAATTCGTAAATCATTGGGGTCAACATCAATCTCCAAATCTTCAGCTTCGGGAAGCACAACCACCGATGCAGCAGAAGTGTGAACTCTTCCGCTTGCTTCTGTCTCCGGAACACGTTGTACTCTGTGAACACCGCTTTCAAATTTTAAGTCACCGAAAACACCTTTACCGCTGATATTTAAAACAGCCTCTTTAATTGCGCCCATCGCACCTTCGTTGATATCTATAAGTTCATATTTCCAACCTTTTATTTCAGCATACCGGGAATACATTCTCAAAAGATCAGCAGCAAAAAGTCCGGCTTCATCACCGCCGGTCCCAGCACGTATCTCCATAATTGCAGGTTTATCATCGGCAGGGTCTTTAGGAATTAATAGAAGTTTTATTTCTTCTTCTAATTTTTCTTTCTGCTCTTCCAACTCTTCCAATTCAGCTTCAGCCATTTCAACAAGTTCGGAATCTTTGGATGAATTAATTATCTCGTTATTTTCCGCAATGTTTTCGACAACGGTTTTATACTTGCCGTAAACACCAACTATGTCTTCCAAACTGCTTCTTTCTTTACTCAGCTTTATTAACTTTTCCTGGTCAGAGAGATTTGCCGGGTCGGAAAGCTGCTCGTTAATCCTATCAAACTTTTCTTTTACTTCTCTTAACTTTTCTAAAAATTCCATTACTTCCTCTAAAAATAGGATTCAAATATAGCAAAGTTGGTTTCCAAAATCTAAACGATAAACTATGTCAATCTCCGCAAAAGAGTTAAGTATTCCACCTGTTTTTCTATTGGGGGAAGATCATCTGAAGTATACTTTGTGAAGCCTGTTTCGTTAACCAAATCAACCATTTCATTTAATGTATTGAACATCTGCTTTTCCGGAAATCCGTTATCCCGTAGATAGTGAATGAGCTTCAAAGTTTTAAATGCATCAAACCATATTTTTTTTTGATGATAAAGCTGTTCACGAGTTTTAGCGTTTTCATAAATACGAGTAAGGCTGTTTAAGAAATCATTTTCAACCATAAAATTGTATAAAGAAATTGAAATAGTTTTTGATTCACTAAGAATGTTTTCCGGCATATTATTTTCATCGAAATATATTTTCAAAAACTCTTTCAATACAACAAATGAAGAAGGATTATATAGAACATATTCATTTTTAACTTTCTCATAAAAGCGTGTAACTCTCTGCCCGGTTCCGAAAGGTACACGCCATGATTTTCTGGAGGATGGAAATACTGTTGTTCCATTCATTGATTTGACCTCTGTAACTTTAGCGGCTTTTTCTAAAAAGTAAAAATCCTCACCGGCTTTCTTTTTATTCATTCCGCCGATCTTTACATAAGTAAAAGGTTCAACTACCATACAAGAGCCGATTGAATGATAAGCGTAGGGTGAGCCGGAAAACATTAATCCCAACACATAATACCGAAGAAAAATCTCATAGTTTATAATTGCATCGTTATCGAGGCGATGTTCATATTTAACAACGGCTGTTTTAAAATTATTGTTGAAGTGTTTTTGAATTTCCGTCAAATAATTCGGACTTACTTCACAATCAGCATCCAGACAAACAATCGCATTCCCGTTCGACGAATAATCAAAATATAAAAGTGCTTGGTCCATTCCAACTTTTCTTGCAAGCCCCACACCGGCAGTTTTAGAAGGGAGTTCATTCCCCGTTGAAAAAGCATCTATGTATTCAATATTTAAGTTGGTTGGTTCTTGTTTGTATTTTCTTAATAAATCAAAAGACTTTTCGTTGTCTTCAATTACTTCAACCGAACTTTTATCTGAATTATTTATCACAAATAATAAGAGAGAATTTCTTAATGCCCCTTCATCATTTTTTTTAAGAGAATTAAGAAGCTGCGGTATATTATCAAATTCTTTAATTACAGGAATTACTACAACTGTTTTGTATTTTTGCTGAACATTGTAGTTCAGCCATTTTTTGTCGGCTCGTTTACTTAAATAATGATAAATTTGAGGCGGGATGTTTTTTCTCATCAAGCTCTGCCAAAATACTTTTCTTTAATTATCGCTTCCGCTTCAGCAAAATTATTACCGTTAACCCAATTAATTACGATTCCCTCTTTTTCCATTTTTCTGAACCACGTCATCTGCCGTTTTGCAAAATTGTGAATTGCGCTGTTGAGCTTTTGATACATATCATTATAATTCAGCTTGCCTTGCAGATAAAGACTCAAATACTTGTATTCCAACCCAAAAAACTGCAGTTTGTTATGCGATATACCGTCATCAATTAATTTTTTGGCTTCTTCAATCATTCCGTTTTGTAAACGTTCTTTTAATCGTTTCGTAATTCTCTTTTTAATTTCTTCACGCTCTAATTTAACACCGATCGTTAAAGAATTTATTCTTGGCTTTTGGCTTTCTTTTTTATTTGATTGTTCGGCAATTAAAATTGCTTTGATAATTCTTTCCTTATCCGTTAAATCCGTTGTGTTGTGAAGATCGGTTTTTGTGTTTAATAAAATATTAGTCAATTCTTGTTTGTTACGTTTGCTCAATTCTTCCGCTCGCTTCGACTTAAAATCAACCGCGGCCAAATTGTAACCAATTAATATTGAATGTAAGTACAAACCGGTTCCGCCAACGAGGAAGGGAATTTTATTTCTATTTGATATGTCTTCAAACACAGTATTGAAATGTTGAGTAAACTTATAAAGATCAAACTCATCTTCCGGGGATATTACATCGATTAAGTGATAAGGCACTTTATCATTCTCAACGATATAATCATCCAAATCTTTCCCGGTTCCGATATCCATTCCTTTATAAACTTGCCGCGAATCAGCCGAAATAATTTCACCGTTGAATTTTTTGGCAAGCTTTGCGGCTAAACTTGTTTTACCAACTGCGGTTGGACCGAGGATGGTTATTAAATTATAATTCATTGCAGAGCTTTATTAAAACGCTGAAGTTAATGGCAAGGATATATTAACCGTTGCACCTTCACCTAAATTACTTTCGACAAATATTTTGCCGGAGTGACTTTCAACAATTTTCTTTGTAATAGTTAATCCCAAACCGGTGCCTTCTTTTTTGCCGTGAGTCATAAACGGTTCAAAAATTTTCTCGAGTAAACTGTCCGGGATACCAAGTCCGCCGTCTTTAATGGAAATAGTTACTTCATCTTTACCGAGTTTGGTGGATACTTCAATTTTACCACCGTCCGGCATTGCATCGCATGCATTGCGGATAATGTGATTATAACATTGGAAAAACTCTTTGCTGTCTATATTTACTTTGGCATCCTTATCAAAGTTGTTTACAATTTCCGAACCTCTTGATTTTACATAAGATTCCAATCTATCGGAATATTCACTCAAAATTTCATTCAGATTTGTCCGCGATGCACGCAGTACGGCTTTGCCTTCCGAATAGCTTGAAGTTGTTTGAACGAGATCGGCAACTTGTGTAAGCTGCTCTAAAACCATCTCCACCAATTGTGCCGCATCTTTGTTCAGCTCTTTCGATTTTAGATGTTCAACATATCTTTTACTTACAAGCACGGGCTTTTTGATATCTTGAATTAAGAAGTTTGTCATTTTACCGAGCGATTGAACCCGTTCGCTTTGAAGCAGCTTTTCAAGCATCTCGGCATTTTGAAGTGCAAGAGAACATTGAATAGAAATTGCACTTAAAAACTCCTCATCCATTTCGGTGAACTTGCCGTTCTTGCTGTTAAGCAGTTGAATTACACCAACAATTTCATCATCTCTATTTTTCAACGGGAAGCAAAGCATACTTTTAGTTTGATAACCGGAAGTCCTGTCAAAATCGGATTTAAATCTTTCATCGTTCGCCGCATCTTCAATATTAACGGTCTCCCTATTTTGCGCAACCCATCCTGCAATACCTTCACCGATTTTTAACCGAATCTCTTTTGTCTCATTACCCATAGCAATTTTAGACCAAAGTTCATTTTTCTCTTTATCGATTAAATAAAGAGTTCCTCTATCGGCTTTGGTTAAATCGGTTGCAACTTTTACAATATTTTGAAGCACTTCATCAATTTTGATATTAGAGTTTACTAACTGTGATGCTTTTATAATTTTCTGCAGTTCATCGTGTTGAAGTTTTGCACTTTTAGCCGCGGGCTTTTCTAACTTTTTCTCGAATGAGGAAGCCGGTTCTGCAGGTTGTTCAAATTCTTCTTTTGATTCTACTTTCAATTCTTCTTCATTTTCAGTAGGCACTTCAAAGGCCGGTTCTTCTTCTTGAGGGAATTCTTCTTTTACTTCTTCAATGTATTCTTCTTCTTTTATCTCTTCATTTTCTTCAAGCGATTGAGGTTCTTCAGTTTCCGAAGTATTAAAACTTTCCTCGGGTTCTTCATATTGATGTGGTTTCGGTTCTTCCTGCTCGCTAAATGCTTTGTAGAATGCTTCGTCAAAATCAGTGAATTTTTCTTTTTCCTCAGGCTTATTTTGTTCGTCCTCTTCTTTAGAAAGAGATTCCAAAACATCTTTATCGCCGGTCGAAAAATCATCGGTGCTTTCTAATTCTTCCTCGTCTTCGTCAAAGAGCGGCTCTTCCGGCATTTGAGTAGTCTCTTCAACATTCTGCTCTACCTGCTTATCGGATAGTTCATCGGTGTGAACTTTATCGAATGTTTCTTCAATTTCTTCTTCGTAAACGGAATGATCTTCTTCGATTGTTGTATCGTGTTTATCAATTAGATCGTCTTTTAAACTTTGCTCAAACGAAGTTACATCGGCTTTTTTGTCTTTAGTTTTTTGAGGTGCTTCAGGTCGATTATCGGGTTCAATTTCCGGTGGCGATTCAGTTTCATCTTCGTTTGTATCAAATTGCGGTTGAATGTCGGAATAGTTGAGCAGATTGGTTTTAATCATATGGTTATGCTCAACCAACTTTTCAACTTCATCTTCAGTTAACGCAATTAAATAACAATCACGAAGAGCGACGGCCGTTGAAGTTCGAGTTGTACTATCTGCAATTTCATCGTAGCCGAAAAAATCGTTCTCACTAAAAATGAAGGATTTAGTTGAGCCGAGCAGTTTTTTCTTCAGCAAATTAATTTCACCGCTAACAACAAGATAAATATGGTTTGCGGGGTCTTCTTCTCTAAAAAGGATTTCTCCTTCTTTCAAAGGTTTCAATTCGCCTTTTATTTCGGAAAGATCGAGGTTTTCAAGTTCAATATCGGTGAATAGTTTGTTGTTCTGAAGCGCTATAAATAATTGGTTTTCCATATCAAAAAGTTCTATTAAGGGTAATTATTGCCGGCTTTTAAGAATACAGCTAAAAATACGATAAAATTCGCTTAAGATTAACAAAAAACTTGTGTAAAAGCAATGAACACAGGCTATTGTCACAGCTGTCCAAAAGAAATCGA
>NPIE01008622.1_pt1 | contig 53441 bp, 49 predicted proteins | sample 8637661 | NCBI WGS metagenome assembly NPIE01 (sample SAMN07420842, study PRJNA396082) | bioreactor metagenome | isolation source: sample BA12 brine-fed electro-methanogenic bioreactor BA | place: Japan: Kochi | collected 2016-12-09 | reverse complement strand
TCAAACCCACTCTACACGGTGCCTAATCAGTTGAACAATGCAGAGTTGAAACCTGAACAAACGACCTCAATGGAGTTTGGTGGTAACCTGAAATTCTTCAACAACCGTTTGGGAATCGATGCTACTTATTACACTTCTGAGTCTACAGACCAGATCATTCCAATCCCGATCTCAGGATCAACCGGATATACAAGTGCCATTGTTAATGCCGGACAGATCGATAACAAAGGGATTGAGCTCTTCCTGACAGGTACACCGGTTATGACCAAGGATTTCTCCTGGGATATCTACATCAACTGGTCGAAAAATACCAGTGAAGTTGTGGAACTTGCCGACGGTATCGAACAGCTAAGGCTCGTGAATGCGCCCTTCTCAGTTTCTGTGAATGCATATACCGGACAACCTTACGGAACCATCATGGGTCATGATTATGTATATGAAGACGGTCAGAAGTTCGTAAATGCCAACGGTATGTATGCTGCTTCAGAAGACGTTGTGCCTTTGGGCAACATTGAGCCCGACTGGATTGGCGGTATCGGAAACACGCTGAGGTATAAAGATCTTTCACTGAGCTTCCTGTTTGATTTCAGGAAAGGTGGTGACCTTTTCTCCACTACTTATATGTGGGGTGTATACAGTGGTATCATCGAGGAATCTGTTGAAAACAATATCCGCGAAGACGGTATCGTACTGGAAGGTGTGATGGAAGATCCTAACAATCCCGGCCAGTTTATCACAAACGATCAGAATATCGACGTAAATACATATGGGTTGAACCATTATTTCGTTGGTGCCATGAATATGTTTAAAACTGATTTTATCAAACTGCGTGAAGTTTCGCTCACATATAATTTCCCCGAAAAATGGGTAACAAAGACCCCATTCGAAAATGTATCCCTTACATTGTACGGAAGGAACCTGCTTGTATTCGCAACCGATATTGAACACATCGATCCCGAGCATGTTATTTCAGCGAATAATATCCAGGGTATTGAAGGTGCTCAGTTGCCTGCAACAAGGTCATTTGGATTTAACCTGAGCGTTAATTTATAAGGTAAAGTCAATTTAGTAAAAACTTAAAATATTGAAAGAAATGAAAAACATACATAAAAAGCTATTCGCAATAGGATTGTTAGCACTCTTCCTTTTTGCAGGATGTACCAAGGACTTTGAGGAGATGAACATTTCTCCCAATGATCCGCCCGAGGTACCAACCGCATACTTATTAACTTCTGCCCAGAAAGGCATGATTGGATTCCTCTGGGACGAATGGTGGGCCGGCAGGTTCGGAAACCTTTATGCTCAGTATTGGGCACAGACTTCCTATACGGATGAGAGCCGTTATAAATACAGAGATGGTGTGAATAATAACTACTGGATCTATTTCTATGCAGGCCGGGATGTTACGCCCGATGGTACGCTCAATGGTGGTGGTATGGAAGATCTTGAAAGGATCATCCAACTGAATACTGATGATGCTACCAAGGATGTGATGAGCCAGTACGGCGCCAATGTGAATCAGATCGCAGTGGCCAGGATCCTGAAAGCATGGATGTTCCAGATCCTGACGGATACCTGGGGATATGTTCCTTATAATGAGGCCTTGCAGGGAGAGACAATCAAACAACCTGCGTATTCCTCTCAACAGGATATCTATGATGGCGTTCTAACCATGCTCGATGATGCAACCACCAATATGGATGTGAATGCACTTGGGGTGTCTGGTGATATTATTTACGGTGGAGATATGAGCCTCTGGAAAAAGTTTGCAAATTCACTCAAACTCAGAGTCGCTATCAGGATGTCTTATGCCAATGCAACCAAAGCACAGGATGTTATTTCAGCTAACTGGGAAGGTGCTTTTGCAAGCAATGCAGACAATGCATTCTTCAACTTCCTGACCGGAACACCAAATAACAATCCATTGAATGAAAATCAGAAAACCCGGTCTGACTTTGCAGTAGCAAAACCCCTGATCGACATGATGAATGACAGGAATGACCCGCGTTTGCCTTTCTTTGCAAACAGCCCGGTCAACGAACCCGGTACATTTACCGGATTCCCCTACGGAATGTCACAGGACGAAGCAACACCATTGTCAAACAATGATTTCTGCATGCCCGGTGATTGTGTTTATGCACCCACTGCCCCCGGTATGCTGATGAACTATTCAGAAGTTTGTTTCATCATGGCTGAAGCTGCTGAAAGATTCGGTCTGGGTGGAGATGCACAACAATGGTATGAAACAGGGATCAGGGCCAATATGGAAATGTGGAACGGATTCCTTGGCCTGACTAACCTGAATACATTCTATCGCCTGGATAACCCGAGCACTGAGAGACCTGAACCAGCAATGATCAGCGAAACCATGGTGGATGATTACCTGGCTGATCCTATGGTAGCATGGGGTTCTGCAGATGCACTTGAATTGATCGGTACACAGAAATACTTGGCTCTCTACCCGCAAGGACTGCAGGCATGGTTTGAGTATACAAGGACGGGTTTCCCGACAGGACTTCTGCAACCGGGAGAAACAGTTGCTGAATATGATTATACCTTCACTCCGCTGAATGCCCTTACGCATATTCCCTACAGAATGGAATATCCAAGTGAGGAACAAACACTGAATGGTGCTTCTTACCAGGCAGCAGTTTCAGCACAGGGTGCTGATAATATGAGTACAAAGCTCTGGTGGAACAAGAAATAGTCGGAACTTTTTTATAATGAAAAAGGCTGTCAGTTTTGCTGGCAGCCTTTTTTTTATTCTTTGATAAATATTCTATCCAGCTGCTCTTTCAATTCATCCCTCAATCGATAATAAGGTTCGAGATGCAGATTGTCAACCGGTTCAGAGGGCGGAGACTTCACTTTCCTGACTTCTTCACACCCAATAAATATGATCCTAAAATACTGATATTCAATACCCATTATTTCAATTTGGGTGTCCCATAGCTACTTTTTGTGGTTTTCACTTAAGCTTATCAATGATTTCATAGGTTTATTAATTTGCATTCTAATGCTGTTAGGTTTTTTTATTAAAATTACTTTTGGTCCCGATTTTATCGGGATAACAAAAGGTCAAGGCTTGCAAGAATCACCTAAAAATGAAACTTTTTTACTAAAACATACGAGCTATAGATGGACTATTTCATTGAAAGAATGAATAACGGATCAAAATGAATTACATTTTGAAAATGACAGGCACCCGTATGTTTCTTAACGCAAAAAAGTTCCATTTTCTTAACGGCGATTATTGCTAGGCCGACTGGGGGGCTGCTAAGAAGCTAAGTGGTAGTCGCGCGCTGGCCCGAAACAAAGGCGGGGTCCGGCCCGGCCTCGTGGGGGGAAGCATCTTTGTTTCTTGAATTTTTGTTACTTTTTTTTCAAGTTGGAGTGTAACGAAAATCCCGCCAAAGCGGGGAAAAAAGTAAAATCAAACTAAACCTAATTCATTTTCAATAACCAATAGGCTTTGTAAATTGATCGGATTCAATAAATTATACTCAGGTGTCCCATTGACGAAGTCAGGAGTACAAAGCTCTGGTGGGACAACAAATAATCGGAGCTTTTTTATTCTTTGATGGATATTGTATCCAGTTGCTCTTTCAATTCATCCCTTAACCGGTAATAACGTTCGAGATGGAGACTGTCAACCGGTTCAGAGGGAGGAGATTCCACTTTTAAAGGATTGATGGCCTGTCCATTCCTGTAGAACCTGAAATCAAGGTGGGGGCCAGTGGCCAGGCCGGAACTGCCCACATAACCGATCACATCGCCCTGCTTTACTTTTACACCTTTTTTAATTCCTTTGCCATAGGCCGATAAATGCATATAAACCGTTGTATAGGTGCCATTGTGCCTGATCTTCACGGCACGACCGCCCTGCCGGGTCCAGGCTGCCATGGTGACTACTCCATCACCAACTGCATGAACCGGTGTGCCGTAATCCGCAGCATAATCCACACCGGTGTGCGGGCGATAAATCTTTAATACAGGATGCAGGCGGTTATAAGAGAACCCCGAGCTGATCCTGCGAAAACGCAGTGGTGCCTTAAGAAATGTGCGTCGCATGCTGCCCGCCTCATCATCAAAATAGTCACCGGTACTGTCCTGAACAAAATAATAGGCATAATGATCTTCCCCCATATGATTAAAATATGCCCCGAGAACTCTTCCCAGCCCGATCCTTTCATCCTTTACATAACGGTCTTCATAGATCACCTTATAAGAATCACCTTTTTGTATGCCAAAGAAATCAATGGTCCAGGCAAAGATTTCAGAGAGCTCATTTGCCAGGTTGGGATCCGTTTCATTATCGATCATGGCGTTCCAGAGACTGCTCTCAATCTTTCCGGAAGCTGTCTCCAGGACCCTTGTTTCCTTTTTTTTGCCTTTTGTCACCCTGATCGTATCCCTCAGATCATACAGAAGGAAATTCACCGGATCCATCTCATAGATGAAATACCGGGCTTTTTTCAGGGAATCACGGGTAGTGATCAGGGAGTATGTATTTCCCCGCCGGATCTTGCGGACGTTGAAAACTGGTTTGGATACCCTTACCAGCTCTTCGATCCGGGAATAATCCACTCCATGGCGGCTCAAAATATCTGCCAGGAATTCATTCCGGCCGACCTTAGCCCTAAAAACCTCCAGCGAATCAAGAATGACCCCGTATTCCTGGGGGATCAAAACTTCAGGAACATCAATCGGACCCTCACCACGGTGCACCTTGTGGCTATTGTTGTTGTATGTTGAATAGATAAACAATACAATAATGATCAGGGAGATCATTAAAAAAATCTCTAGCGCTCTGGTTTTCCCCATGATATTAAATTGTTTTATGCAAACGTGGTAATCGCAAATTAAGTTTGCAAAGAAAAGGAAAAGATTATTAAAAAAAACAGCAGATATTAATTGGCCTTTCTAGCGAAATCGAGTCCTGCCCTGAAAGCTTTCAGGTTGAGATCAATGATCTCATCACCCTTGGTTTTGAAAATGCTTCTGATGGCATTTTCGAGTTTGCTGATATCAATGTCGAGGTAGAGCGCAGCGGCCCCCAGCACCACAATGTTGGTAACCTTTGCACTGCCGAGGTCCTTGGCTGCTCTGTCGGCATCAAGAGCTACATGATTGGGCAGGGACTTGATGGTATCCAGCACTTTGTCGAGTTCCGGATAATTGGGAATATTCACATGAGGAACCGTATTGGTGATCAGCCAGCCGCCCTTTTTGAGCATGGGTAGATAGCGCAGGGACTCCATGGGTTCCACCGAAATGATCAGGTCTGCATTTCCCTGTGGGATCAGGTCGGAAGCAATTTCTTCTGTTGAGATCCTCAGGTGGGATTGCACATCCCCACCACGCTGGCTCATTCCATGTACTTCTGCCTGTTTCAGGTGCATGCCATCGGCAATCGCTGCAGTACCAATGGTAGCTGCAATGGATAAGATGCCCTGTCCGCCTACGCCTGCTAATATGATATCTTTTTTCATCTTGTGATCAATGGTTTTATTTAACTGATGTTGGCTATTTTGGCTTTGTGTTTGGCGCGCATTCTTCTGTTGAGGGTTTGTATGCATTCCCTGCGTGGAATGATAACTGAAACCCCTTTGTATACTAGTTCCTTTTTGATCGCATCCACATTTTCATCATGGTGTTTTCTGAGCGGCTTCAGTACTTTGATGTGATCTTCTTCCACGCCGACTCCCTGGCAGATTTGTTCAATTCTTCCCAGGGCAGATGATTTCTGGCCGCCTGTCATTCCCACTGTTGAATTATCCAGGATCAACACGGTAATGGGTGCCTGATTATTCACAGCATCCAACAGGCCGGTAATGCCTGAGTGGGTAAATGTTGAATCTCCTATGGCAGCTACTGCCGGCACCAGACCGGCTTCTGCAGCGCCCAGTGCCATCGTGATGGATGCTCCCATATCCACGCATGTATTGATGGCTTCCAGGGGTTCCAGGGCACTCAGGGTGTAACATCCGATATCAGAAAAAACACGTCCTTTCGAATAAACAGATAAAGCTTCGTTCAATGCAAGGAAAGCATCATTGTGCGAACAACCTGCACATAACTTGGGTGGGCGTGCTGCCAGGAAATCCGGAATATCCATGCCTTTTTCAAATGTAAATCCAAGGGCTTTACCAACGATATTGGGATTTAGTTCACCATCCCTGGGCAGGCTTCCGTCGAGCCTTCCCCTGATGGTCTTGCCCTTGTTCAGCATGCCTTTGATCAATTCCTCAATGATGGGATAACCATCTTCCAGCACCAGCAGTTCATCACAGGATTCATACAGCTGATCGATCATTTTCTTTGGCAGGGGATATTGCCCGACTTTTACCACGGGATAAGGAATGTTCCTGTCGGGGTAATTCTCCATAAGATAATTATAGGCAATACCGCAGGCTATGATCCCGAGCTTTTTATCTTCTGCATCATAGTACTTATTGAAACCCGCATTTTCAGATTCATTTTCGAATGCTGATTGTTTGCCAAGCAGTTCTTTGTATTGTTTCCTGGCGATGACCGGGAGCAAAACAAATTGCCGCAGGTTTTCTGGCAGTTTAAGCTCATTTTGATCTTTCTCTTCTTTCCGTACAACACCTGAACGGGAATGGGCCAGGCGGGTGGTGATTCTCAACATAACAGGTACACCAAGCCTTTCAGAAAGTTCAAAGCCATAATGTACCATGTCGTAGGCTTCCTGCTGGCTGGAGGGCTCAAGGGTGGGAATCAATGCGAACTTACCGTAAAAGCGTGAGTCCTGTTCATTTTGTGAGGAATGCATGGAAGGATCATCAGCGGCCACCACGATCATGCCGCCATTGGCACCGGTGATGGCTGAATTGATAAAACCGTCTGCGGCCACATTCAGGCCTACGTGTTTCATGCATACCATGGACCGCTTACCCGCGTAGGACATACCAAGCGCCGATTCCATGGCGGTTTTTTCATTGGCCGACCAGGCTGAGCGAATTCCTTTCCCGGATGCTTGTTTTGATTTTTGTACGTATTCGGTTATTTCTGTGGAAGGAGTCCCCGGATAGGCAAAAATCCCTGATATCCCGGCATCAATAGCAGCCTGTGCTATTGCTTCGTCTCCCAACAATAATTGTTTCTGCATTATCAATAAAATTTGAAATAGTTAGATAAGCTCTCTGTATTGCAAAACTAAAGAAAATAAGTAATTGGAGTGCACAAATTCTTAAACTAAATTGCTTCTAAATTGGGCCTTATCGGCTGGGCATATTATTGTATTTTTGTATTTAAGATGAATTTTCTTGCACACTTATTTCTGTCCCCGGATAATGATAAAATAATGCTGGGGAATTTTTTTGCCGATGCAGTCAAGGGAAAGGCTTTTTATACCTACGAAGAAGAGGTTAAAAGGGGAATTTTCCTGCACAGGCAAATTGATGAATATACCGACAGTCATCCCGTCTTCCTGCAAAGTGCAAAGCGACTGCAACCCACTTACCGCAAGTATGCCAAGGTGGTGGTAGATATTTATTATGATCATTTCCTGGCCCGCAATTGGGATGATTATTCGAAAGCTGACCTCACCGGATTCGTATTGAAAGTTTATCGCATGATGGCTGTGAATTACTTCATGCTGCCAGCGCGTTCAAAGCGCATTTTGCCATTTATGATTGCACAGAACTGGCTGGCAGGCTACGCCAATTTTGTTGATCTGGCAAGGGTTTTCAGGGGCATGTCGAGGCGCACAGCTTATAATTCCGGGATGGAGCATGCTGTTGAAGATCTGAAGCTCGACTATATGCAATACCTTGAAGAATTCAGAATTTTTTTCCCTGAGCTTATCCAATTTGTTAAGCATTTAAAGTATTAATATATTTGCTGTAAGGAGGTGATTGCGAAATGAATGAAACTTTAAAATTACTCAAGAATACAGAAATGTTCTCTGAAATGCGGGAGGAGGTGCTGCAGACCTTGTCGAATGTAATACAGAGAATGGAAATAAAACCGGGCAAACAGATCATCAGGAAGGGAGATAAAGGAAAATCAATGTTTGTGATAGCAGAAGGTACTGTGAAGGTGCACGATGGTAATCACGTTCACACGCGCCTGAACGCCGGTGATGTATTTGGTGAATATGCATTGCTTGATGAAGAAAAAAGATCTGCCTCCGTTACTGCCGATACGGATGCCGTAATTTACAAACTCGAGCAGGATGACTTGTATGAGTTGATGTCTTCGAATGTGAATTTCCTGAAGGGCGTTCTAAAAGTTTTAATTAAGCGGCTGCGGGAGCGGAATGAACTCGAGGAAAAGCTTGCCAGGAGTTATAAAAAGATTCAGAAACAAAAAACCGAAATAGAAGAACAGCACAGGAATATTAAGGAGCAAAAGCAAGAACTCGAACAGCACAATTATGATCTGGTCAGCCTGAACGAGGAAAAGAACCAGATCATGAGCGTGGTGATCCATGGATTGAAAAACCCCTTAACCAGCAGCCTTTGTATGGCTGATATGCTTTATCAGCAAGATGAACAATCTACAGGTGAGGGGAACGATCAGCTGGAACTGATCTGTAAATCCCTGCGAAGAATGAATAAGATGATCAACCAGATGCTGGACATCAACACCATTGAATCCAAGAAAATAAAGTTAAATTATGAAAAGATCTATGTTTCGGGTGTGGTCAGGGAGGTAGTAAATAACTTCAGCCCTTTTATCGAACAAAAGGACCTGGATATTCAGCTTAAGCTAAAAGCCCTGCCAGCCAGACTTAACAAGGTGTATTTATTCCAGATCATTGATAACCTGGTGTCTAATGCGGTAAACTATTCACCCACCGGGGGGTGTGTACGGATCACAGTTTCCGGTGAGGGAAAGAAGCTTCTGCTTGAAATTGAGGATGAGGGCCCAGGCATACCTGCATCCGAAGTGGAGAATGTTTTCAATAAATACAGGCGACAGAGCGAAAAGTTGCTTGATGCGGATGAACAGAGTGGTCTTGGGCTGGCCATTGTAAAAAAATACGTGGATGCCATGAATGGCGAAGTCTGGTGCGAAAGCCAGGAAGGAAAGGGATCCCGTTTCATTGTCAGCTTTGATCAATTTATTGAAGTTCCGGATCAGGAATAAATACTGGCCACAATTTTCCTGCTACCCCCATGGTTCCTGAATTCACACAGATAGATGCCCTGCCAGGTACCCATATTAAAACGTCCCTTTGTGATCGGTATGCTGATTGAATAATCCATCAGACTGGTTTTTACATGGGCCGGCATATCATCCGTTCCTTCCATCGTATGCGTATAATCAGGATCGTTTTCGGGAACCAGCTTGTTCATGATGGTTTCAAAGTCATCCCTTACGGAAGGATCGGCATTTTCATTGATCGTAAGGGCAGCAGAAGTATGTTTGATGAAAAGATGCATAACGCCTGCTTCGGGCAGTTTGCCGATATGTGACAAAACTTCATCCGTGATCAGATGAAACCCTCGTGGAAAAGCAGGAAGTGAGAATTCAAATTGAGAAATCATATAATTGATAATTTTTCGAAAAGGATCACTTGTCTATCCTTTTTGCTCCCAGTCTTTTGATACCTGCGATGTCTTCCAGCATATCCGTGGTAATTGACTTCGGTCGTTCGAGGGGATAAAGCAATGCCCTGTCCCAGATTACATTGGCCGAAATCCCGATGGCCCTGCCGATGCCAAAGAGTACAGTATAAAAGTCGTATTCACGCACACCATAGTGCCACTGGATCACACCCGTTTGTGCATCCACATTGGGCCAGGGATTCTTTGCGTGCCCGTGTTCCTTGAGTATAGGCGGTACCACTTTATAAAGCAGGTCGACATATTTAAATATAGGGTCATCTTTCAGGTGACTCAGGCTGAACTCCCGCTGCAGCAGGTACCTGGGGTCGGTTTTTCTCAATACAGCATGTCCGAAGCCCGGGATGATTTGTCCGCTGTTCAGGGTATCCCATACAAATTGTTTCATTTCATCTTCTGTCGGTGTATCTCCGCCCATTTTATCCATCAGGTCGTGAAGCCACCTCAGGACCTCCTGGTTTGCCAGGCCGTGCAAGGGTCCTGCCAGTCCGTTGATCATGGCCGAGATTGAAAGGTAAATATCAGAGAGGGAGCTTGCCACCAGGTGCCCGGTATGTGCACTGACGTTTCCGCTCTCATGATCACTGTGCAGGATGAAATGCATCCTTGACACATCGTCATAAGGTTTATCCTTGCCCATCATGAAGGCAAAATTACCGCCCATGTCGAGATTGGGATTGGATTGTATTCTTTTCCCATCCCTGTATAATTTGGCATAGATGTAAGTGGCTATTTCAGGCAGCTTGGCCAGCAGGTTCATGGAATCTTCATACATGGGTTCCCAGAAGTCCATCTTGTTGATCCCGGCATTGTATTTTTTACTGAAGAATGATTCCCTGTGCATGGTCAGTATGGCGGATGAGAAAATGGTCATCGGATGACTGCAGCATGGGAAAGCATCAATGACCTCGTAAACATAGCGGGGAAGGATCCTTCTTCTTGAAAATTCATCCACCAGGTCTGACACCTGGTTTTCATTGGGTATATCCCCGGTCAGGAGAAGATAGAACAATCCCTCCACATAGGGTACTTCTGCATTTTTGGGTTTGGGAAGTTTTTCGAATACTTCTTGTAATGTGTAGCCCCTGTAGCGGATACCTTCTTCGGGGTCGAGATAGGAGATATCCGTTACAAGGCATTTCAATCCGCGCATACCGCCAAGGACCTTGCCAATTGTTACCTGATCCACTACAACATCACTGTATTTGGTGTTGAGTTTGTCGGTTCTTTTGCGATGTTCCTGAATTTTTTCGTAAAGCGTTTCTTTTAAGCTTGCCATGAAATTTAAATACTAAGATGATTAAACAATTATTTGCTTAAAGATATAAAAAAACCTACATATTTCCAATGATCGCACTGGCAAATTCAGAACATTTAAGTAATTCTGCATCTTCCATTAACCTGTGATAATCGTAGGTAACCATTTTACTGGCAATGGTTTTTTCAATGCCTTCCCAGATAAGATCATGGGCTTCCTGCCAGCCCATATATTTGAACATCATGCTTCCTGAAAGAATAATGGAACTGGGATTTACTTTATCGAGGCCGGCATATTTGGGAGCTGTGCCATGGGTTGCTTCGAAAATGGCATGCCCGGTTTGATAATTGATGTTTGCACCCGGGGCGGTTCCTATACCACCGATCTGGGCTGCCAGGGCATCCGAAAGATAATCCCCGTTGAGGTTCATGGTAGCGATCACATCGAATTCTTTGGCCCTCGTGAGTACCTGCTGCAGGGCAATGTCAGCAATGGCATCCTTGATCATGAGCTTTTCTTTCCACTGCCCGCTTCCATGGGTCGGCATCAGTTTCAGGGCTTCTTCCACTTCTGCGTTTATGTCGGCCTTTTGCGATTGTGTCATCATGTGGTAACCCGGCTCGGTCTTGCTGGCATTTTCTTCTGTACTCATGTTAGGGTTCCGGTCTTTATTGTCGATGATCCAGCTTTCTCTTTCGGTAATGACTTCATTTCTGAATTCTTCCCTGGCCACTTCGTAGCCCCAGCTCTTGAAGGCTCCTTCGGTGAATTTCATGATGTTGCCTTTGTGCACCAGGGTGACTGATCTACGTCCTTCCTTCAGTGCATAGTCTATGGCAGCCTTTACAAGGCGTTTTGAACCTTCCTCCGATATGGGTTTGATGCCAATGCCGGATGTTTCCGGGAAACGGATGTTCTTTACATCCATTTCATTTTCCAGAAATCCGATCATTTTTTTAACACCATCCGATCCTTTTTTCCATTCTATGCCGGCATAAATATCTTCGGTGTTTTCGCGAAAAATCACCATATCAACATCCTGGGGTTTTTTTACCGGCGAAGGTGTGCCGCTTATATATTTAACAGGACGAAGGCAAACATAAAGATCCAGGTTCTGGCGCAGGGCAACATTGAGTGACCTGATACCCCCGCCAACGGGGGTTGTAAGTGGGCCTTTGATCCCCACCAGGTATTTGATAAAAGTATCCAGGGTTTCCTGGGGAAGCCATTCTCCCGTTTTGTTGAATGCATTTTCCCCGGCCAGGGTTTCCTTCCAGTGGATCTTGCGCTTTCCCTGATAGGCTTTTTCGACTGCAGCATCAAATACTCTTTTGGATGCACGCCAGATATCGGGGCCAGTTCCGTCGCCTTCAATAAAAGGAATGATGGGATTGTTGGGTACATTTAATTTTCCTTGCTCTTTGGTTATTCTTTTGCCTTCCATGTGTTTAATTTTCATTGTTAATTTTAAGGAGCATAAAGGTACAAAGATTTAACATATCAATATACTTTCATCTGTTAAAATTGTGTTATTTGTAAAGCCTTCTAAGCACATACAAATATTTGAATGCAACAATTTGATTCATAAAAAGTTTACTAATTGATGGGAAAGCTGGATAAAGCGGTCATATTTATTGATGGTTATTGTAATTTGTGCAATGGGCTGTTGAGAAGAATACTAAAACTTGATAACAAAAATAACTTCAGGTTCTCTTCTATTCAGGGAAATACCTTTCGTATATTGATGGAGTCAGGTGAAATTCCACCCCATGTTGACTCGGTAGTTCTGTATGATCAGGGCAGGGTATTCATCAAAAGTGAAGCGGTGTTCGAGATCGCTCGTCAGCTGGGTGGTATCCACAAGCTTATCAGGGTTTTCAGGATTTTGCCCAAAGCATTCAATGATGCAGTATATGATCTGATCGCCAGGTACCGGTACAAGGTATTTGGGCAGAGAAAGCACTGTGATATTCTGCCGGGCAGGGCCCTGAGAGACAAATTTCTGGATTGAATATTCTTGGCTGTTTTAATCAGTTGCAATGAGGTTTTTATCTTATCTTTGTTATGAATCATAATTTGTCATCTATGGAAGAAAGAAGAGGATTATACAGAAGCCGCACAGATTCAGTGATCGGGGGTATAGCGGGTGGTATTGCCAATTACCTTAATACGGATCCTACCATTATCCGGATATTGTTTGTATTGCTTGCCATATTCGGCGGAGGGGGTGTATTGATATACCTGATCCTGTGGATCGCTGTGCCCATTGAACCGGCATATTCGTATCACAATATGGATCAGAAAACAAAGCAAGGGGATGAAAAAGGATCAGCCCCAGGTACGCCGGGACAGGAGCATTTTTCGGGCAATACTCAAAAAAAACAGGATGGCAGCCTGATTGCCGGACTCGCCCTTATTGCGGTGGGTGTGATCTTCCTGGTTGATCGCTTTGTGCCACATATCGATTTTGAAGATCTCTGGCCCATTATTCTTCTTGTGGCTGGTATCGCGCTCATCAGGATCAGTTATACAAGCAGAAAGGAGAACCGGGATTATTTCGGAAAAGAAAACAAGAATGAAGACGATAAGCCCGGACAGGAGCAACAGGATTCGTAAAATGACACGTAATTACAAAAATGATTCAAAAATGAAATACAGCAATCTTTTCTGGGGTCTGGTACTCATCCTCCTCGGTGTTTTGTTTATCCTGAAAAATCTGAATATCATTTTTTTCGATTGGAACATATTTGTGGAATTGTGGCCACTTTTTCTTGTTTTATGGGGTATTGCCGTGCTTCCCATGAAAAATATATTTAAGATCATCCTTTCGTTTGTGGTCATTCTGATAACTGTTTTCGTTATTTCGGGCAATCCACGTAATTATCACTGGCATGGATGGCATTTTAAAGCGCTTGAAGATGAGTGGGGATGGGAGTTCCGTCAGGATGATGATGAAAACATGACGGAGGAATACAGGCATGAAGAGGAGAGCAGGGATACTGAAACCCGTTTGCAGGAGTTTTCAGAGCCTTATGATGAAAGTATTGATTTCGCAAAGATCAAAGTGGAAGCAGCGATAGGAGGTTTTTCTTTGCAAGGATCTACGGAAGAGTTGATGGAGTTCAGTAAAAGGGGCAACCTGGGACCATACAAGATCATCAGCAGGACACAGGACAATTACAGGTATCTTGAGCTGGACCTGGAAAAAAATATATTCAGGGGTTCGGGCTTTCGCAACAAGACCAGCCTGAAGTTAAATGAGAATGTCCTCTGGGATATCGAGATCGGAGCCGGAGCTGCTGATATTGATATGGACCTTCGGCCATTCAAGGTCAGAAGCCTGGAGATTGATGGCGGTGCTTCGGCAGTGAAGCTTGCCTTGGGCGATCACGCTGATGAAACCAAAGTGAACATAGAAGCCGCTGCCTCCAGCATTGAGATCAAGGTCCCTGAAAGCTCAGGTTGCTATGTGGATGTGGAAACCTTTCTTTCCAGCAAGTCATTCGAAGGTTTTGAGAAAACCGCTGAAGGCAATTACCAGACCGAAAATTATAAAGCCGCCAGCAAAAAGATCATCATCAATCTGAATGCCGCTGTAGCGGATTTCAGCATAAAAAGGTATTAAACTGTCAAAAATTCCCCGCTGCGGGCATTGGTATATAATTTGTTTGTTGATTTTCCGGTATGGAATACAGAGATTATTATAAGATATTAGGGATCAGTAAAAAGGCTTCCCAGGAGGAAATCAAGAAAGCTTATCGCAAGCTGGCCCTCAAATACCACCCCGACAGAAACCCCAACGACAAGCAGGCGGAAGATAGTTTTAAAGAGGTGGCGGAAGCATACGAGGTACTGAAGGATCCCGAAAAGCGGAAGCGTTACGATGAACTGGGGGCCAATTGGAAGCAATACGAAAAAGCCGGTGCCGATACCGGTGGATATGGTGGCTTTAAGCAGGGAGGTGGCTTTAATTATCAGTCGTATGGAAGGAGACCAGGTGCTGGACAGGCCGGTAGTTTTGGCTTTGAAGATATGTTTGGCGGAGGCGGGTTTTCGGATTTTTTTGAGCGTTTTTTTGGCGGCTTTGACCAGGCTGGCCAGCAACAGGGGTATTATTCACAGAACAGGCCTTCGGCAGGGAGGGATTTTGAAGCCATGCTGGATGTAAGCTTATATGAAGTGCAGCATGGCACCTCCCGCATGTTGAACATCGATGGAAAAAAAATACGGATCAATATCAAAGCCGGAGTTAAAGACGGCCAGGTTCTCAGGTTGAAGGGCAAAGGCGGAAAGGGAAGCCACGGCGGACCTGCTGGTAACATCTTCCTGAAGGTGAATGTCAAAAATGACACTGATTTTGTCCGCAAAGGGAACAACCTTTACAGCAATGTTAAGGTGAGTTTTTATGAAGCCCTCTTCGGGGGAAAAATTGATGTAAAAACCCTTGCTGGCAATGTTAGCATCAATATCCCCAAAAGAACAAAGAGCGGAAAGACATTCCGGCTTAAAGGAAAAGGTTTACCAGAATATAAGGATAACAGGGTGAAGGGAGATCTGTATGCGAAGGTCATGATCGATATCCCCGATAATATCCGGGAGGACGAAATCGAATTGCTGAGCAAAGCAGCAAGCCTGCACAATAACAAATAGTTTGTTGCACAGACAACCGTTAACTGATTTATATTGACTATTGGTAGAATAAATCCGGAAAATAATGCCGGATTTTTTATATTGTGCAGCAGCACAAAATTAAATATTGAAAGCAAAATTGGGTTTTTGATAATTCCATACATTTGCAAAATTATATTCAAAATATCTGAGATGAGAATAAGCCTGATGAAAAGCCTGAGCCTCGCAATACTTCTAGTCCTTAATTCTTTCATGCTGATCGCACAAAAAGGATCTGTTAGGGGATTCGTATATGAAAAGGAAACAGGAGAACCGGTTATTTTTACCAATGTGATCCTGGAGAACACATCTTTTGGCAGCGCCACCGATGTGAATGGTTATTATGTTATTACCCAGGTTCCCGAAGGGAACTACACCATTCGTGTAACCAACCTGGGTTACGACACACTGCGGCTTCCTGTTGTGATAAATAAAGACCAGATCATCGATAAGAATCTCTTTTTGAACAAGGCTTCATATACCTTACAAATGGTAGATATTACTGCATCAAAACAGGAAATGAGGACAGAAACCAGGACTTCTGTGATCAAGATTACCCCCAAGGAGATCGGTCAGATTCCTTCTATTGGCGGGCAAGCTGATCTTGCCCAGTATCTGCAGGTATTGCCTGGTGTGATCTTTACCGGTGACCAGGGGGGGCAGTTGTATATCAGGGGAGGATCGCCAATCCAGAACAAAGTATTGCTTGATGGTATGGTAATATATAATCCCTTCCATTCTATTGGGCTTTTTTCTGTATTTGACACCGATATTCTTAGAAATGTTGAGGTACATACCGGTGGTTTTGGTGCCGAGTTTGGTGGCAGGATTTCCTCCATTATGGATTTGCGTACCCGTGATGGAAACAAAAAACATCTTGCCGGCAGAGTCGGGGCAAGCACTTTTGGCGCCAATGTGATGCTGGAAGGGCCGCTCAAAAAACAGGAAGAAGGCGATGTGAGCAGTTCTTCTTTCATCCTTTCATTCAAAAACTCATATCTTGAACAAAGCTCAGATATTTTTTATAAAAATGTCGATAGCACAGGCCTGCCTTTTAATTATACTGATCTCTACGGGAAGATATCCATCAATACCAACAACGGCAGCAAGGTGAATCTTTTTGGTTTTAATTTCGACGACCAGGTGAATAATTATAATTCATTGGATTTTAACTGGAAAGCCACCGGGGGGGGCGCCAACATCATCATTGTTCCCGGCAGGTCGCCCGTATTGCTCGAAGGAAGTGTTGCGTATTCAAATTATAGTATGAGCCTTTCCGATGCCACTTCTAAACCCAGGACAAGCAAGATCAATGGCTTCAACATGGATCTTGGATTCACTTATTTTATTGGTAAGAACGAGGTGAAATATGGGATTGAATTGTTGGGCTTCAAAACCGATTACAGTTTCACCAATACCAACAATGTGATGGTTGAGCAGGTGGAAAATACTACAGAACTTGGCGCATTTGTAAAGTATAAGTACAATGCTGGAAAACTCATCCTGGAGCCAAGCTTTCGCTTGCAGTGGTATGCCAGTCTCTCGAACATTTCACCTGAGCCCAGATTCGCCATGAAGTACAATGTGAGTGATGCCTTCCGGCTGAAGTTAGCCACCGGACTATACTCCCAGAATTTGATCAGTGCCCGTTCCGACCGGGATGTAGTAAACCTGTTTTATGGTTTCCTTTCCGGTCCCGATAATTTGCCGAAGGAGTTCAACGGGGAGGAGATTACCCATAAACTGCAGAAATCCGAGCACATCATCCTTGGATTTGAATATGATATTTTCCCCAATGCAACGATCAATCTGGAGGGCTATTACAAGAATTTTTCACAGCTCACCAATTTGAACCGCAACAAGATATTTGAAGAAAATACCCATCCTGAAGAGCCCGAACTCCTGAAGAAAGATTTTATCATTGAAAAGGGGGATGCAGAAGGAATTGATTTTACCTTCAGCTACGATAAGAGGCGATACAGCATCTGGGCGGTCTATTCTTTTGCTTTTGTAAACCGTTACTTCGAGAATGTAGAAGGAGAACTCATTCAATACTATCCGCACTACGACCGGAGACACAATGTAAACCTGGTGGGTTCACTGATCCTGGGTGAGAAATTTGACTGGGAGTTCAATGTTCGCTGGAACTTCGGAACCGGGTTCCCATTCACCAAAACCGCGGGTTATTATGAGTTGTTGTATTTTGATGATGGCATCAATTCCGATTATTTATCGGAAAACGGAGAATTGGGAATCATATACGGAGAATTGAACAAGGGCCGTTTGCCGACATATCACCGGCTGGATTTTTCTGTGAAGAAAACCTTCCTGCTCGGCTCCAGGTCAAAACTTGAGGCCAACTTCAGTGTTACCAATATTTATGATCGTTCAAACATCTTTTACGTTGACCGTTATACCAATAAAGAGGTATACCAGCTGCCATTGATGCCCAGCTTTGGTCTGAATTATAGCTTCTAATCGGGGGATCGGGGCTCAGGAACCTTTTATTTCCAGTTTAAAGCCCATACCATGCACATTGGTGATGGATATGGCAGGATCATCTTTCAGGTATTTCCGCAGTTTTGCAATGAATACATCCATGCTTCGTCCAATAAAATAATCATTCTCACCCCAGATGGTTTTAAGGGCTTTTTCCCTTTGTAACAGATTGTTTTTATTCAGGCATAGAAGTTTCAGCAGCCCGGCTTCTTTTCGGGTGAGGGTGCGGGTTTCCTCGGCGAGTGTCAGGGTCATGTTGCGGTAGTCGAATAAATATTTACCGATATCATAAATTTCATCTTCATCGCCAATAGAATCCAACAGGTTAACCTGGGTACGTTTGAGGATGGCCTTGATCCTGAGACTGAGTTCTTCTGTGCTGAAAGGCTTGGTAATGTAGTCATCAGCGCCTGCCTGGAAGCCTTTTATGCGGTCTTCCTTCAGAGATTTGGCCGTAAGAAAAATGATGGGTATCTGGTTATTTGATTTTCGGATCTCTTCAGTAAGGGTAAAGCCGTCTTTTTTGGGCATCATCACATCCAGAATACACAGGTCGAAACTCTTGGTTTTAAACGCCCTGTAGCCTTCTGCACCATCTGTTGAAAGGTGAATGTCGTAGTCTAACATTTCAAGGTAATCCTGCAGCACCATACTTAAATTTGGGTCATCTTCAACGAGCAAAATTTTAATCTTGTTCTTCTTCATGGGCCATCTTGGTTTGATTGCTAATTGGTAAATATACTTCAAATCGGCTTCCTTTGCCAAACTCACTGTGAAGTTTGATAAAGCCCTCATGGGCTTCCACCATCGTCTTTACATAATATAAACCCAACCCAAAACCTTTTACATCATGTAAATTCCCGGTTGGTACACGGTACAGCTTTTTAAATATCTGCTTCTGGTTTTCCGGGCTAATGCCGATACCATTATCTTCAACCGAAATTACCACACCTTCTTTGTGATCTTTTGTGCTTACCGTAATGCCGGGGTTCTCGGGGGTGTACTTGCTGGCATTGTCAATAAGATTGGCTATAATACTTGAAAAATGCACCTTGTCTGCAAATATTATATGATTTGTAGCATCTGGTTTAAACAGCACTTTCCCTCCACGTTTTGAAACCACGAGATTAAAGTTAGCAACAATTTTTGAAATAATCTTATGAATATCGATTTCTTTTTTTCTTATTCTTGTTTCTCCCTTGTCCAGGATCGCAATTTGCAGTACCCTCTCCACCTGGTTCTGTAGGCGGGTATTTTCATCAAAGATTACGTGTGCATATTTCTTGGTTCTGTCGGAGGACTTATAAACATTAGGCTTGAGCAACATTTCGCTGGCCAGGGAAATGGTAGAAATGGGGGTTTTGAATTCGTGTGTCATGTTGTTTACGAAATCTGACTTCATCTCGGATAATTTTTTTTGCCTGATGAATGAAGAAATGGTAAGCCCGAAAGTTACGATCACAACAATTAAAAACACTGCGGATAAAATCACCCAGACGATCATCTGGCTCAGGATCATGCTTCTCTGGTAAGGAAAGTAGGTAATCAGCCAGTATTCTCCTGCTTTGTACAAGGGTTTCAGGCTTACCCTGTGAGGGCTCTTAAGCAGTTCTTCCTTGTAATGCACATAATTGCCCATCACAAAACGGTCGTTGAGCATGTTTATCACTGCGTATTCGTAGTCCTGTTTGATCTTCATGCAGCCCATTTCTTCCTGCATGAGAGAATCAAGGAAGGCTCCGTTGATCAGGTCAGTGATGTTGGTTTTTTCCACGATGCATTCAGGACCAAATTCCTTGATCTGCCTTAATGTGCTATCAGCGTGGTAGTCAAGTAATTGGGTAGCAACGCTTTTCAATGCCATGCGCACACTGGTATTTAATTGCTCATCTTTCAGATCAACGGCTTTTTGTACCCAGTATAATTGGGTAAAAACTGTGCCCAGCAATGAAAGTGTAGTAATGGTGATAATCAGATTTATATGCTTCTTTTTCACACATCAAAATTACACTTTTAAATAAGTTTCAAAATTACGTTAACAAATACTTAACAGATTTTAACAAGCGATTAACAGCATTGGGTGAATTTTAGGTCTATATTTGCTCAAGCAAAGCATTTAATAATAATTTAAAAAGAACACACATGAAGAAATTAATTTTTGGAATCAGCCTCGCGGTTTTCTTTCTCTTGGGAGTAACAAATGTGCATACTGTCGTTGCTTCACAGACCGATGTCGAAATTGTGAATTTTGACAAAGATCCTGATGGTAAGGATAAAAAGGAAGCCAAAAAAGCTGACAAAAAAGCCAAAGCAGACGCCAAAAAGGGAAGCAAAGATTGCGCACCCAAAGCTGCTGACTGCAAAGCAAAAACGGATTGCAAAGACAAGAAAACCTCTTGTTGCTCAAAATCGCATCCCGATAAAAGGTAAATATTTTCATCTTGTTAATTTGGTTTGGTGAAGGCCCTTTCGGAGAAATCCGGGGGGCTTTTTTTATGCTTTCACAACAAAAAAGTTGGAACCTTTATGATTGAGGCCGGAAGCCTGAAGGAGCAGCTTTTAAAAGTGGCAGACATTTACTTCTACATTGAATGTCGAATCATGAAGTAATTCCCGTTCTGAAGGACTTAGGCTATTCGTGCGGACAATCAACTATCCCAGGTATCATTTTGGTCCTGAGGAGAAGTCGGTGCAAAGTTTTAACTTTGTATAAATTAATTAAGCAATGGATACAACATCAACAGTAGAGTATTTGGGCGTACTCAGGACACTTGCCAGGCATCGTTTATCAGGAAAAGAAATGATTACGGACGCACCACCTGACAACAGGGGCAAGGGAGAAGCATTTTCTCCAACCGATACGGTAGCCACTGCCCTGGCCACCTGTATCCTGACCACCATCGGGATCAAAGCAAATGACAGTGGATTCAGTATTGACGGAGCCATGGCCAATGTTGTAAAGCATATGGCCTCAAACCCCAGGCGGATCGCTGAGATAATGATTGAATTGAATTTCCCGGCAAATAATTATTCTGAAAAGGAAAGAAAGCTTATCATCAATACCGCAAAAACCTGTCCTGTGGCCCGCAGCCTGCATCCGGATCTCAAACAAACGCTCATTTTTAATTTTGCCTGATCAAGGCTCATTTTTCATGATCTGCAGCAGCTTTTCATAATTTATATTTGTGAAATCCTCGTGTATTTGATCCGTATATTTCCGGATCTTATCTGCTTCCGAAGGATTTACTACAATAATCTTCATCCCGGCTTTGGATGCAGCTTCCACGCCTGGCGGTGAATCTTCGAATACCAGACATCTGCTCGCATCCATTCCCAGGTTCTCTGAGGTCTTCAGGAAAATTTCAGGATGTGGTTTGCTGTGTTTTATTTCAGATGAATTGGTCGTGGTAATGAAATATTCTGCAATGCCAAGCTTTTCTAGCGTAAATTTCAGATTGCTTTCGGTGGCTGAAGTGGCAACACCCATCTGAACACCTTCTGCTTTCAATCTGTCCAGCAATTTCATCAAGCCGGGCTGGGCTTTGATCTTATCAGCATATATGTCCCTGTAAGTTTCTTCCTTTTCCTCTGTATACCTGGTTTTTTCCTCCTCTGATAATTCACGGTCAAAAACAATACTCAGGATTTCCTTGCTGGTCCTTCCAAAAAGTTTTTTGTGATATTCTTCTACCGAGATCCCAATCCCGTGTTTTTCAAGGAATTTGATCCAGGCTTGTTTGTGATATTCTGCATTGTTTACCAGGGTACCATCCATATCAAAAATGACCCCGAATTTATTGTTCTTATCCATATTATAAAGGAGTCACAAAAACTATTCCTTGTTCTGGCTGTCGATGATTATGGTCACAGGACCCTCATTCACCAGCTTAATATTCATCATTGCACCAAATGTACCGGTCTTTACTTCTTTTTGTATTTCTTGTCCAAGCCTTTCCACAAATTGCTCGTACATCGGGATGGCAATGTCAGGTTTAGCTGCTCTAATGTACGATGGCCTGTTTCCTTTCTTTGTACTGGCATGCAGGGTAAACTGGCTTACTACCAGGGCTTCGCCTCCCACATCATTCACTGAGAGGTTCATAACCCCATGATCATCATCGAATATGCGCAATCTGGAGATCTTAGCACACAGCCATTCAATGTCCTCAGCGGTATCCCTTTCCTCAATGCCTAGGAAAATCAGCAATCCCTGTTTTATTTCGCTGTTGATTTTCTCGTCGATCTCAACAGCAGCTCTGCTAACCTTTTGAATAACGACTCTCATGCGCTGATTTTTTGTTGTATGGCAAATTTAGGAAATTCGTAGTTTTGTTATAATGCATGCAAAAGCAATTCGATTCATTTAAATACGTCAAATGAGGAGCAAACACATAAACGCCCAGTTAACCAATAAACAAATTAATCCCTTCTCGCCTGAGGCGAGTCGAGGATCCTCGGCTAAAAGCCGGGACCAATCAACTAATCAACTAATCAACCAATCAACCAACATGTCCAGAACGAAACTAAGTGTAAACATCAACAAAATAGCCACCATACGAAATGCCCGTGGCGGAAGCATTCCTGATGTACTGAACGCTGCCATTGATTGTGAGCGATTTGGGGCACAGGGGATTACAGTGCATCCCCGCCCTGATGAGCGGCACATTCGCTATGCGGATGTCCGAGCCATCAAGCCAGAGATACAGGTTGAATTTAATATCGAAGGATACCCGAACCGCAAATTCATCGACCTGGTGCTGGAAGTTAAGCCCGCCCAGGTCACATTGGTGCCTGACCCACCAGAAGCCATTACTTCCAATGCAGGATGGGATACGATCAGAAATGTTGCCTTCCTGAAGGAAGTGGTTGCTGAGTTTCATTCCAGCGGGATCAGGACATCCATTTTTATTGAAACAGATGCCGGCATGATTGAGCATGCAAAAAAGACCGGTACCGACCGCGTAGAACTGTACACTGAATCCTATGCAGAGCAATTTCCCATCAACAGGGAGAAGGCCATTGCACCTTTTATAAAAGCTGCTGAAGTTGCCGGAACAGTTGGACTTGGTTTGAACGCGGGCCACGACCTGAACCTGGATAATTTGCATTATTTTGCCGAAAATATCCCGGGATTGCTTGAAGTTTCCATTGGCCATGCACTGATCAGTGATGCATTGTATTACGGACTGGAGAATACCATACAATTGTACCTCAGGGAACTGCGTGTATGAAGGAAAACGAAAAAAGGATCATCTATGGACAATTAGTCTCAGCAAAACGTGTGCAGGCTGAAACGCTTTACCTGATCCTGGCTTCATTATTCATCACTTCCCTGGTTACCAGCAACCTGATCTTTCAGAAATTTTTCCACTGGAACCCTTTCGGTTTGTTCCCCTTTGAGCTTTCGGTTGGTATTATTGCCTATCCGGTGACCTTTCTTGTTACCGACATCATTTCAGAAATATATGGCCGCAAAAGAGCCACCAAAGTGGTCATTGCCGGGCTCTTTGCGAGTGCATTTGCCCTCTTGATCATCATTGTTTCTTCTGCTGCCCCAGCTACCGAATGGTCCCCCCTAAGCAACCAGGTGTTCGACCGGGTTTTCGGTTTTACCTTTATTGCAGTGGGCGCTTCCCTGGCGGCCTATCTCCTGGCCCAGTTCATCGACGTGCGTATCTTTCATTTCTGGAAAAGAATGACCAGGGGGAAGCATCTATGGTTCCGCAACAATGCTTCTACTTTTACCTCCCAGTTTATTGATACTTTCACAGTACTTTTTCTCTTATGCATATTCGAGGTGCTTGAATGGCACCTTTTCTGGGGCCTCTTGCTGAATGGTTTTTTATTTAAGGTGATGTTTGCTTTGCTGGATACCCCCATCATTTACCTGCTTGTTTATCTTGCCAGGAAACACTTCGGAATTTCGGGCCACGGAGCCGAATTGAAACTGGATCATTGAGCAAAAAATATGTACTAAAGTATTTCCATTTAAGCTTTTAAAAATATTTTATTATATTTGTTTTGTTAAGAAAACCCTAGTATTAATTAAAATTTTGTATGATTATGAAAAAACTTTTACTAATTGGAATTGCTCTATGCGTGGGCAGCATGACCTTTGCCCAGAGCGTCAAAATCCAGCCGATGAGCAAAGAGGCTCCCAAAACCCAGGTGATTGAGAATGTGGTGGAAAAAGCCAGCCCGATCACATCGGCCAAAAAGCACAACCCGAGCCAGGTTTATAATCTGAATGGCAGAGCCCTGACATTTGTCAATATCGGTTCATCAGGTAATGCTTATGGATTTTACAGTGATCCCAGGACCTATCTTTGGGCTGATGATCATATCAACTCAGTTACATTTGCCCACAGGATGGTAGCTGATCCTCCGGGTTCATACGGAAACAGCCGCACAGCTTATGATGTATCATGGGAAGGCGGTATGGACGGAACCTGGACCAACGACATTCAGGTTTATGAACCAACAGGCCCCGGTAGCCAGTATCCTGATGATGCAGGTCGTTACCCACAGGGTGCTATTTTGAACCCACAGGGCAACACTGATCCCAATGAGGCTTATTATACTTACTTCAATGCATTGCTGTCGAACACAAATGATGCATGGGGTGGTTACGGATATGGTATCAACCCATTAACAACGGTTGATCCTCCTGCACCAACACAGCACATCGACAACGACGTACCGCCTTACAGATTGATCCCCGATGCTTTCACAACAACACAAACGGGCGTTGCCTGGATGGCTGATGTTAGTTACGATGTTCCAACTGCAACATACCTTGGTGAGTACATTTTCTACAAAGGTGAGATCAATGCAGCAGGAACGGACATTGAATACACAAGCTGGACCATGGATGTTCTGGAAGAAGGAGATGGTGTTAACGATAGTAAAATTGCTTTTGATCCATCCGGCCAGATCGGTTACCTCTGTGTAATGAGTGAAGGAGCCAGTGACCCGACACCTTATACTAATTATCATCCCATTCTTTATGAAACAACGGATGGTGGTGAAACCTGGTCAGATGAACCTATCCACTGCCAGTTTGGTGGACCTGATGGAATTGAGGAGATAAAATATTACCTCCCTGATGAGATCCTGGATGCGATCTTCCCCGATGGCTGGGACCGCGAAACTGTTGCCTATAATATGGGATTCCATACAGGTATGGCTGTTGACTATATGGGTAATGCACACTTCACAGGTATCATTACACCCGGATCAGATGACGGCTGGTACCCCAACCCTGATGTTATGGGTACATTCCACCTGTGGTATAACAGGGATAGCGAAACATGGGACGCCTCACTGCTTTATATGAACCGTACTTTCGACGGTGACATGGGTGGTATCCCGATGTACAACAGGCCTTATGTTTCTTCAGATATGATGGGCCGTTTCCTTTTCTTCTCATGGATAGATACAGACCAGGAAGGTGTTGAAGACAATGTAAGTCCTGATATTTACCTGGTATCTTATGATATGCACGCTGAAGAAGGAAGCCAGTACAGTGAAGTATACAATGTTACTTCATTTACACAGGCGATGTGGACAGCATACTGGGGCAGCCAGTCACATTATGTATTCGAAGAATATATCAATGGAGATGCTGATATCCAGTTTACTATCCCAATTGTATACGAGGAAGCAGATCCCAATGATCCGGCAGCAGAAGTTACCTTCTGGTATATTGATGGATTTACTCTGGAATTCCCCAACTATTGGATTGGAGTTGAAGAAGGTGAAGAAGCCCTCATAGCCAATGTTGAGCAAAACTATCCAAACCCCTTCAGTACTTCTACCATGATTGAAATCAGCCTTGAGAAAGCTGCTGATCTCAGCCTGGAAGTTGTGAACCTGATCGGTCAGAAAGTGATGGAACTCAATAAAGGATATGTTACAGCAGGATCACACGATTTCACAATCAGTGCAGAAAATCTCGAAAGAGGTGTTTATTTCTACACAGTGAAAGCCGGTGATAACACAGTAACAAAGAAGATGATAGTTGAATAGAACAGATCATCAAAACATATTAAGAACCTCTTCCCTTTCGGGAGGAGGTTTTTTTATTGCACATGAAAATTTTTCATATATTTAAACGTATTAATTATGTTTGAATACTGATCAACAGCGAAAAAATATGCTCAAGAGAATACTGATTACAGGTGCGACAGATGGAATTGGCAGGCAGGTCGCTTTCGAGCTGGCAAGTCTTGGCCATGAGATAATTATTCATGGAAAAGATGCCGGAAAAGTTGATCAAATCGTAAAAAACATAAACAGCAGGTCAGGCAAGGGTTTTGCCGATGGGGTGGTGGCTGATTTTTCCTCCCTCAGCCAGATTAACAATATGGTTGATGAAATTTATGGCAAATACGATTACCTGGATGTGCTGATAAATAACGCAGGAATCTATATGCAGCAATATGAGCTCTCTGTGGATAATTACGAAATGACCTTTGCAGTAAATCATCTTGCAGCTTTTGCCTTAAGCCTGAAATTGCTCCAGTTGATCAAACGTTCAAACCAGGGCAGGGTAATAAGCGTGGCATCGGCAGCACATGAAAGCAGTCCGAAAATTTGTTTCGAAAATCTTCAACAAAAATCCCATTATAGTGCTTACGATACATATGCACAATCCAAATTGTGCAATGTGCTGTTTTGTTATGAACTACATGAACGATTGAAAAATACGGCTGTTACCTCCAATTGCCTCCACCCGGGAGTGGTCGATACAAAACTGCTCAGGGCTGCATTTAATATCAGGGGAGCTTCCCTCGAAGAGGGCGCTGAAAACTCCGTTTATCTGGCTGATGCCAGGGAACTGGAAAATATCAGCGGAAAGTACTTTGTGGGAAAACAAATCCGGAAATCCTCAGTTTATTCCTATGATGTCACTGTCAGGGAAAAGCTCTGGAAGCTCTCCGAAAAGCTTACCGGAACCTCCTATTGAGTAAGCTGCATCTGATTTTTTTTTGATATTTTCGTAGATTATTAAAAACGCTAGAAAATGAAGAACATAATTATAGCTTGTCTTTTTTTATTCGCCTTTAATTCAGCTTCTTACACACAGGGTCAGCAGGATCCTGAGATTACCAGCCAGGAACTTCAGGAACACATTGAGTTTCTCGCCTCCGATGAATTGGAGGGAAGAAAGGCCGGTACAAAATATGCTGAACTGGCAGCTGCCTATATCCGTGACCAGCTGAAGGATGCCGGGCTGGAACTTATCGGAAATGATGGTTTTCAGACTTATGACCTGGTGATCGATGTGCGGGCAGGAGAAAACAACCTTCTTTCAACCCAAACCACGGATTATGTTTTCGAAGAAGATTTCATGCCTTATCCTTTCAGCCAGAATGCCAGTGTGGAAGCAGGCCTTGTGTTTGCCGGATATGGTTTTGAAATAGATAACGAAAAATTGCGGTGGAACGATTACCAGGATCTTGATGTTGAGAATAAATGGGTGATGATCCTCCGGGGAGATCCCGAACCTGATAATGATGAAAGTGTTTTTATTAATTTTTCAGGCATACGCAACAAGGTGCTTACAGCAAAAGATCACGGTGCTGCCGGTGTGCTGGTGGTATCAGGTCCCGCCTTCAGTGAGGAGGATAAATTGATCAGCCTGTATTACGATAAAACCCAGAGCAATGCAGGTATTCCTGTTATCAATATCAGCCGGAAAGTGGCGGATGATTTAATGGCAGGAGAAGAAAGGAGAATTGCTGATTTGGAAAATTCCATCAATGAAAATATGCAGCCTGTTTCCTTTTCAATAGATGCCATTCTGAATGCCAGAACAGATTTGATTTTGAAAAAGGTAGTGGATCACAATGTGGTGGCAATGCTGCAAGGCCATGATCCCGAATTGAAGGATCAATATGTTGTGATCGGTGCCCATTACGACCACCTTGGGATGGGTGGCCCGGGTTCCAGTTCCAGGATACAGGATACCACAGGAATTCATAACGGAGCCGATGACAATGCATCCGGTGTTGCCGGTATCATTGAGATTGCAGAGAAAGTTGCCGCGAAGGGAGACCTTAAAAGAAGCCTTGTTGTGATCGCTTTTGGAGCTGAAGAAATGGGCCTGATCGGCTCGAAGTATTTTACGGCAAATCCGCTGGTAGAACTTCAGAATATTAATGCCATGATCAACTTCGATATGATCGGCAGACTTGATACTGCAAAGCGAAGCCTTTCCGTTTCAGGCACGGGTACTGCGCTGGAATCAGAAGAAATGCTAGACGAGCTCAAGGAAGTATATGAACTGGAATTATCCTATTCCCCGGAAGGTTTTGGCCCTTCGGATCATGCGGCTTTTTATGCAGAGGAAATCCCGGTTTTCTTTATCAGTACGGGAGCTCATGAAGATTACCATACACCGGATGATGATGCTGACCGCCTGAATTACCAGGGACAGAAAAGCGTTTCTGATTTTGCTTTTTCACTGGTTGAGGATCTGTTGAACAGGGGAGAGGCCCTGACTTTCCAGGAAGCCGGACCCAAAAGGCAGGTCGGTTACCGCAACCGTCTCAAAGTAACTTTTGGTATTATGCCCGACTTTGCATCAGACTCCAACGAAGGTCTGGGTGTGGGAGGCGTTACCAAAGGCAAACCGGCTGACCGTGCCGGGATGCAAAAAGGTGATGTCATCATCGCTATCAATGGGAAAAGCGTCGGCAATATATATGATTATATGAACCGGTTAAAAAAACTTGAACCCGGGCAGGTGGTTAATGTAGACGTTATGCGTGAGGGTAAAAAGAAGGTGCTGATCCTGCAATTGTAAAGTCGCTCTCAATAAAATGTAATGACAGAAATACTTACAGAAGAATTCTTTTACAAGTTTCTGAAATTCGGACTGGTTGGTTTTTCCGGCCTCTTTGTAGATTACGGATTTACATTCATCTGTAAAGAATGGCTGAAGATACAGAAGTTTATTTCCAATTCCATTGGTTTTACGCTGGCCGCCAGTTCAAATTATGTACTCAACAGGATATGGACCTTCAACAGCACCAATCCTGATATCGCACTTGAATACACTGAATTTCTGGTAATTTCGCTGATTGGTCTTGCGCTGAATAATCTCATTCTATGGTTGATACTCAAAAAATTTAAGATCAACTTTTATCTGGCCAAGCTTTTCGCAATTGCTGTGGTAACCATCTGGAATTTCCTGGCAAATGCTTTGTTTACATTCAGCTAATGTGAGTTCTAATAGGTTTTCGTCATAACTTCGGGGATCACCAGAATGAAATCAGCTGTATTTTCCAGTTCCTTCTTTAAGCTGTCGAGATGCGGCTGTTCTTCACTGTTAATGGTAATTATTTTCAGGCTGGGGTCCTGCTGTTTCAGGTACCACACAATACCTTCGAAATTCTTTGAATGGTAGGTCCCGTTATAGTGGATGAATATCTTTCCATTTTCCCAGTTTTGCAGGATAAAATATGACATAGTGGCATCTTTAATGGCCTGGGCTTTTGGAAGATTCTCACTGCCGTGACCCATGCCGCCCATCAATTCAAGCATGCTTTTGTATCCTTCCAGATCCGGGTCGTAAAGCACAGGCAGGGGGGCAATGTATGATTTTGCTTCTTCTGAAAGCTCTTTCAGTGCTTCAAAGCCACCCTGGTGTACCACCGATGCATAGCGTCTCGGGATATTTGTGGCGATAAATTCCAGCTGGTTTTCCTTGGCGAAATTGATCAGGGGCTTATAATCTGTTTTATAATTCGGCCAGATCTTGGCTTCTTTTTCAAAATTGCTTTCCTTGATGATGCCTTCAAGATACTCATCCAGGATCAACTGATCATCTGCTTCAAACATCTCTGCTCCCAGAATAATGTTGGCACTGTCGTTTTCTGTAAATAGGTCACGTGTTAGCTCCAACTGCAACCAGTGACAAATTGGATTGTTGTGAAGTTCACCGAAAAATACAATATCTGCCTTCTTTGCCTCTTTCAGGAGACGTGCATACTTTATTTTTTTGCCGTTTGCCTTGAAGAGTTGATAAGCAGGTTTGTCTGATTTAAAAGCAGTTGTAATAAAAAAAATAAGGATGGTAAAAAGCAGGTATCTGTTTTTCATTTTTCAAGAATTTTTGTATTTATCAATGATTTTTTTTTCAATGGGTATTGCATTGCCCTCCTGGTCGATTCGCACAAAAGTCATTCTGGTAGAGCAAACCATATTTTCTTCATGTTCTTCAAAATCGAACCTCCTGGCTTCGAGATAGAGCGAAATTGATGTTGTACCGATCCGGTCGATCTTACCATATAAACGGATATGTTCGTTTACCTTTACGGGCTTTTTAAAAACCACCTCATCGATTTTGAGCGTGATCATACTGGGTGTACAGCATTTTGCACTGGCCATGGTGCCACCGGCTTCATCGAGCCAGCTTAGCATGGTTCCTCCAAAAAGGTTATTATATATACCAATGTCGCTTGCTTTGCAGATCTTGGTGGCAATTATTTCCATCCTCATAATGATTATTCAGTGTTTCTTCAGTCCCTCTCCCTCAAAATGAAATGGGAGAAGATTATTGATTCCATTGATAACGATTGTTTTGGTTTTTTTGGCCGAAAGTATCAAGCTGATTGGGCTTTTTTGCTTTTTTTCATATTCTGCGATGACCTGGCGGCATGATCCGCATGGACCTACAGCTTCTTTTATTTCGAAATTATCGGTAACTGCAGAAACTGCAATGGCTTTGATTATATTATCCGGATAATTGGCATGGACATAGAACAGGGCTGCCCGCTCAGCACAGGTACCTGAAGGAAAAGCCATATTTTCCTGGTTATTTGCAGAGAATATTTTTCCATTGTCGAGCAAAACGGCAGCACCAACACGATATCCGGAATACGGTGCATAAGCCCTGTTGATTGCTTCAATGGCTGCTGCCAGCAGTTCCCATTCCAGCGGCGGAAGTTCCTCATGGGTATCATATTCAAGGTAGTTGATCTTAAATTCCCGTTTTCTCATATCTCTTGCTTGTTTGGCGAATTTACGAATATTGCTAAATATCCTGAAAGAAAATGCATTAATCCTGTTGCCGGCCGAAAAGAAGGAATGCATTGAAAAATGCGAAAAGTGTCACGCCCGCCTGGGTTTCAATGGTGTCTTCTGTCATCATGCTCAATGCAATAGTTATAAAAAAAACGAAGTAAAAATAATCGAGAAATTTCCTTTTTTTAATGGGTGGATACAGGAGGGTTAACAGGAACCAGGCAAAGCCAAATACCCCAAAGGCAATAAATATGGACAAATACTGATTGTGTGATCGCCAGCGGTTCTTTTTCGAGAGGGGAGAGTTTGTTTCATCATAATATTCTTCAAAAACCTTGTTCATGTCGCCTGTTCCCACACCAGTAAGTATGTTGTCGTTGATAATGTTTAGGGATGCTTTCCAGTATTCAATCCTCTGAAGTACGGAGCTACCGTTTGGATCGTCTGCATACTGATAATTGTGGTATCCGATCATGATCTTGGATATCCTTGTACGCAGGCTGGGGTTATCCAGGTAATTGACGTTTGCAATACCCCTTTCTATGGCCTTAATCTCTTCTTCAGTTAATTTTTCAACGCCCTCTTTATCTTTTCGTAAACCCTTGGAGGTCAGGAATCTGATCAAAGTGACCTTGAGTTCCTGACCTTTTTTATCATTTCCATGATAATTCAGTTTACTCCTTCTGTTCCATTCCTTTTCCAGTTCGCCGGGAGCAAGGTAAAGACCACAGTAGCGACCATCTTCTATCCCCATATATACCGTATCATGATGATATTTATTCCCGGATTCAGTGTATTTGTCGAGTTGTTCGAAATTAACGGGCTCAACTTTGCTGAAATCCTGGATGGTGCTGTATGTGTAATATATGAGGACCGAGGGTATCCCGATCACTGCTGTGATCATAATCACTTTCAAGACAAGCTTTTTTTGCGTCATGATGAGATAAATCAGGATGAGGACCAGGGTGCTGCTAACGATGATAAGACCAATGCCTGATTCAATGATAAAAAGAAAATAGGAGAGCCACAGGGCTATTGCCAGAAAGAGTATCCTGTAAGCAAAATTTCGCTTTACTTCCGAGAAAGAAAAATATGCTGCGGTAAAAATGGCGATGCATATATTCAGACTGAAGCGTATGGGGGAAATGAATATGGAGATACCTCTTATGTCGGTAAATTCTCCGCGTATCAATTCAAAAGTACTGAAAAAGGTACCGATTAACACAGCAATCAGATGAAAAAGCATTACCTGCTGAAATTTTTGTTTGTTGAGTGCAGGCATGGTGGAAATAATGAGGGGGAGGGCCAGGAGGGGCAGCTTGATTCTGAGGTCCTTCATTGCGTAGCTGAAGTCGCTTGTGTGCAGCAAACCGATTAGATGCAGCAAGAAAAGGGAAGAAAGTACGAGTGCTGCCCGGTTTTTGAAGAATTGTCTAGATTTCCGGATAAAATTCCTCTGGCTAAGTTGCCACATATAAAACAGGAACCATGAGAGACCGGCAAAGCCTTTTCTGCCAAAATTTTCAAATACTGTTTTAAAGGAGAAACCAGCCCAGATCCATAAACCCAGCAAGGTAAACTGCATAACGCTCATACCAAACCTTGATAAGGGCAAACTTGCTGCCATCAGGATCAGTGCAACAAAATACGCATCCCTGTGAAACTGTTTAGTATATATGTACATTTACCCCTTGTGGTAAAAAACTGTTCATTTGCGCGCTTATCGTATTGACTATTTTTTTAACGTCAATTCCGGATTGCTTAGTATTTCCTTATACCGCTCTTCATTCCGGAGCAATTTAACTGCGGCCTCAATTTCCGGATCATCATTCAATGAAGCCTGAATTTTTCCTTTTTGGTAATAATACCTGCTGGCGATCTCAATCTTCAACAAGTCCCTGATCTCTTCCTGGAACTTTTGAAGATCTTCGCTTTTATCATGTTTAATCTTTTCAACCAGGGCTTCGTATTCATCCTTGATCGCATCAAAATACTTTTCTTCCCTGGCCGATTTTTTCAGCTTTTTCAGGGCTTTTTCGCTTTCAGTTGTATAGTCGTAGTTCTTGTCTGAAATAAATTCTTTAAAATCCGCATACATCTCATCGCTAATCTTGAAGTTTTCGATTGGAGGAATGCTATCGTGCTGAAGGGCATATTTTGTAGCATAATCAAAAATCAGATTATTGACAAACAGGCTATAGGCTATATTGCTGAGTTCCTGCTTTTCGAGTACGATATCCGGTTTGATACCTCTACCATCATAGACTTTACGTTTATTCCTGGTCCGGTATTCGTTAATGAGCGAATCTGCCACTTTCTCCGAATCTCCATTCGCATTTTTGTGTGAATAATCGATTGCCTGAATACAACGGCCACTTGGAATGTAATATTTGGCCACAGTAATTTTGGCTTTTGCATTGTAACTGAGGGGGACAACATTTTGCACCAGTCCCTTTCCATATGTCCTTTGTCCGATAACCACTCCCCGGTCGAGATCCTGCATAGAACCTGAAAGGATTTCTGAAGCTGATGCGCTGGCGCCATTTACCAGGACGGCAATCGGAATGTCTGTGTCAAGGGCTTGCATCTGTGTTTTGTAGATTTTGTTCTTGTCCTGTAATTTTCCCTTCGTGCTTACGATCAGCTCATCTTTCTGAATAAATAGATTGGCAATATTCACCGATTCAGTAAGTAATCCACCCCCGTTTCCCCGCAGGTCGATGATGAGGCCGTTCATCTCATTGTTCTTCTTCAGATCCTGAAAGGCATTCCTGAATTCCCGCCAGGCATTCTGGGTGAAGCTTGACAACCGGATATAGCCAATTCCGGAATTCAGCATTCCATAGTAGGTGACATTATCGATTTTGATGTTTTCGCGTGTCAGTTTAACTTCAAAAGGACCTTCTGTTCCATCTCTTTCGACCAGAAGATTGAGTTCGGAACCCGGTTGTCCTTTCAGGATGTTACTGACCTCTTCGGTATTCTTTCCCACTGCCGATTCACCATTTATTTCCAGGATCCTGTCGCCAGCAATGAGCCCGGCTTTTTGTGCCGGAAAACCTTCGTAAGGCTCGGAGATGATCACGTAATTATCCTTTTTCTGTATCAGGGAGCCGATTCCGCCGTATTTCCCCGTGGTCATGAATCGATAGTCTTCTACCTCCGACTCAGGGATATAATTGGTATATGGATCCAGCGATTCCAACATGGCTTCTATGCTGGTGGTCATGAGCTCGCCGGGTTGGATCTCATCAACATAATTGCTGTTCAGTTCTTTATAAAGGGTTGTGAGAATTTCAATATTTTTCGCAATTTCAAAGTTCTTATCCTGTCCCAGTGTATGGGCCGGAAGAAGAATTACAATTGCAAGCAGAAAACTTATCAGATGTTTTTTCATGTTCATTCATTTAAATCTTTCAAGGTACCGGGTCATAGCCTGAGCCACCCCAGGGATGACAGCGTGAAAAACGTTTCAGGCTTAGCCAGCCTCCTTTGAATGGCCCGTGTTTTTTGATCGCATCAACACCATAGGCTGAGCAGGTAGGTGTATATCTGCACGAGGGCGGGAAGTATGGTGAAATCGCCCCCTGGTAAAACCTGATGATCAGGATCAAAAACTTAGCCAGAACTTTTTTCATTGTCTTGTATTAAACGGTCCAGCAGTTCAATTATTTTTTTCTCAGTTTCTTTAAATGCGGAAATTTCTTTCCCTACATGAATGATTCCGATATTGCAATGGTTGCCGGATCGTTTAAGTGACTCGATAAGTGCTGTTTTATTCTTTCTGTAGGCTTCGCGTATCCTCCTTTTCATCTTGTTGCGATCCGTTGCTTTTTTAAGGCTTTTCCGGGAAGCTCCCACCAGAATCTTTGACCGTTCTTCGCTGGTATGCTTTGAAAACAGCCAGAGGATCTTAAAGGGATAAAGGAAAGCCTGATTTCCTTTCAGAAAGAGCTGTTCAATCTGTTTTTTACTTTTGAGTTTTTCGGCTTTCTTAAAGGATTGTTTCACCCCTATATATCATTAAAAATCAGCATTCACACGCAAGTAAATGTACAAAAGATATCTATTTCTTTTTTGATTCCTTCTGAATGTACTCTTCAATGGCCATGGTCATTGAAGGTGCTGTTTTTGTTGGGGCTTTGATATTCAGCTTAAGCCCTGCATCAGATACTGCTTTGGAAGTTGTTGGACCAAAAGCAGCGATTAGGGTTTCGTTCTGCTTGTAATTCGGAAAATTTTTCATTAAAGACCTGACTCCACTCGGGCTGAAAAAGATCAACATATCATATTTATCAATCTTCAGGTTCGAGAGATTGCTGGCAATTGTGCGGTACATGATGGCCTTGTTATGCACGACCTTGTTTTCGTCCAGCAAATTCGACAAACTTGCTTTATGTATATCCGAACAGGGCAGGAGATATTTCTCGTCCTTGTGCTTTTTGATGATGTCCACCAGCTCAGCGAAATTCTGCTTCCCGTGAAAGATCTTTCTTTTCCTGTATTGTACGTATTTCTGAAGGTAAAAAGCAGTGGCCTCGGAAATGCAGAAATATTTCAAAGAATCCGGCACTTCTATCCGTAGGTCTTTGCACATGCTGAAAAAATGATCGACTGCATTGCGGCTAGTGAAAATGACTGCCGTATGGTCCAGTATATTAACTTTGCTTTGTCTGAACTCTTTTGATGTAACACCCTCCACCTTGATAAACTTGTGAAAATCAATGTTCAGATTGTATTTTTCAGCCAGTGTACCATAAGGTGACTTTGCAAGATCAGCAGGCTGGGGTTGTGAAACCAGTATGTTTTTTAGATTCAGCTTTTTGGCTTTCCTGTGCACGTTGATTCCTTTTTTTTATTATTACTTGGCTTCCAAAATTATCTTTGTCAAGACAATTAGCGGTAAAATTTCAAAGGTGCAAAGATATAAAAATAAATGCAATATAGAAAAGTTCCGCTCATGCAATCCGATGCTTAAAGCCCTGATAATCCATAAGAAAAATATTATTAACCAGAGCGTGCTCCCCCCATAGAGGATGATATCTTTGTTGATATATATGCCCAGGATAAGAACAGGGGTGAGCAACAATCCACAAACAATAAAGTAAATGAGCATATTGATACTGTATTCCATTGATGATTCCCCGGTCTTAAGCAGAAATCCGGAGGTATAGATGGCCAGCACCTTGATAATCCATAAGATTGTTAATGCCATAAAAATCATTGCGTAGCCTTTGAAGCCCGGTTCGAGAAATCCATTGATTTTGAACAGGCTCAGGAGGTAGAAGAGAAGCAAGGATAAGCTTGCAATGGCAATGATTTGGAGGGGTAATGTAAATCCCTTTCCGAACAGATTCCCTTCCTTTATCAATTGCCGGGTCTGGGCTCTGCTGATAAAAGAGACAAATAGCCGGCCGAGCCGGTGATAATTTAGAAACTGAACCGTGGTGTAAAGCAGCAAAATACCAAGGAGTAAAAGAGTAACCCAGTTCACAGCTTCATGGGGCCTGGTCCTTCCTTCAAAAAACCTGGCAGGTTTTTCAGGGAAACTTTGATGGGTTGTAAGTTTTTTGGTGCTGTTATGCATCGAAATGGTTTTGCTTGTCCCCACCGAATAATCCGCTTTTATTCGCCCCACATTCTCCCAGGAGGCCTTCAGTATTTCCGGTAAGCTTTCTTGCTGCATCAATTCCGTGATTATTTAAATCAAATATATTTAAGGGCAAAAGTAGTGATAATTTAGGCCTTCAAAGCCTTATATCCTTATATTTGTGTAGCATACATTTATGTTTAATTTAATATTATCGGCATGTTCAATATCATAATTTTTGGTCCTCCAGGATCGGGAAAAGGAACACAATCAAGCAGGATTGCTGAAAAGTTCAATATAAAGCATATTTCAACGGGCGATATTCTCCGAAGCGAGGTAAAGCAGGAAACAGAACTGGGAAAGAAAGCAAAAGCCATCATGGAAAAAGGTGAGCTCGTTCCCGATAATCTGCTGATTAAAATTTTGCAATCAGCCATAACAAAGAAAGCAGATGTTGCCGGTTATATTTTCGATGGTTTCCCCAGGACCATTGTACAAGCGGAAGCACTGGATGATCTGATGAAAAGTATCAATGATTCGATCGACGTGGTGGTTTCGTTGGATGTCCCCGATAATGAGGTTGTTGACCGCTTACTAAAGCGAGCCGAAATTGAAGGCCGCAAGGACGACAACAGGGAAACCATTCAGAACAGGCTGAAAGTTTATAAGGAGCAAACAGCCCCATTGCTGGCATATTATCTCAAACAGAACAAGCTGGAAGGAATCAACGGGGTTGGATCGGTAGACAAGATATTTGATGAGATCGTACCATGCCTTGAAAAGTACATGAACTGAGTTTTTTCTACTTCAAAGCACTTTTATTCAGCATCAGTTCGATTTTATTAATCTTTGATCGGATGGCACCCGGTGGGTCTTCTATATTCATAGCCACAATGCTCTTGAGTGCAGCTTGTAATTCCGGGACCATTTCAGAGGCTTCCAGGATCAACTCCATGCACAATGCCCTGGGTGCTATTTTCGAAGCAGGATCTTCAAGGTGACGAAAGCAGAAATCGATCAGTTTACCCATAGATTGTTCCGGTAGTTTTTCCAGTTGACCGATAAAAAGATGCAGGAGGTTTCTGATGGCTGAGCTGTCGGTCAGCTGGTGGATTTTTTCTGCAATTTCCTCAAAGTGCGGATAAAGCAGTGATTGATCCTTTTCAAAACAAAGGTATACCACCCGCGCTGAGCGCATGGCCACTAGATGATCATCTGAGTAGCTTAGTTCAAGCAATTGCTTGAGATGCCCGGGGTTTTTGAGTATGAAGTCCCTGGCAAAATCGGCAGTTTTGCGCGATGTATCCGGTAAAAGTCCTTCAACTTTCAAAACAGATGAACTAAATGCTTATGCATTTTTTTCGGGTTCAAGACCTTTTTCAACCTCGACCGATCCGTCCATGTTAAAGTGTACCTTGAAATCCAGCTTCTTGAATACATTGATCATGGGTTTGTTGTCGGTAGTGGTTTGGGCAACGATCTTTTTCAGGTTCCATGACCTGGCTATTTCGAGGCAGTATTCTGTGAGAATGGTTCCCAGGTCACGTTGTTGCCATCGGTCAGTGATTAGGATGGCATATTCCACCGTCTCGTGATCGGGGTCTGCAATAAGCCGCCCCACACCTGCAAGCCTTTCTTTACCATTTTCCAATACTTCGGCTACTATTGCAATCTCACGCGCATAATCGATGAAGCAGAACTGGGTTGCGATCTCATGTGAGTCGTAATGGAAATTATACCTGAACCGACTGTAAATGGATTCCTTGGAACAGCTTCCCAGTAGATCGAGCCATTTAGGTTCATCTTCGGGTTTGATGGGCCTCAGCACGATTTTCGTTCCATCCGTCAGCTTGCTTTCTTTTACCAGTTTTTCAGGATAGGGGTGTATCAGCAGATGTGAATATTCTGGAAGCTCAGTGCCAACGATGTCCTGGTCAATCACGATTCTGGCATCCAGCGCGATGGCATCAGTTTTTGTTACAATGATGGGATTGATGTCGAGTTCTTCGATTTCGGGATAGTCAGCGGCCATGTATGACATACGGATCATCACCTCAATGATCTTTTCGATATTTTTGCGCTCACTTCCTCGGTATCCCCTCAGCAGGGGATATATCTTCAGGGATTTAAGCATTCTGTGAGCCAGGCGTTCATTTAGGGGTGGAAATCCGAGGGCCGTATCCTGGAAGATCTCAGCCTGTGTGCCTCCCATGCCCACAAGCAGTACAGTGCCAAAGACAGGATCCTTCTTGATACCCAGGATAAGTTCCACTGCATCTCTTGTATTAATCATGGGTTGCAAGGTAACCCCCTTCACTTTTGCATCCAAAGCTTCTTTTTTAACATGGGCCATCATACTTTTGTACTGGGCACGGATCATATCTGTATTTTCAATGTTCAGTGCCACACCACCTACATCGGATTTATGTGTTATATCCGGTGATTCGATCTTCATCACCACCGGGAAACCAATCTTTTCAGCTAGTTGTACAGCTTCTTCTTCACTTGTAGCCAATTCTGGTTGAGTAGATTTGATCCCATAGCCTTTGAGCAATTCTTTTGAGTGATCCTCGGTAAGTATCTTTTCCTTGGGAAAAATCTCTTTGAGGAATCTAGAACGAACCTCTTTACGGTCATAGTGAAATGAGAGTGGAATGTCTTTCGGGGTTTCAAACAATGCATCCAGGTTCTTTGCATAAACAACCAGGGTCATGAATGCACGGATAGCCTGCTCGGGCGTTTCATAAACGGCAATTCCTGAATTGTTGAAAACATTTATCCCTTCCCGCATGCTTTTTCCTCCGAGCCAGGCTGCCATGATCGGTTTGGTAGTATTTTCTGACAATTTGGAAATTTCGATGGCAGTTTGTGTGGGTTCTGTCATGGCCTGTGGTGTGAGTATCACTAGCACAGCGTCCACACCCTTGTCTTCAATCACTATTCTTGTGGCATCGGTAAGCCTTGCTGGCGGAGCATCTCCTAGCACATCCACCGGGTTGCCATGCGACCAGTATGGTGGCAAAAGTTCATTTAGCCTTTGCATGGTTTCATCCGATAAGCGGCACAGCTGTCCGCCAAGTGAAATAAGCGCATCTGTGGCCATTACGCCCGGTCCGCCTGCATTTGTCACAATTGCAAGCCTGGATCCTTTCGGGATACGCTTTCTTCCGACCAGGTCGGTAAAATCAAAAATGTCGCCGATATCAAAAACCCTGGCAATACCGGCTCTTCTAAAGACAGCATTATAAATAGCATCACCGGAGGCCAATGCTCCTGTATGCGAAGCTGCAGCTTTAGCTGATTCGGGGTACCTGCCGGCTTTATATACGATAATGGGTTTCTTACGGGCAAAGGCACGCGCGGCAGTCATAAAAGAACGAGCCTCAGAAATGGATTCAACATAGAGTACAATGGACTTGGTGTTGGGATCTTGCCCAAAATAATCCAACAGGTCGCCAAAACTAACATCCATGCTGTTGCCGATTGACACAAAATAACTGAAGCCGATATTCTCTTCCAAGGCCCAGTCAAGAACCGAAGTGCATAAAGCCCCCGACTGGCTGATGAATGCCACATGGCCTGATTTGGGCATGCTGGCGGCAAAACTGATGTTCATATTGGCACTGGGCACGATCACCCCAAGGCAGTTGGGTCCGATCACACGCATATCCGGAAATTTGTCTTTCTCCTGCTTTACCTGTTCTTCCAGTTTCTTGCCTTCTGGTCCGGTTTCTTTAAAACCTGCCGACATGATAATTATACCATTGATACCTGCCTCTCCGCACTCTCTGACTATTTGAGGTACCTGCTTTGCACCGGTTGTGATAACAGCCAGGTCAGGGGTTTTGGGTAAACTCTTTACATCAGGATAACACTGTATGCCGAGTACTGCCTCATGCTTGGGATTGACCGGATAAACCACCCCGTTAAAACCACCTCCCACCAAATTACTCAATGTAATACCGCCAACGCTTTTGGGATCATTCTTTACCCCGATCAGGGCGATCCTTTGTGGCCTGAATATGCTGCTTAATTTTCTTATGCCCATTGTTCCTAATTTTTATACTATCCCACTCAATTAAAAGCCTTTGAAGGCTTTTTGTTATTCAATTAACAAAAGTACAAAAGATCATGTTAAATTTCCCGGATATTGAATTAATTAAGAATGAAAATCATGTTAATTATTGCGGTAGAATAGATGGATTAGTATGAAATATTTCATAATTTGCAGGATATTAAAAAGCAGAACCAATGACCTCCAAACCATCAAACCTGGTATATGGCTTGAATGACAGGCCTTCTTTTCTGATTACCACCCTGATGAGCTTCCAGCATTTTTTCATTTTTGCCATCAGCCTTGTGTTTCCGGTTATTCTGGCGAGGGAGATGAATGCAAGCCTTGATCAGACTGTAGGGCTGGTTTGCATGTCGATGGTCGCCGGCGGTGCTGGTACCTTGTTCCAGGGATAAAAAGGAAAATACCTTGGTTCGGGCTACTTGTGTCCTTCGGTATGCAGCCCTTCATTTATGTCGGCCTCCTTGTTGGCGGTCAAAAGTGGCGGACTATCCCTTTTGTTTGGCATGCTCCTTCTTACCGGGTTTACCGAGTCTCTATTTTCAAGGCTAATACACAAGCTCAAAGTATTATTCCCACCGGAAGTAACGGGTTTAATTGTTACTATGGTGGGAATCAGTGTGGTAAAACTCTCCGTTTCTAATTTCCTGGGAGTAGGCGGCACAGACCAGTTGATTACCTGGCAGGAGGTTCTTACAGGTTTACTGACACTTTCCATGATCATCGGCCTGAATGTATGGAGTAAGGGAAAGATAAAGCTTTTCTGTGTATTGATCGGGATGCTTGTCGGATATGGTCTTGCCTATTCCATTGGTATCATGAAACACGTTGAGCATACACATTTGTCTAAAATTCCACTTGCAGGCTTTGAGCTGCTCAAACATCCGGGCTGGTCATTCAGCTGGTACCTGATTGTTCCCTTTATTATTGCCATGCTTTCCTCCACCTTAAAAAGTGTGGGAGATTTAACGACCTGCCAGAAGATCAATGATAAAAACTGGAAACGCACGGATATGCTGAATGTCCGCAAAGGGATTCTAGCCGATGCACTGAGCTGCCTTTCAGCAGGTTTGTTTGGGGGATCGGCCCAGTCAACATCTTCAGCCAATGTAGGGCTTTCTCTGGCTACCGCAACAACAAGCAGGAAAGTTGCCATGTATTTCGGAACCCTGCTCATTGTGCTTTCGTTTTTTCCGCCCATAGGTTTGTTCTTTGCCATTATGCCCAAACCGGTGATGGGTGCCACGCTTATCTTTGCTGTGAGTTTTATGATCGCTGCCGGTATTCAGATCATTACTTCCAGAATGCTTGATGCACGTAAAGTTTTTGTGGTGGGGATTTCTATGATTTTGGGACTTTCGGTAGATATTAAGCCGGAATTTTTCGAGCACATGCATCCCTTTATTCAGCCTGTCTTCAGTTCTTCACTGGCAACGGCAACGGTACTGGCCATCATACTGAACCTTCTACTCAGGATCGGAATAGCCAGGAAGGACAGTTTGCGGCTGATCCCTGACCATGAAACACATGATAAGATAGAGGCTTTTCTAGACAAGAACGGTGCTGCATGGGGAGCACGACGGGAAGTAATCCGGAAATTAAAGCAAAGCCTTTTTGAATTGATGGAGGTACTTTCAGATGATCATTATGCATTCAGTGAGCGGGAAATTTCCATACAACTTTCATTTGATGAACTGAGAATCATTGCAAGTATTTGCTACCAGGGCAGAAAAATCGATTTTAGCCTCAAAAGGCCGGCACCGGAAGATCTGTTGATTGACGAACATGGTCCTGAGAGTTTGTCGATCTTCCTGGTAAATGCACAGGCTGACCATATCAAACAGAGCAGTGCAAAACAAACACAGCATATTGCAATGACCTTTGATCATTAAAAAAGTGCACCTTCGCTCATAATTCGGAAAGTAAAAGTGCACCTTTTCAGAATCTTTAATGTATGTGTATAGGGCTAAGCTGTTTTTTGCGTTTCTTTGAAGGCTTTTTCCTTGATAGCCGGTTTAACCAGGGCAGTGAGCAGGGTACCTACAAGCACGGCAACGCCAGTGATGGTAAATGCCAGGGCAAAATTACCAACATCTCCAAGGGCTCCGCCAAGGATTGGTCCTACGATACCACCAACACCATATGCCAGGAATATAAAGGGATAATTCTGACCTACATTTTTTGCACCGAATGTATCAGCAGTAATGGTTGGGAAAAGTGCAAAGTTCCCGCCAAAGTTAAACCCGATCAGTGTAGCTCCCACGTAGAGCAGTATCTCGTTGCCGGCCATGAAATTGAAAAGGATTACAATAATCCCTTGCGTTGCCGTCATGATTAGTATGGATGTTTTCCTTCCTAGTTTGTCACTCATCATACCCCAGAGAATCCTGCCAAGCCCGTTGGCCAGGCTGAAGAAGACAGCCATAGCAGTTCCTGCGATGGCACTGGCTTCAGCAAATCCCATGCCCTGTGCCTGCAATGCTTCGATTGGATAAAGCTTCATCAACCCGATCGACATCAGTCCTGCACCGGCACTAAATACGAAGGTGAGAAAAATCAGGTAGAACTGGGGTGTGCGTAACATTTCACTGCTTGTAAAGTCGAGGGTTCCAACGGCTTTTTTCTGGTCATTGCTGACTTCCGGTGGTACATAGCCTTTGGGTTTCCAGCCGCTTGGCGGGAAGATCATCCACATACCGCCAATGATAACCATGGCTCCGAATGCCAGGCCGTAGATCCAGAAGGTTGCACCCAGTCCGAGATTAGCGATCAGATGTCCCCATGCTCCGGCAAGTTTAACCCATAGAAGTGCTCCGAACCCGAAACCGGCGACTGCCAGTCCGGTAATCATTCCTTTTTTGTCAGGGAACCACTGCATGCCAACGGCAATTGGAACCACATATGCGAATCCGATTCCAGCTCCGCCGATCAGGCCGATCAGGATTACCAGTGCCCAAAAGCTTGTGCCACCGATCAATCCTGCCAGGAAGTATCCAAGGCCAAGTACCAGGCCGCCTATGATGGCCAGGTTCCTTGGACCCCATGTTTTAAGTTTTTTGCCTGCAAATACCATGAAAACTGCAAAGGAGGCCAGTCCAACTGCAAATACGATCTGTGTTTCCGTTCTGGTCCAACCTGCATCTGCCAGGCTTGGTGTAAATACCGACCAGGCATAAATTGCTCCGAGGGCAAGTTGGATGAGAATAGCACCCAGTACAACCAGCCCGCGGTTCATTACTTTTTGGTTTTCCATCTTAAAATATTTTTATTGGTTTTGGTTAAATATGTTTTTCTAAAATATGCTGCAGAAGAGAAACTGAATGCATTGTTAAAGCAAATCAATTTACTTGAGCAACATACTTCAATGAACATCAAATCGAATGAAGATAAAGGTACTCCGGCACCATGCCGGAATACCTTTCTGAGTAAGAAGCTTTTGTTTAGCGCTTTACATCTACCTTTGCTCCACTAATGATCTGTTCTACAACACCAGGATCAAGTAGTGTGGAGGTATCGCCCAGTTTTGTGGCATCGCCTTCACCGATCTTACGGAGAATACGGCGCATGATCTTCCCTGAACGGGTTTTGGGTAATCCGCTTACGATTTGGATCAAATCTGGTTTGGCGATTGGCCCAATAATTTTTGTTACTGTATCGCGGATCTCTTTTTCTATTGTCTGGCTTTCATTGTCGGAAAGCTCCTCACAGGTTACATAGGCATAAATTCCCTGTCCTTTGATCTCATGTGGGAATCCAACCACAGCACTTTCGTTGACTTTTGGATGCTGGTTGATGGCATCTTCCACCTCTGCGGTACCGATGCGGTGACCTGATACATTGATCACATCATCCACGCGGCCCATGATCCTATAATATCCTTCTTCATCGCGTTTCGCACCATCTCCGGTGAAGTACAGGTTTTTATAGGTTGAGAAATAAGTCAGACGGCATCTTTCGTGATCGCCATAAGTTGAGCGCAACATGCCCGGCCAGGGGAATTTGATACATAGATTCCCTTCTACGCCATTGCCTTCCAGTTCATTGCCTTCATTGTCGACCAGGATGGGTTGAATGCCTGGCAGGGGAAGGGTTGCATAAGAAGGTTTGGTTGGGGTAATACCGGCTATGGGTGAGATCATGATACCACCAGTTTCGGTCTGCCACCAGGTATCAACAATGGGACATTTGCCTTTACCAATGACATCGTGATACCATCTCCATGCCTCTTCGTTGATTGGCTCACCAACGGTACCTAGCACCTTAAGGGAACTGAGGTCACGGCTGGTAACGAATTCATTACCCTGTGCGATTAGAGCACGGATGGCCGTGGGTGCTGTGTAGAACTGATTCACCTTGTATTTGTCTACTACATCCCAGAAACGTCCTGCATCCGGCCATGTGGGAACTCCTTCGAACATAATGGAGGTAGCTCCTGCCAAAAGCGGACCGTAAACAATGTATGAGTGACCGGTCACCCAGCCGATATCTGCAGTACACCAATAGGTATCACCGTCTTTATACTGGAATACGTTTTTAAAAGTATACTCGGCATATACCATATATCCTGCTGTTGTGTGCAGCACACCTTTGGGCTTTCCTGTAGAACCTGAAGTATAAAGGATGAAAAGCGTATCTTCTGAATCCATTACTTCGGGTTCGCAATTGGTGTCAACACCTGCAACAAAGTCATCCCACCAGACATCCATGCCGTCTTTCATGTCGACCTCTACACCGGTCCTTTTCAATACAACAGTTGTTTTTATTGAAGGGCAATCTACCAGTGCTTCGTCAACGATGGATTTTAGGCCTATGTTCTTGGCGCCACGATATGCGCCATCGGAAGTAATAACCATCACACACTCCGAATCATTGATACGGTCGGCGAGGGACTGAGCTGAGAAACCGGCAAAAACGATGGAGTGAATGGCACCGATGCGGGCACAAGCCAGCATTGAGATCGCCAGTTCCGGCACCATAGGAAGGTAAATCGCAATCCGATCACCTTTTTTTACACCCTGCTTTTTCAAGGCATTTGCAAATTGAGACACTCTTTCGTGCAATTCCCCATAGGTGAGTTTTACGGTTTCGTCTTTGGGATCGTTGGGTTCCCATATGATGGCAACCTGATCTTTTCTTTCTTTCAGGTTCCTTTCGAAAATATTCTCGGTAATATTCAACTTACCATTTACAAACCAGTTAACATCCGGGTCCTTGAAGTTCCAATCCAGTACTTTGTCCCATTTCTTTTGCCAAATGTAATCCTCGGCAATGTTTCCCCAAAAGCCTTCCGGGTCGGTCACGCTTTCATTATACTTCTGTAAGTATTCGACCAGGCTTGTGATTTGATTCTTCATATTCAATCTGTTTTATTAAAATTTTGGTTAGTAATATATTTTATTTATTTTGGTTCTGAATGCCAATCGATTAAATTGTTAATAATTTAACAACTGCAAAGAAAAAATATATGTTTATTGTATTTTTTGCCGGTTTATTTCTTCGAATCCCAAAGATATATTTTTTTTCAATGTGGGCGTTTCTCACTGGATATTTAGAACAATTACAAATATCAAAGAAGGCTATTATCAGTACCTTTGAAATCTGGAAATTCATTCGTATTTTTATACAGATAGATTTATTATAAATATTTTAAAAACCTTATGAAAAAAGAGCGTTTAGAGGATTTTAGCCTGAGTGGCTCTGTAGCCAGAAAATCGGGTGTTTTCAAGCTGGGCATCGTGGGTTGCGGAACCATGGGGCAGGAGATTGCCATGACGGCAAGCACGCATGGTATTGAGGTGGTTTTTATTGATGTTTCCGATGAAAGAATTGCTTCAGTTAGGAAGTCCATGGAACGGCAACTGGATGATAAAATTGAACATTGGGGGATGACTGCTTCGGAGAAAAAATCCATCCTTTCGAGGATACATGGCTATGTTGGTTATGAAGTCTTGCGGGAGTGCCGCATCGTGATTGAAGCCGTGATGTCGACAAAGAACACAAGCAGCCTTCCATTGCGGCAGGACATCTTTGTGAAGATAGAGCGAGTTGTGGGAAAAGATGCAGTTATCGCGTCCAATGCCTCAAGCAAAGTAATCGACGACCTTTCAGTCGTACTGGAATATCCCCATCGGGCCATTGGTTTGCATTTTCTTTCGCCGGTGATGGATGTGCCTGTTTTTGAGGTAAACAAAAGCTGGAGAACATCGGAGGAGGCTTATAAGACAGTGAAGCAATTTGCTAAAATGATCAACAAGCAGATTATTCTGGTAAATGGTACTCCAGGCAATGTCAGCACAAGATTGATCATACCCCTGATCAATGAAGCCTGTCAGTTGCTGATGGAAGGGGTAAGCACAGTTAAAGAAATTGATGAATGCATGCAGGCTGGTTTTGGGATGCAGCTCGGACCTTTCGCACTGGCTGATAAAATTGGTCTGGATAAACTGATCAAATGGATGGAAGGGCTGTTCCAGGAATACGGGGACATCAAATACAAGCCTTCTCCCATATTGAAAAGAATGGTTCGTGCAGGGCTGGTCGGAAGCCGCACCGGTGAAGGGTTTTACCTCTATGAAAGCAGTGAAAGGATTGAGAAAGAGGGCAGTATATATAGCCTGGGGAAGTTATAGTTTTGACTTTTGAGTTATGTGATTCTCAAAGCAACACTCAGGGAATTTTTAATTGTAATTTATCCGGCAATCGGACATTCGAATTTCGCCTCCCCTCAGCGGAGAAGAGTATCCCAGGCTTAAAGCCGGGACAATAGAACAATGGAACAATAGAACAATAGAAAAGCAAATAATCAATACGATGAAAATTTTAGTACTGAATTGCGGCAGTTCATCCATCAAATATCAATTATTCAATATTGAAAATGAGGAACTGCTAGCCAAAGGATTGGTTGAGAAGGTTGGCTTGAATGGTTCATTACTCAAGAATAAGAGAAGTGATGGCGATGAGATCAAACTGGAAGGCGAGATCCTCGACCACCAGCAGGGAATTGAATACATTCTTGGAGTGCTGACAAGTGAGGAGCATGGCAGTATTAGAAGTCTTGATGAGATCAATGCAGTGGGACATCGCGTAGTGCATGGTGGTGAGAAATTCAATTCAAGTGTGCGAATCACCGATGAGGTGATCAAAAAAATGGAAGAATGTATTGACCTGGCTCCATTGCACAATCCCCCCAACCTGAAAGGGATTTATTCAATGAAAGCCCTTTTGCCGAATGTGCCACAGGTGGGTGTTTTTGATACGGCTTTCCATCAGAGCATGCCCGAGTATTCCTATATGTATGCCATCCCTTATGCCCTTTATAAAAAGTATGGTTTGAGAAGGTATGGATTTCATGGTACCAGTCATCGCTATGTGTCCAGAAGAGCCTGTGAGATCCTGGGTGTGGATTATCAAACACAGAAGATCATCACCTGCCACCTGGGAAATGGCTCCTCCATTGCTGCCATTAGTAGCGGGCAATCCCTGGATACATCGATGGGACTGACCCCGGTGGAAGGGCTGATGATGGGAACCCGCACGGGTGACCTCGACCTGGGAGTGCTCCTGTATATCATGGATAAAGAGGAAATTGGCACCGGAGTTGCCAACACCCTGATCAATAAACACAGCGGTGTGCTTGGTGTATCCGGGGTTTCTTCAGATATGCGTGAAATAGAGAATGCTGCTGCCGGAGGGAATGAACGGGCACAACTGGCCCTGGATATGTTTCATTTCCGCATCCGAAAATACATCGGTGCCTACACTGCAGCAATGGGTGGTGTAGATATCCTGGTATTTACCGGTGGCATTGGAGAGAATGGCCAGGAAACAAGAGAAGCCATCATGAAGGATTTTGAATACATGGGCCTGACTTTCGATCAGAAAAAGAACCACTGTACACGTGGAAAAGAAGAAATTTTGAGTGATGATTCTTCAAAGGTGAAAGCCCTGGTGGTTCCTACCAATGAAGAACTGGTGATTGCAAGGGATACGTATGAGATTATTAAGGGTTAAATAGGAGTTAATTTTCATCTGTAAGTAGCCAATAACAATACCTGTATCATTTTATACCCTGGATTTGATGGATGGTTTTGGGATGGTTTCTGGTTCCTGATGCACTTCGCTTTCGGGATTGGGGATCGCCCTTTGGTTCAATATTGGTCAAGAAGTACAGAGTCTCTAATATCCTCTACCGACTTCTGCCTTATGCCATTTTCCGTCTCCTGTCTCTTGTCTCCTTCCTACCGTCTCCCAACATCCTAACACAATAAAACCGGGCAAGCGATGCAAACCCGGCTCAATTTAACTTTAAGGAGTTTTATTCCATTTCTTCCATTACCTCATCTGTGATCTCCAGGTTGTGATAAACATTCTGTACATCATCATCATCTTCAAAAATATCGATCACTTTCAGGATTTTCTTTGCTGAGTCTTTTTCAAGGCTGATCCTTTCATGGGGAATTCTCTCCAGTTTCTGACTTTCGGCTTCAATTTCCATTTCCTCCAGTTTCTTTTGCATATTTCCGAAATCTTCCATGGAAGTTGTAACGGTAATAAATTCACCATCTTCTTCAAAATCCTCGGCACCTGCATCGATCATTTCCAGTTCAAACTCTTCCTTGTCATTGATCACTGATGCAGGAATGATAAAGATTCCTTTGCGATCGAAAAGAAAATTCAAAGAGCCATTCTTGCTGAGGCTTCCGTCGTATTTGTTGAAAATTGACCGCACATTGCTCACCGTTCTCTGCAGATTATCGGTGGTGCATTCCAGGTAAACAGCGATGCCGTGAGAGAGGTATCCCTCGTAAGTAACTTCTTCAAAAGCAGAGGCATCTTTGTCTTTCCCTTTGTTGATTGCCCTTTCGATATTGTCTTTGGGCATACTGGCCCCTTTGGCATTGGCAATGGCCAGGCGCAGTCTCGGATTGGCATCGGGGTCAAAGCCACCTTCTTTTACAGCGACTGTAATCTCTTTGATGATCTTGGAGAACATTTTTGATCGCTTAGCATCTTTTGCTCCCTTTTTATGCTTGATTGTTGACCATTTGTTGTGACCGGACATTTCTTTCGTTATTAATTAGTTAGCAAATATTCCTTTCGTTTCGAAAGGAGAACAAATTTAACAAAAAAAAGTCAGATTTATTGTAGTGAAGCGTCTGATCGGGAATGAAAAAAAGCTTCACAGAGATCCGTGAAGCTTTTACTTGCGGGCTTTGTGTGGAAATTACCACCCGACAAGGGTTAAGCCTACAGAGAAGGGATACAGTTCGGGGCCTTTGCCTTCCCTGAACAAAGTAGTCAGGGAGTAGGTGCCGAAAAGGTTTACCCAGCCCCAGCCAATGCGAACCGTGGCATCCGCTTTGAATGGATTCAAATGGAAATCATCCCTGTTCTTTGTTTTTTTTGTTCCTGGTGATTGGAAGAATGTTGGAGGATTGGTAGGAATTTTGTTTCCAGTTTCAGGATCAACCTCCAGCCATTCGTATTCCCTGTTTGTTTCGTTATAATACTGTTTGGTATGGGACGCAAACCGTAATCCGAATATCATACCGGCCGTGAGATGGAAACTATTGCTTTTACTGTGGCCATTGGTCTGGAATTCGAGCAAAACAGGTACTTCAACATAGTTTACCACGAGTTTGCTTTTCTTCATGCTGACCCCATCGTTGAAATAACCTTTGATAACAGATGAGTCCGGGACCAGGCTAACATTATCATCAAAACGGTAATTGTTGATTTCCCAGCCAAGTCCGGTCACAATGCCCCATTTCTGATTTTTGCAAAGGCTCAGGTTTTGCTCAAAGATGTTGATTCCAACCTTGATGGACTTGGTCATGTTCAGATCAAAGTATTCGTATTCAGGTGCAAAGTTCATGTTATTGTCAGGGGTAAGATATCCGTTTACACCCAGATCAAAACCGGCCCAGTGACCATTGAATTTGGGTTTTTTCTTGTGTTTGCTGTAAACCACATTGCCATCATCATCCACAATGATTTTATGGTTGCCCACACGGATTTCGGTAGTATCATCTTTTTCATCCACAGTGATGTTCATGCTTTTGTAGCTGAAGCGTTCTTCGTCTTCACTCCAACGCGACCGGACTTTTACATCACTGCCCCGCCTGATGATCACATCCCCATCATCGTGTTTTTTCAATATTTGGGGAGCACCTGAATAGTTAATGCTGGAAGCGCCAGATTCTTCCATGTCAAGCTCCTCAATTGCATACACATGGGCGCTGGAGGCCCCACTTGAATTAGCATAGACAATGGAAGCTTCCATATTCCTTGAATTGAACTCCGAAGCACCACTTGTATTGAGGAATAGCTGTTCTGTACTTCCTGACAGATCCACTTCAGCGGCACCGGAAACATCTACACGAATCTCATCAGCCAGTAAGTGCAATTTCGATTCAGAGGCGCCACTGGCTTCAATTTCTATGTTACTTGCTTTAAAAGCCTCCTCGATCTTTACTTCGGCGGCCCCATGAACAAGCAGTTTGGTCAGTTCAGGCAACCCGATGTAAACATTCAACTCTGAAAAATTCTTGATGCCTTTCGTTTTGATGACCAGCATATCATTGACTAGTTCCAAACGCATGTTATCGTGCAGATTTTCATCTGTTTCAATAAATACGCTGAAGTTATCGGCTTGGCTAATGGAAACCTCAAAAGCCCCGCCAACATCGATCTTGTCAAAACCGGCGTAATTGTATTGCTTTTTGAGGATGTTCTTATTACCCTTTTCAATTTGTGCCTGCAGGTTCAATACCGAAAGTAACATGAATCCTGTTAGCAATATACCCAGTAAAGTTTTTTGATTCCTTTTCATGACTAAAATTGTTTTTGATTAACATTTGTCCGTAGGACGGAGAGCGTGGACTAAAAGTTACAATTCTTACTTCAGTTTTTTGAAGTATTCAATATTTTCTCCCAGCAGGGCAAAGCCAACCAGTTCGCCTTTCTTGTTGTATTGTTTGAGTAATTTAACATCCCTGTCGGCCAAAACATTGTAGCCTTCGATACCGGCTTCGGCAAGATTCCATAAATTGAACTCATCAGCTCCATTTTCATAAATCTCATCCACCTGTTTTTGGAAGATTGAAGTAATCCCCTGGAAAGCATTGCCAAGGATTTTACCGGCCAGGCTTTTGTCTTTTTGTTCAAGACTGGCATAATATTCTTCGGTATGCAACTGGAAAATATTGATGGGGGAGAAGCGTTGAAATAGGAAGATCGGGTAAATATCCTCTACATTGTCGGAATGGATTTCCTCCTGCTGGCTGACGGGCTGAATGCTGCTCAGGGCAAGTGCTTCCCTGTAGTGGACCGGATTGACCGCTGCTTTTTCGATAATATTTCTTGGCTCTATTTCGTAGGCCACAGGTCCTGATCCAGCACTTTCGATCTTGTTGGTTCCATGGGTGGAAAGGTATGACAATGTGAACTCCGTTCGTTGTTCAATGGTTGATGTGTTTCTGTCAAACAGTGATAAGATGCCAAACAGGAGCAGGAGGGAGGCAGCAATTGCGCTGCTGTAATAAACAAGTTTCCAGCTGATTGTTCCGGACTTTTTAAGTTTGTTTTTATTACTGAAGCTGATGTCGGCAGGTGCCTGCAGGCTGGTTTTTTGATAAAGCTCAAAATCCTTTTTCAAATCCGGCCTCTTTTGGAGAAAAAGCATTAGGGCTTGCTGTTCCTCATGTTTGAGGTCTCCTTCAAAATAAGCAATACAATAGTCATCAAAGTTTTTATCCGAAACCACCGGACCTGATTCTTCAATACTTTTCTTTAATATTTTCTTTCCGGGATAGCTTGTTTTGATCTTCGGCACTTCGATCATCTCAAATTCTTCGAATTCAGCTTTCAGGTCAGGATTGGCTATAAGGAATGAGTGAAGCTCCGACTCTTCGGTAGCTTTCAGCCTGCCATCGAAATGGTCGATGAAATAGATCTCGTAATTATTTCTGTTGATCTTGTTCATTATATCACCCTGTCTAAACTTCCTATATATGCCTTCAGGGATTTGCGTGCCCTGTAAATATAAACTTTAACCTGTGATTCATTCAGGTTGGTGATATTTCCGATTTCCTCGTATGAATATCCTTCATAGTCTCGCAGCAGAATTACCGATTTCTGGATTTCCGGTAAAGTATCCAGTGCTTCATGCAGGATCTCATTCAGGTCGGAATAATCATTTTCTGAAGTCAGAATGCTTTCATGACTTTCTTCCTGACCCACCATTCTCTTATCCTTCCTGATGCAATCAATCATGGTATGATAGGCTGCTGTGAAAAGATAAGATTTGGCCTTATTAAAACTAACAGTTTCTACTTTATCCCACATTTTCACAAAGGCATCCTGTACAATATCATCTGCTTTGTCTTTATCCCGGATATTTTTCAGGATAAAACGATATACACCGTCAGCGTAGTCATCCACACATCGATTGTATTCTGCCCTTGTCATTTTTGTTCCACACTTGTACTTGTGACGGACAAGGTATGAAAAATGTTACAAAAAAGCTTTGATATTATTTCAGCTTAATTCGAAAGGTCGGAATTATAAATGGCAAGGAGGATAAAACAAGTTTGGGGCTAAAGCCCCTTCCGGGAATTTATCAGGCGTTAAACCCCACGCTGAAGCGTGGGGTACTTGAGTTTGGCCTTTAACTAGATAAATTCCTATTATTTTAAAGAAAAATCCGCTAAATATATTGTTATA
>NPIE01012294.1_pt1 | contig 53444 bp, 54 predicted proteins | sample 8637661 | NCBI WGS metagenome assembly NPIE01 (sample SAMN07420842, study PRJNA396082) | bioreactor metagenome | isolation source: sample BA12 brine-fed electro-methanogenic bioreactor BA | place: Japan: Kochi | collected 2016-12-09 | reverse complement strand
CCAGTGCGGTCTGCCCAAGAAGATCGCCCTGGAATTGTATCAGCCGTTCATCATTCGCAAGCTGAAAGACCGAGGTCTGGCGGATACCATCAAGAGCGCCAAGCGGATGCTGGAGCGCCGCGAGGAGCACGTCTGGGACATCCTGGAGGAGGTGATCAATCAGCACCCCGTGTTGCTCAACCGCGCCCCGACGCTGCACCGGATGGGGATTCAGGCCTTTGAGCCGGTCCTGGTCGAGGGCAACGCGATCATGCTCCATCCGTTGGTGTGCCAGGGATTCAACGCGGACTTCGACGGCGACNNGACCAGATGGCGGTGCACCTGCCGTTGAGCATCGAGGCGCAGGTCGAGGCGCACACGCTCATCATGGCGACCAACAACATCTTTTCACCGCAAAGCGGTTCGCCGATGTTGGGGCCCAGCCAGGATATCGTGTTGGGCAATTATTACATCACGACCATGCAGCCGGACCAGCCGGGCCAGGGGATGGTCTTTCGCGATCCGATGGAGGCCATCACGGCGTGCGAGCTGGGCAAGGTGCACATGCACGCCCGGGTGAAAGTGCGCCTGCCCGAGGGCAAGACCGTGCGCGGGGCGCGGGGCGACGAGCCCGGCGGCCTGATCGAGACCACGCCGGGCCGGTGCCTGTTCAACGATATTCTGCCCGACGCCATGCCCTTCTACAATATGGTGATGGACAAGAAGCAGTTGGGCAAGGTGATTCAGGAGTGCCACGAGATTTGCGGCAGCGCCGCGACGGTCGACCTGCTGGACGCCATCAAGGAGATAGGCTTCAAGCAGGCCACCCTGGCCGGGTTGAGCTTCGGCTTGTTCGATCTGCGGATTCCCCCGCAGAAACAGGCGATTATCGACGTGACCCAGAAACGCGTCGACCGCATCCTTAAGAACTACCAGAACGGCGTGCTGACCGACGGCGAACGATACAATCAGGTGATCGACGCCTGGACGCACGCCCGCGTGGCCGTCACCGAGGCCATGATGGACGCGATGCAGAACGACACGCGTGAGGGGCGGCCGTACCTGAATCCGATCTGGGTGATGCGGCACTCCGGGGCGCGGGGCAGCGTCGACCAGATTCAGCAGTTGGCCGNNAAGCCCAGCGGCGAGATCATCGAGACGCCGATCAAGTCGAACTTCCGTGAAGGCCTCAACGTGCTGGAGTATTTCAGTTCGACCCACGGGGCGCGGAAGGGCCTGGCGGATACGGCCCTCAAGACGGCCGATTCCGGGTATCTGACCCGCAAGCTGGCCGATGTGGCGCAGAACGTCATGATTACGGAGGTCGACTGCGGAACGCTTCAGGGGATGACCAAGAGCACGGTCTACCGGGGCGAGGCCGTGGACGTGCCGCTGCGCGATCTGATCATCGGACGCACGGCGCGGGACAACATCCGCAACCCGATCACCGATGAGATGATCGTGCGGGAAAACGAGGTCATCACGCCGGAAGCGGCCGACCAGATCGAACATCTCGGGCTGGAAGCCATCCGGGTGCGCAGCCCGCTGACCTGTGAAAGCCAGGTGGGCGTCTGCGCGAAGTGTTACGGCTGGGATCTGAGCACGGGGCGTCTGGTGGAAGAGGGCCTGGCGGTGGGGATTATCGCGGCCCAGTCCATCGGCGAACCGGGCACGCAGTTGACGATGCGGACGTTCCACACCGGTGGCATTGCCGCGGTGAGCCTGCTGGAAACGGAGCAGCGAGCGCCGCGGGCCGGCACCGTGGAATACCGGGATCTGAACGCCGTGCCCGACCCGGACATCTGGGTGGACGCGGATGGCAAGGCGTACAGTGCGGACCTGGCTGGCGGGACCGACGATCCGGCCAAGCGGCGCGCCGTCGAATCGAAGGGTATCGTACTGGCTCGGAACGGGGAGATGGTTCTTCTCGATCCCAAGGGCCGGGAGCTGGAGAAGTTCAGGGTTCCCTACGGGGCCATTCTTCAGGTCGAGAATGGACAGGCGGTCACGGCCGGACAGAAGTTGTTCAGTTGGGACCCGCACCGCATGCCGATTCTGGCGGAGGTCGCCGGTTTGGTGCGGCTGGTCGACGTGATCGAGGGCGAAACGATGCGCGTCGAGGAGGAGCGCAAGGGCCAGCGCGGCCGACCCGTGGTGATCGAGCACAAGGGCGACAAGCATCCGCAGGTCATCATCGAGGACGGCGATGGGAAGATTCTCGACGTGCACTACCTTCCGGCCAAGGCGCGAATTGAGGTGGATGAGGGGCAGGAGGTCAGCGCCGGTAAATTGCTGGCCCGGCTGCCCCGCAGCAGCGGCGGCACCCAGGACATCACCGGGGGTCTGCCGCGTGTGACGGAGATCTTCGAGGCCCGAAAGCCCAAGGAGCCGGCCGCGATGGCCGAGATCAGCGGCGTGGTCGAACTCAAGAGCGACAAGCGGCGCGGCAAGATGACGATCATCGTTCGCAGCGAGAGCGGCATGGAGAAGGAACACCACGTGCCGCGGGATCGGCACCTGAATTTCCACACCGGCGACCGCGTCGAGGCCGGCGATGCGCTGACGGACGGGCCGCTCGTGCCGCATGATATTCTGCGGATCAAGGGCGATGAGGCCCTGCAGCGCTATCTGCTGCGGGAGATTCAGAACGTCTACCGCGCCCAGAGCGTGACGATCAGCGATAAGCACATCGAAATCATCCTTTCACAGATGATGCGGAAGGTCGAGATTGAGTCGGTCGGTGATACCGACTACCTGCCGGGCGAGGTGGTGGATCGCTTGGAGTTCCGGCGGAGGAACGAGGCTCTGGCCGGCCAGATCCGCATTGCCGACCCGGGAGACACCGATCTGGAGGTCGGACGCGTGGTCACGCGCGAGGAGCTGGAAGCGGCCAATGAGAAGGTCGAGGTTCTGGGCGGGACCCCGGCCAAAGGCAAAAAGCCCCGGCCGGCCACGGCGAACACCCTGCTGCTGGGGATCACCAAGGCGTCGCTGCAGTCCGACAGCTTTATTTCGGCCGCCAGTTTCCAGGAAACAACAAAGGTCTTGACCGAAGCGGCGCTGGCCGGTAAAGTTGACGAATTGCTCGGTTTGAAGGAAAACGTGATCCTCGGACATCTGATCCCGGCGGGGACGGGTTTTCGGCCGTACCTCGAATTGCGGGTCAAGCACTTGGCCGAGCCGCCGGTGCCAAAGCAGTTGGAAGAGCTGCGGGAGGCCCGCGAGGCCGAAGCCGCCGCCGAAAAGGCCGTCAAGGCGGCGTTGGGTCTGGAGTAAAACCGAACGGGCCGGTTGTGCGGTCCGCGGAAACAAGACAAGCAGAGCGTCAGAGAGAATCGCAGGAGCAGATATGCCGACCATCAATCAATTGGTGCGTAAGGGTCGTAAGCACAAGGGCCGCAAGCGCGTCTCGGACATCACGGGGTGTCCGCAGAAGCGCGGCGTCTGTCTGATCGTGCGCACGCAAACGCCGAAGAAGCCGAACTCGGCCCTTCGGAAAATCGCTCGTGTGCGCCTGACAAACGGCAAGGAAGTGACGGCGTATATTCCAGGCATCGATCACAACCTGCAGGAGCACAGCACGGTGATTATCCGCGGCGGTCGTGTGCGGGATCTTCCGGGCGTGCGTTACCACATCGTGCGGGGCGTTTTGGATACGGCCGGGACGGCCAATCGCAAACAGGGCCGCAGCAAGTACGGGGCCAAGAAGGCATAAGGTCGCGTCAGCGACGGACCAAAGAAGGGTAAGGTGGTATGGCCAAGAAATTCACGGCATCCGCGGAGCAGCTCAAGCCGGATCCGGTGTATCACAGCAAGCTGGCGGCCAAGTTCATCAATTGTCTGATGTGGGACGGCCGCAAGAGCCGCGCGCAGAAGGTCTTCTACGACGCGATGAAGATTATCGAAAAGCGGATGAAGGACGCGGCCCCCGTCGAGGTGTTTGAGACGGCGGTGGCCAACGTCAAGCCACAATTGGAGGTCCGCAGCCGCCGCGTGGGTGGAGCCAGCTATCAGGTGCCGATGCAGGTGCGGCCGAAACGGCAGCAGTCCCTGGCCTTTCGGTGGATTCTGGGCGCGGCGCGGGCCAAGAAGGGCAAGCCCATGGCGGTTCGTCTGGCGGCCGAATTGATGGATGCCTATCGTCGCGAGGGGGCGGCGATGACTACGCGGGAGAACGTGCACCGGATGGCCGAAGCAAACAAGGCCTTCGCGCACTTCGCGTGGAAGTAGTAACACGGCGGGATTGCGGCCACGGCGCTCCGGGAGACGACCGTGGCCGTTTCTTTTTATCCGGAGTCAATACGGGCCCCGACGGGTCTTGTATGGGGCCCGATCCGGGCGCCGGACGGCGCTCAAATGCAGGTGGTGCAATGGCTGGCACGCTCGAAAAAACCCGAAACATCGGCATCATGGCGCACATCGACGCCGGCAAGACGACGGTGACCGAGCGGATCCTGTTCTTTTCGGGCAGGACGTACAAGATCGGGGAGGTCCACGAAGGGACCGCGGTGATGGACTATCTGGAGGAGGAGCAGGAGCGGGGCATTACCATCACCTCCGCCGCCACCCGTTGTTCGTGGAAGGGCTATCGGATCAACCTGATTGACACGCCGGGCCACGTGGACTTCACGGCGGAGGTGGAACGGTCTTTGCGAGTGCTGGACGGGGCGGTGGCGGTCTTCGACGCCAGCGAGGGGGTCCAGGCCCAAAGCGAGACGGTGTGGCGCCAGGGGCGCAAGTACGACCTGCCTTGCCTGTGTTTGATCAACAAGATGGACAAAGTGGGTGCCGATTTCGAGATGTCGGTGGCCAGCATCCGGGACCGCTTGTTGGCCCATCCGGTGCCCCTGCAGATTCCCATCGGCGCCGAGGGCGATTTCAAGGGCTTTATCGACCTTCTCCAGATGCAGGCGGTGCTTTTCAAGCCGGAATCAGTGGGGGCCAGTTTCGAGTGGGGCCCCGTCCCGGCGGTGTTTGAGGAGGCCGCCCGGGCCGGTCGGCAGCAGGTGATCGAGGCCGCCGCCGAGTTCGACGAGACCCTGATGGAGGCCTACGTACATGATGAGCCGGTCAGCACGGCCATGATCAAGGCGGCGCTTCGCAAGGGAACCCTGGCCGGGGCGCTGCACCCCGTGCTGGTGGGCGCGGCGCTTCGCAACATTGGTATTCGAGCCATGCTCGACGCGGTAGTGGATTATCTGCCCTCGCCGCTGGATCGGCCCCCCGTGGTCGGACACCATCCCGGTCGTCGGGAGGATGAGATCCAGGTGGTCTGCGATCCGAATCGGTCTCTCGTGGCGATGGCCTTCAAGATCACCGGCGACAAGCACGGAGATCTGTATTTTTTGCGACTCTATCAGGGACGTCTGAAGCGGGGCAGCCGCGTGCTGAACAGCACCCGCGATCGACGTGAGAACGTCACGCGAATCTTCGAGATGCATGCCAACTCGCGGGAGAGCGTGGAGGTGGCCCAGGCCGGGGACATCGTGGCTGTCGTGGGGCTCAAGGACACCCTGACGGGCGACACCCTGTGCGACACCAAGCACCCCGTGGTGCTGGCGGGCATGACGTTCCCCGAGGCCGTCGTCAGCATGTCCATCGAGCCGCGGACCAGCGCCGAGCGGGCGCGGCTGGGCGAGGCGCTGGAGATATTGCGTCGTGAGGATCCGACCTTCAAGTGCCATTACGACCACGAGACCGGCCAGACGATTATCAGCGGCATGGGCGAGCTTCACCTGGAGATCCTCCAGCACAAGCTGGTCCGCGACCTGGGGGTCGATGTACGCGTGGGGCGGCCACGGGTGGCCTACCGGGAGGCGATCAGCCGGCCGGTCCGGGCCGAGGGCAAGTTCATCAAGCAGACCGGGGGCCGCGGACAGTACGGACACGTGGTGCTTTCCGTTGAGCCGGTCCTGGACGAGGAGGGCCGATACGCCAAGGACATCCAGTTCGAGAGCGCCTTGGTGGGGGGCGTCCTGCCGAAGGAGTACGTTCCGGCGGTCGAGCGGGGCGTTCGAGAGGGTTTGACCAGCGGACTTCTGGGGGGATATCCGGTCGTGGGAGTGCGGGTCGCGCTGGTGGATGGGTCCTACCACGCGGTGGATTCCTCGGATTTGGCCTTCGAGCAGGCCGGTGCCCTGGCGATACGCGAGGCGATGGAAGAAGCGAACCCCGTGCTTTTGGAGCCGATCATGCGGGTCGAGGCCGTGGTTCCGGAGAGTTACTACGGGCAGGTACAGGCCTCGCTGATCGCCAAGCGCGGGATCATCACGGGCACGCGACTGCATGGGGGGATGCGGGTGATCGATGCGAACGTGCCCTTGGTTGAGATGTTCGGGTACGCCGGTGAGGTTCGGAGCCTGACGGGTGGCCGCGGGAGCTTCTCGATGGAGCCGTTGTGCTATGAGCGGGTCCCCGAACAGATTTCTGAAAAAATTTTGTCAGGTTGTTATTGACACATTCCGGGGACTCTGTTAAAAGACTCGTTTCACGGCCGAAGCGAGCACGGAAAGGAGTTCCGTGCGAATTCTAGTTGGGCTGTTCACGTCGAAAGACTGGGTGTACACGGATGGCAGAAAGCCTCTGCTGATGTCGGCTGGCCCGTTGTGTCAGGAATACGCCGTCACGTATCGGCGGGAGGGGGTAGAGGCGGCGCAGCGGGAATGTTAAGGGAGGCGCACAGCCTTTCCTGCCTTGGAAGGTGGTCATTTTGTACGGCCCCGTGGTGGGCGTGTCGCCATTGGGCGTGGCGCACAGGCCCGTGTCGTGGGGATGGGAGACCCGGCGGTCCCGATGGACCGCCCGGATCGGCCAGTTGAAGGATGACGCATGGCGACGGAAACCGAACGAATTCGGATACGAATGGAAGCCTACGATCACAAGGCCCTGGACGCCTCGGCCAAGGAAATCGTGGAGCAGGCCCGTCGAACGAACGCGCGGGTCAGCGGTCCCGTGCCGCTGCCGACCCGGATCGAGCGCTACACGGTATTGCGAAGTCCGCACGTGGACAAGAAGTCGCGTGAGCAGTTTGAGATGCGGACGCACAAGCGTCTGATCGACATACACGAAGCAAACGCCCGCACGGTGGAGGCCCTGAACAGGCTGGTGGTTCCGGCGGGCGTTTTTGTCAAGATCAAGGCGTGAGATTGCCAGGATGCGGGTCTGTCGGTGCCGCCCCGGTGGGGCCGATGAGGCAAAGGATGTGACGATGACGCTACTACTGGGAAAAAAAGTGGGCATGACCCAGGCGTACGACAGTGAGGGGCGCATGACGGCGGTGACCGTCTTGCAGGCCGGTCCCTGCACGGTGATGCAGGTCAAGACGCCGGAAACCGACGGGTACCGGGCGCTGCAACTGGGTTTCGAGGACGTCAAGAAGTCGCGCACGAAAAAGCCCCTGCTCGGCCACGCCGGTAAGGCCAAGACGACGCCGAAGCGATTTGTCCGGGAATGGCGGCTGGATCAGGATGAGCAGGTCGAGTATGCCCCGGGCGACGCGGTGTCGGTCTCGGTGTTCGAGGGGGTCGGGTACGTGGACGTGGCCGGCACCAGCAAGGGCAAGGGCTATGCCGGCGTGATGAAGCGGCACGGGTTCGGCGGTTTTCCGGCCTCGCACGGCACGGAGCGGAAGCACCGGGCGCCCGGCTCTATCGGCAGCCACGCGAGCGACCGCGGGCACGGCGGCAACCTGAAGAAGGGCAAGCGGATGGCCGGGCGCATGGGCGGGGTGCGCGTGACCAGCAAGAACCACCGCCTTTTGCTGATTGACGCCGAGAGGAATCTGTTGGTGGTCAAGGGCGAGGTGCCGGGGCCGACGGGCGGATACGTGGAGATCCGCACGTCCAAGACCCGCCGGCAGACGCAGAAGTAATCGACAGGCTGGAACGCGGGCATGATCGACGTAGTGGTCTACAATCGGCAGGGACAAGAGGTCGAGACGCTTCAGGTGGACGAGGCGGTACTGGGCAAGACGGTCCGCTATCCGCTCTTGAAGCAGGCGATCGTCATGTATCACGCCAACCGGCGTGTCGGTACGGCCGCCACGAAGAACCGCAGCCTGGTGGCCGGCTCAAACAAGAAGATGTACCGACAGAAGGGCACGGGCAACGCCCGCATGGGGCGCAAGCGAACGGGTCTACGGGTCGGCGGCGGCGTGACGTTCGCCAAGGTCGCCCGCGATTTCAGCCAGCGGATGCCGCGCAAGCAGCGGCGGCTGGCCCGGGACAGCGCCGTGCTGGCCAAGCTCCAGTCCGGTCGCCTGGTCGTGGTCGATGAGCTGACGTTTGAGGCGCCCCGGACCCGCGAGATGGCGGGGGTGCTGAACCGCCTGAAGATCGACCGCAGTTGTCTGGTGACGGTGTCGGAGCGGGACGAGAACCTGTACAAGTCCGTGCGTAACCTGCCGAAGGTGGACGTGATCACCGTCGGCGACCTGAACGCCGGGGCGATCTGCACGCGGCAGAAAATGCTGTTCACGAAAGATGCGTTCTTGACGCTGATCAAGCGAGAATCCTGAGTCGAGCAGGTGGTGGCGTGAACGACTTCCATGTGATTATCAGGCCGTTGGTGACCGAGCAGGGCATGCACTTCGCGAATACGCGGAATGCGTACTCGTTCGAGGTGCACCCCAAAGCGAACAAGATACAGATTCGCAACGCGGTCGAGCGGCTGTACAACGTCAAGGTGACGGACGTTCGCACGGCCAACGTGCGGGGCAAGCCGCGGCGGCGCGGACGCCACTTCGGCCGGACGCGAAACTGGAAGAAGGCCGTGGTGGTGCTGCACGAGGACTCCCACATCGACGTGTTCTGATCACGGCGCCGGGCTCGCGACGGCAGAGAGGAAAAGACGACATGGCCATCAAATACTACAAGCCGACCACACCGGGACGCCGCGGGGCGTCGGTGATCGACTATAAGGCGGTCCTGACGACGACCACGCCCGAGAAGTCGCTGTGCGAACGGATCAAGAAGCACGGCGGGCGGAATCACCACGGCCGGACCACCGTGCGGTTCCGCGGGGGCGGCGCGCGGCGGATCTACCGGATCATCGACTTCAAGCGCAACAAGGACGGCATCCCGGCCAAGGTGGCCACCATCGAGTACGACCCCAACCGCAACTGCTTCATCTCGCTGCTGCACTACGTCGACGGGGAGAAGCGCTACATCCTCTCGCCCGAGGGGCTGAAGGTGGGCGATATGATCGAGAGCGGCCAGGTGGTCGAGCCGAAGGTGGGTAACGCCATGCCGCTGGCGTCGATTCCGGTGGGCGTGGAGGTGCACAATATCGAGATGCGACCGGGCCAGGGCGGCAAGCTGGTCCGATCAGCCGGGGGCGTGGCGCGGCTGATGGCCCGGGAGGGCGACTGGGCCACGATCGTGCTGCCCAGCGGTGAGATGCGCATGGTCCGCAAGGAATGCCGCGCGACGATCGGACAATTGAGCAACAGCGACTATCAGAACATCAACCTGGGCAAGGCGGGTCGCAAGCGGCACATGGGGCGTCGGCCCCACGTGCGTGGCAAGGCGATGAACCCCGTGGCGCATCCCATGGGCGGCGGCGAGGGCCGCAGCAACGGCGGGCGGCATCCGTGCTCGCCGACGGGCGTCCTGGCCAAGGGCGGAAAGACCCGAAATCCGCGGAATCCGAGCAACAAGTGGATCATCCGTCGCCGCAAGAACAAGCGCAGCGGGCAACTGGTGCTCTAAGCGGGGTGTGGCGACGACGTCGAGGGAAGCTGAAGGGACAGGATGGGACGATCTCAACGAAAAGGGCCTTACGTCGACGAGAAGCTTTATCTGAAGGTGATGAAGCAGACCGAGACGGGCGCGCGCGACCCGATCAAGACCTGGGCCAGAAGCTGCACGATTATTCCGGAATTCGTCGGCTTCACCTTCATGGTGCACAATGGGAAGATGTTCAACCGGGTTTTTGTCACGGAGGACATGGTCGGGCACAAGCTCGGGGAGTTCTCGTTGACGCGGACGTTCAAGGGACACGCGGGCGGCAAGCGGACGCGCTGAGGCGCCGGGTGCCGAGTTCGGGCATGGAACCATAGGATAGATGTATGCTGTGCGTTGAAAAATTCAACCGGTTTTGCGAGCAGCGAGCTATCGGCGCCGACCAGTTGGCCGGTCACCTGGCCCGGGGCGGACTTCGGGCGCAGGACGCGGCGCGGGCGATCCGCAATTGGCGGCAACGACGATTCTCTCCGATGCCGACGACGGAAGACGTTGAACGTCTGGCCGGCGCGCTGGGCGTGGAGGCCAATGATATTTCGGAGTGGCGGGCGGCCTATCGGTACGCCCCGTCCTCGCCGCGGAAGGCGCGCCTGGTGACGGAATTGGTGGCCGGACAGAACGTTCAGGACGCCCTGGACATGCTCAAGTTCGAGCACCGTCGGGCCGCCTCGTTTGTGCGCAAGGTCCTGGAGAGCGCCATCGCCAACGCCAACGAGGCCGCGGCGGACGTGGAGAACCTGTACATCCTGGAGATCCGCGTGGATGGCGCGGGCCGCCGGATCGGCACAAAGGGCTGGCGGGCCAAGGACCGAGGCCGAGCCCATCCGATTCGCAAGGAGGCCAGTCATATCCACGTGCGGTTGACCGAGGAATAGGGCCGCGGGAGGACGAACGGAACACGTTCTAGAGCAGGGTTTTTATGGGCCAGAAAACATCGCCAATTGGGTTTAGAACGGGCATCACGCTACCGTGGCAGAGCACGTGGTTCGCGCCGAAGGCTAACTACGGCGAGTTCCTGATGGAAGATTGGAGGATCCGCAAGTTCATCGACGAGCGGTTCAACCGGCAGCCACCGTACTCGGCCGTCTCGAAGGTGGAGATCGCACGGACCCGCAACGAGGTGAAGGTGACGCTGCACACGGGCCGGCCGGGCATGGTCATCGGTCCCCGTGGAGCGGAGGTCGAGACCCTCAAGACGCAACTGGAGGAGTTGGTCGACCGCAAGATCAGCGTGAACGTCGTGGAGATCAAAGAGCCGGCCCTCGACGCAACGCTTATGGCCGAGAATATCGCCCAGCAACTGGTCAAGCGGGCCTCCTACCGGCGGACTATGAAAATGGCCTGTGAGAACGCGATGAACGCCGGCGCCAAGGGGGTGAAGGTGATTTGTTCGGGGCGTCTGGCCGGTGCGGAAATCGCGCGAACCGAGACGCAGAAGATGGGCAGCATCCCGTTGCATACGCTGGATGCCGACGTGGACTACGGTCTGGCGGTCGCGCGGACGACCTATGGGACGATCGGCGTGAAGGTCTGGATCTACCGCGGCAAGTTCGGTGAAGAACCGGTGGCGCCCGGGCGCGGTACGCGACGTCCGCGGGCACGGCGGCCGGCCGGACCGCGAACCGGTCGGACGGGCGGACCTCGCACACGAGGCGAGACCTCGGATCGGGGCGCTCCGGCGGCGCCGGCAGCCGGTGAGGGAACCGGCGCCTCGAACCAGGCGGCGCAAGAGAACTGAGCGGGTGACAAGGGTTTGAACCATGGCATTGATGCCGAAGCGAGTCAAGTACCGCAAACAGCAGCGCGGGCGAATGCGCGGCAACGCGTGTCGTAAGAACTTCGTCGCGTTCGGGGAGTACGGTCTGCAGACCCTCGAGAGCCACTGGATCACGGGGCGGCAGATCGAGGCGGGCCGTGTGGCGGCCACGCACTTCCTGCGGCGCGAGGGCAAGGTGTACATCCGGATCTTCCCGGACCACAGCTACTCCGCCAAGCCGCTGGAGACGCGGATGGGCAAGGGCAAGGCGGAGGTGGCCGGGTGGGTCGCGCGGGTCAAGCCGGGGACGGTGTTGTTTGAGATCGGCGGCGTGCCCGAGGAGACGGCCAAGACCGCCCTGCTGCGGGTGGCCCACAAGATGCCGGTGCGGTGCCGGCTCGTGACGCGCAGGCATTCGTTGTAGTGAGGCGAAGATGAAGGCTTCCGAAATCCGAGAGCTGCGCGACGATGAGCTGGTCCTGCGGCTGGAGGAGCTGGAACGGCGGTTGTTTGAGATCCGGGCCCAGTCGGTCACGGAGAAGATCGCGGACAGTTGCGCGCGACGGAACGTGCGACGGGACATCGCGCGGATCAAGACGGTCATGAAAGAACGACAGGTGCACAGCCGGTAGGAACCGATGGACGAGTCGAAACGGAAGAACGTCAGGCGTGCGGTGGTCGTCAGCAAGAGCGGCGACAAGAGCATCACCGTGCAGATCGACTATAAGGTCAAGCATCCCCGGTACGGCAAGTACATGAAGCACCGGACGAAGCTGGGGGTGCATGACGAACGAAACGTGGCGGGCGTGGGCGATATCGTGGAGATCTGCGCGTGTCGGCCGATCAGTAAACGCAAGAGTTGGCGCCTCGTGAACGTGGTGACCAAGGCAGTGATTGAGTAAGGGAACGGCCCGGTGATTCAGCAAGAGAGCATGTTGGACATCGCCGACAACAGCGGCGTGAAGACGGCACAGTGCATTAAGGTGTTGGGCCGCAGCAGCAGCCGCAAGGGCAAGTGCACCCGCCCGACCGCCGGCGTGGGCGACATCGTGTGCGTCGCCATCAAGAAGCGGTTGCCGACGTGTCAATTAAACGACAAGAAGGTGCACAAGGCGGTCATCATCCGGACGAAGTTTCCGGTGCGTCGGGCGGACGGCAGCTACGTGCGCTTCGACAGCAACGCGGCCGTCATGATCGACAACGACCGTAACCCGATCGGGACGCGCATCTTCGGCGCCGTCGCGCGGGAGTTGCGGGAGAAGAACTTCATGAAGATCATCTCCCTGGCCGGTGAGGTGGTTTGAGAGGCCGGGCGAAGCGCGGGGCGAAGACCATGGCACGACATATCACAAAGGGCATGATGGTTCAGATCATTGCCGGCGAGCACGCCGGCAAGACTGGTGAGGTGATGAAGGTGCTGGTGTCCAAAAACCGGGTGCTCGTCAAAGGGGTGAACCTGGTGCACAAGCACGTGCGTCCGTCGCAGCAGAATCCGCACGGCGGACGGATTCGGGTCGAGCGTCCGATTCATTTGAGCAACGTGCAGCCGTTGGATAAGTCCGGCCACGGCGCACGGGTGCGATTCGTGGTGGAAAAGGGCGAGAAGCGCCGCGTGACGGCCGACGGACACAAGGTGTCGGTCGTGGCCCATGCGAAGGGCGGGAAGAAGTAACCCCGCGCGGCGGACAGACGGCGGACAGAGACGGGATGAAATAATGTCGCGGTTGAAAGACCTTTACAAATCGAAGATCGTGCCGGCGTTGATGGAGCGTTTCGGGTACCACAGCATCATGGCCGTTCCCCGGATGGAAAAGGTCGTGGTGTCGATGGGCGTGGGACGGGCGGTGCAGGATAAGAAGATCTTGGATACCGCGTTCGAGGACCTGATGCAGATCGTCGGTCAGCGTCCGGTGATCTGCGCCGCGAAGCGGAGCGTGTCGAACTTCAAGGTTCGAGCCGGCGACAAGACGGGTCTGAAGGTGACCCTCCGCAAGGAGCGGATGTACGAGTTCATGGATCGGCTGATCAATCTGGCGATTCCGCGGGTCAAGGACTTCCGTGGGTTGAGCCCGAACGCGTTTGACGGCCGGGGCGACTACTCGATGGGCCTCGGTGAGCAGAGCGTGTTCCCGGAGGTGGACCCCGCGCGGATCGTGAATACGCAGGGGATGAATATTACGTTTGTGACGACGGCCAAGACCGATGAGGAAGGGCGCGAGTTGCTGCGCCTCTTCGGCATGCCGTTTCGGGAGTAAGGATCGGGCGGTCCCGTCGGGGCGCTCGCAGCGGAGAGTCTGAATGTCGACGACAGCACTGGAAAACAAGGCACGCAAGAAGCCCAAGTACCGCAGCCGGGCATATACGCGGTGCCAGATTTGCGGTCGCGCCCGGGCGGTCTACCGCAAGTTTCAGGTGTGCCGGATCTGCTTCCGGACGATGGCGAACGCCGGGCAGATCCCCGGGGTCAAGAAGGCCAGTTGGTAACACGAGCAAACGGGCGACGCCGGGGACGGGTCGCCGTGTGGAGAAGAGACGACGATGAGCTTGAGTGATCCGATCGCAGACATGCTGACGCGGATACGCAACGCCGGTCGGGCGGGCATGAAGCAGGTGAACGTCCGCTCGTCGAAGGTCTGCCAGGGCATTGCGCGTGTCCTGAAGGACGAAGGCTATATCCAGGATTTCGACGTGATCGACGACGCCCGCCAAGGGGTGATCCGCATTACCCTGAAGCGCGGACGCGGTGGCGAGCCCGCGATCACCGAGATTCGGCGGATCAGCAAGCCGGGCTGCCGGGTGTACCGGGGATGCGAGGCCCTGGATCCCGTGCTGGGCGGGCTGGGTATCACGATCGTGTCGACGAGTCGGGGCGTGGTCAGCGACAGGCAGTGTCGCCGTGAGAATATCGGCGGCGAGATTCTTTGTACGGTGAGCTGAGATGAGCCGGATAGGAAAAAAACCGATTGCGATCCCGGCGGGCGTGAAGGTCGAGTTGAAGGGCCGACGGGTGCACGTCAGCGGGCCCAAGGGCACGCTCGAACTGGACTGTCACCCCGCGATAGACGTCACGGTCGACGGCGGTCAGGTGACGGTGGCCAATCCACGCCCCGGCGCGCGGGCCTGTCGGGCCCTGCACGGCACCATGCGGGCCCTGGTGCAGAACATGGTTACCGGCGTGAGCACGGGGTTCTCGCGGACCCTGGAGATCTACGGCACGGGATACAACGTTAAGGAGCAGGGCGGGCAGTTGGTCTTGAACGTGGGCTACAGTCATCCGGTCTCGATCCCTGTCCCCGAGTCCGTCAAGGTCGAGATCAAGACGCCGGCGACGCGGGGCAACGACGTGCCGGCGGTGTTCACGTGCTCGGGACCCGACCGTCAGGTGCTGGGGCAGTTCCTCGCCAACGTGCGAAAGGTGCGGCCCCCGGAGCCCTACCAGGGCAAGGGGATTCGTTACGCCGATGAGACGGTGCGTCGCAAGGTCGGTAAGGCCTTCTCCTCGGGCGGATAGTCGTAGCGGAACCAGACGACCCGGCAAGCCGGGGCGGTGGCACAGAGAGACAAACGAACGGAACGGGATACAGCGATGCGGTGGGAGCGGATTCAAAAGGCCAGGGAGCGGCGGGACTGGCGGTCACGACGGAAGGTGTTCGGCACGGCCGAGCGGCCTCGGCTGACGGTCTTTCGGTCGAGCCGGCATATTTACGCCCAGGTCATCGACGACGTGGCCGGTGTCACGCTGGCGGCGGCCAGCACCCGTGGACGGACGCTGCGCGATCAGGTCGCCCGCGGGGGCAACAAGCAGGCCGCCGAGATGGTGGGCACGGCCCTGGCCAAGGAGGCCTTGGGGGTCGGCATCAAGTGCGTGTGTTTCGATCGGAACGGGTACCGGTATCACGGGCGCGTCAGGGCCCTGGCTGAAGCCGCACGCAAGGCCGGACTGGTGTTTTGACGACCGAGAGCCGCGTTCGACGCAGGATGGAGACGTAAATTGGCGGAAGAATTGACTCGCAACGAAACACCGACCGAAGTGCCTCTTGAGGACACCGTGGTCAAGGTCTACCGGTGCTCGAAGGTGGTCAAGGGCGGCCGGCGGTTCAGCTTTGCCGCGCTGGTCGTGGCCGGCGACCGCAACGGCACCGTGGGAATCGGCTACGGCAAGGCCAACGAGGTGCCCCCGGCCGTCGAGAAGGGCGTCAAGGAGGCCAAGAAGAATCTGCACCGGATTCCCCTGGTGGACGGGACCCTCCCCCACGCGGTGGAGGGGCGATGCCGGGCGACGCGGGTTCGCCTGGTGCCGGCCGGGGCGGGTACGGGCGTCATCGCCGGATCGAGTGCCCGTGCGGTGTTGGAGTATGCCGGCGTGCGAAACGTGTTGACCAAGATCTACGGCAGCACCAGCGCCAAGAACGTGGTCAAGGCCGTCCTCGACGGGCTGCTGCAACTGCGGGATAAGGCGACGGTGGAGGCGTTGCGTGGGGTCGAAGTCGACGTTGAAAAGAGGTGGTGAGTCGACCATGTTGAGCAATGAAATCACGGCGATAGCCGGTGCCAGCAAGAAGCGCAAACGCGTGGGTCGCGGTCGGGGAACCGGCCAGGGCAAGACCTGCGGACGCGGTCACAAGGGGGCCCACAGCCGCTCCGGCTGGTCGGCGCGGGCCATGTACGAAGGCGGTCAGATGCCGCTCTTCCGTCGGCTGCCGAAACGAGGCTTCAACAACGTCAACTTCGGCCGGCGTTACGAGATCGTGAACGTGTCGGACCTGGAGCGGCGGTTCAGTGAGGGGACCACGATCAGCGTGGCGGAGCTGGTCGCGGCAGGGCTCGTGGCCAGCGCCCAAAGCCGGGTGAAGATCCTCGGCGACGGCGAGCTGACCAAGCGACTCGTTGTGGTCGCGCATAAATTCAGCAAGAGCGCTGAGCAGAAGATATCGGGATGCGGGGGGACGGCCAAGGTGGTGGCCTAGGACGGGCTCACCCTTAGCGGAAGGTGCACGGACATGCTCAGACGGATTACCAACATATTTCGCGTTCCGGATTTGCGGAACAAGGTGCTGTTCACCTTGGCGCTATTGTGCATCTATCGAATAGGGTTCCATATTCCCGTGCCGGGGTATGACATCCAGCGTCAGTTGGGCACGGACCAGGGCGAGTCCGGCAATCCGCTGGGCCAGGTGACCGAATACCTGCAGATGTTCAGCGGCGGGCGTCTGGACCAGAGCAGCCTGTTCGGCCTGGGTATTATGCCGTATATTTCGGCGTCGATTATCCTGATGTTGCTGGGGGAGGTGCTGCCGGCCCTGCGGAAGCTGCGCGAGGAGGGCCAGGCCGGTTACAAGAAGATTCAGGAGTATACCCGGTATCTGACGGTGCCGTTGTGCCTGCTGCAGTCCGTGATGTTTATGAAGATGATGGGCGGCGAGGTCTACGGTGGGATGGAGCGCCGGGCGGTGTTCATGGGCATGCTGGGCATGACCGCCGGCACGATGTTCCTGATGTGGCTGGGCGAACAGATTGACGAGTACGGCATCGGCAATGGGATCAGCCTGATTATCATGGCGGGGATCCTGGCCCGAATGCCCGGGGCCGTGCAGAGTGTCTACCAGAACACCGAGTTTCGCGTGGGGGCCTCGCCCGGCGCCTACGGACCCGGAACGATCATCATCCTGATCCTGTCGTTCCTGTTCGTGGTGGCCGGGGCGATCCTGATCACGCAGGGCCAGCGCCGAATCCCCATTCAGCAGGCCAAGCAGATGCGCGGGCGGCGGATGTACGGGGGCCAGCGGCACTATCTGCCGTTGCGGGTGAATCATGGCGGTGTGATGCCGATCATCTTCGCGTCGAGCCTCTTGATGTTTCCGCCGATCATCGTACGGTGGCTGGAAGCCTGGCCGTGGCTGGCTTCGACCCGCTTCTACGGGCATTTGCAGCAGGCCGTTCTGCCCTCGTCTTACATCTACACCGTCAGCGAGATCATCCTGATTTTCCTGTTTGCGTATTTCTGGACGACCGTCCAGTTTCAGCCCAAGGATATGGCCAAGCGTTTGCGGGACTCCGGCAGCTTCATTCCGGGTCTGCGTCCGGGGCATCGGACGGCGGAGTACCTCGAGGCCGTGATGACCCGGATCACCTTTTACGGGGCGTCGTTCCTGGCGTTTATCGCCGTGGTGCCCACGGTGGTGAACCAGTTGTTGGGCGTCGAGTTTCGGGTGGCGACGTTCCTGGGCGGAACGGGACTCTTGATCGTGGTCAGCGTCTCGCTCGATCTGGTCCAGCGGATCGAGGCCAACCTGCTCATGCGCAACTATGAAGGATTCACCGAGTCGGGACGGATTAAGGGAGCGTATTCGTGAGATTGATTCTTCTGGGGCCTCCCGGGGCCGGCAAGGGCACGCAGTGCAAACGGATTGTGGAGAAGTACGGGCTGACGCATCTGTCCAGCGGGGATATCCTGCGGGCCGAGCGGGCCGCCGGCACGGCGTTGGGCCATAAGGCCCAGAGCTATATGGACAGCGGGGCGCTGGTGCCGGACGACGTGATTATCGACATGATGGCCGGGGCGATGCAGAAGGCCGCCGGGGGCTACGTGCTGGACGGCTTTCCTCGGACGGTGGCCCAGGCCGAAGGGCTCGACGCCGCGTTGGACAAGGCCGGGCAAACACTGGATGCGATTGTGAACTTGGTGGTGGATGATGAGGTGATCGCCCGACGTCTGACGGGGCGGCGGAGTTGCCCGGTGTGCGGGGCGGTGTACCATATTGAGAACCTCAAGCCGAGGGTCGAGGGGCAGTGCGACAAGGGATGCGGCCCCCTGGTGCAACGCGATGATGACAAGCCGCAGGTGGTGCGGGCCCGGCTCAAGACGTACCACGAACAGACCGCCGCGGTGGTGGGGTATTACCAGCGGCGAGGCCGGTCGGTCGTGGAGATCGACGCGGACCGGGATATCGACGACGTGACCACGGCCCTGTTCGCCGAGCTGGATCGGCTGGCTGGGTAGGTTGTGGCAGATGGCGATTACTCTGCGAAGCCCTCGAGAGATCGATCAGCTTCGGCGGGCGGGCGCGGTGGTCGGCCAAGTTCTTTCAAAACTGTCGGAAGCGGCCCGGCCGGGGGTGACGACGGCCGAGCTGGATGCACTGGCTCTGGAGATCACCGAGGCCGCCGGGGCGACGGCCCTGTTCAAGGGCGTGCGGAACCCGTACGCCGGACGGCCTTTCCCCGGCGCGATCTGTGCTTCGGTGAATGAGCAGGTGGTGCACGGCATCCCCTCGCCGCACGTGGTGCTTCGCGAGGGGGATATCCTGAGCGTGGATTTCGGCGCCCGGCTGGATGGCTATTGCGGTGATGCGGCCGTGACTGTGGCGGTGGGGCGGGTCACGGCGGATCGACGGCGCCTGATGGACGTGACGCGGCGACTGCTGGAGATCGCCATCGAGCGGATCGCGCCGGGTGTCAAGTGGAGTGCGGTGGCCGGGGCGATGGAGGCGTGCGCCCGACAGGCGGGATTCTCCGTCGTGCGGGATTTCGTGGGCCACGGCATCGGCACGGAAATGCACGAAGACCCGAAGCTGCCGAACTTCGTCAGTCCGGCGCTGTTGCAGAACGATATTCGACTGCGGGAAGGCATGATCCTGGCGGTCGAGCCGATGGTGAATATGGGGGGGGCGGCGGTCCGCACGCTGCGGGATGGATGGACGGTGGTGACGCGGGATCGGTCGTGCTCGGCGCATTTCGAGCACACGATCGCGGTGATCAAGCAGGGCTGCGAGGTATTGACGCGCGGTTCTTAACCGGCGTGGAGAAACAGGGAAAAGGCCTGGGAGTAGATGGCCAAGAAGGATGCGATACGCGTGGAAGCGAAGGTGATCGACGCATTGCCGAATGCGATGTTTCGCGTGCAGTTGGAAGGCGGACATCAGATTCTGGCGCATGTGTCGGGCAAGATGCGCATGCACTTCATTCGCATTCTTCCGGGCGACAAGGTCACGGTCGAGATGAGCCCGTACGATTTGACGCGGGGCCGGATTGTGTTGAGAAACTAGCCGCGAAACGACAAGCGATGGTGCAGACATGAAAGTGCGAAGCAGCGTCAAGCGGATTTGTGAGAACTGCAAGGTCATCCGCCGCAAGGGCGTGGTCCGTGTGATCTGTTCGGCGGACCCCCGACATAAGCAGCGGCAGGGTTGAACAGACAGGCCAACGAGACGACAGAGCAGGAGCAGGTATGCCGCGTATAGTGGGTGTAGACGTACCGAACGACAAGCCCGTGTGGGTGGCGTTGACGTATATCCATGGGATCGGGCGATGTACGTCGGAGCGGATTCTTAAGGAAGCGAACGTCGATCGGACGGTGCGGGCCGGAAAGCTCAGCGAGGACGAGGTCAGCCGCATCGCCCAGATCATCGACCGCGAGTACATCGTCGAGGGACAGTTGCGACGGCAGGTTTCCCAGAGCATCGCACGGCTCCGCGATATCGCGTGTTACCGCGGCATCCGACACCGGCGCGGGCTTCCCGTGCGGGGTCAGCAGACGCAGTCCAACGCGCGGACGCGCAAGGGACCGCGCAAGACCGTCGCGGGGAAAAAGGGCGTCAAGGAAATGCGGTAAGCCGCCGGAGCGGGAGCAAACAGGCGACTCGAGAGGACAGGTTCGATGGCACGACGGGTCAAACGCAAGATTCGAAGAAACGTGGTCAAGGCGATCGCCCATATCAAGGCGTCGTTCAACAACACCCTCGTGACGATCACGGACCGGGACGGCAATACGCTGTGCCGGGATTCGGGCGGCACGGTGGGCTTCAAGGGCTCGCGCAAGAGCACGCCGTTCGCGGCGCAGCGGGCCGGCGAGAAGTGCGCCCGCACGGCCATGCGGTATGGCGTGCGCGAGGTGGAAATCAAGGTCAAGGGGCCCGGTTCCGGGCGGGAATCCGCGATCAGCGCGTTGCAGGGCGCGGGCCTGCGCATCGCCTCGATTGAGGACGTTACTCCGATCCCGCACAACGGGTGTCGGGCTCGAAAGCGGCGGCGCGTCTAAGGCGCCGCGGCCGCGGGATCGACGAACAGAACCCATAGCGAGAGGAAACCAAGTTCATATGGCACGGTACCTCGGATCCTCATGTAAGCACTGCCGGCGGGAAGGCATCAAGCTGATGCTCAAGGGCGTGCGCTGTGAAACGGCCAAGTGCCCCGTGGAGAAACGCGAGCGGCACCTGGGGCCCGGTCAGCACGGATGGCGGCGCGGCCGTAAGAGCGACTACGCCGTTCGGCTCCGTGAGAAGCAGAAGGTCAAACGCTATTACGGCCTGCTGGAAAAGCAGTTCATGCGCTACTTCCAACAGGCGTCCCGACGCAAGGGCAACACGGGCCAGGCCCTGCTGAGCCTGCTGGAGCGGCGTCTGGACAACGTGGTGTACAAGTTGAATTTCGCCCCATCACGCAAGGCGGCGCGGCAACTCATCGCTCACGGCCACGTGTATCTCAACGGGCGCAAGGCCGACATCCCCGATATTACGGTGCGTATCGGCGACAAGATCACCCTCAAGAATAACGAGCGCAGCCGCAAGCGCGTCAAGCAGCAGTTGGAGGCGAATCCCAGCTTCACCGTGCAGGGCTGGCTGCAGTTGGACCCCGAAAAACCCGCCGCCACCGTGGTGGCTTTACCCGGCCGCGAGGACGTTCAGCTCGTGGTCGAGGAGCACCTGGTTGTGGAGGCGTGTTCGCGATAATTGTCTGGTACAGTGGCGAGTCACAGAGAGCGGCGCCCCTGTTGGCCCAGGGGCGGTGCTGAGAACATTTGCTGCTAGACGGGAGGCCATTCATGCGGATAACCTGGAGAGGACTGGAACTGCCGACGCGGATCGAGCGGGACCACGACGTCTCGAGCGACCGATACGGGCGGTTCGCCATCGAGCCGTTCGAGCGCGGCTTTGGGACGACGATCGGCAACAGCCTGCGCCGCGTGTTGCTCTCGGCGCTGGAGGGCAGCGCCGTCACGTCCGTCAAGATCGCCGGCGTCGGACACGAGTTCACCACGATCCCCGGCGTTCTGGAGGACGTGACCGACATCGTTCTGAACGTCAAGCGGCTGGTCGTCCGCCTGGATGGTGAGGAATCGAAGACGATTCGCGTCGCCGCAAAGAAGGCCGGTCCCGTGACGGCGTCCATGATCGAACACGACGCCTCCGTTCAGGTCGCCAACGGCGAACTGGTATTGGCGACCTTGACCGAGGATGTGGCGTTCGAGATGGAAATGACCGTGGCCAACGGGCGCGGTTATTCGCCCGCCGTGGAGCGCCTGGTCGAGGCGGACCGTTTCGAGCAGGAAATCGGGCGCATCGAGGTGGATGCGATTTACTCGCCCGTGCTTCGGGTCCGGTACAAGACCGAGGACACGCGCGTTGGCCAACGGACCAACTACGACAAGCTTATCCTCGAGATCTGGACCGATGGGACGGTCACCCCGGAGATGGCCCTGGTCGAGGCGGCCAAGATCCTGCGCAAATACATTAATCCATTTGTGCAGTATACCGAGGTGGGTGAAAGGACGGTCGAGGAGGGCGAGGTCAAGCCGGAGCCCAAGAGCGGGCCCGATGAAGAGCTCAAAGCCAAGCTCGCTTGGCCGATCGAGCAGCTCGACCTGACCGTGCGCAGTCGCAACTGCCTCGAATCGAATCATATCGAGACGGTGGGGCAGTTAGTGAAGATGACGGAAGCCGATTTGTTGAAGATCCGCAGCTTTGGCAAGACCAGCCTGCGGGAGATCCAGAGAAAGCTGGCCGACCTGGGCATGTCGCTGGGCATGACCGATGTATAAGAACAGTCGGACCATATCCCGGACGGTCCCCTTGGGGCGGCGCCGAAAGAGGTAGTGACTATGCGGCACAAAGTAGCGGGACGCCATCTGAGTCGAACCAGCGCGCATCGCCTGGCGCTGCGGCGGAACCTGGTGGCGTCGTTGTTCGAGCACGAGACGATTTCCACGACCTTGCCCAAGGCCAAGGAGGTGCGGCCGTTTGCCGAGAGGCTCATCACACTGGCCAAGCGCGGCGACCTGGCGGCCCGGCGGCGGGCCATCGCCCTGCTCAATGATCGGGCGATCGTGGAGGAGCGTGACGGCGAGCTCGTGGAAACCGGCACCGTTATCCGCAAGCTGTTCAGCGACATCGGGCCACGATACCTGGATCGCCCCGGCGGCTACACCCGAATCGTCAAGCTGGGCAAGAAACGCCTGGGTGACAATGGCCAGCTCGTGTTGCTGCAATTAGTGGGTCACGAGCAGGGCGGCAAGAAGCGCAAATAACGCGCAGGCCGCGGCAAGGAGCCGATGCGTGGACCGGGACGACTGCATTTTCTGCCGGATTATCGCGGGGCAGATCCCATGCACGAAGGTGTACGAGGACGACGCGGTCCTGGCGTTCCTGGATATCGGTCCGATCAGCCCCGGCCATACGCTGGTCGTCGCCAAGCCGCATGTCCGGCACCTGTACGACGGCGATCCGGACGTGCTGGAAGGGCTCGGCTCGGCCTTGGGGCGGGTCACGGGCGCGGTCGTCGAGGCCACCGGAGCCGATGGGTGCAACGTGCTGTGCAACAATGGGCGGGCCGCCGGGCAACTGGTGGATCACGTCCATTTCCACGTGATCCCACGCAAACAGGACGATGGCCTCTTTCCCCATTGGCCCAAGTTCGAGTATGAGCCGGGGCAGGCCGAGGCCATCGCCCGGGCCATCCGGGAAAAACTGTAGATTCGCCCTTGCAGTGCGAGCCGGGCCGTATAGAATAAGGGACATGATCGCGGGGTAGAGCAGTCTGGTAGCTCGTCGGGCNNCAGGTTCGAATCCTGCCCCCGCTATTCGCGATGAACCAACGGGCCCGGCATCCGTCGGGGCCGCGTCGTTTTTTCCATCCCCCTTGGGTGGTCCGTCTTGAGGTTCCGGTGCCTTTCCCTGAAACTGCGGGTCGGAGCAAAGGGGTGTGTGCCCGCGGTTACTCGCGTCCGCAGCACCTCTTATATTTTTTGCCGCTGCCGCAGGGGCAAGGGTCGTTTCGGCCCACCTTCGTGTCAAAGGCCGACTCGGGCTCGCTCAATGTGTCAAACAGCGGCATGGTGGCCTCCGCCGCAGGGTCAGCCGGGGCGGCTTTTGTCTCAAGGCCTAGCGCCTGGAGCATGGCATGCCGCGGTACTTGCATCGGCACCGGCCCGGCGGGATCGGGGATACTCCGGATTTGGATGGCGACCCGCTGACGGCCTTCGGGCGTTCGGCACATTTGCCTCGGCGTCTTGCCTTTGAACGCCGGAATGGGTTGATCGAGCCATGCCATATATTGCTTGTTGAGCATGGCCTGTAGTGACTCGGCCATCTCCGGGGTGATGTCCTCGGCCTCGGGCGCACCTTGATTCTCCGCCGTCTCCCGGCGCAGGTCCTCCACGCTGCGGGTGGTTACATCCTGAAGCGTCACTCCCGGCAGTTTCGTCAACCACTTGTGAGCCTTGGCGAATCGCGGGGCCGAGTTGGTCTCCAAAATCATTATATTGGCGGCCAGTTCAATCCGGCCCAGAATCACCGGTCCGTCGAGCATCCTTGCGCCACGGCCGGCGGTCTTAAGCCAGACAAACTCGTCGTTCTCTTCATCGTGCTCAATGTCCCTCCGCCGGAGCAGGGCGCCTCGGACGGCGGCCGGATTCGCAACCGAGAAGGATGCCGTATGGAGAAGGAACTCGTCGCCGTCTGTGTTCTGTAATCTCATATGTTCCAGATCCTTCCGACGCTCATCGATCCAACTCCAGAGCCAGCCGAATACGTGGGCTGCGTTCTTCAGCTCTTCCGACGTGAATTGCAGCCCGCAGTCCGCGAGAAACGCCACGGCCGCCGAACCCGTCCCTGCGTTGAACGGCGGGCCCGCGACGGCCAGGAAATGGAATTGACCGGCCGGATAGACGCGGGCCGTCAGGAAGGTGCCGTCGTCGATATTCTCCGACAGAAGTTGGTCGTGGACCGTCACCGTTCCGCTCAGCAACACATCCTCCAAGTCCACCGTCCCGGCGCGCGGATCACGGGCCGCCACGCGGTAAAGGCTGGGATGAGCCTCCATCTGGGCTTGGAGCAGCATCGCCTCGGCCTTGGGCAGCCTTTTGGCGAGCATCTTCTCGGCCTGGGTCTTGCTCCGACGCGTAGGACGATAGTGCAACACCCACCACGTGGCATAGGCGGCCGCCACACCCTGGTTGTGATAGGCTTTGAGATAGTGTTCGAGATCCTCGTCTCCGAAGTATCGCCGGGCGGCTCGCGAGGACCACAGCCGATCGTCGTCATCCAGGTAATCAGTGAATCGGGTTGCCAGTCGTCGATCGATCTCCTTCCAGGCGGCCAGGTCGTCCGGTGCGGGGGCTTTGGCTTCGGCCTTGCGGGCCGAGCGTTTGTCTCGTTGGGCCGCGCGGCGGTCCATGAAGCCAAGCAGATCATCCGCGACCGCCTGGAGCGCCGGGATGACGGGCTGGTACTCACATCGGGCCCCTTTCTTTCGCAGCGGCGGTGCCACCGCATCATGCAAACGGCGGCTCGAGAAAACCAGATGACGTGGTACGCCCAAAGGAGCACCGGACAGGAGCCCGCGGAACGCCTCCTCCAAGGCCGCCACCGCCTCCTGCAGCTCCGTGCCAAAGAACGGTTTGGCCTGCAACACCATGCCGCTCGCCGCGTCGACGACCAGTAGAAGCAGCATGCTGCGATCGTCGCCCTCGACACCCGCGGGCAGCAAAGGCGTGCCGACGAGCCACGTGGCATTCAGTAAACCGAGGCCCGACAGGTCCAGACCCGACGCCGCAAACACATACGGTCTCGACACGCCCGACCGGCGGCACAGGGTCTGGCGCGACACCGAGATCGTGGGACGCATCAGGTCGCCACCGACCGTGATGACGCAGACTCCACCCGGGTCGTCGAGCTTTGCCGGCTGCAAAAGACCCTTATCGTCGGCCAGGAGCACCGCATTCGTGGCGGCCAGCAAAAGCTTGAGTTCGGGTCCCTCCGGTAATCGCGGCTGGCGATACGCCGCCTTGACCAGGAATTCGGGCGCCAGTTCGTTGTGCCGGGGATGAAGGCCCGCCCCTCGATACATGGCCTGTGTCTCGGGCTCCAGGGCAGCAAAGGGCACCATGCTGAAGCTCACCATGTCCATCGCTTCATGGGTATCGTCCCCGGGCCCCTCGTCGGATGTCAAGTCGGCGAATGCTTCCACGGCCTCCGGCCCACGGAAAAGCATCAGCCCGTACTGCTCGCCGGCATCCCCCATCACGCTGCCGATTACGAGGTTTGGGTCATCGGGGAGGTGGAGCCCCAGGCAGTCGAAGTTAGTGAACCGCTCCCACGGCCGCCGCGTATGAAACCTCCGCGTGACCTCAAGAACCTGATGAATCAGATCGTGAGCTGCCATCGTTTCTCCTTTCTCCCTATGCCTGCCGGGGCCTTGGGCCTTCGTGCCCGATTTTGCCTGTCTGCCGCGCTGCGGTCAATGGCCATGCTCCCGATATTACCGCACCGCTCCCGTTAACGCCATAACCACAGCCTACCCCTGGCGATCCCCTGTCCCATGGCGGTTCGAACGGATGCCTGTGATCCGGCTGCTGCCCACGCGTTGGTCGCGGGCTAATAATGTCCCTGTCCTCGTCGGCGGAAGGGAAGCTCGCGTTTGAGGGCCTCAAGAACCTGGTAGACCACCGGACAGGTGTACGTCCGCTCGAGCATGGCGATCAGACGACCTGAAAAACTCGGTTCGTACAAGTAGGGGTATTTGCGGCACTGGGCGGGCCGATCTTCATACACGGTGCACCGGTTACCGTTCAGGAACGGACATGGGCGGCCTTGCAGCCGCCACTGCACCGGTCCGTCAGGGTCCACGTCGTCCTCATCGGGGGTGGCCACGCGCTCCACGTACCGTTCATGGAACTCCTCTACCGACACGTCCAGCCGGGCGGCCAGCCGCTCTATCTCCTCGGCCGTGACTGTCGGGACCAGCTCCCGGCGGCAATTGCCGCATGTCGTGCAGTCGAAATCCGCCCAGATGTGACGTGTCGTCTCCCATACCAACTCATCCAACTGTTCATCGGAGAGCTTGTCCTGCCATTTCAGGAACCGACGGAACTCGAAGTTCTCGTCGTCGGCCTGCTCCGCCGACAACCGGACGTTCTTCGCGTCTACCTCCATGGTTCGCCTCCGTCAATCCGCGGTGTACCCTGTGTTCAACGGTCCGCTCGACGTGGACCATCATAACGGCGGCCAAAGGGACTGGCAATGACATCACGCTCCGCGCCCTGGGACGAAAGGCCAAGCAGGGCGGTCCGCGTGGGGGGCGTGGCTGCAGGTCGGCCCATCGACGGTTGAAAGCCGCGGACCCTTTCGGGTATCATCATTGTGACGTCGGTGCGATGCGCCTTGAATGGGAGCCCCTCAACAAGCGGATGCGGAGGAATGAACATGGCTGCGAAACTGCATGGCCTACGAGCCGTTCTTGTTGTCCTGGTTGCGACGGCGGCGACTCTGTCTGCGACGACCTATCGCAATCCTGTTATCGAGGACAATCTGGCCGATCCCGCCGTCATCCGGCACGAGGGCGTGTATTACCTGTATGCCACCGGCGAGGTCGACGGCGACAACGGCTACCGCGCGTATACCTCCACCAACCTCATCGACTGGGAACGCGGCCCCATCGTGTTCCGTCCCGGCCCGCCGCACATCTGGGCGCCGGATGTCTGGCGCGACCCGGCCTCCGGCCGCTTCTTTCTCTACTACACGGCCAACCAGACCGTCGGCGTCGCCGATGCGGACGGGCCGCTCGGCCCGTTCACCCTCCGCCGCAAGCTCTTCGACCAGGCCATCGACGCCCACCTGTTCCGCGACGACGATGGCCGGCTCTACCTTTACGTGGTCCAACTGCCGGGCTTTCGTATCACGGTCCAGCCTATGGCCGACCCCATCAGGCCCGTCGGCGAGCCCAAGGTCATCCTGCAACCTGAAGCCGACTGGGAGACCCGCGCCGGGCATGTCACCGAGGGTCCCTGGATGATCAAGCGGCAGGGGCGTTACTACCTGCTCTACAGCGGCTCCGGGGCCAACACGCCGGACTACGCCGTGGGCTACGCGACCGCCGACAGCCCGATGGGGCCGTTCACCCGCGCCCCGCACAACCCGATCGTGCACCGCTCCGAGGGCCTTTTCGGGCCGGGCCACGGCTGTGCCATTCAGGATGACGCGGGCCGTTGGTGGCACATCTACCACCAGAAACGCACCGACCGCATCGAGTGGCCCCGCTTCGTGTGTATCGACCCGCTGTGGTTCGATCAGCACGGCAATCTGTTTGGCCGTGCCACCCGCGGCACGGCGCACACCGGCCCCACCGTCACTGCCGAGGAACCGAAACGTCACTTCGACCCCTTCGTGTGGCGATCCGAGCCGCCGGGCGGTTGTCCCTTCGAGCCCTCCAAGGCGCTCACGGGTATCGAGTTTGTGGGCCTTCACAGCGACTATCGTTTCGCCGACACGTGGTACCCCTCCTGGGCCGCCGACGGCAACCTGTACTCGCCGTGGACCGATGGGCCCCTGCACGATGAGGTCTCCGTGTCCGACGCCATCGTGCCCGATGCCGATGGTTTCGGCGGATTTCGCCTGGTCCGCGGCAAGGCCACAACCGGCCAGGCCGTCCTGATCGGCGATGATCCGCTCCACCTGACCGTCAAGAGCCTCGGCAAGGTCCAGGCCGACCCACACCCCTATGGCGGGCGTTATCCCTGCGGCAGCCTCGTTTATCGCGGCATCTGGTACTACGGCACCTATTGCCTGTCGCCGTCGGGTATGACCCCCTTCGGTGATGTCACGTACAATTGGCCATGGCTCGGGCCGTTCGTCGGTTTTCGGGTCTCGTGCGACCTGGGCAAAACATGGCAGGAAACGCCCCACACACCCGCCAAGCCCCTGTTCGGCGAGACGGGCCTATGGGGCCACCCCCTCAAGATCGGGGCGCCGCACTTCGTCGATTTCGGCCGCGACATGGAGCATTCGCCCGATGGGATGGCCTATCTGGTCGCGCACGGCGCCGAATGCCCGGACCCCAAACCCCGATTTGAAAACCTCAGTTGGATCACGGGCGACCAGGTGTACCTGCTGCGAGTCAAGCCGTCGCCCGAGACGATCAACGACCCCAAGGCCTACGAGTTTTTCGCCGGCCATGATACCCAAGGTCGCCCCGCGTGGACGAGCGATTTTTCGGCCATGGAACCACTGCTTGAATGGAACAACAATATGGGCTGTGTGACGGCGACGTACGTCGCGCCCTTGAAGAAGTACCTCATGTTCGTCACCGATGGCGGCAACACCTGTGCGCGGATGAACACCACGGTCCTGGAGGCCGACACGCTCACCGGTCCGTGGCGGCTGGTTACGTACCTGAAGGACTTCGGCGAGCAGGCCTATTTCGTCAACCTGCCCTCCAAGTTCATCAGCCCCGATGGCCGCACCGCGTGGCTCTGCTACTCGGCCAACTTCGCGCCCAACTGGAACAACGAGAAGATACTGTCCAACCCGCCCGGCAGCCGCTACGGCCTGGTCTTACAGAAGATACGTCTCCTCGGCCCCGATGGCCCCTGATATAACCGGGCCTCGATTAATCCCGTTATTGTACTTGAACGAAAAAGGCCCACAGCCTTGAACGGCTGTGAGCCCTTGTCTTTCAACAACGGCGGCCATCTGACGTCAAGACATCCGAGCCGCTATGCCGACGCCCCGGTTGTCGCCTCGGTCTTGGCCGTCCTGGTCTTGCGCGTCTTGGTCTTGTGCGTCTTGCGCTTCTGAGTTCCCTTTTCACCACGGTCCGTCGAACGGCCGGATGCCCTGTGGTTGCACGTATAGCCTTTGCCCCGCACGTTCTTAAAACACGAAAACTGTCCCAGATACACGCGGATCGTACCCTCGCTGAGCCCCGTTTTCTTGGCGATCTCGCTGACCGGCATCGGCGTGCTGCCCATCACGCGGCAGAGCTGCTCCGGCCCCGATCCAGGCTTGGGATGGGCTGCTTTACGGGCCTTGCTCGTCTTGCCTCCGGGTTTGCCCTTTGCCCGACGGGTCGGCTTGTCGCATCCCTCCAACAAGGCCGTCAGATCCTCGCGCAAGCGGATGATCTGATCGATGGCCTTATGAAGCTGTCCGACCTTCTCTCGGATCCTCGCGACCTTGTTCGCATCCTCGACGGCCTTCTGCAAGCGGCCCAAATCAATGGTTTCAGCCATGCGCGTACTCCTTATTCACGTCAGAACGTTGTGATAAAAAGCTCAACATAGAAGACATATGAGCGGCCGTCAAGTAGAACATGGGGTTTTTACAGATTGCAGTGTCCCGTGTTCCATATTCATAAACATCCTATTATTGTAGTTGTACAAGTGAGCCGTAAGGCAACCTGCGATCCGGTTTGTGCTGCGCTTCTGCGGACGCGGGCCGCCCTCAATAGGGGCGTCCCGTCACGAATCACGAAGGGACTGCCTCTGCCTGCTTGGGTGCGAGTCGTATCGCGATGGGATTGTCCCGGCGCGCGGCCCTTGTGCATCGTTCAATCGCCGACGGCCCCGGCAGATGCTTCGGGTATCATGCCACGCGTGGGTGAAGAGGGACAGGCGTGCTGGAATCCGACTGCAAACATCCGTTTGTTCGGGGTGTCATGCGGGGGAGCACATGCCCGCAGCGAGACACTGGGCGTTACAGGACTCGAACCTGTGACCTTACGGGTGTGATCCGTACGCTCTAGCCAACTGAGCTAAACGCCCGAAAATTATATTAGAGCCCAAGAGGCGGGGTTCTGTCAACCCCCTGGCCATGAATTCACGGCTTGGCACCTCGATGTGACCCACCGGCCTCTTGCCGGCGCGCAACGCTTCATGAGAACCATATAAGTTGTTGCGAGAAAATGGCTTACGTGTGTTACGTGCCTTTCCGCGGACCTGCGTTTCGTGGCGGGCAGCTTCCGACGGCCCTTTCCGAAGACAGATCTGCGATAAACCAGCGTGTTTCTTCGTCTTATTGGGTGGCCGGCGCCTCTCGCGATGGGCCAGGGGGCAGGAAGAGGGAAGTGGATTGTGTGTATCCGATAACAGCGCACCCTCTTGACAAAGGAGGTGGCTCTGTGGTACGATGCCAACGTTCCCACCCCGGGGCATGGGAGGCAGACGTGATGAAAGAGCAGGAACTCAGGCAGGCCGTGGCCTACATCAACGAGCTTGAAGAGGCACTTTTCATTCCCTGCGGCACCCTCATCCCCTGGCAGATTGAGCTGACCCCCCTGAACAATACGATTGTCTGCCTGCACCAGGCGGCCTTCATGTTCGAGGACAAGAAGCTCAGGATCATGTGCGCCCACACGGCTCTGCGGGCCCGCCAATGCCGCGATCGCATCCTTCGCCGCTGCGGGATGAAGTCCTCTAAGGTCGGCTGATCCTCGCCGGTTACTGCCAGCAGGTATGGCTGGGCTGCCTGTTGCACTCCATCCATGACAAGGCCAGCAAGGCCAAGTCCTCCAGGTCAACCTGGCAATCCTGGTTGATGTCGCCCGCGGGGTATTCCGGGCAATCAAACGGCTCCAGGATGGTGAACTCGGTCGTGCCGACCATCGCGTGGGCCCACCAGCCCTGCAGGCCGCTGCCGTGAAACGACTCCTCGGTCAGCAGCAGATCGCACCGGTAATGCCCGGGCAGCAGACCCACGCCATTCTCACCCAGCCGTTCCCACTCGCCGAAAATCCCCACCGTGGCGGGGCCGTAATCCGTGTCGTACTGGGGGTGCAGATCGGGATCGACGTTCCAGGTGTGTTCGACTTCGGGCCCATCCAGGGCTCCCGGCGACCGCTGCGAGGTCTTCCACAACACGTGGTAGCAGGCGTCCACGACGAAGTCAAAGGAGGCGTTGCCGTTCTCATCAGTGATGAAGTATTCAAACACGCGATAGCCGCTGTACTTGTAATGCAGGCCGGTCGGGCTGGTGGCGTCGGCGATATCCCGCCGGTCGAAGTACACCAGGTCGTTGGGGTTGGGCGACGAGCCATCGCCTTTGCTATTGAGGTTCCATCCCGTCGTCCAGGCCGTCCCCGTCCATTCCTGCTCCCACCAGCGCCCGGCCAATCCGATCAATTCGTTGGTCTCGGTGCCCGGTTCGCCCAGCAGCTTGAACTGATAGGCGAAGTCCGGCTTGAGACCGCGGGCCTCGAAATGGCCTTGCAGGGCATAGCCCCGTGTGTTATGCGTCACGACCACCTCGGCATCCGTGTAGGAGTACGTGTTGCGGAAGCTCTCGCCGTAGACTTGGTCGGCCGCGTCCATCCAGCGGTAGGCGCTGTTCGGGCCGTAATCCTCGAACGTAACCCGTGTGACCGAGTCCGCCTGAACACAGGTGCACAGCGCCGCCGTCGCGGCAAGAAAAGACCAAACGCTCTTCATCTCCCACTCCTCCAGAAAGGGGTCACGCTGCATTTACTGCCGGCCATGCATAAGGGGCCGCCCGGCTCCCATAAAGCGCCCGCGCCTGACGTTTGTCACCGGTTGAAAAGAAAAGCCGAGAAGACCCAGCGGCCCTCTCGGCTCATTCGCACTGAAACCCGCCAAGACAACAAACGTGTTGCCTCGGTGTTACGCGGCCCTGCGACGACGCAGCCAGCCGACGATGCCGACGCCCAGCGAGCCCAGAACCAGCGCTCCCGGAGCCGGGATGGGTGTGACCTCAACACGGTCGATGGCCAACTGACCCCATGTCTGGAATCCGCTCCAGGCCTGCCCGGTGGCGGTCAGCCTCAGGGTTGTGCCCGCCGCTCCGGAGATCCAGCCCGTCTCGACCCACGTCTGCGAGCCGCCGCTGGCCGGCGCCGAGACGCTGCCCCAGAAGCTGTCGCCATTGTAGACATTGATGTCGAAGCTGTCGTCCGCGAGGCCGTCAAGGTACCGAATGTTCACGGCGTTGATCGCCTGGCTGAACGTGATCTCCGCCCAGTTCTCATCGCCGCCGGGTACCCACACCAAGCGGAAGGCCCCATCGTAGGACCCCGCATCGGGGTAGCCGTACGTGCCATCCGCCGGGGTGGTCTGAGGGCCCCAGCCATTAAGCGTAACGCCTGCCTCGCCCGCGTCCGTCCCCAGGTCCACCGTGTAGGCGGCCATGGCCGGAACAGCCAGCAGGGCCAATACGCCAATAAATACCTTTCTCATGATACGTCCCTCCAAAAAATGCATTAACACTGTCAATCCCTTCGGGCAGAACTACATCGCCCTGCGCCTTCTCAACCAACCTACCAGGCCGACACCAAGCCCCCCCAGAACCAGGGCACCCGGAGCCGGGATGGGTGTGACCTCGAAACAGATGTCACCCTTGAAGGGTGATGCCCATGCCCCGCCGGGAACGCCGGTCCAGATGCTCCCGGCGGAAGCATCGTGAAACGATTCTTCAGTGAGCACGAACTTGCATTCATAGCTCCCAAACGGCAGGAGCAGTTCACCCGGCAAAGCCTTTCCGGGTTCGTACTGGCCATAGACTCCCACGTGTGCGGGACCATAGTCCACGTCGTACCAGCTTGAGCTGGTGTCCGGGTCAAAATCGGACCAGATGACCGGACCATCATTGGCTCCTGGTGTACCGAAACCGTAGGTGCCGGTTGTCCCGGTGGATGCGCCGTGCCGCATGAGCACGTGATAGCTGCTGTCGGTCGCAAAGCTCGTGCTGACACTGCCGGCCGAGTCGGTCACGATGTACCCGAAAAGAACGTAACCGGTGCTACCGCTCCACCGGCCCAAATCGCCCAGCGTGGTGTTGGCTTCGCCAGAGCCAAAACCCTCAAGCTTCAGTTGGTAGGCGAAGTTGGGCTTCAGATTCGTCCCGGTGATGGTGCCTACCAGTTGCTGGCCCACCACGCCATAGTCGACTTGAACACTGGCCCCCGCATAATCCTGTGAAGAGGCGCTGGTATCCGCTGTGCCGGCGTAGGCATTGCCGGCGATGTCTTTCCATCGCTGCTTAGCAGGCCACGGCCAGCCGGGATCGTAATCGAGACTGAGCACTGTCGTCGCCGCCTCGGCGCCCCAAGCGGCCAGGAACAACAATGCCAGTCCTACTCCAATGAACTTCTTCATCATATTACCCCTCCAAAAACAAAGACTCGATCAAGGAACACACGTCGGCCCGCCGGGGGGCCCCGGGCTGGAGAATACTCCCATGGGGGTCTGACCACACACCGGTCAGATGGATTGATATGAAACGCATGCATGCGTGCATTCAAGCTTTGCACCGGTCCGCTCGTCTGCATCAGCCGATCGTTCGTCGATCGTGGACCAAGGGAACGGACAGAGGCGCCAGACTGGACGTCTTGGCAGCCGCCAGAGCCGGGGACGCGTCTCAAGCCGTCGCCAGACCCGGGTCGGATGGGTGCTGATGTTGACGCACCTCCCCTCCACCCCTGGGAGCGACTGGGTGCCCGTAGATTGCATACCCTGACACAGTCGCCCGGTAGAGGGGGCGGGAAATACGTAGGTAGAGTTCTCTCCCTCACGACAACCCTGCTTACCCTACTCCAAGTGTTACCCGCACCATCGGCACGGCTCAAGACGATGCAAACCACCCCGACAGGCGCAGGCACGAAAACACCTTGACTAGTGTAGGACATGTCGCCAGGCCGAGTCAAGCCTTTTCCCACATTTCGGGGAAAGTCTCGGCGCCGACTTGTGAAGAAAATGCAAAGACTCTTTAGCCCTTGGGCTGGTTGATGCGTCCGGGTCACAAGGCAGTTGGGGCCGGGGCGGCCTGCTCGTATGTGGCGGAGGCGGTGGGCAGGATCGCCGTGACGCTGGGCAGTGGCAATTGCCGTTTCACGGGGAACCTCGTAGAATGACCCACGTACCGGTAGAGGGATCGGTGGCGAGGAAGGGCTATGGTTGACGCACTCAACGCTGAAGACGTATTCGAGCTGGCTTGCCAAGTTGAGCGGGACGCGGCCGATTTTTATCGGCAGGCCGCCAACACCCTGGATCACCCCCAAGTGTGCGATCTGTTGCGGCGACTGGCGTCGTGGGAATCGCGGCATGAGCAGCGATACACGCTGATGAAGGAGACGTTGCGTTTGCAGGGGATCGCAGTCAAGGGGGTCCATTCGCAGGAGTACAAGGCCCTGGCCGGGCTGAGCATATTCGCGCAAGGAACTGCGCCGCCGTGGGTTATAACGCCACGCACCACGCCCAGAGATGTACTGGAGGAGGCATTGCGGCGGGAGCATGCGAGCCTGGCCTTCTTCAAGGCGATGTGGCGGTTCGTGGCCGATGAGCCGGCCGCGGCACAGATCGGGAGGATCGTGGCCGACGAACGGGAGCATATTGCGACGATCCAAAGGGCCCTGGAGCACGTATCCAACCAGACGGCGCAGGCCGCCAACGATGAAACGGGCTATGTAAGGGATTTTCAATGAGTCTGGCCGAGTATTTCGAGCACACCGAGGGAACGGGCATTCTGGCGACGGCCGATCCGGACGGACGGGTGGATCTGGCGATTTATGCCAAACCGCACGTCATTGATGATACGACCGTGGCGTTCGTTATGCGCCAGCGGCTCAGCCATCATAATCTGGCCTCGACGCTGCACGCGGCGTACATGTTCATCGAAGCGGGGCAGGGGTATAAGGGGGTGCGGCTGTATCTCACCAAGCAGCGCGAGGAGGTAAACGCGTCGCTGGTGGCCCGGCTTCGGGCCAAACAGCCCGAAATCTACGCCGAGTCCGACGATTCGCAGAAATACCTCGTGATCTTTCGGGTGGATCACATGCGGCCACTGGTGGGCGAGCCCGCCGCATCGGCGCAAGAACGCCAAGGCGTGTGAAGGTCCGAGCCCGGGAGCGGGCGGCTATCGCGGGCGCGCTCGTCCCAGGCGCAGGGCCCGAGGGCCCGGCGTCGAGAAGTCCCCCCCGCGAGCACTGTCGCACGGCAGGTGGCGATCCACCGCCACAGTGCGTCCGGTGTCGCTTCGCGACATTGAAGACTTCGGCTCCTCGATCCCGACATGTGGGGACTCGGCATAGCGACGCCAGGGGGCGGCCGGACGTCTGGCTTCACGTGTCCTGGGATATCGGGGTGTGATACTGTGCGTCGATGCGCTGGGCGTCGCCGGGAGGCGGGGCATGTCTGTTATCGGGTTATCCGCAGGGTCGCAACGGCGGGCAGGCCCGCTTAAGGGCCAGAAAACGATGCTTCTGGCTTGAATCGAGCGGGGGATTCTGGTCTAATGGCGCTTGTGTCGGTTCCGGTCCATTCGAGGAGGGCCTGCCAGGACAGGAGGCAAAATCCTTGAGTGTGCTAAGCGGAGCGGAGGGTTTAGTTTGGCCACTTCGCGCCGTCATGTGTCAGCACAATATTTTGCGCCCCGGCAGGAGTGACCCGATGAAAAGGTTTCTGTTTCCTCTCGGCGTGGTCCTGGTCTGTTCCTTCATGGTGTCGGCGGCGACGGTTCCGATCTCGCTGGCGCCGGCGGACTGGGAGTTGAACGGCACCCCCGCGGGCTCGTATTCGTTCACCCAGACGGCGGAGGGATACCTGCGGGTGACCAGCAGCTATCGCCCCAGCGCCATCGGCGTTCGGAGCAAGACCGTGTTCAACTTGCAGGGCCCCGCGACCCTGCGCTACAAGTGGCGGTTCAACACAGCCGGGCAGTACGGCGCGACACACGATGCGCCCACGCCGTTCGGACGCTTGGGTAATTACATGACCGTGCACCATTCCTGGGCGGGCAGCATCGTCATCACCAACAACACGTGGATCTATACGGAGGTGGTCGTCCACGAGAACAGGACGCTTGATTTTCGCTACTCGTACGGCGGCTACGGAGGTGCGCCGATTCATTCAGCTCTGGTTGGGACGTACACGCTGAACGATACCCAGTGGGACGCGTTGGCCGCGTCGGTCCTGACCAAGTGGATTGGCGACTGCTACACGTCCGCGCCCTATTTTGAGATTGCCGAGGCGTACGTCGAGATGCCAGAGCCTCCCCTGGTGATCACCTCGCCGACGGACGGGTCATACGTGCGGTCGGATGAGGCCGTCACCTTGTCGGCGGTAGCTGACTTTGGCGTCGAGCCGTACACGTTCTCCTGGGCATCGGACGTGGATGGCTCGTTGGGCGAGGGGGCCGAGCTCCAGGTGCCTGCATTGAGCGTGGGCACCCACGTCATTACCGTGACCTGTGTGGACGCCGTCGACGAGATCATGGAAAAGAGCGTTACGGTCCACGTGATGGAGGCGCCCGTGTTGGAGGCCCTGGCCAGCCACACCATTGCCGCGGGCCAAAGCTATACCGGCCCGGCGCCCGTGTTGCTGCAAGGGACGCAACCGATCACGTACGCTCTAGTGGCGGGCCCGGCGGGGATGGTGATCGATCCGGTCAGCGGGATCGTGACATGGGGGATTCCGGAGACATCAGGCAGTCCGCACACGGTGACGATCCGGGCGGAAAACGCTGCCGCCTTCGACGAGGCAACCTTCGTGTTGTCGGTCATCGAGGTCCCGGGCTTCGCCAACGAGCTGTGGCAGCGAATGTATGATGGGCATGCCGGCAACGATGGACATGATGTCTTATACAAGGCCGTTCTCGACAGCGTCGGCAACGTGATCGCCGCGGGCTACATCGACGGACTGGCAGGGCATGAAGACAACGGCTTCCTGATCAAGTACGCCTCGGACGGCACGGTGCTCTGGTCCAAGGAGTACAACAATCCGCCGGCGACGGGCAAGGCCGAGAATAACGATCGCTATTACGGTGTGGCGGTGGACAGCGAGGACAACGTCATCGTCGTCGGTCAGACCTCCGGCAAATGGACCAACTATTCCAGCGGTTCGTACCACACCGCCTGGCTGATTCAGAAATGGACGCCCGACGGCCAGACGCTGCTGTGGCAGAAGGTTTGGCAGGACAACTACCCCGCCTGGAGTCCCTGGCAGAGCGCCAACAGCGTGGTGGTTGATGCCGACGACAACATCATTGTGACCGGCAGCTCGTTCGGTTACTGGGACAGCACGCGGCACCAGTGGGTGACGTTCAAATTCAACAAGGATGGCGGGGTGATCTGGGGCCCGGTCCGTGCGAACTTCGTAGGGGATGAGAATCTGCCCGATATTGCGTATGGCGTGGACGTGGACTCGCAGGGCAACGCGATCGTGGCCGGTATCCGGGGGGTTTCCGGTTCGGGGGACTACCGCAATTTCGATTGGCATGTACGCAAGTACGCCGCTGCGAATGGGGCGCTGATCTGGCAGGACACCTACAGCGGTCCGGCCAACCTGTTCGATGTGGCACGCAACGTGAAGGTGGATGAGAACGACGATGTCCTGGTGGTGGGATACACGAATAAAGGGACCAACAACGTCGCAGGGGTGGATTACGACTGGTTGATGATCAAGTACGCCGCCGAGGGCGTCGGCGGCGTGGGGCAGCGTCTATGGACGAAAACCCTCGAAACCGGTGCCGGCCGCAGCGAAGTATGTTATGACGCCACGCTCGTCGAGGACGGGGTGTTTGTCTTGGCCGGCCAAGTCCGGGACGCGGCCAACGTGCTGCATCGCCAACTGCTCAAGGTAGCCTCGGCGGACGGCTCCATCCTGGCCTCACAGGTCTTTCCCAGTGAGCGCGACCAGTACCCCGTAGGGGTGGACTACCGTGCCCAGCGCCTGGTGACCGGCGGAGCGGCGAAGAACGCGGCGGGTAACTGGGACTGCCACGTTGTGCTGATGACGACCGAGTTTGGCGTGCGGATCGGTTCACCGTCCCCCTATACGTACGTGGAGTACGGATCGCCGGTCGTCTTTGTGGCCGAACTGATTGGCGGGGCGGACCCGCCGTTCTACTTCACCTGGTCGTCCGATCGGGATGGCCAACTGGGCACGGGGGACACGTTGGAGGTTTCAGATCTGTCGGTCGGCGAGCACGTGATCCGACTGCGCCTGGAGTACGGACAAGGTGAATCCACCCAGGCCGTGGTCGTGATTACCGTGGCTGTTGCGCCACAGATCGAGCCGCTGGACGACGTCGTCACCAGCGACGCCCAGGTCTGGAGCGGGCCGACGCCCGTGGTCAATCCCGAAAGCGGATCGTTGGCATGGTCCCTGACGGCCGGACCTGAGGGCATGACGATCAACCCAGCGACCGGCGTTGTGAGTTGGGCCGCGCCCGTCGAAGGGCTCTATGAGGTGACGATCCGTGCGGAGAACCCGCTGGGCGCCGATGAGGAGACCTTCATGCTGGAGGTCCTGGCGGTGCCGCAAGTCCAGGCGATCGGCGATGGATCCGTGCTGGAGGCCGCCGAGTACACAGGGCCGACACCGGCGTTGATCAAGGGGACCGCGCCGATCACGTGGTCGCTGGTGCAAGGCCCGGCCGATATGACCATCGACGCCGAGACGGGCGTGGTCACCTGGACCGCGGCGCCGTCGTTTGCGCCGGTGACGATCACGATTCGGGCGACGAACGAGGTGGGAAGCCATCAGATCACTTGGCACGTGCAGGTGCTCAGTCCGCCGCTGATGAATCCGCTGGGCGATGCCTCGGTCAACGAAGGACAGACCTATTCGCGGACGGCCCCGACGCTGGTCAAGGGTACGCCGCCGATCACGTACACACTGGTGGCCGCTCCGGCCGGCATGGCCATTAACGCAACGACCGGGGCGATCACGTGGACCTCGCCGACGGCCGACGGCAGCCCGTTCACCGTGACGGTCCATGCCGAGAACGCCTACGGCGCGGATGAGAAGAGCTTCAACCTGACTGTGGTCCGCCCACCCCTGATCGAGCCCATCGACGATGCGGAGGTCCTTGAAGGGACGACCTATACCGGATCGACGCCCACACTTGTTCAGGGCACGTTGCCGGTAAGCTGGACGTTGGTGGAAAGACCGGCCGGTATGACGATCAATACGGCCACGGGCGTAGTGAGCTGGCCCAATGTGCCCGCCATCGAGGGACCGCATACGGTGACGATCCGGGCGTCGAACCCGGCCGGCGATGATACCGAGAGCTGGCAGATCACGGTCCGTGTCATTCCCGAATTGGCTCCCATCGCTGACATCGAGATTGCCGAGGGTGACCCCTACTTTGGACCGATACCGACGCTGGTCAAGGGCACGGCGCCGGTCACATACGCGCTTGTCGCCGGACCGGCGGGGATGACGATTGACGACCAGGCCGGCGTGGTCTCCTGGCCAAACACCACGGCGGACGGCACCCCGCACGCGGTCACCATCCGGGCAAGCAATGCCTGGGGCAGTGACGATGAGACGTGGCAGGTGCGGGTCGTTCGACCGCCGACGATCGCGCCGATCCCCGATGGGATCGTGGTGAAAGGCGTGACCTACGGGAAGCCCGCGCCGGGGCTGGTGGACGGCACACCGCCGGTGCAGTGGTCGCTGGTCGAGGGCCCCGCGGGCTTGACGATCAATCCAGCGACGGGCACGATCACTTGGCCGGGTAGCCCCATCCCGGGGGTGCACACGATCACGATCCGCGCTGCGAACATGGCCGGCAGCGATGAAGAATCGTGGCAGTTGGAGGTGATCGCACGGCCGGTGCTGGAGCCGATGGCCAACGCCGAGGTGATGGAATTCGCGGCGTTTGTGGGGGCGGCGCCTGTGCTTGTCGAGGGGACCGACCCCATCGGCTTCACGCTGGTTTCCGGGCCGGCGGGCATGACGATCGATGCTGAGACGGGCGTGGTTTCATGGGCACCGGCACAACCTTCTCTGACGGCGTATAACGTTTCTATTCGTGCCTCCAATACGGTCGGAATAGATGTTGTTTCGTTTGCTCTGACGGTACTCAGCCCCCCGTCTATCAATCCCATCGCCGCCGCGTCGATTCCCGAAGGATCTGTTTATGTTTCCACGACGCCACAGGTAAGTAAGGGGACCGCGCCGATTATGTGGTCTTTAACCGGCGCTCCATCAGGAATGGTAATCAATCCGGGTACGGGACAGGTCTCCTGGCCGAATCCGACGGCGGACGGCAGCCCGTTCGCATTGACGACCACGGCGACGAACGACTACGGACAGGACAGCAAGACGTGGCAACTGACCGTGGTCCGCGCGCCGCGGATCGCCGGGGTGCCGGACGTGGTGCTGGTGGAAGGGGAGGTCTATAACGAACCGCTATCCCTGACGCAGGGAACGCCGCCGGTGACATGGAGACTCACGCAGGCACCGGGGGGCATGAGTATTACGAGCGAAGGCATCGTGCAATGGGTGGCCCCGGCATCGCCCGGGCCGTTCACGGTGACCGCACGTGCCGAGAATTTGGGCGGGTCGCACACGGTGTCGTGGCGAATTGACGTGCGGGTGTTGCCGGCCGTGGCGTCCATGCTCGATACGACGATTGTGGAAGGCGTGCCGTACACCTCGGAGGCGCCGGTCCTGATGCGCGGGACGCCACCGATTTCCTGGTCGCTGGTGACCGGGCCGGATGGGGCGGCGATTGACCCGGCCAGTGGCGTGGTGTCGTGGCCTACGACGACGGCCGCCGGCAATCCGCATCGGTTCAGGATCGCCGCGACCAACGCCTGGGGCGTGGCCGAGACGAGCTGGTCGCTCGTGGTGGTCCGCACGCCCGTCATCGCCGCGATCGACGATGCCACCGTGGCCGAGGGCCGAGCGTATATCGGCCGCACGCCGACGCTGGCCGACGGGACCCCACCGGTGGCCTGGACCCTCGTGGAAGGACCGCAGGGCATGACGATCAGCGACAAGGGCGTGGTCTACTGGCCGGCCGCCGTCGCGCAGGGCCAGCCGCACGCGATCACGATCCGCGCGGCGAACGATGCGGGCGAGGATACGGCCACGTGGCACCTGAACGTCATCGAAAGACCGGTTATTGTGGATGTGTCAAACCTGGCGGCCGTAGAGGGCTCGTCATTTGAATTGCAGCCTATGCTCAGTGCGGGCACCGCGCCGGTGACGTGGACACTGGTCGAAGGCCCGGGCGGTATGCAGATCGACCCGGCGACGGGCGCATTGAGCTGGGACCCGGCGCAAGCCGTGGGCAGCCCGCACGAAGTCACCATTCGCGCGGCCAACTCGGCCGGCAACGACAGTGCGAGCTTCCTGCTCACCGTCCATACGGCGTACACCGTGGAAGCCTCCACGGACCTGGTGCGGGCCAAGGCCGGCACGCCCGTGTCGATCAGCGGGCAAACGACGTGGCTCGACGACAGTCCTGCCCCAAACCGACCCGCGCGGATTCGGCTGGATGTCAAGGGCAGCACCCGCTCGTTCGACGTGGTCAGCGATGGGCAGGGCCGGTTCGAGCACGTCTTTCAGCCGCTCGGCAGCGAGGCGGGCGTGTTCTCGTTGTTCGGGGAACACCCGGCCGTATCTGCGGCTGAGCCGCAGGATACGTTTACGCTGGTCGGCATTCAGTTGGAGCAAAAGCGACATTCACAGACAATCCCGCCGCGGGTGTTGAGCGTCGGTTCCATCGGCCTGCGGAACAACACCGATGTGCCGATTGACGGTCTGACGGTGGAGATCATCGGCACGCCACCCGACTGGACGGTCGATGCCGCGGCGCCCGCCTCGATGGGGCCGGGCGAGATCGCCGCCCTCGACTACGCGATAACCACGGGCGATCTGGCCATCTCCTATGCCGAGATGGACCTGGTGGTGCGGACGCCCGAAGGCGCGGCGGCCGTGACCCGGCTGGGTGTGCGGGTGCGTTCGGATGTGCCGAAGCTGGAGGTGTCGCCGACGAGCCTGTCTGCCGCGGTGGTGCGGGGGCGACAGACGTTGGTCAAGCTGATCGTGCAAAACGTTGGCTCGGCGGCCACGGCGCCCTTGCAGGTGCAACTGCCGAGCGTGTCCTGGATCGGTCTGACGACGGATGCGGCGATGGCGCCGGTGGCGCCGAACGCCCAAGCCGAGGTATGGCTGTCGCTGACGCCGCCGGAGACGTTGCCGCTGGGCCCGTACGCCGGCTCGCTGATCATCGCCGGTGTTCAGACGGGGGCGACGGTGAACTTCGAGTTCCAGGTGGTCTCCGAGGCCAAGGGCGACCTGCTGGTTCGCGCGGAGGACGAGTACACCTACTACGCCGAGGGCGAACCGATGGTCGCGGACGCAGAGGTCCGCGTACTGGATGCGTTTACGGGCCAGGTGGCGGCCACGGGCCGGACGGATGCGGACGGTCAGATATTGCTGACCGACCTGCCGGAGTCATACTACCGGGTCACGGTCCGGGCCGCGAAGCATCGGGACTTCGAGGGCAGCATTGCGATCTTGCCGGGGCGGACGAAGATCCTGACGGCATTTCTGCCGCGGCAGTTGGTGACGTACACGTGGAAGGTCGAGCCCACCCAGATCGAGGACCGTTATGAGTTCATCCTGGAGTCCACGTTTGAGACGAACGTGCCGATCCCGCTGGTGACGATCGAGCCGGCGGACTTTGACCTGGATCAAATCGGCGTCGGATCGATGCAGGTGGACTTCACGATCACGAACCATGGGCTGATCGCCGCGGAGGAGGCTTGGTTCGAATTCGGCGACAACTCCGAATACGTTTTCACGCCGTTGGTCGATGACCTGGGGGCGGTGCCGGCGCAAAGCTCGATCGTGGTGCCGGTGCAGATCACGCATCGCAGTCTGGCTACGCCGCCCGAACCGTTCGGCGAGAGCCCACTGGCGGCGGCGGCCGACGCGGACGTGACCAGCAACCTGCTCAAGACGCTCCCGCCGCCTCCCGGAACGCCGGAGAAGTGTCGGGAGCAAACCGTGGCGGGCGTGTACTACACGTTGGTCTGCGGCGAGAACAACCGGCTCAAGTTCGTGCCGGTGCGCTTCATGTACAAGCGGGAGTGCCCGAGGGACACGGGCAAGATATGGCCGCATTCGCCGCCGCCCGATGATGATCCGGACGACCCGTTGCGACGGCTGGCCGACTGGCTGGAGGACGTCGGTGGTGGCGGCGGCGGAGGCGGCGGCATCGGCGACGGGCTGCGGCAGATCTACGATGACATCGTGAATTACTTCGTCAGCGGCAACCCGGATATTCCTGTGCCGCCGAGCACGGAGTTGGGCGTTCCGTGCGACCAGTGCTCGTTCAACGTGGGCAAGGCGATTTTGGGTGGCATCTGGGACAACGTCCCGGCGCTCAACAAGATTCAGTGTGCCGCGGGTCTGGGCTACAACGCGGGCGTGACCCTCCGCCGGTGCAGTTACCTGGGGATTCTGGACTGGGAGTGCCTGACCGAGGCCAAGAAAGCAATCGACGCGATTCGGGAGGGTTGCTCCGGGCCGGAGAAGGGCCAGTGGAAGGAATCACTCAAGAGCATTGCGCGGGCGGCATGGGATCACTGCATCGCCGGTCCGCCGGACGCGTGGACGGGGGCGATTCCGCCGCCGGGGCCCGATTTGGATACGGCGTTGCTTCGAATCGCCGCGTTGAGCGAGCGATTGGATGCGTTCGACGGCGCGGTCGTGGCGATGCTGGGGGATCCAGCCTGGCTCGAAGCCGATCCAAGTGACGCCGATGCCATTTCGGGATGGATGGCGGCCTTCGAGGCGGCCACCGCGCCCGACAGCAACGGCGGGCCGCGCATTGTGGTGGCCGAATGGGAGGATTTGACCAATCCGGCCGCGACGCCGATGCCGGTCTCGCTCGGCGTGGAGGTGCTCGATGCGCTGGTGCTCCGCTGGAACCGCACGCTGGACTATGCGGACCAGGGGATTTACACCATGGCCGATGTGCCGCCCGGCTGGGACACCGACTTCATCGCCCTGGATGCACTCGATGCGGCCTTTACGGCGGCGTCCGATGCCGCCCAAGCGACCATCGACGAGGGGTACGACAGCCTGTCCGACGCGGTTCTCGATGCCGTCGAGGAGGCGCGGGATATCGTGGACGAAAATGATGAGGGCGTCTGCGCCAAGGTCAAGATGCAGATCCGCCAGGAGGCGGTCATCACGCGGACGGCATTCGAGGCCACGCTGGAGATCAACAACGGCGGCGACACGGCGATGGAAGAGTTGGCCGTGCACATCGCCATCTCGGATGACGCGGGCAACGACGCCAACGATCTGTTCGTGATCCTCCCGCCGGAGCTGACGGGCGTCGCGGATGTGCAAGGCGGCGGGGTGATCAATCCAGGGCAGGACGCGGGGGCGACGTGGCTGATCGTGCCTACGTCCGATGCGGCTCCGACCGAGCAGCGCACCTACTACGTGGGCGGCAAGTTCACCTATCGCACGGGCGGCCAGCGGATCGACATGCCGCTGTTCCCCGATGATATTCTCGTGCGGCCCGATGCGAAGCTGCACGTGCAATACTTCCACCAGAAGGACGTGTACAGCGATGATCCGTTCACGCCGGAGGTTGAGCCCGCTGAGCCGTTCAGCCTGGGCCTGCGGATGATTAACCGGGGCCACGGCACGGCCTACCGCGTCTCGATGAGTTCCAGTCAGCCGCAGATCATCGAGAACGAGAAGGGATTGCTGGTAGACTTCCAGGTGATCGCCTCGCAGGTGGGCGCGGCGGAGGTTTCGCCGTCGCTGGAGGTCTATCTGGGCGACATCGGGCCGGGCCAGACGGCCGTGGCGCGGTGGCTGATGACGGCGTCGTTGCAGGGACAGTTCAGTGATTACAGTGCGTCCTACGTGCATCTGGACGGGCTGGGCGATCCGCGTCTGTCGTTGATCGACAGTGTGGAGGTGCATGAGTTGATCCATGCGGTCCGCAGCCCCTGGCCCGTGGACGACGGGGTGTACGATTTCCTGGTCAACGATGTGGCCGATGGCAATGCCTTGCCGGATACGCTCTATACCAGCGACGGTGGGACGCGACCGGTGGTCAGCGTGCTGGACGTCGTGGTGGACGCGGCCGCGACGCCGGAGTATCCGGAGGTGATTGTGACGGCCCAGGTGCCCGCGGGGTACTGTTACCTGCGGTTCGCTGATCCGTCGGATGCGCAGATGACGCTGGTGGCGGTGACCCGGTTGGATGGGCGGGTGATCCGGATGGACGACAACGCCTGGGCCACGAATCGCGTGATCCGCAAGCAGGGTCAGGCGCCTTACGAGGAGAAGCTTGTCCACGTGTTCGACCACGTCGCTTCGGCGGGGAATGTGTCGTACCATCTGCTGTTCAGCGCGGCGGTCAATCCCCTGATTGTGCGGTCCATGACGGTCACGGGCGAGCCGGTAGGTTCGGCCACGGTCACATTTTCCAAACCGATTCAGTCGACCTCGTTCGACTGGCGGGATCTGTCGCTGACGCGAAACGGCGGACCCAATCTGCTGTATCAGCCGCCGGCGCTCCGCGCCCTGAGTGATACGCAGTACCGTATCAGCGGTCTGGGGCTGTTGACCGCCGAGCCGGGCGTGTATACGCTGGCGGTGGAGGCGGCGGACATCCTGGACCTGGAGGGCGCCGGAGGCATCGGCCGCGGCACGGCCGTGTGGCGGCGGACCCTGACGCCGTGGGACGCCACCGGCGACGGCCGCGTCGATCTGGAAGACTTGGCGGCCGTGGCGGCGGCGTGGATGCGGTCCGGCTGCGTGGGGCCGGGTTGGTGTAACGACGGTGACGTGACGCGAAACGGCACGGTGGACGTCGAGGACGTGTGGCGTCTGGCCGAATACTGGATGCAACCCGTTGAGTAGGGAGGGGCGCGGCGCCGGCGGGCGTCGGCCATTGTCGGGAAGGGAGAAAACCATGCGGTCCATTGCGTTCGTTGCGGTTCTGGTGGCAGGGATCATCCTGGCGCCGGCGGGAGCCCTTACGGTCACGTTGAATGCCGAGACCTTGCTGGAACTGGACCAGTACAGCTCGAACCTGCTGACGGCGCAGGTCGTGGATCAGGCCCCGGGTCTGGGCGGGGGCGTGCGGTTCGATATTCGCTTTCCCGGCGACAGTCCATTGGATACGCAGTTGTTCTACACCGCCGCGCGGGACCTCGACCTGAGTGGGTTTGACACCTTGGCGCTGACGTTTACGGTCGTGTCCGTGGATGGGCTGCATCCGGCGGCGTCGGAGGTGGGGCTGTATGCCTCGCCCTTTGTGCGCGATGCGGCGGGTCTGGCCCATTTCTGGGAGATGACGTACCTCGATCTGACGGGTGGGCCCGGGTCGATCACACAGGACATTCCCATCGCCGCTATGGCGGTGGGGCATGCCAAGCCGGGTGACAGCATCCGGGAGATTGGGTTTGACGTGCGGATCGAGGCGGACGTCCTCAGCCCCGATGGTCTCACGCTGGGCCTGCTGGTCACGCCCGCGCCGGGTGCGACCGCCGTACCCGAGCCGGGTACGCTGATGTTGCTGGCGGCGGGGGGTGTCCTGCTGAGGACGCGACGGCGACGCTGAACGGGCAGCCGCATTATCGGCGTGACACGGAGGTTCCTGGTTTGGTCATAGGGATTACGGGTGCGTCCGGACTGATCGGGTCATCCCTGGTCGAGGCCTTGCGGGCCGATGGCCGCCGGGTGGTGCGGCTGGTGCGTCCGGGCCGAGGTCCCGAAGCCGACGCCGCTCGCTGGGACCCGCAGACCGGCGGGGTCGACATGGCAGCCGTCGGTGCCCTCGATGCGGTAATCCACCTGGCCGGCGAGAGCATCGCGGCTCGTCGATGGTCGGCCGGCGTTCGACAGCGACTTTGGGACAGTCGCGTCGGTCCCACGCAGCGACTGTGCCGATTTCTGGCCGATTCACCCTCTCCGCCACGGACCTTCCTCTGCGCCTCGGCGGTCGGGTTCTACGGCGATACGCAGGGCCGGACGGTGGACGAGGGCTCGCCCGCCGGCCAGGGTTTTCTGGCGGACCTTTGTCGGGCCTGGGAGGCGGCATGCGAGCCGCTGGCCTCGGCGGGGGTGCGGGTCGTGCATCTGCGGTTCGGCATGGTGCTCAGCGGCCAGGGCGGCGCGCTGGCGCGGATGCTGCCCATCTTTCGGCTGGGGCTGGGCGGGCCCCTGGGTAACGGACGTCAGGGTGTCAGTTGGATCACTTTGCAGGATTTAGCGACGGCTGTGCGTTTTCTGCTCGATCACGACGAGGTGAGCGGGCCGGTGAACATGGTGGCCCCCGAGCCCGTGACGAATCGGCAGTTCACGAAAGCTCTGGGGCAGGCCTTGCGACGGCCGGCGGTCCTGCCGGCGCCGGCGTGGGCCTTGCGTCTGCTGCTGGGCCGGATGGCCGATGAAGTGTTGCTCGCCGATTGCCGCGTGGTTCCGATGCGGCTGCAGCGGGCCGGGTTTGCTTTCCAGACACCGGACCTGCAGGCAGCACTGGAGGAGTGCCTGTCCCACTGACCGGGAGGGCGTTACAGACGTTTCAGGGCGGCGGGGAGCTGGTTCAGTGAGGCGATGATCGCTCGGGGGGCGGCCAGGGGCTCGGTGGGGGGGCTGTCGTGCACGCGGTGGGGGCGGACCAGTTGGATCGTGGCCATGCCGAGCCGGTTCGGCGCGATGAAGTCCTTTTCGGCGTTGTCCGCGACGTAAACGCAATTCTCCACCCGCTGCCGGAGCCTCTTGAGCAGCATCTCGAAGCCCTTGGTGTGGGGCTTCCAGTAGCTGCGCCCCAGCGTCTCGGTGTACATGATCGCCTCGAACGTGGCCGCCAGCCCCAAAACCTCCACCTTGTACTGCTGGGCGGGCAGGTACCCATCGGTCAGCAGGGCCAGACGATACCGCCGGCTGAGCTTCTCGAGTATCTCGGCGCTCTCCTGCGGCAGGGTAATCTGCGGCCGATGCTCGCGGTACAGACGGACCATCGTGGCGATCACCTCGTCGTCATACGGCAGGCCGAGCTCGTCCATCGCCGCGTTGAATGTTTGCGTACGGTTGCCCGATTCGAAATGGCGGCACAGCGTCTGGTAGATCGCGTCCTCATCCATCCAGAGGGGCAGGTGCATGGCGTTATGGAGAAACCGGGCGATGACCCGAAAGCCGCTGCGGCAGTAGTCGGCCTCGTCGTACAGCGTATCGTCCAGGTCGAAAACCACCGTGGTGATCGATCGACCGTGGGGCGGGGCGACGTGGCCGTATCCCTCCCACGTGCTGGACCACTGGAACAGTCTGCCGCTCATCTCGTTGGGCTCCCCGCGTCGGTGCGCCATCGTCTCGCGATTGTCGGTTGCATCCATCCGGCACCCATTGTATGGTACATGCGGTTCTCTGTAAACGCCTGACGACGTGGTGGGGTGTCCCTGGATGGAGCGCGACGATGATGGATCCCGATCCGGGACAAATCGGTCGGCTGCTGATGCTGGTGGGCGGAGTCCTGGTGGTGTCGGGCGGGTTGCTGATACTGCTGGGGCGGTTTGGGCTGTTTCATCTGCCCGGCGACCTGGTCTGGCGATGGCGCCACGGGCGGGTGTATGTCCCCATTGCCAGTTGCTTGGTGTTGTCGGCGGTGTTGACGTTGATTCTGTGGTTGATTCACTGGTTCCGCCGCTAGGCGTGAACGTGACGGGAGGTTTGGACATGACCGCGTTGGAGTTGAATCTGGAGGGCTTGCGGACCGAGGTCGTCGAGCCGGTGCGATCCTTTGCGGCGGCATTGGCCGAGGCGTTGGGGCCGAACGTCAAGAGTCTGACGGTCGTGGGCAGCAGCCTGACGGCAGACTTTGTACCCGGACGCAGCGATATCAACAGCGTGGTGGTGATCGAGAACTACGGGCTGGAGGTTCTTCAGGCCCTGGCGCAGATGGGCAAGACCATGCGCAAAAAGCGTCTGGCGGCGCCGGTACTGATGACGCCGGCGTACATCGACCGCTCACGCGATGTGTTCGGGGTGGAGTGGCTGGACTTTCAGCTCACGCACCACACGGTGCTGGGGTCCGATCCGTTTGTGGCGTTGGAATTCGCCAAGGGCGACGTGCGGCTGCAATGCGAGCGGCAATTCAAGGCGCTGCTGGTGCGGATGCGTCAGGGGTACATCCGCTCGATGAACCGTCGGCAGTTGCTATGGGAACTGGTGCAGGGGGTCGCCCGCGAGATGGGCCCGTATGTGCGGGCGATGCTGTGGCTGGCGGATGTCGAGCGTCCGACCCAGGTCGAGGCGGCCATGGGGCGACTGGCCGAGCAGGGGGGTGTTTCGATGGACGCAGCCCTGGAGATATGGCGGTCGAGGGGGCAGCGCACCGGGCCGGACGCCGCGACCGTGAATGCGTTGTTCCGCAGGCTGTACGGGCTGGTAGAGGGGCTGGCCGAGGCCGTGGACCGCATGGAGGTTGGATCGTGAGGGCTTTGGGACACGTTTTGGCGTGGCTTGTTGCCTGTGGAGTGTTCGCGACCGCCGCCAGTGCGCTGGCGCCTGATCTGCCGGTGCCGCAGCACTACGTCGAGGACCGGGCAGGTGTGATCGATGCCGAGTACGAGCGGCGGCTCAACGGCCTGCTGCAAGAGCTCGAGCAGAAGACCGGCGCCCAGTTCATCGTACTGACGGTTCAGACAGTTCAGCCCCTGACGATTGAGCAGTTCAGCATCGCCCTGGCGGAGAAGTGGAAGCTGGGCCAGGCCGACAAGGATAATGGGCTGCTGCTCACGGTCGCCGTACAGGATCGGCAGATGCGGATCGAGACGGGGTACGGTCTGGAGGGTTTCCTGACCGACCAGTTCTGCGGACGGGTCATCCGGGAGGTGATGGCGCCGCAGTTCCGGCAGGGGCGTTACGGCCAAGGCATTTACGAGGCGATCCAGATACTCACGACCAAGACGGCCGAACAGGCCGGGGTCACCCTGACGGGTTTGCCCAAACCGGTGCGGTTGCCTTCCGGCGGCGGCGGGGGGGTGCCGTGCATTCTTCGGGGCCTGTCCGCCCTGTTCCCGCTGTTGTTGTTCTTCCTGATTCTCACCCGGGGCGGGGCTCCGGGGTTGCTGTGGTTTCTGCTGGGCGCGTCCATGGGCTCGCGAGGGGGTTACTACGGCGGCCGGGGCGGGGGCTTCGGCGGCGGGTTTGGTGGCGGCTTTGGTGGGGGCGGATTCGGCGGTTTTGGGGGCGGCGGTGGCGGCGGTTTCGGCGGCGGCGGGGCCTCGGGGGGCTGGTGAGCGTGGTCACAAACCCGGCCGGTCCGCGTCACGTATAGGTAGGCAAGCCGACCCGATAGGAGCCGGAGCTGTGCGGGGATGAGGCGAACAGAATTGGGAGCGGACTTCTGACAGAGGAGCAGAGCCATGTTTCGATCGGGTAAAGGGGTGTTGGCAGTTGTGTTGGTGCTTGTCGCCATAGTGGTGCTGGTGGTCCTGGTGGGGCTTCTGGGGTTGGGATGGTACATCCGCGGGTACAACAAGGCCGTTCGCCTGGATGAGGCGGTGACGGCGGCGTGGGCAAACGTGGATTCGGTCCTGCAACGCCGGATGGACCTGATTCCCAATCTGGTGGAGACGGTCAAGGGCTACGCCGAGCATGAGCGGGAATTGTTCGAGAATATCGCCCAGGCCCGAACGAAGTACTTCCAGGCCGACCGGCCCGAGGGCAAAATCGAGGCGTATAACAATATGTCCGGGCTGCTGTCGCGGCTGTTGTTGTTGCAGGAGCGGTATCCGGAGTTGAAGGCCAACCAGAACTTTCTGGCCTTGCAGGACAGCCTCGAGGGCACGGAGAATCGGATCAATGTCGAGCGCATCCGATACAACGAAGCGGTCAAGGCGCTGAATACCTACAGCCGCGAGGTGCTCGGCTCGTTTTTCTGCCGAATGGCGGGTGTTGAGCGGCGCGAGCCCTTTGAGGCGGCCCCCGAGGCCCGTGAGGTGCCGCGGGTGGACTTCGGCACGACGCCTGCCGCGCCGCCTGCGGAATCGGGGGACACACCGGGGAACGCCGCGCCGGCTGCGACGCCATAAAGGGCGAGAGGGGTAGTGCAAATTGGGCGAACAGGTGGAATGATGGCCAGGCAGAAGCGCACACCGCGCACGCATAGACATCAGCCGGCGGACAAGGCCGCGAAGCGTCCGATTCGGACCTCGCGGCCGGGACAGGGGTCCGGGTCGGGCCGTCGCAAGCGCCCTATTCACGCCGACAGGGCGCAGGCGGGGCGACAGCGACTTCAGAAGGTCCTGGCCGCGGCGGGGGTGGACTCGCGGCGGCATTGTGAGGAGCTGATCGTATCGGGCCAAGTCGCGGTCAACGGGCAGGTCGTGGATACGCTGCCGGCGTTCGTGGACCCGGAGAAGGACCGCATCACCGTCGGCGGCCGGCCCATCCGCCGACCGCAGACGGTGTACTTCCTTTTGAACAAGCCCAAGAACGTGATCTGCACCAGTGCTGACCCGTGGGGCCGCCGCACAGCCGTGGACCTGGTGGATTGTCCGGAGCGGGTCTTTTGCGTGGGGCGGCTGGATGCGGACAGCACGGGGGCGCTGCTATTGACCAACGACAGCGAGCTGGCCAACCGACTGACCCATCCCCGCTACGAAATTGCCAAGACGTACGAGGTCACGCTGCGGGGGCGGGTGGCCGGCGAGGAGATCGAAAAGCTCAAGAAGGGGGTCTGGCTTTCCGAGGGCAAGACGGCGCGTGCGGCGGTCAAGGTGCTCCACCGGACCGACCGACTGACGACGCTGCAGGTTGTGATCCGTCAGGGCATGAACCGGCAGATCCGCCGGACGCTGGCCCGGTTGGGTCACAAGGTCAAGTCCCTGAAACGCACACAGATCGGCTCGATCACGGTCAAGGGCTTGCCGCTCGGGGCCTACAAACCGCTTTCCCGGCGACAGATCGAATACCTCCGTCGCGAAGCCGGTCTGGCGTAAGTCAGGCCGGCTCCAGGGCGTCAGTTGGCCCGTGCGTTCCGTGCGTTCCGTGCGTTCTTGCCCGGGCTGGATGCGGTTCTGAGGTCCGACGCACTTGATGCACCGATCTTCAGCATCACCGTTACCGTGACGGGGAAGTGGTCCGAGGGGTAGCGTCCGTCCTCGTCCGTACGGTCGATCTCGGCGTCGATCACCTGAGTCTTGGGCTGGACGAAGACGTAGTCGATCTTGTCGCCGTCGGTCCGGCCCTTGAATCCGTTGAAGGTGCCCACGGTCTCGGCGTCGGGGTGGAGCACGCGATAACTATCCACGAGGATCACGGGGGTCATCTCCCCATCCGGTGCGGGTCCCTTGCCCTTGAGGTACAGGATGGCCGGGTTCTGCTCCCCGGCGTTGAAGTCGCCGGTCAGGAGGATGGGTTCGTGCGGATGGGCGCGGTCGGCGATCCGCCGGGCGATCAGGGCCGCGCTTCTCTCGCGGGAGGGCTGTGATTGATGATCCAGGTGGACATTGAACATGTAGAACGCACGGCCACTGTCCTTTTCCACCAGTCGGGCCCACGTGCAGATCCGCGTAATCGTATTGCCCCAGGATTTGGAGCCGGGCACGGTGGGCGTATCCGACAGCCAGAAGGTGCCGCAGGCGTCAGGGCGGAACCGATCCGTGCGATACAGGATGTTGCTGAACTCGCCGCGGTAGGCGCCATCATCCCGCCCGACGCCGATGGAGGCGTACCCCTCGACGGCGTTCAGAATCTGGCGGATCTGGAAGTGCAGGGCCTCCTGGAGCCCGATGACGTCGGCGTGACTCTGGCGGATGCGGTCGAACACGAGGTGCCGCCGATTCTCCCAATGGTCGGGGCCATCGTTGGCGGTTCCATATCGGATGTTGAAGCTCATGGCCCGAACCCGAAGGCCGGGCGCCTCATCGGCGGTGGCGGTGCCAAGGGGGCACAGAAGGATGGCCCACAGGAAGAGCACCCAAGTGGCCCGGCGGAGCGACCCGGAAACCGTACACTTTAGCGACTCCATTGTGTCTCCTTTCGATCGTGTGTGACGAATTGGGCATAGGGCTCGTATAAGACTGTATCCCATTTTCTGGGCCGGATCAACAGGCGAGCCCAGGCAGACAGGGCAAACGCATTCTCATGTTTTTTGGGTGATCAGGTGGATCAGAAAGTCGTGATCCCATCCGCC